>Ga0066372_10001056_pt1 | contig 10884 bp, 8 predicted proteins | sample Knorr_S15_td_250_FD_77011 | JGI IMG/M metagenome (GOLD analysis project Ga0066372, IMG submission 77011) | Marine microbial communities from Southern Atlantic Ocean transect - Knorr_S15_td_250_ad_251m_LV_A | ecosystem: Environmental > Aquatic > Marine > Oceanic | place: Southern Atlantic ocean... | reverse complement strand
GGATCCGTGATTGTAATTTTTTCATTTTTATTTATTTGTTGAATGAATTTTGGAATAACTGAACCACTACTTCCAAAAACATTTCCATATCTTACTGCAAAGAATTTGGTTCGATGTTTTTTTGGATTAGAATAACGTTTTGCTGTAATAAATAATTTTTCCATTAGTAATTTAGTAGCACCATAAATGTTTAATGGTGAAACTGCTTTGTCAGTACCTATACAAACTGCCCTTTCAACATCATTTTCAATACATGCATCAATTACATTTTGTGATCCCTGTACATTGGTTTTTATTGCTTCAAATGGGTTGTATTCAACTTTTGGAACATGTTTCAATGCAGCTGCATGAAAAACAACATCAACATCCTCAAGCGCTCTAACTAATCTTTCTTTATCACGCACATCTCCAATTAAAAATCTTAAACGTTCATCTTGAATCAATGATTCCATGGAAACTTGTTTAAACTCATTTCTGCTCAAAATTCTTATCTGTTTCACATCTGAATTTAGAATTCTTTGTGTTAATGCATGTCCAAGAGAACCAGTTCCCCCAGTGATGAGAACTTTTTTTCCATCTAATATGGACATAGAATCATTTGTCATAGAATAATCATACCAGAAATTTCTAATATTTGGATTTAACTACTAATTAATGTAAAATAAGCTTTACATACATGGAAAAAGTTTTTCCAGCATGTCCAAGCCAAATATTTTACTCATAGTAGTAGATTCTTTCAAGTCTGACAAGTGTTTTGGTAAAAATAAAACCTCGATTACGCCTAATATTGACTTTTTAATGAAAAACGGTACTGGATTCCCACAAACAATTAGCTCCGCTGCTGTTTCATCTGTGGCCATGAGTAGTGTCTTCACAGGATTATTTCCTTTTAGAACCGGAATGAGCACAGATAAATTTCAAAAACTTGATTCAAATATCACAACATACATAAAAATTTTAAAAAATCATGGATACAATACTTTTGCTACTGCTCCGTCTATCACAAAAGATTTTGGACTTACAGATGATTTTCAAAATTTAGACTCAACATATGAAAGTTCTATTTCATTGTTTGAAGGATTAGGAAATAAGATAATAGAAACACTAACATCTCTTAAATCAAGAACTCCTTGGTTTTTTTATATTCATATTTTTGATCTACATGCTCCAATTATAGTACCAAAAAATTTTTCTGAAAAAAAATTTGGAGAAAGTAAGTATGAAAAGGTGGTTTCAGCGATAGATTATTGGATCGGAAAAATTATAAAAAAAATTGATCTAAAAAATACTTTGGTAGTATTAACTGCGGATCATGGAGATTACATACCTATTATTGAATTTGGTAAAGAAAAAATTGATTTAGAAGCATCAGATAGCCAAGCAAAAATGGATTATGCTTTATGGAAGATAGGAAAAAAGGTTGTTCCTGATAAATTAAAACCACTAAAGAAAAAGATAAGTCATTTCATAAGAGATTCCAGAATAAAATCGAATGAACAGAAAATGAATGATCTTAATTTATCTCCATACCAAAAACGTGTAATGTTAGAAAACAGAACTACATCAACATCAGGCGGACATAGATTATATGATGATTTAATCAAGGTACCATTGATTTTTTGTGGTATCAACATTCCATCTAATAAAAAAATCATACAGCAGATACGTCACGTAGATATTTTTCCTACAATTGAAGATATCATACCATTACCTAAACAAAATGATATTGATGGTAAAAGCCTCTTACCATTAATAGATGGTAAAAAGATTAAAGAAAATCCGGCATATTGTGAAAGTCCTCCTGGAATAAAAAAAGGCGTTAAAAAAACCATAGGAATACGTACATCAAGATATAAAATGTTAAAGGAAGTAAAATCCGGGAATGTTATAGAATTGTATGATCTAATTAATGACTCACTTGAGGAAGAAAACCTAGTATCATCAAATCCTGAATTAATCAAGCAAATGGAAAGTGATCTGAAAAAAATCATGTCTAATAAAAAAATAACAATACCTGAAAATAAAGTAGATTTAGAAAAAATAGAAAAAGAGCTTGCAAAATTAGGCTACGACTAAACATCTATAGAAGTTTTTCAATGCATGTATTATTTTGAAAGATTCTGATTAGATAACAAAAGTATTTTTCATATTTTGTAAAGTATTAAGAATTTCTTTTCTAATGAAAATTTCAGAAATATCAGTCTTTTCTTGAATAGCTTTTCTTATTTTTGTACCACTAACTTCAACATAGTATTTTTTACCATAAATGCATTCTTCCTTTGTGGTAATTGCTTTCGACTTTTCACAATAAAATGGTTCGCTGAATGGAATAATTTCTAGATCAATATCTTTAAAATCATTAAATATTTTTTGAGAATCATATTTCCCATAGAAATTCTTTACACCTGTATGATCTCGACCAATAATAAAATGGGTACAACCATAATTTCTTCTTACTATAGCAGTGAAAATTGCTTCCCTTGGTCCCGCATATCTTGAGTAAGTTAGCAATGGTGTTAAGATAACTCTATCACTAGGCAGAAATTTTTCTGTATATAATTCATAACTCTTCATGATTGCTTCACTTGTAAAATCACCTTTCTTTTTTGAACCAATAACTGGATGTAATAGTAATGCATCGTGATTTTTTAAAACTGATTTATGTATATGTTCATGTGCACTATGTGGAGGATTTCTAGTATGAAAGCCAACGATACTCTTCCAAGATTTTTCTTTAATAATATCTTTAATTTCTTGTGGCTCTAAATAATGAATGTTAAGAATTTTTTTCAGTTTATTCAAACCACGCAATCTGCCAGTGATAAAAATATGTGGGCCTTTCTTACTTATCTCTACACCAGGGTGGTTTTCATCATCAGTTCCATATAACAATCTGATTAATTCGTCTAAATTATACTCAAAAGTAGTTGGTTCTTCAATTACTGCGAAATCTTGTCCTTGAAATTTCAATAATAATGAATCAACAGAATCGATTGGTTCGTCAAAATTTTTTGGAAATAGAATTGGCATGGACCAAATCTGACCAGTAGGAAGCCTCATATTTTTTAAAACGCTATCTAGAGATTTCTTATCTAGAAAAGTTGTAAGAGGTGAAAATCCACCATTTAGAATTTGTTCTATATCCATTGCTAGATCAGCGTTAATTTCTATGATCCGAGATTTGTTTTCAGTATTCATTTTAGAAAACTACCTAAAAATAATTTCATGTGTTATATCTATGATCAATCAGAATCACATTCATCAATAATTTGCTTAAGTTTTTCTTTTAGCTTTGTTACTATTGCTGGAAAGTCTTCTACTACATTCTTTAATTCTTTAGGATCATTTTCAAGATTATACAGCTCCCATGTATTCGGTGTTAAATTATGAATCAGTTTCCATTTTTTTGTTCTTATACACTTAATGTTTGGAGCATCTGGTGAAGGCCAAGGACCATTCACTCCACCTGTTTCTGAATATGCTATTTTCTGAAATTCAGAATCTGCATCAATGCTTGATTTACTTTGCTCATTTTGATTTAATAAATTTAGCATGCTTTTACCTTGCATTTTCAAACAAGATTGATCTATTGGAATTTCAAGGCAATCTAAGATAGTTGGCATAATATCTATTGCTCGTGTTAGTTCATTGATCTCTTTTCCTTTAGGAAATATTTTTGGTTGAATGAACAATGCAAATGTTCGTAATGTATAATCATAGGTAAAACTACCATATGCTCTCTCTCCCACTTTCTCTCCAATACCCATTCCATGATCTGTCATAATAATAATTATCGAATCATTGCCTTGTTTTTTTGATAAATTTTTAAAATAAATCTCATCTAGATAATCTGCGGCTTCTTTAAGATATTCATCATAATTTCTAAGATTATCCTCTTGATTTTCAAAATACTCTTCTGAAAAATCATCATACTTATCAAAAACACTTTCTTTGATAGAATGATGTATCTTGGGATAATGAAGATATAAAAAATAAGGTCGTTCACCGTTTGTCTCAGAAATTGTTTGATCTAAAATTTCTTTATGGATTTTGTTGAAATCAGGATTTGGATCGTCTTCCTGGGAAGTGAATTTTTTAAATCCTTGACTGGAAACAAGACTTAATCGCATAGCATCACCTCTAGTATACCAACCATTTTCTGTAAGATATTCAGCAAGAGTTTTGCAACCAGCTTTTGGATTTTGGAACATTTTATGATATGCATCAATTCCATTCTTACTCCCATACATTCCAGTGAATATGGAATTCATAGCAACAAGGGTATAAGGAGCACTTGCAATAGTTTCAGAGAAAAAACACCCTTCCTCCTTCAATTTTCTAAATATTGGAAATTTATCTAATCTATCAATTCTGGCACCGTCTACAAGTAGTAATATAATGTTGTATTTTTTCATTACACAGTAAGAATATCACTTAAAGCTATATTATTTAGTATTTCTAAGAACTTGAATTGTCACTAAATGAAGAATTTTGGAGACGGAAAACAATGTGACTAAATTAATAATAACAAATAAGTTTCAAATCATGGTAAAAAATTGAAGATGAATTCCAAAAATTATGCTACGGACAGTATAACAAAACCAAATATACTTTTTTTAATTTTTGATTCACTAAGATCAGACAAAGTTTCGGGATCTGGAAATAATTCAATTACACCAACCATTGATTTTATAAAAGAAAATGGTGTTTTATTCAATAACACAATCAGTTCGTCTGATGGAACAATATTATCATATGCAGGATTATTTTCAGGTAAACATCCATTTAAAACTGGAATGAGATCAGCAAAATTAACCAGACTTTGTGAAACAACAAGTTATCTAGAAATTCTCAAAAACAATGGATATAATATTTATGGTTGTGTACCCAAATCTACTGCCTCACTTGAAATTATACCAAAATTTGAAAATAGCTTCGAATCATCTTTAGACTTTCCGAATGTATTAACTGACGCGGGAAAGATTATTCTCAATAAATTAGAGACAGGAATGAAAGAACCATGGTTTTGTTTATTGCATGCAATGAACATGCATTTTCCTGTCACAAAGCCCAATGGATTTGAAACCGAAAAATATGGTGAAAATAATTATGAAAAACAAATATCTGCAATAGACTCATGGTTAAGCAAAGTTTTCAAAAAACTTGACTTGAAAAATACATTAGTAATAATTACAGGTGATCATGGTGCGTATATTCAATCACTAAAAACTGATTCATTAAATATTGATTTTCAAGACAAGGCAAAAATGCAGATGAAAGTATTGAAAGTTTCAAGGAAGGTTCCAAAATCTTTAGAGTCAATAAAGCTAAAGATGTTTCTAGCTCGCGAGAACTTTAATAGAAACAAAAAATTGAAAAAAATTAAAGATCTAAACCTAAAACCACACGAAATTAGGGGTCTATTATCTCAAAGAAGCAATCCGGATAGATTTTTGTTTGATGAGAAAATCCGTGTTCCGTTATTCATGATTGGCTATAAAGTAAACAAGGGAAAAAGTATTTCACAGCAGATTAGACTAATCGATGTTTTTCCAACGATATGTGATATGATTGATATTTCAGAAGAAGGAAATGTAGATGGAATTAGCATGTATCCATTGTTACAGGACAAAAAGATTGAAGATGTTGTAGCATACATTGAAAGTTCACCTGCAATTCAGATTAAAACAAATGATGTAATAGGAATTCGTACTAATAGATACAAATATTTTAGAAGCCGATACGATGCGGATAAGGACATACATCTTTACGATTTAAAAAATGATCCATACGAAGATGAAAATATTGCAGATAAATCAGAGGAGATGTGCATAGGGATGGAAAAAACCCTTAAAAAAATAATAGATGGTTTTTCACTGGAAAAAGTATGTTATGAAGAAGACAATGACAAAAAGGTTGAAAACGTGCTTAAAAAATTAGGGTATGTCTAATTAGATATGCAAAATATTTTTTTCTTTTATCCACTAATCAAGAAAGTCAGACCACGGAAGATTCTTCCCTAACAATTCCTCTAAATTTTTAACTTCATTTTTATAGATCTCCTTCAACTGTTTTCTTTCATCATTTTGCATTGAAGGTTTTTTTGTTTGCTTTAGAAAAAATTTATCTCCTAATTTTTGTCTCTGAACAGTAGGAACAAGTTTTGTTGCCACTCTCCTAAATGTTGAGCTCCCAAGTAAAGAATCAGAAATTTTATTTTTTGGTATTCGATAGGAGCCTTTTGGTTGTTCTGTCAATTCTACTGGTTTATCTATTCCCAAAAATTTTAGTATTGAATTGATATATTGGTGTTCATTTTTTATGTAATCTTCAAAAATTATAATTTTTATATTTTCCGAGCTGAATTCATTTTGAAATCTTTTAATATGTTTTGAAAAAAAACCTGCTTCTATAAAATTATAGAGAAAAAATTCTTTTTCATGCCTTTGTTGATCTTGCCAGGTTATCATTTCTGCGAAACTTCTATTGTCTGGATGCATGAACTTGTATGAAAAATAACTAGAATGAGCTTTCTCAATTGGATTACGTACTGATATAATTATTTTTGAATCTGGAAAACTTTTCTTAATTTCTGATGCGGCATGAGGACAATGTAGATATGCTGATGTTGCCTCCCCAATCGCTTTATGATTTGTAGCATTTTCAAATAATCTCAAATACTTTGTTTCATCTTTAATCATTGATGGACGTTCAAAATCATCTGGTACATCAAATTTACAAAAATAATATGGTTCATTTAATTCCGATACAAATACTTGTGGATGTTCATTAAGATAATATGAAATATTTGTAGTTCCACATTTTGAGCCTCCAACAATGAAAAAATTTGGTTTCATGCCATTATAACATTAGAAGTGATAATTATTATCTTAACGCTTTTTTTGTACTATTCATTTATTTTTAATAAGTAAGATGAAAACAAAGCTTATGATAGAACATTTTTTATAACTTTTCTAAAAAACAATGAATCAAATTAAAAAAATGGCATAGAAATGGAATGGGAAGATATCAAAAATATACGTGGGTTAAGAAATGTTACAACTATAGGTTCAGCAAATATTATTGGTACTGCAATTACCTCAGTTTTCTGGATTTTAGTTGCTGGTTTACTTGGCACAGAATCTTATGGTGAATTAGGTTATTTTCTATCAATCATTGGAATCAGTTCTATGATAGCAATGATTGGTGGTGGATACACAATGCAGGTTTATACTGCCAAGGGCATTAAAATTGAATCATCACTTTATTTTATAGGAATAATAACAAGTACCGTAGCTGCTGTCGTACTATTTTTAATCTTTGAAAATTTGGGGGTTAGTATTTCAGTTATAGGAATTGTGATTTTTAATTTTATTTTATTTGAAATATTAGGTAAAAAACTTTATAAAAAATATTTTAAGATTTTCGTCGCCCAAAAAATTTTATTCGTAATAATTTCGTTTGTACTTTATTCTGTATTTGGTCCTGAAGGTATACTCATCGGTTATGGTGTTTCCATGCTTATTTTCTCACAAATAATTTACAAATCTTTTAGAAATACTGTTGTAGATTTTTCCATAATTAAAGAACGGACAAAATTCATATCTCATGTTTATTTGGCTGATCTAAGTGCTACTGCACGTAATCATGTTGATAAATTAATTATAGCACCACTGCTCGGTTTCTCTTTTCTAGGTAATTATTTTCTAGGATTACAAGTTTTGGCTCTAATGTTGATCATTCCTAATATAGTTTTTAAATATACATTGCCTGAGGATTCTACCGGTAAATCTACTGGAAAAATAAAAATTCTTACAATTATAATTTCAGTTTGTGTTGCATTACTTGGAATATTTCTAGCGCCATTAGTAATACCAGTTATTTTACCGGAGTATACAGATACTGTTGATCTAATTCCAATTCTTAGCATCGTGCTTATTCCTCGAACAATTTCTATTCTTCTTACATCAAATTTTTTGGGTCAAGAAAATAGTAAATATGTTCCAATAGGAAATGCAATTACTTTTGGTGTTCTTATAATTACAATATTTCCTTTAGTAGAATTATTTGGAATTACTGGAGCCGCAATTGCTTATGTAATAGGATTTTCTAGTAACACTGTATTTATGGTAATAAAATATTTTCAATTAAGGAATAAGAGTAACTCGAATCAGTGATTGTTTTCTTTTGTCTTAACAAATTCTTGATCTTCTTTTACTGATCTGTTAAACCCCTCATTATGATCTATGTGTTTGTTAATTTCGATTAATTCTGGTTTTCGTGAAAATAGCTCTAGTACATCGTCTAAATATATTGGATTAGATGATATATCATTTAGAATTTCTTTTATTAGTTTAAAATCTTCTATTCTATCTACGGTCAAGCGTAAATTTGATATGTTTTCATCATTTTCAACATTAGCTGTTTTAAAATTTCCTTTATTTCGAATATATGGTGTTACATGTTCCCTTTCAGATGGTAACTGTGCATTTTTCCATGCTTTTTCTAATGCACTAAAAGAAAATACTTCAACGTCAGTTCCGATGGGAAACGTACGTACAAGTGTATTTGTAGCTAAATCATATTCCCCTGAAAAAAATTTCCCAATTACCTTGTCAACAATTTGTGGATCAATCAATGGGCAATCAGCAGTGATTCTTACTATGATTGAAAACGAGTATTTTTTTGCACATTGAAAATACCTATCTAAAACATCCTTTTCTTTACCGCGAAAAATATTTAATGAATTATTATTTGCAAATTCCTCGATTTCATCATCTTCCTGATTTGTAGTAGTTGCTATAACTAGATTCTTTACTTTCGTACAATATTGTAATTGGTTTATAACATGATACAAAAGTGGTTGTCCATTATCATCTTTCATCATAACTTTTCCTGGTAACCTACTTGAACCCATTCTAGCCTGTACTATACAACCAATCATACAATCACTCTCTCATATTGTTTCGATATATTCAAGTAATTTTTTTGAAGAGTTTCCATGATTAATTAAATAATTTTCAACAAATTCGTTCTGGCTATGAATTATTTTATTTTTAAAGTTTTTGTCAGAGATTAATTTTTCAAAAGTCATCTGAAATTTTTCAATTGATATATTCGTCTCTGAATTAAAGTCAAAAAGTGTTGGAACACCTAGATTATAATCTATAATTGGTAAACAAATTACTGGTTTTTGTAATAAGTATGATTCTAAAATTGCAGTAGTGTGGTTAGTGGCGATCACTACATCAGATGAATTGATTAATTCTTCAATGTTTCCGGTAGAAATTACTTCTATATCTGAACTAATTTTTTTAATCATCTCACTAAAATCAAAAACGTGAAATGATGGATGAATTTTTATGATTAATTTTTTTTTCATCGCAATAACTGCCTTACAAATTTGTTCCACATGATTTTCAAATTTTATAATATTACTAATTTGATGTCCTTGAATCAGCATATGTTCGGGCCCAGTTAATGTAAGAAGAACATAAGAAGAGTTTTTGTTGATGGATATGGGCTTCCAAGAATCATATTTTGGATGTCCAATAATTTTTAATTTTGTTGGTTCAATGATATCAATATTTTTCAAATGGTTTTCTGAAATCCTTCCCCAAACTAGAAATTTATCAGATTTGATGGGGTAAAGTCCTTTTGAGAGATTTGTCTCCATAGATTCTTTTGTATCATAATAAATTCCATGCTGTAGAAGTACCAATTTTATACCATGTTTTTTAGTCTCACTAATTACAATTTGTTCAGTTATTCCTATTTCAGATGAAATCATTATTGTGTCTATTTTAATTCTTTGAAACAGCATCCTTATAGTTTGAATATCACGTGCAATCTGTTCTATTCTTTTTGCAAATAATTTTTGTATGATTGGTTTGATTGTGTGCCAAAAAGAATAGCCGTCATAGGAAAAATATTTGGATAGAATTTCGTCTTGTTTATAGAGATCTGATATCTGTTCTGCTATCAGATTTTTTTGTTCTTGGATTTTGATTTTTAAGTTTGAGTCAATCAATGAATCAGGCGTGATTATACCACATTTTGAATTTTTGATTATCCTAAATGTATCCATATTCCAGATTGCTGGTCGCCTTATTCCAAATTGTATGAGATTGATATTATGATTTTTTGATTCCTCTAAGAGCTTTTGATATGTTTCAGTAGATAATTCAACCAGTAACACGTTACGTGAATTCGAGGTGGTTTTCGGCTCGAATAAGGATTGGGTAAATTTTTCTGAAAACTGTTTTATTTTTTTATATTTTGATGATGACAATGAAAAATTGATATGATTTTTGCCTAAGTTAAGATCTATACGCACTTTGTCATGAACAAAATCATAGTTGGCTTCTTTATTGTTGTCAACTTTCTCTATATTGGATGAAAAAATTCTACTGATTTCATACAGAATTCCTGATGAAACAAATATTGTGTTGGGAAATTTTTCATAAATTTTTTTAAATTCAAAAAATTTTTTCAGAAATTTAATCATATAATCGATAAATTGTTCTTGAAGTAATTGTCCAATATTCAAATCGTCAATCATAAAAAATTTTCTAATTGATTTTTCATAATACCATTTACTAAAAGTGTAAAGATGATCTTGAATTTTATTAGTGTCTTCCTGTGTGATAAACTCGTCCGAAATTTGATGTTCTATATTTTCTAAATTCAAGTTTTTGTGTGAATTATAATCAAAACTAATGATCTGATTGTAATGAAGATCTTTTTTGATGGTTTTAATCTTGCTTAGATCAAAATCTGAATCTATTAATAAAATCACAGAATCCTTAGTATTATCAGATTTTCCATTTTTTCCAGTCATAATCATCAAAAGAAATATTTTCCATTTCGTTATCATTAGGTTTC
>Ga0066372_10001053_pt1 | contig 10910 bp, 10 predicted proteins | sample Knorr_S15_td_250_FD_77011 | JGI IMG/M metagenome (GOLD analysis project Ga0066372, IMG submission 77011) | Marine microbial communities from Southern Atlantic Ocean transect - Knorr_S15_td_250_ad_251m_LV_A | ecosystem: Environmental > Aquatic > Marine > Oceanic | place: Southern Atlantic ocean... | reverse complement strand
GGAGGGCCGACTCAATCGGTAGGAGGATCTTCAGGCGCGGATACCAGCACAGGATCGGCTAGTGGGGGATCGTCGACTGGTCGCACCGCTAAACCCAGAGGCGGTAGAGGCGGCGGCGGGGCTTCCTGATAGGAACAACGGTCTTATAGAGATAGACGGGGGCCGGCGGGCCCCCGTTTTTTTGTGCACACGCAGAGTGCACGAGTGACTCTGGCGAGCTTATGCTATGATTCCATCGAAATGAGTGGTGAGTAGAGGAGTGGCTAACCCTAAGCCCGGCACGGATTTTATCCGCCAAGTTGTGGCGGAGGACACCGAGAACGGACGCTACGGTGGTCGTGTCGTTACGCGCTTCCCCCCCGAACCAAACGGCTACATGCACATTGGTCATGCAAAGTCGGTGTGCCTCAACTTTGGGGTTGCGAGGGAATTTGGAGGTGTGTGCCATCTTCGCTACGACGACACGAATCCTGAGGGTGAAAATGAAGAATTTGTCCTTGGTTTTCAGGAGGACATCCGCTGGCTTGGCTTTGACTGGGGTGAACACCTCTACTTTGCGTCAGACTACTTCGAACGAATGTATGATTGCGCGGTCATCCTGATTGAGAAGGGGTTGGCCTACGTTGACTCAGAGAGCGAAGAAGAAATACGTGAAGGGCGAGGCACAGTAACCAAAGCAGGGACACCGGGCCGGTATCGTGATCGCACCGTGGATGAAAATTTAGATCTCTTCCATCGTATGCGAGAAGGTGAATTCGAAGGCGGAGTGCACGTTCTGCGTGCTAAGATTGACCTAGCTTCTTCAAACATGCTGATGCGGGATCCCGTGCTCTACCGGATCCGGCACGCAAGTCATTACCGGCAGGGAGATGAGTGGTGTATCTACCCTATGTACGACTATGCCCACTGTCTTGAGGATGCGTTTGAAGATGTAACCCATTCGATATGCACGCTCGAGTTTGAAAACAATCGGGAGTTGTACGATTGGGTTTTAGACAATGTCGGATTTGAGGAGCCTCGGACTCATCAGTATGAATTTGCTCGGCTAGATCTCGAACATGCCGTCCTATCAAAACGGAGAATTATTCCGCTTGTTGAAGCGGGAGTCGTAAGCGGTTGGGATGATCCAAGGCTATCGACTGTCAGGGGAATTCGTCGCAGAGGTGTGCCTGCGGAGGCGCTTAGGCTGTTTTGTGAAATGATCGGGGTCGCTAAGGCACAATCAGTGGTAGACATTGGCAAGCTTGAGTATGCGATCAGAGAGGTGCTCAATCAGGATGCGCCTCGGGTGATGGCAGTACTGGACCCGATCAAGATTGTACTCACTGATTACCCGAATGGTCAGACTGAACAATTCGAGGCTCCTTATTTCCCGCATGATGTGCCACGGGAGGGGACTCGGACGGTACCGTTCTCTAATGAGATTTTTATCGAACGGACGGATTTTGAAGAAGATCCGCCACCAGGTTTTCGGCGGCTGGTGCCTGGCGGAGAGGTCAGACTGCGGCATGCGTATGTGATACGGTGTGAGAATGTGGTCCGTGATGAGGCTGGCCGGTTAGTAGAATTACACTGCACTCATGATTCCGAGAGCCGTGGGGGGAAGGGAACTGCCGGTCGAAAAATTAAGGGCACGATCCAGTGGGTATCTGCACCCCATGCTCTGACTGCAGAGATTCGGCTGTATGATCATCTCTTTTTAGAGATCCCAGAGAGTGATTCAGATGAAGAGGAAGAGATCGCCTCACACATAAACCCCGACTCTTTGAGGATCCTGAAGGGGGCCAAGGTCGAACCATCTGTACGCGATGACTCACCTGATACACGCTACCAGTTTGAACGAACCGGCTATTTCTGGAAGGATCCAGTCGATGGGGTCGATGAAGAGTTGGTCTTTAATCGTATCGTATCGTTGAAAGACAGCTGGAGCCGCAGTACTGCCAAATCAGATGCCGACGAAATTCCGAGAGGCAAGAGCGGTTCTGAAAAGGTTGTGAATAAGTCGATAAGTCATGAGAGGCCCAAGGTAAATGAGTCGCGAGAGGCGGCCCGTGCAGCTGATCCCCAACTCATGGCTCGCTTCGAACGCTACAAGAATGAACTGGGACTGACTTTCGAGCAGGCGGATTTGCTGGCGGCATCGCCTGAGGTTTCGGAATTTTTTGAGAAAGCTCTTGCTGTATATGATGGGCCTGCTGAGGTGGCGGGATGGCTGACGACAGATGTACGGGGCCTGCTGGGAGCACGAAGGTTACAAGATCTTACATTTGATGGTGAAGGCTTGGGTAAGCTGGTTGCTCTTGTTGCTGCAGATCGAATCTCACGCAGGGCCGGGAAGGATGTTCTCGCACGTATGATTGACGAAGGTGGTAATCCTGACCAACTCATTGTGGAAATGGGACTGGAGAGAGTTTCTGACCTCACTGTGCTTGAGAGTGTTATTGAGGAGGTTCTTGCAGCATGGCCGGAGAAAGTCATCGAATACCAAGCAGGGAAATCAGGACTAATCGGTATGTTTCTTGGAGAAGTAATGAAGGGCACAAAAGGGGCGGCCGATCCGAAGATGGCTCGGGAGTTGTTATTAAAGAAACTCGGTGTGTGACTCTTCCGGTGAACTGACCCCTTATCCAAAATTGACCGGGCGCATCCTCTCACATTCTTAGCAAGAATGTTGTTGCGAGAGCACGGATCGCGATCAGGCCTGTGGGACCTTTCGCCAGGGTCTTTCTTGACACTCTTCCGAGGCGCACATTAGGATAGCGCTCAAGCCAGGATTCGGGCTAATTCATTGCTCTTCAGAGATCCCATATTGGCCCATTCAGAAACAACTTCCCAGCCTCAAATCGATGCCCCAGAAGCACGGTTAGAGGCACTCCCTAGACTAGAGAGGGAAATTCTGGACTTCATGGTCCAGTACCTCCGGTCTAATACCTATCAACCTTCGATCCGCGAAATCGGAAAACGTTTCGGGATCAAGAGTACAAAGACTGTGTCGGAGCACCTTCAGGTCCTTGCCGACAAGGGTTTTCTTGAACGAGACCCGTCGCGCTCAAGAGGGGTGAAAATACTCGGGATTGATCTCAATACTCAGACTGTCTCTGTCCCCTGTTTTGATCGGGTCCCGGAAACTGTTTCTGGATTCCGTATTGAGGATGCGGAACTTCACCTTTCGGTAGACCGCAGGATGGGTGGAGTCGAGGGATCTTTCATAGTTGTCGCTGCGGTGAATGACCTTGCTTTAGTCGGTGTTGAAGAAGGGGATCATATCCTTATCTCACCAGCTAGTATGGAGGAATTGGAGACCGGAGCAATTATCGCTGCGGATCTCGGTGAGGGAATTTCGTACTACCGTTTTACCGAGAGGGAAGCAGGGGCGAGGCTTGAGTCACTTCAGCCGGGGAATAATGAGAGCCTCATAGAACCAACGACACTAGATCTGCTGGGACGGGTTATCGGCCTATACAGAAGAATGGACAACGGGTCCAAGGTCAATTTGACACAACACTAGTGATTCGCGATTGCCCCTACTTAGCCATTCCACTCTTGAACACTCTGATGACGATCGGGTTTGGATGGGGCGTGCCCTTGAGTTAGCCCAGATAGCTGCATCTGCTAAAGAAGTTCCTGTAGGAGCAGTGTTAGTTCGTGGCACAGAGGTATTGGCCGAGGCTCATAACCGAACTGTGGTCGATGCCGATCCCACCTCGCATGCAGAACTTCTGACAATTCGTTCGGCTTCCATGGTACAGGGAGACTGGAGACTCCTAGACACTACGCTCTATGTGACCCTAGAACCCTGCGCTATGTGTGCTGGGGCGATCGTTCTGTCTAGGATTCCTCGAGTGGTCTACGCTGCCTCAGATCCGAAGGCAGGAATGGCCGGTTCCCTTGAAAACCTGCTTCAGGAACCAAGATTGAATCACCGGTGTGAACTCACCTCTGGAGTACGTGCCGAGGAATCTGCAGAGTTACTCAGGGCGTTCTTCCAAAGCTTGCGATAATTTCTTAGGCCGCATTTAGACTAATGTGTCTAATCGGCGCCCGAGACTACTCTGCCACGGAATCGAAGAAACAGGAATAACAGGGAAACACCCCCCAATAATGCCGCCCATGGAGGCAACCCATATGCGGTGCCAACATTCCCTAATACCATCGCGATGATTCCCACGAGGACCGCATAGGGTAGCTGGGTCCTGACGTGATCCATGTGATCGCAGGCGGATGCTGTGGATGAGAGCACGGTAGTGTCTGATATGGGTGAGCAATGGTCTCCGAAAATCGCACCAGCTAGGACGGATCCCGTTGCTCCCAAAAGAATCTCCACTTGGTCTCCCCCGGGATATGTGGCAGCCCCACCCATAGAGATCGTGAGGGGGATTACAACGGGGAGCATGATTGCCATTGTACCCCAGGAGGTTCCGGTAGCAAAAGCCATTACTGCACAAGTAACGAAGACAATCAATGGAATTAGCTGCAGGGGGATAGTATCCGATAGCAGCAAGGACAAGTACTGTGCGGTGCCTATTTGCTCTGTGACGGCTCCGATTGACCAAGCCAGGGTCAATATGATCATCGCGATCATCATCGCCTTCATACCTGCGAGCCATGCATCAACGCATTCATGCATGGTTAGCGTCCTTTGTCCAATTGAGATAAAAATAGCAATCAGACATCCAGCCAGTGACCCCCACAACAGAGTAGAAAACGGGTCGGCTTCGGCGAACACCGCTCTCAGAGGAGCATCTGGGCCAACGATCGAGCGTCCGGTTGTGTAGAGCCCGGCTAGAACAACCACAATCACTGTTAGCACAGGAATAGCGGCGTTCCACCATCTATAGGTTACGCCTTCCTTTGGGCTCATTAGGTCTGAAGAGGTATCAGTAGCAAGAGTTGCGCCTGGCCTATGAAGTTCACCTTTGGTTGCCGCTCGAAATTCTGCTTCTGCCATCGGGCCAAAATCACGATTCATCACTGATGTCATGAACACGAAGAGCAATGCGAGTAGCGGATAGAACAGGAAGGGGATCGTCTGGATAAATATGTCGAAGGGGTTTTGCGAAAGGATCACCTCTGCCCCATTCGGATTCTGTTCAGCTGCGATTCGTAGCCCATCCGAAATAAGGCTGATCTCATAACCGACCCAAGTCGATATGGGCACTAGTGCCGCAACAGGGGCGGCTGTGGAGTCGACTAGATAAGCAAGTTTTTCTCGTGATATCCTAAGCCGATCGGTAATCGGTCTCATTGTATTGCCAACGATCAGCGTATTCGCATAGTCGTCAAAGAAGATTGCTAGGCCTGCTGCCCAGGTAGCGAGTTTTCCTCGTTTGGCAGTACGAGCGAAGGGTGTGACGCTCTCCACGATGCCCATGGTTCCACCGTTGCGAGCGATGATTCCTACCATGCCTCCTAGCAGAAGTGAGAAGACGAGAATAGCGACATGATCAGGATCAGTAAGTGCAGGGACTACGAATTGGTCTATCAGTCGACCGGTAGCCTTTAGAGGATTAAATCCCGCGACCGCCAAAGCGCCGAGCCACACTCCCGCAAAAAGGGCAGTGATCACCTCTCGGAAGATCAGTGCTAGCAGGATCGCTAGAATAGGAGGTAATACTGAAAACCACCCAGGGATGAGGGTTGGTTCCAGTTCGTCCGAGTAGTCGCCAATGAGTACTTCAAGAGGAAGTTGCTCAGTAGAGCTTATCTCAAGGCCTGTCACCACTGAAATACCCTGAGGCAAGATCGTCCCTTCAGCCAAGGTCACACCGTTCGAGCTTCGCACTTCATACTGCGTCGAAGCTTGATTTGCACCCTCTAGGGTCAACTCGAATGGGACATTCGTCAGAACAACCAAGGGAGGATCCAAAATCTCTTGTGCGCCTGCAAGTGCAGGAAGCAAAAGGATCCACAGGGCTGCTATTAGTCTCAAAAAGGGCATGTGATGGTGATTCGGGTAAGAAGCTGAATGATTAACTTCCTCTTAATTATGCATTTGAGAAAGGCAGGAAATTAATCATGGTTAATTCTATAACCTGGTGACAAGATGTGCAGCGTAACCTCGGCTGGTCGTTGACCGATCAGCGATGAACTTAGAACTTTTCGCCGCGAACGATCGAATGAGGATCCTGACTGGTCCTCACCGGACAGCGCAAAATGGATAAAAACAACCGCACCCGAGTGATGGACGAATCAGACGTCCATGGAGCGGTTGCTCGAATGGCCCGCGAGATCGTGGAGTTTAACGAGGGGACAGACGGTCTTGTCCTGATGGGCATTCAGCGCCGCGGAACCCAAATAGCGGCATTGTTAGTCTCAGAGATTGAGCGGGCTGAGGGAGTTTCACTTGAGGCAGGGTTCGTAGATATAACCTTGTATCGAGATGACCTTATGGTGGTCGGACCACGGCCTATAGTAGGCGAATCAAAACTGCCTTCCAGAGGGATAGAGGGACAGAAGGTGGTCCTCGTTGATGACGTTCTCCATACGGGGAGGACGATACGCGCCGCTCTAAATGAACTCACGGACTGGGGGCGTCCTAAGTTCATACACCTATGTGTTCTAGTCGATCGAGGAGGTCGGGAGCTACCGATCCAGCCGGATATCGTAGGTCAACGTGTCGAGTTACTGGAAACCCAAAGCGTCGAGGTCCACGTTCCTGAAATTGATGGTGCTCTTGGGGTCGAGATTGTAACCATGAACCCGGGAGCCGTATGACTCCTGCGGTGGTTTCGTCACCAGTCCCCGCGTTGGGAAAGGACCTTGTAGGCTTAGAGTCCCTTTCTCACGAACAGATTCTGATGATTCTTGATACAGCCGAACCATTCAAGGAGATCTCAGAACGACGGATCAAGAAGGTTCCGGTCCTCCGTGGTAAGACGATCGTCAACCTATTCTTCGAGGCATCAACTAGGACGAGAGTCTCATTCGAGTTTGCAGAGAAGCGTCTTAGCGCCGACACGGTTAATATCTCAACGGCAGGCTCTTCGGTTATCAAAGGAGAGACGCTGGTTGATACTGCACGGAACCTAGAGGCCATGCGCATCGATATGGTTGTGATGCGCCACGGATCTTCTGGGGCGGCCAGGTTTCTCGCAGATCGGATTCCCTCAAACGTGATAAATGCTGGAGATGGACGGCACGAGCACCCAACCCAAGGTCTGTTAGACTTTTTAACGATTCGTGATCACTGTAACCGGATACAGGGTCTGAAAGTTTGTTTAGTGGGTGATATCCTGCATTCGCGTGTTGCTCGCTCGAACATCTATGGCCTCTTGAAGCTTGGTGCAGAAGTCGGAGTATGTGCACCCAAAACGCTTCTTCCTTCTGCTATTGGTGATCTCGGTGTACACGTGTTCAAGAGGGTTGAAGAGGCAATCGAATGGGCAGACGTGCTAAACGTCTTACGACTGCAGCTTGAGCGCATGGAAGAAGGGTATGTGCCCAGCCTTCGGGAATACAATAGGATCTGGGGTGTAACATCTAGGAAGCTAGAACTTGCTCCACAGGATTTATTGATTCTACATCCAGGCCCTATGAACCGGGGCGTGGAAATAGACTCTGATGTTGCAGATGGGTCGCACTCAGTGATCCTTAACCAAGTTACCAATGGCGTAGCTGTTCGCATGGCCGTTCTCTACCTACTAGCTGGTGGACAACCTGGCAGTGCCGAAGCCACGAAAGTGGAGGCGGGGGCATGAGTGTAAAAACCCTCCTCAAGAGCGGACGGGTAGTTGATCCAAGTCAGGGATTAGATGAAGCACTTGATCTCTTGTTAGTGGACGGGATTGTCGCTTCAATCGGGAAGGATATCTCCGGCCCGGAAGATGCGGACATCGTAGATTGTTCCGGCCTCATAGTTTCACCGGGGCTAATCGACGTACATGTCCATTTACGTGAACCAGGAGAGGAACATAAGGAGACGATCGCGACTGGTGTTCAAGCGGCTGTAGCGGGTGGGTACACCGCTGTATGCGCTATGCCGAATACGGATCCGCCGATCGACGATCCTGCTGCAGTTGGGTTTATTGTGGCTGAGGGCCGCAAGGCTCAAGCAGCCAGGGTTTATCCCGTAGGATGTATCTCAGTACAGAGAGCAGGGAAGAACCTGGCACCCATTGGAGAGATGGTGGACGCTGGCGCAGTCGCTATCACTGACGATGGAAATCCTGTCATGAATTCTGGACTAATGCGGCTTGCACTTGAGTACGCCCAGGCATTTGGCATCCCTGTCGCCGACCATCCGGAAGACCTCGGCCTATCAGCAGCAGGCCATATGAATGAGAGTATCGTATCCACGCGTCTGGGTCTCGCGGGTAAGCCGAATGCGGCGGAAGAGGTTCATATCGTTCGTGATCTTTTGCTCGCTGAGCTGACCGGTGGCCAGATACATCTTCAACATATTTCTACAGAGTTCGGGGTGGACGCAATTCGACAGGCGAAAGCTCGGGGCGTACACGTGACAGCTGAAGCATCGCCGCACCACTTGGTCCTCACAGAAGAAGCAGTTGAGGGGTATAGGACTGACGCGAAAATGAATCCACCACTTAGGTCAGTAAAAGATGTCGCTGCTGTACGAGCAGGATTGGCGGACGGTTCACTCGACGTTATAGCGACAGACCATGCTCCTCACCACTACGATGAAAAGGAATCAGCGTTTGAAGATGCTCCGAATGGTCTGGTCGGATTAGAAACAGCGGTAGGTATCATTATGACAGACATCGTAGGTGAGGGAGTAATTGATATTGCGACTATGATCGACCGAATGAGTTGTGGGCCGGCCAAGGCATTTGGCCTTTCCGGGGGCACACTATCTGAAGGTGCACCAGGAGATGTCACTGTGATCGATCCAAACCTAAGCTGGACTGTGGACCCAAATGCCTTCCGGTCGAAAAGTCAAAACACTCCGTTTACCGGGCGGGAACTTAAGGGAGCTCCAAGTAGGACGATTGTGGGCGGTCGCACCGTCTGGACACGATGAGGGGTGAGGAGCCTACTACCTATTGGGGTCAGCTCGAAATAGAGAAATTAGAGAGGTCCGAGAGGCCCCTTCATCTGTGCCGTCTACCGTGCTTCTGGCGAGCCTCACTTCAAGAAGTGAGTGACCTCGTATGTTTTTCAAGCTGACTCTTCACTCGGGCAACACGGTTCGGATGGATCAGCCGCTTGGTCGCGGCTCGATCCAAGAGCTTAACTACACCACGGAGCTGTTCCTGGGAGTCTTTGGCGGAGGTGGTCGCACGGACTTCCTTTATAGCTGTGCGTATTTTGGCACGCTCCGACCGATTCCTAAGTCGGGCCTTGGCACTCAACTCCATCCGTTTTTTTGCGCTCTTGATATTTGGCATCTGTTCCTCGAGGCGGAATACGCCTTTCATTTCCTAGCGAGCAAAGCTAGGAACGACTCGGGACAGGATCAACGGGCATAGACCAGTTAGGTTAATCACGACATGCAAGCAATCCTTATTGTTACAGTACTTATTTTCTCAGTTGTCGTGCATGAGGTCGCACATGCGTGGCAGGCCCGCCGTGAAGGAGATGACACGGCAGAACAGCTTGGCAGGATCACCCTGAATCCGATCTCTCACCTTGATCCATTCGGATCGTTCATTGTTCCGTTCGGGCTATACCTGTTGAACATCGGGTTTCTGTTTGGTTGGGCAAAGCCAGTCCCCGTCAATCCGGCGAAATATAGGAGCCCCGTATGGGGAGACATCCGTGTTTCTTTGGCTGGGATCGTAGCCAATCTAATTTTGGCTGTGCTCGCGACTCTTGGGGCGGCCGTAGTCCTCAAGTTAACAAGCTTAACCGGGTCACCTCCAAGCAGTCTTGCGGAGACGTTAAGTTCGATGGCCTACTGGGGGATTTTGATCAATCTGGTGCTTGCCTTCTTTAACCTAATCCCGATCCCACCCCTGGACGGATCACACGTTCTTTTTCACGTACTTCCCAGGCCGATAGCAGTTTGGTACGCCCAAGTGGGTCGCTACGGATTGCCTCTATTGATTGTCCTGCTTTTCTTCCGTAGTGACCTATTCACATACATCATGTGGCCAGTGGAGTTCTTCTTGAACCAAGCCGACGCGTTCATCCGCTTATGGATCTGAGATTCGCCGAGGGCGCTATAGTTCGCGACGACTTCTTCCTTATTGAAATTGAGCGGTTTCAGGGCCCACTAGATCTACTGCTACATCTGATTCGAACCCAGGACATTGATGTATTTGATATTCCTGTGGCCCGGATTACTGCCCAGTTTCTTAAGGCGATCGAGGGACTAGACGCAAAAGACTTAGACAGTGCTGGTGAATTCCTAGAAACGGCAGCGACGCTCATACGAATTAAAGCTCAGATGCTCTTGCCCCGGGAAGGCGACGATGAGGATGAAGACCCGAGAGCAGAGCTAGTCCGCAGGCTTCTTGAGTACGAGCAAATCCGGGAAATATCACAACGTATGAGAACATCTGAGGCGGATCGCGCACGGCGTTTCTCAAAAGGATTTATCCCTGCACGGCCAAAACTTCTTCATCAGGAAATGCCACTTGAGACAACGTGGGCTGACGTCCTTAGTGCGGCCCTTGGTGTGGAGATGCCAGCACCTCGACAGGGACTACATAGGGTTACCACACGAACAATCTCTATGCATGAAAAGGTCGTCTTAATTTTGGACCAACTACAAGATCAATCGGGGATCGAGTTTAGTCGCCTTCTAAGGGGTTTCGGAGACACCATGCATGGTGTCATGACTTTTCTTGCCGGGTTAGAGCTTACACGTAGGCGCGTACTTTTTCTAAGACAGTCCCAACCTTTTTCTGAGCTTTGGCTATACCGACGTGAAGAGGATGAAGATGAGGTCAGCACAGATATCGGAGTCATAGAGGTTGATTCATGAATACACCCCAAATAGTTGAAGCTGT
>Ga0066372_10001047_pt1 | contig 10920 bp, 11 predicted proteins | sample Knorr_S15_td_250_FD_77011 | JGI IMG/M metagenome (GOLD analysis project Ga0066372, IMG submission 77011) | Marine microbial communities from Southern Atlantic Ocean transect - Knorr_S15_td_250_ad_251m_LV_A | ecosystem: Environmental > Aquatic > Marine > Oceanic | place: Southern Atlantic ocean... | reverse complement strand
TCTAAAAAAGAAAGAGAAGAAGGAAAAGCAAAAGAAGCAGACAAAACATTTGAAGGAGCGTGGGCATTAGCATCTATGGCATCTTTCCATGCAGAGAGCTTTGAAGCTTTTTGTAAAAAATAAACTGAGGCTGGTGTTAGTTCCCCCTACATTTCAAATAAACTCATAAATAGACTAAAATCCATCCATGGGAATTGTTCACTTAAGCGCAAAAGCTGGAATTGATGAGATTTTAGATGTTTTAGATCAAGATGCTGGTCTTGTAATTGAAAATATCTTATCCAAAGATGATCTATCCCAAATTAACAGCGAATTAAAGCCATACCTTCAAAATGATATAAAGGGAGACAATGAATTCACTGGCTTTAAAACTAAAAGAGTTGGTGCATTGATGGCAAGGTCTCCAAAATGCAGAGAACTTGCATTAAACCCCCTTATCAATGCAGTATCAAAAAAGTTTTTAGAGCCAAATAGTGATGGTTATCAGCTTCATTTTACTTCAGCCATTTCTATTGGCCCAGGAGAAACAAAGCAAATTCTGCACAGAGATAGAGGCGTTTGGGGTGGATATATTCCAAGAAAGATAGAGACCCAATTAAGTACTGTTTGGGCTATCACTGATTTTACAAAAGAAAATGGGGGAACTCAGGTGGTTCCTGGCTCTCATAAATGGGAGAAAAATAGAACCCCTCTTTCAAAAGAAATCGAGCATGTAGAAATGTCTGCTGGTTCTGTCTTTATCTATACTGGTTCTGTCATGCATGGTGGTGGAGAAAATAATTCAGAAGAAAGCAGACTTGGAGTTTTTCTGCACTATGCACCAAACTGGCTAAGGCAAGAAGAAAATCAATATTTATCATGTCCCCCATCAATTGCAAAAGACCTAGACCCTGAATTAAGAGATTTAATGGGTTATTGTCAAGGTGGATATGTTTTGGGTTTTTTTACAGACCCCTTCAACAAAGATGGAAATCTTGAATCAGTTTCACCTAAAAAAATATTTGGTAACTCGGCTGATAAATTTAGCATACAAACTCCTGATAAGTTAGTGGAGAGCTCTTCAAATAAAAACTAGATGAAACAATAATGGTTTTAAGAAATAATTCCTACTGTTCTATCAATAAACCAATAAAATCCCATGCCGCCCAATAGTAAAGAGGCACAAATTGTTGTGTTTTTATATACATTTAACTTATATGCACCCCATATGATTACCCCAAAAAATGGCAACATGAATAATTGACCCGCCTCTATACCTAAATTAAAAAATAATAAAGATAAAGCGAGTTGCTCACTTCCTATTCCAATTCCAGTTAAAGCATTTGCAAATCCTAGCCCGTGTAGTAATCCAAACCCAAAGGCTATAACCCATGGGGTAGATTGATATTGTTTTCTTTCAGAAACCTCAATTGCTAGAAATACTATAGTTAAAGCAATTATTGCCTCAACTGTTGCTTGAGATAATGAAATTAAGTTAAAAACAGAAAGGCCAAGGGTAATACTGTGGGCAATTGTAAACGCAGTTATGGTCTTAACAACATTAATAAGCCCAGATACTAAGAAAAGTAAGCCCATTATGAATAAAATATGGTCTTTGCCAGTAAATAAATGGTCTATGCCCAAACTAAAATAGCTTAAGGGATAAAGCTGCTCTTCAAATGGTATATAAAGCTTTGGTTCTTTTAAATTCATTAACCCCTCATAAACTTCTTTATCTAAATGTGTAATCGTTACTAGAGCATCATTCAAAATACTTAAATTTAATACTTCAATTGTTTGTCCCTTTAGAGAGGCTTTACAAGTTAATGAAATTTTTTCTACTACATATTTACCTTGAGTAAAAGGGAGTTGAGAATTTTGAATACACTCCGGGGGAAAAATAATTTCTGCTCTTAATCCAAGATTTTTTGATGGATACATCCAAGCAACCTCATATTGGTTTTCATTATATTCATCAATCACCAAATGCGCGGGATTAAATTCATGCGCATTTAAATCCGGTAAAAGAAAAAAAAGAAAAAATAAAACCTTAAATTTTATAAACATTAATATTTAAAGTTTGGATCAATAACAACTTTATATTCAGATTTAATTTCTTCTAAATATTTTTTTATTGCCTCTTCTTTACTTTGCAAAAAATAATCATTTAAAACCTGATTTTTTATTTCAATCCAATCTGGATTAAATCCATCCTTACGAGAATTAAGAAAAATTAAATGGTGTCCATATGAAGACTCATATGGACCAGACCACTGATCAAGGATTAACTTATTAAAAACATTTTCAAAACTTTTTCCAAAATTTCTAATAATTTCATCTGTACTATTTTTATAAAATTCTTTGCCCAGAAGAAATGGGTCACTATTATTTGGAGTTTTATTTTGTATTAATTCCTTTAAAGCTTTATCAGCTCTTTTTTTAGAGTCTGGTCCTTTTGAAAAATAAAGATGGGTAAAGCTATAAAGAGGTTGAACAAAATATTTATTTTTATTGAGATTATAAAAAGATCTTAAGACTTCATCGGAAGGCTGCTTTAATAAAGTTTCCTGTTTTAAAAAAGTAATCTTTTGAGCCAGTCTTCTTTTAATAATTCTATCCTCGTTATCTAAGCCAAGTTTTAATGCCTCTCGATATAAAATCTCTTCCTCGACTAAATTATTAATAATATTAGTTGCCTCAATTGCTGTTGGTTCTCTGCCTACCTGAGATTTCCAAGTCAATAAAAGGTTGGTTAATTCTGAATCTGAAATATAAATCTCATTTAAATTATTATCAGAATTAAACCCTATATCAATGACATAGATGATTAATCCAATAATAAAAAATATAAGTATTTTATTTCGCAATGGTATCTAGCGTGCGGCCCTATAAGGGGACTATATCTAAAGGATCATCTTTTGGAATATACCAAATTGGTGAAGTCCATGCTCTCTCTTGTATTGTTTTATGTATGTTTGGTCTTGGCTTCACTCCAGCTTTAACAGCATCCCAGGTAGACCATCTACACGTAGGATTTTCTAGAACCCGGACATAATAAAAAGCCTTGGTATTTGAATCAAAGTCTGGATCAGCCCATATGCTCTTTAATTCAGTTGCTCCCACATTGCTTGAAATGGAGCAATCATTAATATTTACTCTAGCTCCATTATCTGGACATCGATTTGTTATTGGGTCTACATCCAAACCGTCTGAACATGCAACGTCATAAACCTTTTCATGAGGAGTGCCGCTTGCTTTTTCAATCCAGCCTTTAATAATTTGAACCCTTTGAAGAGGTGCACCATTTTTATCTCTTTGAGCCCAAACAATAAATTCAGGAATTTTGTTTTCTTGCTCACCTAAATCTGACCCCATGGTAACTCCTTTAACATAGGCATCTCTAACCATAGATTCAGAATTTAAATTAATAGATTGCATATCATAGCCAGCAAAAAACCTTACAGCTATTCTTGTCCCTGTAGTAGCAAAAGTTTCTTTCCTTTTAAAAGCTTTAAAAATTGAATCTCTTGTATTCTTTTCTGCCCAAGCTACCGCAAGCCCAGACGCACCCCATTGTTCAAAACCCACACTTGCATATGTTCCGTCCTCGGTTTCTAAAAGACTTAAAGGCTGATTGTATTCTTTGGTATATTCTTTCATAAGCTTTATTCGCTCATCTGATAATGGAACTGTTCCTCTGCCCTGGGCAGTTCCATCAAGTAAACTTACCTTTGACCAATAATTAGATTCATCAAATGACCCGGCCCCTGTATGAGTATCACTTGATCCTATTAAACCAAATTTATAGGGATTTCCCTGTCGCTTCCATTCAAGGGTCAACCCAGTTAAATAAGCATCACGCACATAACTACCCTGCGTCTTACTATAAGTAGGAGGTCTGCTTCCAACTCTATAATCCATAATTCCAAAATCAGCCCACTCATCATCGGGAGAAAGCATGGGATGAGTATCAGATGTTCCTTTAACTTGAGTAATCTCAACTACAGGCTCATTTCTCATTCTTTTTGATGCATATTCAATATCTATGGGGCCCCCTTTAAATGTCTCACCTTCAAACATTTGACCATTTGAACCATTGCTATTATGCGGCATAGCTAAAGAATCAACGCCTCTATCTCTTAATCCATCCATCCAAGTCCACAAATGTTCTGGGTTCAATGAATCTATTCGTGTCCAGGGTCTAATGGGGGCTTTAGCAGAATTAAAAATTACATTCCTATGTAAATTTCCTCCCTCAACCAAAGTTGAAGATGTAAATTCATAGCCTATAAAAGTAGTGAATTTTCCAGGATTATTAAATTCTTCAGCAGCTCTTGCCACGTCAGACCAGGCTGACTTATGTACCTCATAATCAAATGACTTTAATGCAAGCTGTATATTTTTTGTAAACCATGCCTTAATGGTTTTTGGATGCCAATAAGGGTAAGGCTGAAGAATGGTTTGTCTTAACACGCTGCTAAAAATATCACTTCTCTGACCAACAGATTCTACTATAAGATTTTCAGGGCGATTTATATTATGGAATGGTTTTGACCAAGGTTGTTTAGATTGTTTGCTTGATGTATCAGCATAATTTTCAACCATTCCTAAGTAAAAACCGTGATCTGTTACCGCATAAAAATCTAGAGGCTCTTTTAACTTCATTTCATACCCTAATGGATGTGTGATTCCCTCGCCCGTTGCATAACGATAGGCATCATGAGGAGAATTAGTAGTTCCAAAAACATAGGCGTCAAATGAATACTTAGTATGAACATGAAGATCGCCATAATATGGACTCCTATCTGGATTAGATTTTATTGACGCTGGGTCTGTTTTAGCACCATCAATAGAAAAATCTACTACCTCTAAGGCAGAATCACTTTGTAAGTTTTTATATACGCCAGATGCATAAATAAAAAATATTGTTGAGACAACAATTAGTCCAATAAAAGATTTGCTTGATTTCATGGATTCCCCTGTGTTTTATTCAAAAATAATTTTAACCCAATGGTTGGTCTTATTATTAAAATTTTAGCCTATTTTTTACAATATAGTTATGTGCATCGTATGTATGAATATTTTTTAATTCATATATTGGAATAAAAGAAAATTTTAATGCTACATTTCTTGCTGCCACCAGTATAGGATTTTGCATATGGTAAATATTTGCTTGCCTCCGCGACAACCTTTGAATTAATTTGGTTCGCTTGTTTCTAATTGAATCATAGACATTCTGCGCTTTTTGAAAATCTCCTTCAGCTTTCTTGCATAATATTCCAAAGGAGTATGCATCTTCAATAGCCATGCACCCTCCCTGCCCTAAAAAAGGCACCATAGGATGCGCCGCATCACCTAGCAAAGTTATATTTTCACCAATCATAGACTTGAGTGGCGGCCTTACATAAATACCCCATTTATATAATTTCTGAGAATTTTCTATGGTTGGAAAAATTGCTGGATCATAGAGGGCGAAATCATTTAAAAAACTGTTATAAGTTCCTTCTTCTCTCCAGGATTCTGAAAATTTTCCCTCTTCTTTTTTAACGGCAACAAAACTTACATCGCCCTCTTTATTAAGCGGATAATTAACAATGTGGCTTTTGGGTCCTAAAACAAAATGGATACATTGGAGATCTGATCTGCCCACACCTCGCCATGCACTATAACCGCTATATTTAGGTTGTTGGTTAGTAAAAAAGTTATCTCTGATCGAGGAACGGATACCATCGCACGCCGCTAAATGAATAACACTATATTCATTGTTATTATGAAATTTAATTTTATTATTACTTTGATTAAATTTCTTAAGTGAATGGTTGTATAGAATTTCTCCGCCAAGATTTATATACCTTTCAAGAAGGCAATTTATCAATTCTTGCCTTCGTGAGGTTATGATTTTAAAAGGTGTGTTTAATTCGCAAATATTTTTTTTCGGGCCTTGGAAAATTACTTTTGAGTGAGAGCACGAGCGTTCTTCTAAATTAGCTAGAATATTTAATCTATCTAATAAACAAAGAGCATTTTGAGATAAAGATATGCCAGCTCCATAAGAGCTTACTTTAGATGTCTGTTCAAAAATAATTGCTGGAATACCATTCTGCAAAAGCGTGCACCCCAAAGTTAAACCGGCTATTCCCGCTCCAATAATACCTACTTTTTCTTCATGACTTTTCATAAGTTTTATGCATTATAAACTTATCTTGACTTAGACTATGCACTAAGTTGTATGGTGCTGTGGCTATGTATAATTGCTAAAAACCTTGAAATTTGAATCTCCAATGCCATATTAGAATTACATCTTAACTAAGGAAATAAAATGAGCACAAACAAACAAATCACCTCAACAATTACTGATAAAGGAAAACTTGAAATAGCTATCACAGAGTCTTCCCGACCCGTCCCCAAAGATGATGAGGTTCTTATTGAGGTTAAAGCTTCGCCAATTAATCCTTCGGACCTTGGCGCATTGATCGGGCCTGCTGATGTAAACACTATTAAAATTGAAAACTCAAAAATTTCGATGGATGTACCAGAGTCTGTCATGTGGGCTATGAAACCTAGGCTAAATATTCCTATGCCTGTTGGAAATGAGGGTTCTGGAGTAGTTATTGAAGCAGGAGCTAATGCTCATGACTTATTGGGCAAGGTGGTGAGTACTTTTGGAGGAGGAATGTACTCACAATTTCGGTGCATGCCAGCTACTAGCTGTATGGTAATGGAAGATGGAACAGAGCCTCGCGAATGCGCATCAAGCTTTGTAAATCCTTTAACGGTTCTTGCAATGGTTGAAACCATGAAAATGGAGGGTCACTCTGCATTAGTTCATACCGCAGCAGCATCTAATTTAGGTCAAATGTTAGTGAAAGTCTGTTTAGATGATGAGATTCCATTAATTAATATTGTTCGAAAACAAGAACAGGTAGATATGTTAAAAAATCTTGGTGCCGAATATATATGTAATTCATCAGATGATGATTTTAAAGATCAACTTACAAATGCCATATTGGAAACAAAAGCTACGCTTGGATTTGATGCAACTGGGGGTGGTGAGCTGACTGGTCAAATTCTAACTTGTATGGAAATCGCAGCAAGAAAATATGCCAAAGAAGTAACTGCCTATGGATCCACAAATCACAAGCAAGTTTATATTTATGGAGCATTAAATCAATCGAGAATTACCTTGCCCAATAATAGAGCTTTTGGAATGTATTGGAGTATAGGTGGATTTCTATTACCTGCCTTCTTAGGCAAGATAAAACCAGAAAAGGTTATGGAGCTTCAAGCAAGGGTGGCCAATGAAATTAAAACAACTTTTGCTAGTCACTACACAAAAGAGGTATCTTTAGAAGAGGCGTTACAACTTGAATCTTTAATGGTTTATGCAAAACAAGCCACTGGTGAAAAATTTCTAATTAAACCTAACGGATAAAATAAGGATATAAATGTAAAAAGGGGCACTAGCCCCTTTTTTTTGTTTAATATTAGTTAGTTAAATTTAAACCAATGCTAAAGCCATCATAATCAAAGATACTATAGATCCAAACCAAAATAGTGTTCTAACATAGGCTATTCCGGCTAGGTAACTAATGCCGTGCCCCACTCTAAAAATTAACCACCAGCACGCAAGACCCGATATATAAGATACATCAACATCATCAACAATCATTGATAACAAAGCCAAGGCTAAGAAAGCAGGCAAGCTCTCCTGCAAATTTGAGCTTGCTCTTCTAGCCCTTGCAAGCAGAGGTGAAGCATCAGCAGCCTCATCACGACTTGAAAGCATCCAGCTCATATTTTTTTGATTGAGAACCATGGGGATAATCCATATTTGAATTAAAGCAAGAAGTAATGCATAAACAATGTAAGTAGCCATAATCTATCTCCAAAAAATGAATAAAAATGAATTTTATACTATTGAAATAGTACCTTCAAAAAAAACAATCGCTGAACCATAAATATAAACACTATCACCTTTAATTGAGGAATCTAAAATTACTACAGGTACCGGCTTGCCAGAGAATAATCTACCCGTAAAAGCGTTAACTTGATACATCTCTAATTTCATAAAAGTAATTTTACCTAATTGGTCTATGACAGATAGAATGGTCATTAAAAGGATTAACTTGAACTCAGAAAAACTAAAAATAAAAACTAAATTAGCTTTTGGTATTGGCGCCACTGGTGAGGGAGCGGCTAACTGGATCTTTGCTGGGTTAACTTTTTTCTTTTATAACCAGGTCCTTAATCTTTCTGGAACACTTACTGGTCTTGCAGTTTTAATAGCAATTATTTTTGATGCAATTTCTGATCCCCTAATGGGTTCTATTTCTGATCGATTTAAATCTAGACTCGGGCGTAGGCACCCATTTATGTTTATTGCACCCTTTCCAACCGTTATTGCACTTTACCTTATGTTTTTCCCTCCAGAGGGTCTTTCAGAATATGCTCTTTTTGGGTGGCTGATTTTTTCAACAATTATTTTAAGGCTTAGCGTCACCCTCTTTGCTGTTCCTCATTTAGCTTTAGGCGCTGAACTATCTGAAGATTATATTGAACGAAGCAGAGTCATGAGCTACAACAATCTCTTTGGGTACATGGGCGTAATAATCATGCATATATTTGTATGGTTTTTAATCTTCCCTTATTTTACAGGAGATAATCTTGGACAGCTGTATCAAGAATCTTATACTCCTATCGCAATTTTTTGCATGGTTCTAGTTTCTCTTTGTATTTTATCCTCTGCGTATTTCACAAAAGATAGAATCCCATATTTAAAACAGCCTTCTAATAACGACTCAAAAATAAAATTTATAGATTTATTTAAAGACATTATTGGGGCATTAGGAAATAGAAATTATCTAAGGCTACTGGTTGGCATGTTTTTTATTTCTATGTTAATTGGCACCCATGAGACTCTTGCAATTTATATGGTCACTTTTTTTTGGGAGTTATCTGCCCAGCAAATTGGGTGGTTAATTATTAATAATATTATTGGTTTTGGTTTTGGTTTTATAGCAACAGCAAAATTACATCAGAGGTTTGATAAGCGATTAATTATTGTGATTGGTGTTCTAGGTCTGACTATTTTTTGGTCAGCAGCCGTTAACTTGACTCTGCTTGGATTTGCCCCAGAAAATGGCTCATGGAAGCTAGTAACTTTAATCATTTGTTTGGGATCTATTGCGTCTGCAAGTGGATCAATTCTTGCTATTAGTGTTATGTCTGCACTGGCAGATGTTGTAGATGAACACGAACTTAATACCGGGGTTAGACAAGAGGGTGTATTTTATGCAGCTAGGACATTTTTTAGCAAAACATCTAATGGTATAGGACACGTAATTGCTGGGTTGGCTCTAGATTTTATAGAATTTCCTACTAATGCTGTGCCAGGAGAAATTGCACATGAAACTATTTTTAAACTGGGTCTAATTGATGGCCCCTTCGCTATGATCTGGGGTTTAATTGCAGCATTCTTTTATGCAAGATATAAAATAACCAAAGAATCTCATGCAACAATTAAAGAAAAGTTAGCAAGGAAAAATGCCGTCTAACCAAAATACAATACCTCGAGTAATGACTATTGCTGGATCAGACTCTGGAGGCGGCGCAGGAATACAGGCAGATATTAAGACCATTAATGCAATTGGAGGTTTTGCAATGACTGCTGTTACAGCGGTCACCTCTCAAAATACAAAACAAGTTTCAAGCATTCATGAAATCCCATATAAAATGGTTATCAAGCAAATAGAATTGGTTGAAGAAGACATTGGATTTGACGTTGTTAAAACTGGCATGCTTGTGGATCCAAAAGTAATTTCATTTATTGCTTCTAATCTCAAGCAATATCCGCTGATTGTTGACCCTGTTTTAATTTCAACTTCTGGTGACATATTAATTTCTGATGAAGCGCTATCTACCATTAAAAATATGCTAATTCCAAGGGCAATGATTGTAACTCCCAATATTCCCGAAGCATCCCTCTTGTCAGGCATTAAAATTATAAATATAGACTCTCAGATAAAGGCTGGCAAAAGAATTCTTAAACTGGGTCCAGAATACGTCCTTGTAAAAGGCGGGCATGGAGAAAGCAATAATATTGTTGATGCTTTAATTTCAGAAAATGAAACCAAGCTATTTGAATCAAAAAAAATTAAAACTGAAAATACTCATGGCACAGGCTGTACTTTGGCTAGTGCAATTTCTACATACATAGGTATGGGAATTCCGATAAACCAAAGTGTGAAAAAATCTATAAATTATGTCCAGTGGTTATTAAGATCTTCACCCAAATTTGGAAAAGGAAATGGTCCTATGCACCACAAGCCCCCAAGAGAATAAGAAAAAACTTTAAAATTTCCCCCGGGTGAATCTCATTCTAATTGAGTAAACCCTAACCAAAGCAACTATTGTTATGACGGTTTGTGTAAATAACGAGATCGATAAAGTATTAGTCCAACTCCAACTATCAATAGTTAGCCAGAGTAAAAAAGTTTGAAGGGGGAAATTAATAACCATCCCCATCATCACAACAATAATACTCTCTCTAAAAGCTATTTTTTCAGTTTTGTTCATTTTGATCCCTGTTTATTTTTGGTTGTTATTAATAGTATTTTTTCATGAATTGTCTAGATAAAGAAGTTTTAATGATGCCTAAAATGCTCACTAAAAAATTCTATAAATTAATTTTTAAAAGTTACTGCTGTTCCATAAGCAACAACTTCTGAGGCGCCAGCAGCGATTGTAGAGGTTTCGTATCTAAAATTAATAATAGCATCTGCCTGTTTCTCTTTGGCGCTTGCAATCATCCTATCCATAGCTTCTTTTCGTGCAGCTGTTAACAGAATTGAGTAACTTTTAAGCTCTCCTCCAATAAGGCTTTTTAGAGTTGCTAATATATCTGTACCTAAATGCCTCGCTCTAACCGTACTACCAATAACT
>Ga0066372_10001046_pt1 | contig 10933 bp, 6 predicted proteins | sample Knorr_S15_td_250_FD_77011 | JGI IMG/M metagenome (GOLD analysis project Ga0066372, IMG submission 77011) | Marine microbial communities from Southern Atlantic Ocean transect - Knorr_S15_td_250_ad_251m_LV_A | ecosystem: Environmental > Aquatic > Marine > Oceanic | place: Southern Atlantic ocean... | reverse complement strand
GCCGAGCCGCCGATGATCAGGCCCCGACTAGCGCTAGTGCCAATTCCATGAGGGAATATGGAACTGTCACTATGGAACACCCTAACACTCCCAGGATCGACCCCTAGGATATCAGCCGTGATCTGGGCAAATGTAGTCTCTGTACCCTGCCCATGAGGAGAAACTCCAGTGTAAACATCAACCTGGCCAGAAGAGTCTATCTTTACCTGAGCGCTTTCCGTTCGGTGCTCTCCGCCAGCTCCAGATGATTTGATAAATGTTGCTAGCCCTATACCTATGAACGGTTCATCAGGTTTTCTTTGCCGCACTCGTTCCTGCCAGCTGGAATACTCCACCAACTCAAGGGCTCGGTCCAGCACTCGGTCATAATCGCCTGAATCGTACATATTGCCGGTGCAAGATCTATAAGGGAACGCATTTTTAGGTATGTAATTCCTGCGCCTTACCTCTACCGGGTCCAGTCCTAGATCTTTAGCTATTAGGTCCATCGTCCGCTCTATACCGAAAGCAGCTTCTGGGCTTCCGGTACCTCTGTACGCTGCTGTGGGAGTTTTGTTGGTGACCACACCCAAGATTTCAGCCTTGACGGCAGGGATATCGTAGGGCCCGGTGATGCGTCGGGCTGCGTTGAACAAAGGAAACGGGGTAGTGAAATAGAAAAAGGCGCCAATATCTGCAACGATGCTTACCTTTATGCCCAATAATCTTCCGTTAGATTTGACCGCGGCCTCCAAATCCAGGCTCATTCCTCTGCCGTGATAGGTAAGTAAGTTCTCCTGTCGTTCTTCGATCCATTTGACAGGCCTCTTCAGCCTCAGAGAGAGAAACGGAATCAGGATATCTTCCGGGAACATGCAGTCTTTGATTCCAAAACTACCCCCTACATCAGGAGACGCCACCCGAATTGTCTCTTCTGTTCTTTCTAGGGATTGAGCTAAATACCGTCTGATTTGGTGGGGCGCTTGCGTAGAGTCCCAAACGGTCAGAAAATCTTCGCTGGAGTTATAGTCGGCGACGACGCCTCTCCCTTCTATGGATGATGGGGCGAGCCTTTGTATCTGGAATCTCTCACGGACGACATGGTCAGCTTCGGTAAAAGCCCTCTCGATGTCTCCACCTTCCTGTACAGACCGAATCGCCACATTAGTTCCGATGTCAGCATGAATTATCGTGGTCTCTAGGTCGGCAGCTTGCTCTGGAGCTATGACCGGAGTGAGGACATCGTATTCGACGATCACCGATTCTGCTCCATCTCTGGCTAGATATGGGTCATCTGCCACCACCACGGCCACCGGCTGGCCTACGTAGCAAACTTTTTCTTGGGCCAGAACGGGATGTCCTGGAGGATTGAACTCATCTACAGAGCGATCTCCCATCTCTCTGATCGGTATGTTCGACAACACTCCTTTCAGGTCTTGCCCTATAAGCACATCCACTACGCCAGCCAACTCAATTGCGCCGGATGTATCTATCGAGCGAATCCAAGCATGAGCATGGATGCTTCTCACAACTACCGCATAGAGCATGTCCTGCAGCTTAATGTCGTCAATGAATAACCCGTTCCCTGTTAACAGCCGGGCATCTTCAAATCGCTTCAGCGGCTGTCCTAAATAAGCCAACTTAGTCCTCCATTCAATCAAGCGCCGGTTTAAAAGAATATTTTGAGTCAGAATCTACCTGCGCGCTGGAACCGGAATGTAGCACGTCTGATTGGCAGATGGATAGCCGGTAGTATATTAAATAAAAACCTTTATACTGGCACGGCGCCGAATAAAGGGAATCAGTTCCGAAATCGAATCTCTGGCAGAGGAGAGCACATATGCATTGCGGAGTAATGGTCACCGGCTATAACCAAGGTGACTGGGAACGACTGTTGGCAGAAGACTATGACCGGCCACCGGAAATTCCGGATTCCCAACATATGGATAATACTCTTTATATGGGAGAGCTAATCGAGCCGCTGGGCTTCGATTCGATCTGGGCTACCGAACACTATGGCTCGGCCTACTCGATGCAGCCAAATCCATTGCAATACCTTGCATATTGGGCGGGCCGAACCGAGCGAGTCGATGTCGGCACTGCGGTGATAGTGGCGCCATGGTGGAACCCAGTACGGCTGGCCCATGAGATATCCATGCTCGACATCTTATTGAAGGGCCGTCGCCTCCACCTTGGCATCGGACGCGGAATTTCGCCACACGAATACGCATCGCTCGGCTATCCGATGGACGAGTCGCACAAGTATTTCTATGATGTGATAAATGCTATCAGAGCTGCAGACGGCGCCGAACGATTCGAGTTCCAAGGCGACGTTTACGATATTCCACCGACCTCTATCCGACCCCAGGCCCGCCATAAGGGTGAACTAACCAACAATATCAAAGTAGCGTTCACTACGGAGGCGTCAGCCAAACTTGCCGCCGAAAACGGCCTTGGTCAGATGTTTGTCGCCGGAGACGACGTTAATGAAATGATCGACAAAGTGCAAAGGTTCAACAGAATCCGGAAGGACCTAAGCCTACCGCCAGACCAACCTACTACCCTCCTATGGATGTACTGCGCCGAGACTGCAGACGAAGCCGAAGAGGGATGGGTTTATTTCCAGAACCAGGGTGTTGCCGCCCAGCACCATTATTTCGATTGGAATAATCCAGGCTATGAAGGTATTCGTGGCTACGAAGAATACCTTTTGCGCCAGAACGCCGATATAAGCCCGGCCGAGGCCCGGCTCGCCGCTCGAAGAGCGACCCAGCCCATCGGCACCCCAGAAGAAATCATCGAAAAGATCAAGAGCCTGCAACAGACCATCAGCATGGAAAAGGTCGTGATCCACATGATGTACGGCGGAATGCCAAGGGACAAGGCGGAAAAAAGCCTGCGGCTCTTCGCTGAGAAGGTGCTTCCTGAGGTGCAAGCAATGCCCACACCCATCAATCCTAAATCTTTGGGCTAACCCACCTTTTGGCCTGACCCTAAATCGACGGAGTTAATATCGTCATGCCTATTTATGAAAAAGGACCAGTCCGGATCCATTACGAGGAGGCCGGCTCCGGCTTCCCGCTACTGATTATCCCGGGTGGCGGGCTCAATGCATCGATACCGTTGCTTGACACATCTGTGCCTTTCAACCCGATGGAAACTTACAAAGAGGACTTTCGATGTATCACCTTGGACCTACGCAACGCAAACCCCGGCAATTCCAGTGGCCCGCTTGAAAGCGACCGTCCTTGGGACGCGCATTCAAGTGACCAACTTGGTCTGATGGACCACCTGGGCATCCAAGAATTCCTCGTCATGGGGTTCTGCATCGGGGGACCGATGATTCATAATCTACTGCGAGTGGCCCCAGAACGTATCGTCGCAGCCGCGTTGATGCAACCCAGCGGTTTCAGTCCTGAGCATCCGGACATTTTCTACCAGAACAACATCACAGGCTGGGGGCCGCCCCTTTGCGAGAAGCGTCCTGAGCTCACCATGGGAATGGTCCATGATTTCTTGACCAGCATGTACACGAACAGGGCCGACTTTGTTTTCACAGCTTCCCGAGATTACGTGCGCTCAATCCATACGCCAATGCTGATAGCGCCCGACAACGTACCCGCCCACCCGTACGCAGTTGCTATGGAAGTAGCGGACCTAGCTCCCAACTCAGAGACAACCATCTTTCCCTGGAAAGACACTCAGGAGCACATAGATGAAGTCGTAGACCACGCCCGTCGGTTTCTGAAACAGAATCAACCTGTCCAGCGCTAAGAGTTGCTGCGAACCAGCCAACTAGCCACAATCCGAGATTGAAGTGTAGATCCAACTCTTACCTTAGGCAGCAAGAATAATGTCGGAAAACAAGTTTGCGTTTACAACGCTATCGGAAGGGATCCTTACGATCTGTACCTACACGGAGTTCGCACCGTTTTCGTACGAAGATAGAGGAGACATCGTCGGTACTGACATTAGCCTACTTAGGGAATTTGCAGCGAAAACAGACCTTGGGATAAAGATCATTCAGAGAGGCTTCCCTGGCCTGTGGGAGACTCCGAGCCATGGCGATTGCGATGTAGCTGCTGCGGGAATGATGGAGCACGAAGATCGACGACTTGGGAGAAACGCTGTATGGAGTGACCCTTACTTGCTTGTAAGGAGATCTTTGTTGATACGAAGGTCCGATTCTGAAATTCTTAGAGGTCCTGAAGATTTCAAAGGTAAAACGATAGTCGTAACCCCTACCTCTAGTGCTGATATAGACGCAGACCTCAGATACAAGCCATTAGGGGCTACTATAATCCCGCTCGTACCTTCTCAAGATGAGATTGTGTCCCAGTTATTGTCTGGGGAGATAGATGCCTTTGGAGAAGGGGATGTGAGCAATGAATATCTTGCTGGGAAATATCTTGATGAACATAGGGAAAGATTATTAGTGTTAACGGACGTTCATTCGATGGAAACCCCAGAGCTAATAAGGTTTGCAGTTCGATCAGTGGACGAAAAGCTTCCGGCAGCAATAAACGAGTTTCTCAGGGAGATTGAAAGATTCTAACAACCACCAGTTCGAGTGACTCGCACTCAGGATACTGCTCTCGAATGATGAACAGTTACTTGATACGCCTCAATTCTGTCCAATTAAAGAGGTCCGATTCCTTTCGATGATTGGTCGCCTCCTTAAACAAACGTACGCAATCGCCGTTAACGCAATGGTACGTTTTACACTGACTCTCAAGACGACAGAGCCAAAAATATGTCGGTTCCTGACGCATCAAACTAAAACTTAGAATCGTTGACCCGAAATCGGATAAATATTAAACTCTCGGAACTGCGGCATCCGGTCAGTCCATTTTATTAGACCGCAACTCTACATCCTCAACACTAAAGAGGGAACCATGAAGTACGACGTTATCGTTATCGGAGCTGGGTCTGCCGGAGGAACTGTGGCAGCACGCCTATCCGAAAACCCCAACTTATCGGTCCTGGTACTGGAAGCCGGACCCGATTATCCGGACTTTGACAGTTACCCAGATGACCTAAAGTTCGGCTATGCGCCAACCGCGTCTGAGATGGGGGCGCCGCACAACTGGTCATTCACTGGCACTGCCACGCCAAACCAACCCCCTATAGCTGTCCCGCGCGGTAAAGTTGTTGGCGGATCTAGTGCTATAAACGGTCAAGTATTTCTCCGCGGCGTCCCGGAGGACTATGACAATTGGGCTTCATGGGGCAACGATGAATGGAGCTTCATAAACGTACTGCCTTTCTTCAGGAAGCTGGAAACAGACACTGACATTAGCGACGATTTCCATGGAAATGAAGGCCCTATACCGGTACGTCGTCACAAGCGCGAGACTTGGTTGCCTGCTCAAAACGCATTCCAAGATGCTTGTATCGCTGCTGGATATCCGGAGACGTACGACCACAACAATCCCGATTCCTGGGGCGTTGGTCCCTTCCCAATGAACAATCCCAACGGCGTCCGTATGAGCACTTCATTAACGTTCTTGGCGGGCGCCAGACACCGGCTCAACTTAACGATACGTGGCAACGTGCTAGTGCGCCGTATTTTGTTTGAAGGTAATCGCGCTATAGGCGTCGAAGCGGAAAGTGGCGGTGATATATTCAATATTGAATCGGATCAAATCGTTCTTTCTGCAGGAGCAGTCGCCTCTCCGCATATCCTAATGTTATCTGGAATCGGATCTGCGGAGCACCTTACGGCTAAGGGAGTCGAGGTAGTTAGAGACACACCCGGAGTAGGTCAAAACCTACGCGATCACCCGTTAGTAGCCATTCGCGCCAAGACGAAAGACGATTTCCCCCTGGATCCCAATGCGCCCCGGATGCAAACGTTGCTCAGATATACGGCCACGGGTTCGAAAGACCGAAACGACATTCAGATATTTCCATCGTCGTTCTCCACTCCCTTAGGGGGCGACCCTTACGCCGAGGAAGGAATCCGTTTGACATGTATGTTGGAGTTGGCCGAGGGTTCAGGTGAAATCACATTAACCACGACTGACCCCACTGTACAACCGGACATTAATTGCCATTATTTGGAACATCCAAGGGACCGTGAGCGACTTCGTGAAGCGGTACAGATCGGCATCGGAATCCTGAAACACCAGTCATTTGAAAACATCGTAGAAAGTCTGATCGAACCAACTGAGAAAGACTTGGAATCCGAAGACGCCCTTGATGAATGGATGCTGAACCATGTTTGGATCGGACAGCATCTATCCGGAACATGCAAGATGGGTCCGGAGGATGACCAGATGGCGGTGGTAGACCAACGCGGCAAAGTCCACGGGATCGAGGGTCTGCGGGTGGCTGATGCGTCAATCATGCCTGATTGTATTCGCGCCAACACAAACTTGACGACCATAATGATTGGCGAACGCATCGCCGATTGGATTGCCAATTCTTAGAGCCCGAAAGTCGTTTGATTTCGAAGTTTTGCTGATGGCCACACTTCCCTAATTGCATAGCTTCTTCCTAGATTCCGGTCCATGAGATGGATACGCTAGGTCGGTGAGAACCACTGGTTGGACAGGCGCGACGGGCCCTAATTTATAGTTCGAATAAGCACATTTTACCGATTAGCTTCAAATCGAACCTGCTGCGGTATGCTGTGCCTGCCTATTTACAAAAACTCTGGATTCTTAGTGAGTAAGCTCCCGGTTCAATCCCGAGGCGAATCGCCGCGAATCCAGACACGAGAAACCTTGATTTCGGACATTTCGCAGTGACCGGAGGGATCAACGGTGGACATCGTAACGCGAAAGCTTGGTAGTACCGGCTTAGATGTAACTGTTCTTGGATACGGAGCCATGGAGTTGCGTGGACCCAAGTCACCCATTCCCAAAGGACGTCCAGTCGACCCAGTGCAAGCCGAAACAACGTTGAACGTGGCTTTAGACCTTGGAATCAAGCTGATTGACACCTCCATCGACTACGGTGAGAGCGAGAGCCTCATCGGAAGATTCATATCCCATCGCCGTAATGAATTTCTTTTAGCTTCAAAGTGTGGCTGTAATGCAGATACAGATGGTGTTGAAGCAGGAAATGCACCTCGCCACATCTATACTAGAGAAAATATCATCAACGGGGTGGAGCTCAGCTTAAAGCGTCTAAACACCGATCACCTGGACCTACTCCAGTTCCATGGGAGCCCGCCCCCTGAATCTAGAGAAGAAGCTGTCCAGGCGCTTTTGGACTTGAAACAAGACGGTAAAACTAGATTCATAGGGGTCTCAGATGTATTACCAACGGTTGCCCATTTCGTAGATATGGGAGTTTTCGATGCATTCCAACTCCCATATTCGGCATTGGACAGTTCTCACGAGTCGCTCATTACGCAATTAGGCCGATCCGGAGTAGGCACTTTAATCCGAGGAGGTATAGCTCGTGGTGAACCTGGGCATGGATTAGCGGACCCCGACTTGTGGGCAAATTGGGATCTAGCAAACCTGGACGAATTGCTAGACGGGATGGACCAGTTTGAGTTTCTGCTGAGATATACCATTAGCCATCCTGGTCTTAGCACGACGATCATCGGCTCCATGAACCCGGAGCATGTAAGAAGGAATGTCGCAGCCGCGGCTAAAGGCCCACTCCCTGAATCCACTTGTGCTGAAGTTCGTAGACGGTTCGCAGCCGTTGCCTAGAACCTATAACCCGGCACTGATGGCGTTTAACCGATAGAGAACATTGATCTGTTTGCGTTGAAGGCTTCTGCCGAACGACCGCGAATCTCTATAAGCTAAATGTCTAGCACGTGCTAAGCGACCAAGAATCTCCATTCCGAGGAAATCTGCGAAGGCGTTGCCCCTGCGGAGGACGTTCATGGGAGAACCGGAACTCACAATGTCGCCTGTTGCCAAACCAGGTATAACACGTGTCGTCATCGACCGAGACCGGTCTCAATCTCCTACATTCGATGGGAAGTCGTTTGGCTCGGTCGGCCAATACGAGAAGCTACGGGGCATAGCCTATGGGGAACTCGATCCATTTGATCCTCGAAACGCGGTAATTACTGATATTCAACTGGCACCGATTAACGCCAGAGGCATGGTCGAGTACTCCATGGATATCTTCATCCTGAAGCCAATCAATCTGAACAAAGGTAACCGCCGTTTACTCTTTGACTTCAACAATCGCGGCGAGATGCGGATAGGATTACTTAACGACGCCGCTCTAACAAATGACCCAACTTCGAGCATAGATGCCGGGGCAGGTTTCATCATGGATCTGGGATACTCCGTGGTCTCCAACGGATGGGACTGTGGGTCAACCGGATATGACTCGATGAAAATCACCGTTCCGGTAGCTACTCACGACGGAACGCCCATTACCGGTCCATCATACGAATACATCGTCCACGACAACGGCTCAACCATGACAAACGCGTTGGAATATCCAGCGGCTACTACCGAAAAGTCTCAGGCGAGCCTAACCGTGAGGGGCCGCCTAGACGACGAACCAACAGCAGTGCCTGAGAACGGCTGGGACTACACGTCATCCGAGGGTTCTGCAATTTCATTGCTGCCTATCAGAACCCCGTTCTTAAAGAGTTATATTTACGAATTCGCGTATACCGCCAAAAATCCCAAGGTGGCGGGAATCGGTTTAGCTGCAACGCGTGATTTCGTGTCCTTTTTGCGAAATGGGACATCAACTGAAGGCAATCCTCTCGGTGGACATGTGGAATACACATTCAGCTATTCCATCTCCCAACCCTCACGGGCATTGAACGATTTTCAGAATCTTGGATTCAACGGGGATATAAACGACCAGCGTGTCTTCGACGGAATTCTGAGTCATGCCGGGGGTGGTAGCGGAAGCCAGATCAACTACCGGTTCGGACAGACCGCAAGAACCGAACGTAACCGCCAAAACCATCTGTACCCGGAGAGCGTCTTCCCATTTGCCCATCAAGTGTTGGTCGATCATATCAGCGGCAAGATTGCCGGGCGTAGTCAGCGCTGCTTGGCCAACCAGACCTGCCCCAAGCGCTTTGAGGTCAATACAGCCAACGAATATTGGGTGAAGGCTTGTTCTCTCTTGCATACCGACACCTGTGGCAACGATCTTCCGGATCCAGAAAACGTGAGATTTTACCTGATGTCGGGCTTATCTCACCGTGTTGGGAAAATAACCGATAGAATGCTGGGCCAACAATTTACCAATGCAGTCGACCCTACTGCTGTACATCGGGCGCTCTTGGTAGCCCTTGACGACTGGGTTAGCCAGGGGACCGTGCCACCGGAGAGTAGAGTCCCGCGCAGCGCCGACAGCGGGGCCTTTGCCGTTTCGCGACCTGGTTCTCAAACCGGCTTTGTACCTCAAGCCGATTTGGGCTGGCCTAACATCCCCGGCGTAACCTTTAACGGGCTCATCACCACTCGATACCATCTCGACTTCGGAGCAGACATAGATAGTGGAATAATGTCGAACTACCCACCCTCGGTCGTTGAACGTCCTTCTTATCCGATTTTCGTTTCTAAAGTAGATGAAGACGGAAACGAACTGGCAGGCATCCGCTTGCCGGAGGTGGCGGTGCCAGTCGCGACCACTACTGGTTGGGCCTTACGCCGGGCTGGTTTCAGCGAGGGTGAAGGTGGTGAACTCGACGGCCAGCATATACCCTTCAAGACTACCAAGGCAGAACGCAAGGCAGCCCACGATCCGCGTCTCTCTCTGGAGGAACGATACCAACACCACGGAGGGTATGTGACGGAAGTGACAAGGGCGGCCAAAAAGCTCGAATCGCAGCGATTCCTACTTCCCGCTGATGTTCAAAGATATATAGAAGAAGCACGAGTGAGCAAAGTGCTTCCTAATGAGGAAAATTCGCTCTAGATATCTCATCATCAAGGCCGTTCTAACAAATGAATCTTTTCCGTGTAGGGACGGCCAATCAAGTTTAAACATTCAGTGGCAAGGCCGTAACTGCCTGTTCCATCCAGCCAGGCTAATGCCGATCTCCTAGATTTGTTATCAGCATCACCGATGGCCGTTGGCTCACGGGTTCAGTCTCCATTGGAGTAAGTCCACCGGTATCGCCATTGATTCGTTACGTGGAAAAAGCACCCAACGCCGAGCCAGAAGCGAAGATTAGTTTGCTATCCGAGTCCAGGCTTTAGGCGTTATTGACTGTTTCTGTCGGTATTTGTCCAATGGCTTGCAAACTGCCCGATAGAGGCATCTATGACCGGCGTTATTCGACTGCAAAGTTGAAATAGCTCTATTTCAACTTTGGCAAAACTTTTTCCGCAAGCATCCTAAGGCAGTTGGTTTGTAGTTCGTATGGGATTCTTCGACCAAAGTTGATCTCATAAACAATTTGCTTAAGATGGAGCTCCTCGATTAGCTGTGCCAAACGATCAGAAACCCGGTCAGGCGTTCCGTAAATAACCTTATCCCTAAGCCAATCGTCATATGTCATCTTTGAAAGTAATTCTGATTCGGCTTGCCAATCACCGCTAGTCCCTTCCCGTGAAGCGCTGACCGCCACACGTTCAGCAAGCGAGGTTATAGATGCGAGTGCGCTCTCCCGTGGTTCGTTATAAGCCTTCTCTTCGGTATCTGAAACATAAATCGGGACTCGCAACCCCACTTCACCATCGCCTGCATGACCCGCCTCTTTCCATGATTTCAAATATTCTTCGATATGCGGACTCAAATCCGAAAGCGCGAAGGCTCTGGATGGATTGATAAAAATCGGGTAGCCCAACTGCCCAATAATCTTAAAGGTCTCCGCAGATGTTACTCCGACGCGAATGGGGGGATGTGGTCTCTGCATCGGCTTGGGTTTCACCCGTATATTTTGGCAATTATAATGATCACCTTTGAAAGTTACTTCTTCTTCGGTCCACGCTTTCACGATTATTTCCAAATATTCATCAAACCGTGTCCGACTTTCCGGAAACGGAGAATTAAATGCATCGTG
>Ga0066372_10001044_pt1 | contig 10946 bp, 11 predicted proteins | sample Knorr_S15_td_250_FD_77011 | JGI IMG/M metagenome (GOLD analysis project Ga0066372, IMG submission 77011) | Marine microbial communities from Southern Atlantic Ocean transect - Knorr_S15_td_250_ad_251m_LV_A | ecosystem: Environmental > Aquatic > Marine > Oceanic | place: Southern Atlantic ocean... | reverse complement strand
CACTTTGATGCTGTGCTAAGAGATAATCAAGAGGCTGAAAACTTACTGTCCAGTGATTTGGTAGCGGCATTGGCAGAACGCGATATCGCAATCAGACTGCTTTCATACAACCATCCCTGACCGCATTTTAGTCTGCCTTAGAAGCCTGGGAATAGACTTCTCAAGCCTATCGCTACCGTGGGTTTATGGCTTTAATGGGTTAGACTGCGCTTTCAGCCAACTCAGCTATGGCGCAGGTGCTTCCCGCCACTGACCAGCGTATGCCGGTACCGACTCCGGTAGACCTTGACCTAATCCCATGGAATCAGCATCGCGTGAATTTCGAGCAGTTTGCCAGGCGTGATGATGTTGAGCCGCAAGGTAATGTCGATGTTGTGCCCTGTCACGCCGATAGCACTTTTACTCATTCTTGGGACTATGAGTACAAGCGCTTATTCGATGTCAGGTAATAGTAAATGTGCTCAGAGGTCAGAAGTACGATTGATATCAGCTGAGTGAAGTAAAATAAATTGGCCCGTATTTCTAGGAGCTGCGCTATTAACTTAGGCGTTCATGATCAGCCTGCGCATCCGCGGCACCTTGCTGGTGTCTTTGCTTTATTGATCGGATTCCTAGACAATTCTTAATCACATAGACGGCTGCGAGTAAATTGGTTGTTGGCTCTTAATAGACTTCGAGTACTGACTCTGGCGCTTATCCTGAGCAGCGGGCAGCTGCAAGCTGATGACCGAGCAGAACTGTTGGATGCGGCGCGGTTAACCATCAACTCAGCACGATATGCTGCCTTGATTAGCCTGGACCATACGGACCAGCCCAGATCGAGAACAGTGGATGCTTTTCCCCCCGATGAAAATTTTGTGGTTTGGGTCGCAACCAGGCCGGTGACGCGAAAAGTGGAACAGATCAGAAACAATCCAAAAGTCACTTTATATTACTGGCATGCTGAAACTCGAAGTTATGTTTCCATTATGGGTATGGCTACTATCGTGGACGATGAAAGCGTGAAAGTGACCATGCGCAGGGATGTGGATACGGATAAGCTCTACCCTAGATTCCCGGTCGATTATTTACTGATAAAAATACAGCCTATTGTTCTAGAGGGTGTGTTGCCAGGGTATCGTGGCGACAGCAAAACTTGGGCACCTTCCAGAGTATTATTTTAGGTTGCAGGGGTAATTCTTAGGACGCGACCTTTGGCGCTGTCTGTGAGCAGATATAAGGCCCCCTCGCTATCGACGCGTACATCTCTGATGCGTTCATTGAGCTCGGCAAAGAGACTTTTGACCTGACTGACACTACCGTCGGTCAGGGTCAGCAGTTTTACGTCTTTATCGACCAGTGCGCCAATGAGGAGTTTGCCTTGCCATTCAGGGAACAGAGCAGAGCGATAGACTGCCATGCCTGACGGGGCGATACTGGGTACCCAGTAGGTTATTGGAGGGGTAATACCCTCTGCAGACTTGAGGGGTGATATCAGGGCGCTGGAATAATTGATGCCAAAGGTGGTAACAGGCCAGCCATAATTATGGGTCGCCTGAATGATATTTAGCTCATCACCGCCCTGGGGTCCGTGTTCATGCAAGTAGATAGTCTGGGTAAGGGGATCCAGGATGAGTCCCTGTGGATTCCGATGGCCGTAGGAGAATACATACGGATTGCCATCACTGCCACTGGCAAATGGGTTATCGGCCGGTACCGTGCCATCGGTATTCATGCGCAGCACTTTCCCTAATTGACTCTGTCGATCCTGGGCTGCCTCTCTGTATTCGAAACCGTCTCCAGTTGTCATCAGGAGGGTATTATCGCTCAGGAACAAAAGTTTCCCGCCATAATGAACAGGGGTGTCTTTTGCGGGAGATACCTTGAAGATCCGTTTCACGTCGGTTAATTCATGGTCTTCCAGCACAGCCCGATAGATAGCGGTGCTATTTTGCCGTTTGCTTCCCTCAGCAAGGGAAAGGTAAATAGTCCTGTTTTCTGAAAAAAGGGGGTCTGCGATAACGTCAAACAAACCGCCTTGGCTCTCGACATAGGTGACCGGCACATTGGCCAGGGGAGCACTGATCGCTTCGTTTTCTATGAGTTGCCTGAGCTCACCCGAGCGTGTGGTGATGAGTGAGGAACCATCAGGAAGGAAAGTGATTGACCAGGGATAGTTGAGATCATCAGCAAGTGTCTCGATCTTGTACTCTGCGGTGCACAACGAGTAAAGAAAGATCAGACTTAAACTAAATAGGGTTCGCATTTGGGCTTTTACCAGGCGTTAATTCAGGTCATTATAACAGCATGCAAATTAAATGAGGTAATCCAAAGATGAGAGTCGTTATAGGTTATGGGTTGGCAGTTATCTGCAGTTACATTGTGGGGGCTGTCCTGGTTAGTCAGGGGAATATCAGCTCTATCGTTGAATTAGGCTTTGAGATAACCCTTGAGCAGCGTTTTGATGCTGCTAACCATGATGTCATGAATATGTACGGTATTTATCTGCCTTTGATTGCCATAGCGCTGCTGATTGCCTTTGCAGTTGCGGCATTTGTAATACGGCGTGTACCCCATCTGAGATTGCTAGGGTATGTTCTTGCTGGCTTTGTGGGGATGATTGCTATTCATGTGATATTGAAACAGGTACTTGGCCTTTCCGGTATCGCTCCGACTCGGACCCTGCTGGGGCTGTTCGCTCAGGGTATTGCAGGTGCGCTGGGGGGGTACTGTTTCTACTGGGTTACGCGGCAAAAAGAAAGTGATCGTTCTAGTGGCTAAAGCCATCGGTTTGAACCCCGCTGGTCAGGGCCTTCCAGGACTTTCTCAGCAGGGAGCCAGGTCCTCTAAATTGAGTCTGGGTTCGCATTCTTAATGCACGAGGCCAACATACCTATGACAGCCGCCGCTTATGTGCTTGGTTTTTGTGGGAGGCTAGTCAAAGTCGCTCATGGAATGGATAACTTGATTGACAATGCCATAATCCATGGCTTCTTCGACTGACATCCAGTGGTCTCTGTCGGTATCTTTTTCCACCTGCTCCAGAGGTTGGCCTGTTTCCTCAGCGATAATTTTGTTAATGCGTTGTTTGGTCTTCAGAATTTCTTCCATCTGGATCTTGATATCGGTTGCATCACCACGTGATCCTCCCGAGGGCTGGTGTACCAGATAGCGGGTATTGGGCAGAGAAAAGCGATTCTCTTTTTTTGCGGCAAGGTAAATATTAGTGGCTGCACTGGCTACCCAGCCTGTCCCGACAACGCGAACCACAGGCTTAACAAATTTAATCATATCGTATATCACATCCCCGGATTCCACGTGGCCACCTGGGGAACTGATATAAATAGTAATCGGATCATCGCTTTCACTGGACAGCGCGAGAAGTTGTTCGCTGACTGTTCTGGCGGTTTTTTCATTTATCTGGCCAAAAATAGAAATAGATCGAGATTTGAACAATTTTTCATCCATGAAGTTAGCGGATGAAGGTTTCAGATTTTCGGTTTCCTCGTTCATCTTTGAAGGCCCTTCTGCAAGCAATTAGAGTTAAATATTCAGGTGCGAAGCATAGCAGTGCTGAACGCGCTCCGCCATTGCTTGCTGTCACCTTTATGCAAGAATCAGCAGGATATGTCTAAGTTGTTGCATTAATGCTGAATTAATGCGAAAGGTCGTGCCAGAATTAAAGATAGTCCGTGTGGTAGGTTGGCAAGACGGTAAGGAGAGCCAGTCCATGGTAGGATTTTCTGCAAGCTCGGCTAAGCGCTAACAGGAGTACGAAGTGAAAGAATTAAAATTGGGTCTGCAGATGGATTATTGGGGAGCAGCTCCAGATCCCAGGGTGGCAGAGGTAGCTCAGCAGGCGGAGCAGTTGGGCTATGAGGCAATTTTTACTAAGGATCGCCCTCCCGCCTGGACAGCATCGTCACTAACCCGCTTGCTGGTTAACAACCGAAATTTGTCTCACACGATTAGCCTAGCTGAATTGGTGTTAGGTTAGCCTGTATGCACGAGGTAGTCGGAATTCGCCGGGCGAGACCAGAGGATGTGAGCCATTTAACAGCCTTGCAACACGCAGCTCAAATAAGTGTGGATGTGGACTGGAAGGAGGTTGCACCCTGGCACAGTTGGTTATCGGATACCGGGATCTTCACTTATGTCGCAGAGAGAGAGGATCTCCTCGGTGTGGTAGTCGCTGGTCTGGCTGGCGAATCTGTTCTGCAAGATGGCCAGACGGGTGAGATCATTGCCTGGATTGTGCAACCTGAAGCATGGGGTCAGAAGCTCGGCCGAAAATTGCTGGTTCATGGTGTGAGCGTATTAAAGCGCTGTCTATTTAACAGGGCAGTGATTTGGATACCCGACAAAGCGCGAAGAGCAGAAAGTATAGCTGTAGGCCTGAAGTTCAATGTGACGGGTATGGAAAGAACTCGTAACCTGGCTTCGGGATCGGTTAATGAGATCTGTTTCCAGCTGGATTTAGACGACTATTTTTAAGGTAACCGGCCCAGCTGCCAAATGGCTGCGTTTACGTCAGTACAATCAGGTGATCACAGGCAGGGTTAACCATCCTTAAATACGCAGCCAAGCTGTTGCCTGGTTTGGCCGGGTGGAGGGATGGAGGGCAGGAGGGCAGGTAAATTATCCGCATAGGCAACGGGCAGCTTTTTTAATTGAAGGGATAGTTTTACTTGCGGGGCCGACTGTCGCTATTCTTGGGGTGAAAAGGCAATGAAGGGAGAAAGGGTATGCGGATTGATCTGACCTCTGCTGCTGAGATAGGCGATGGTCGCCAGGAGACGGGCCGTTTGTTTCCTGTTTGGCTTAGCCCTGTTTTTCTTGGGCTATTGACCTTGTTGGGCAATTTGTCATTTAGCCAGGCCAGCGACGAAAAATTATTTGCTATGGTCCAGGCTGTTTCAGCAAAAAGAATTGAACGGGACATAAACATGCTGGTCGGTTTCGGAACACGCCATAGCCTGTCTGATACTCGGTCACAGGATCGAGGTATTGGCGCTGCTCGTCGATGGATAGAAGCGGAATTTGCGCTGATATCCAAGCGTTGTGGTGGCTGCCTGGAAGTGCAGACACAGCAGCAGGTTTTCGCCGGTGAACGACGCATACCTGAGGCAACTGAGGTGGTCAATGTTATTGCTATTTTGAGGGGGACACAGGAACCCCAACGTCATGTAATTATGTCTGGAGACATTGATTCCCGGGTTTCAGACCCGATGGATTTCACATCGGACTCGCCTGGTGCTAATGACAATGCATCGGGGATGGCAGGTACCCTGGAAGCAGCCAGATTACTGAGTCAATATCGCTTTCCTGCCAGCATTGTTTTTGCTGGTCTATCAGGAGAAGAGCAGGGCCTGTTCGGTGGCCAGATTTTAGCAGCGCATGCAAAGCAGCAGGACTGGTATGTTCAGGGCGTTTTGAACAACGACATGATTGGCAATATAGCCGGGCTTAACGGCGTGATTAGTAACACCACAGCAAGGGTTTTTTCAGAAGGGACAAGACCCTCTGAATCCAGTGCTGAGGCCAGGATTCGCCGCTTCACGGGAGGTGAAGTGGATTCCCCGTCACGCAACCTGGCTAGATATATTGATCGCATGGCAGATACCTATCTAACTAATCTGGATATTATGATGATCTATCGATTGGATCGTTTTGGGCGAGGCGGGCACCATAGACCCTTTAACGATCTTGGTTTTCCGGCGGTCCGTATTATGGAAACCAATGAGCACTATCATCGTCAGCATCAGAATTTAAGGATTGTAAACGGTGTTCGCTTCGGCGATGAAATTACTGGGGTAAATTTTGAATATGCGGCGAAACTCACGGCACTGAATGTCGTTACCCTGGCCAGTATGGCCTGGGCGCCAGCACCACCAGAAGCTGTTGAAATAGAGGGCATGGTATCCGCTAGTACCACCCTGAAGTGGCGTAAAGTTACCGGTGCTGTGGCCTATAAGGTCTATTGGAGACTGACAACCGAGCCTCAGTGGCATTGGTCTCGAGCGCTGGGAAATGTTGATTCGGTGACTCTGGAAAATATCGTTATTGATAATTACTTTTTTGGGGTAGCCAGTGTAAACGAAGACGGCATTGAAAGCCCAGTGGTCTTTCCCGGGCCCATCGGTCGTTTTAAAAGGTGATTACTGTAGATGTGGTCAGTGGACAGTTCAGTGAGCAGGACCTACTGACTGGAGATATCGAATTTGCTTCCATGGGGATCGACGCTATATCGGACCGTTCCCTCCTCAGGTAATTCTAAAGGATTAAGCAGTTACCTGCCTCAGGAAGATTAATCTAAAGGGCTGTATAGCATCTGGGTTTATTGTGCGTAACAGTTAGATTATGTAGATTATACCTGGTTGGATGTATGCTCGGGTGTCATTGGATGGTCTGGTACAGGAAATGATCTCCCTGGCGCGTTTTTCTTATCCGACCTTTGGCTTCAAGGCAATGAATATGGGCTATACCTTCTCCAAGGGCCATAAATATTGCGTGGTCTTCTAGCTTTCGTTCAAATAGATGAGGAAGTAGATCTATGGCCTTTTTCGGAGTTACACATTGATCCAGGACAATTTGCATTCTTTCCTCGTGGTGCTCAATGAGTTGCTGCAGGCGTAATCTTACGCCGTAGAATGGTTCATTGTGGGCAGGAAGAATTAGTGTGTCATCCGGTATCAGAGCCATCAATTTAAGATGGGAATCCAGCCAGTCCAATAGGGGATTTGCCAGTGGTTCAGTGGGATGCACACTGACATTAGAGGTAATAACCGGCAGGATCTGATCTCCTGAGATAAACACGCGGAGTTCTTTACAATACAGACAGACATGTTCTGGCGAGTGGCCTGTGCCTACAATGATCTCCCATTCATTGGCGCCTATCTTTAGGGTGTCTCCTTCCGACAGTCTTAAGTACGATTTCGGTAAGGGTGTATCATCAGCCGAGGGTGTAAAACTGCTCCGCATGTCCCGCATAGCTTCCAGTGTTTCCATGGTCACACCAGCGCGAATAAAAAAATCGCTCATATGCCATGAGCCGCCTTCCTGCATCATAGAGCCCATGACTCGAGCTTGATAATACTCGGAGTAGCTCATCAGCAGAGGGGCTCGCCAATAGTCAGATAAGAATCCAGCCTGGCCGGTATGATCAGGGTGCATGTGAGTGCAGATGATCTGGCCAACAGGTTTATCGCCCAGTCGATCGGCGAATATTTGCTTCCATAGTTCGCTCGTTTCTTCGCCGCGGATACCGGTGTCGACGATTGTCCAGTCCTGGTCGCCCTCGATGAGATAAAGGTTGATATGGTTCAATGACATAGGTAGTGGCATGCGCAGCCAATGCACACCTGGTGCTACTTCCATCGTCTCACCGGGATCAGGCGTCGACGCAAATGGGTATTCGAGAATATTGCTGATGTGATTCATGCTTATTTCCGAAATAGGCCTATCATACAGGAATATTTCATTTATTCCGGTTTACCGCATCTCATTGGTCAGGTGAATTTCATTAAATAACAAAATCAGTGGAATCTACATCGAGAACATAGGTTGAGCCTTTTTTTCGCAGGTAGCCCGCAGTGGGTGTGGCGAAATGGGTACCTATGATGAGCACGTTACTATCACCATATTTTGTCAGTAAAGATTCTCTTGTCTGCTTGGCGGCGACCTGGTCATAATCGGCACTGCTGCTCCACTGTACCTTTTCAATCTGGCAGGGGTGATGGAAACTGTCGCCGGTTATGAGGGCATGCTGTCCTTGTGATTCAATATGAATACTGACGTGGCCAGGGGTGTGCCCTGGGGTGGCTTCAAAGTAAATGCCCTCGCATACCTCAAAGTCCATAGGTACCAGTTTTACCAAACCCGCGTCGAATACGGGTTTTACCGAATCCTCCAGCAAGCCCTCGTTGAGTTGATCGGGCTCCGCATTATGCCAGTATTCATACTCTTTTTTACCCATGAGGTATTCAGCGTTCGGAAAGGTCGGGATCCATTCACCGTCCATCAGCATGGTGTTCCAGCCGACGTGGTCTACATGTAAGTGGGTGCACATGACGGTGTCAATTTCGAAACGATCATAACCAGCCTTCTGAAGATCTTCGAGAAAAGGTAGTTGCAGGTTACTCCAATTGGCAATATTTCTTTTTTTATCATTGCCAATACAGGTATCGACTATCATCTTTCGATCAGCTGTTTCAATTACCAGAGCATGGATACTCATTATCAGCTTACCCTGCTCGTCAGCAAAATGAGGTTGTAGCCATTGCATGGGTAGGATGGTTTCAGGAATTGCCTGTGGCAGGATGAACCGAGATCCACCAGTCACCTGCATTTCCACGACCCGGGTGATTTTTATGTTACCGACTTGCCAACTGTTCATGAATGCTCCTTTATAATCGGGTGGTGGCTTTACTTTCAGAGATTGACTAAGTGACTGTCGCGTTTGCTAAATGCTAGCACATTGCTAACAGCGTTAAGCCGGTCATCTCGCGGTGGCAGCAGATCATCATCTGGGTTGCATCCTAAGATAAGATTCGAGTTAGCTAGATTGATACAAAGACTGGTCTGATGCTTTCTTATGTCTGGACGGGTTCACTCAGAGTCACTGCTGATAGCATGGATGAGATCAGCTGCTTCAACAAGCGTATTGGTTCGTTCACGCCAGTCTGATCCTGTCGTGCTGATACGTAATGTATTGACGCCTGCAGCTGCATAAGTTTTAACCCGGTCAATGATCATTTGACGATTACCAATCAGATTGGTCTTGAGCACCAATTCATCAGGAACAGCTCTAATGGCGGCTTCTTTTTTTCCAGAGATCCATAAGTTCTGCACTTCTTTCGCAGTGTCGGCATATCCGGCTCGACTAAAGGCATCATTGTAAAAATTAGTTTGCGCAGAGCCCATACCGCCCAGGGTGAATGCCATGGCTGGTTTTCTGGCTGCGATAAGGTCTTCAACGTTCTCGCCAATTTCGAAACTACCGCCTACCTGAATGTCTATATCAGCCAGGGTTCTGCCGGATTTAGCCAGACCTTCTAGTAAAGGTTCGAGGAAAATATTTGCCTGTTCTGGTATGAATGAAGTCCCTAGCCAGCCATTGGCTTTCTCTCCGGTCATGGCCATTGCCCTGGGGCCAAGCGTGGCTAAATAGATAGGTAAATCAGTCTGCGGAGGTTGTGACAATCTAATGGCTTTACCTTCGCCACCGGGTCGAGGCAGGATGTAGTGTTTGCCTTGGTATTGGATTCGTTCACTGCTTAATCCTAATTTAATGATGTCCACGCACTCCCGTAACCGGGACAGAGGTTGTTTGAAACTGGCACCATGCAGCCCTTCAACAACCTGGGGGCCGCTAACCCCCAGACCGAGAACAAATCGGTTATTTGATACTGTACGTAAACTCTGGGCAGTCATGGCAATCATGGAGGGAACTCTTGAACTGATCTGGATAATGCCGGTGCCCAGTTTGATCCGATTTGTCTTAGCCGCAATATAGGCCAAGGGTACCACCGCATCCATGCCCCAGGCTTCAGCAGACCAAAGGTAATCTACTCCTATTTTGTCGGCCTCAACGGCGTAATCGACAATTTCGTTCCAGTCATCCCCATTGTAATATGCGCTACCAATACCTATTGCTATTTTCATTATCCTGACTCATTGAATTCAAGGTCCTAATATAGCGTATTTTGGTCGTGAAATTGAAGGTAAGGCAAACCAACGGTTGGTGTAGCATGGCGCGAAGGCTCAATCGCTTAGCCTGTTTCACATGACCATAAAAAAACCCTGCCGAAGCAGGGTTGTTTTTAGCGCAGCCCATTGAACCTAAATTCACTGTCCTGCACACCCCAGGTCTAAACCTGAGTCGAGTCCCCGATCAGGGAGCGGCCCTGATCGTGCGACTCTGTCGAAAGCTGGTTTGCCTTTTCCGCCAGAGTTTTTCACCGAAGTGTCCAACTCTTGCTTCCCTGGTTTCCTCTGCTCTCTGGTATCCAGCCTGCCTGACACGTTTCTCAGGCCACCTTCAACTGTTTCGCCGTTCCAGCGTTATTTTCAGACGCCTTGCTACGTCTCGCAGATTCTTCATGATCCCTTCAAATCTGCAGCGGACTCCAGGTTCGCCACCCCTCGAGAGGTGAACGAATCGTTTTCACGAATGCTGTCATCCTTAAGCCGCGAGTGTCTCAGCGACCCCGACCCGACACGGGTCTTGCGGTAGATTGTTCGGTTTTCCCTTTTCTCTCGATCCGGTTCCACTTCCTGTCTCCGTTGAATATTAAGTTAGCACGCTCAGTAAAATGTACCAGTGAAAGGTTTGCATTTACCAGTGTAAAAGTTGGGGATAACTTTTGGATAACCTGATTAATCAGTGTATAACTTTGTGGATAACACAAGGTAATAGAAAAATATCAATAACTGATTGATTATAAAAGATATTTTAGTTGAAATTAACTCATGATAGTGATCGATTGGAATTTTTTTTATGTATTTCGAGATTTTGTATGATTTAAGCCTTGAGGATGGTTGGTCGGGTTGCGATTTATTGCCTCTGTCGTTAGATTGAATCTTCGGGCAAAGGGAACAAGGGTATGGTTGAACAGTTATCAAAAGAGCTTCAACAGGTTGTTGTGGAGGCTGATCGATTTTTAGAAGAGCAGATCTACCCCAGGCAAGCGCAGCTTGATGCTTCCGAAGCTGTTCCGGAAGCTTTAATAAAGGAAATTATAGATGCTTCCAAGAAGGCCGGGTTCTTTTATAAGACCCAGCCAGTAGAGTACGGTGGTAGTCCAGCTTCTAGCCTTGAACTAACTGCGTTAAGAGAAATCTGGAGTAAAGCCAACAGTCGGCTTACCGGTTATTTGTTCGGACCTGGCCCCGGGATCCTTCATCACGCTCGAGGCCGTTTAAAAGAGCACTATCTGGACCCTGTCATGAAAGGCGAAAAACGAGGT
>Ga0066372_10001043_pt1 | contig 10957 bp, 12 predicted proteins | sample Knorr_S15_td_250_FD_77011 | JGI IMG/M metagenome (GOLD analysis project Ga0066372, IMG submission 77011) | Marine microbial communities from Southern Atlantic Ocean transect - Knorr_S15_td_250_ad_251m_LV_A | ecosystem: Environmental > Aquatic > Marine > Oceanic | place: Southern Atlantic ocean... | reverse complement strand
TACCGAAACAAAGGGGGATCTGGTAAAGCGACGCTTTCTGAAGGTACTCGCTCAAAACGAATCAAAGTCGTTTACACAAGGCAGCGGTCGCCTCGAACTTGCGGAGGCAATCGCTGATCCCAACAACCCACTGACTGCCCGAGTGATTGTCAATCGCGTCTGGTCGCTTTTCTTTGGTCGAGGACTCGTTGCAACGCCGAGCAATTTTGGTCAGTTAGGCTCGCCTCCAAGCCACCCCAAACTGCTGGACGATCTGTCAGTACGGTTCATGGAAAACAATTGGTCGATCAAATGGCTCGTTCGAGAACTGGTGCTTTCCTCAACGTATCAACAAAGCTCACAAAACAAATTACAAAATGAGCTGATCGACCCGGAAAATATATACCTTTGGAGAATGAATCGGCGACGACTCAGTGTCGAACAATGGCGCGATTCAATCCTTGCTGCATCCAACAACCTCGATCGATGCGGAGGCGAGTCGCTTGAATTGACCGATGCAAAAAATGTCCATCGAACCGTTTACGGACGTGTCAGCCGAAAAAAACTTAATAATATACTGATGCAGTTCGATTATCCTGATGCCAACGTCCACTCGGCCAAGCGTTCCGTAACCACGACCGCGATTCAAAAGCTGTTCATGATAAACAGCAGCTTCATGGTCGAGCAGGCCAAGCGTTTGGCAAAACGGATCACGGGCGACTCTTCAGCCACGGATTTAACTCATATCCAAAGCACTTATGCCCTGCTTTACAACCGCAAACCGACACGCAAGGAAACAGACCTCGGAGTTGCGTTTCTTCGCCTGCCAGAGGAAGGCAAACTCACCCGATGGGAACAGTACTCGCATGCACTGTTGGCCGCCAACGAAATGATATTCATCGATTAAAATGATGAATGGAATACTTAAATCAGAAATAGATCGCCGGGACATGCTCAAGCGGATCACCGCTGGTTTCGGCTACCTCGGCTTGGCCGGTTTGCTCGGCCAACAGGCGCAAGCCGCCACAACTAAGCTTGGTCCACATTTTGCGCCCAAGGCCAAGCGGGTGATTTTTCTGTTCATGAATGGCGCGCCGTCGCACATAGACACGTTCGACCCGAAACCTGCGCTGAAGAAACACGAGAACACGCAGCCGACCGGCAAGATTTACAAGAAACCCAACACTACTGGTTTTATGCCGTCGCCGTTCAAGTTCGCGAGGCATGGGCAAAGCGGCATTGAGGTCAGCGAAACGCTGCCATACCTCAGCCAGGTGATCGATGAGTGCTGTATCATCCGCTCGATGCACACCGATATCCCTAACCATGAGCCTGCGCTGCTGCAAATGCACACTGGCAACGTGCAGCCCATACGCCCATCACTTGGTTCCTGGCTACAGTATGGTTTAGGTTCGGAGAACGAGAATCTCCCGGGCTACGTCGTGCTTCGCCCGACCAATAAAATTGTCGTTGGGCCTGCGTTGTGGAGCAACAGTTTCCTGCCGGCACAACATCAAGCCGCGAGCATCATCACCGCCGACATGAAGGTCGACAAGCTCGTGGCCAACGTTCGCAATTCGAACCTCACCAACAAGGAGCAGCGCGAACAACTCGATCTGCTTGGCCGGCTCAATCGTCTACACTTGGCCAAGCGCAACAACGATCTTGAGCTTAACGCACAGATAAAAGCCATGGAAACGGCCTACCGCATGCAGTTCGAAGCCATGGACAGTTTTGATGTCGAAAAGGAGAGTGTGGCGACCCGCGCCAAATACGGCCACACCCCATTCGCCAACTCCTGTCTACTGGCCCGGCGCCTGGCCGAAAGCGGCGTGCGCTATATTGGAGTCTATTATGTGAATAACGGCAACCAGCCCTGGGACACACACAAAAAACACAACGAAAATCACCTTAAACTTTGTCAAGATAGCGACAAGGCAACCGCCGCATTAATTTCCGACCTCAAGGAGCGGGGACTGTTGGAGGACACGCTTGTAATCTGGGGCGGTGAATTTGGCCGAACGCCGTACGCGCAAAACGACAAGGCCGGAGCTGGACGCGATCATCACAACACAGCCTTCTCGATGCTACTGGCCGGCGGTGGTGTGAAAGGCGGCTTCACCTATGGTAGCAGTGACGAGTTTGGAATGCGCGCACAGGAAAAGCCCATGCACGTCCACGATTTCCATGCCACAATCCTGCGCCTGATGGGGCTGAATCACGAAAGATTGACTTACCGCTGGAGCGGCAGAGACTTCCGATTGACCGATATCCATGGCAATGTCGCCCACGACATCATAGCCTAGCCATTGAAGATCATGAAAACCAAGCAGAACGGATTTACGCTCATCGAGCTTTTGGTCGTAATCGCCATCATCGCCATCCTGGCGGCCCTACTGCTCCCGGCCTTGGCCAAATCCAAGAGCAAGGCCCGCCAAACGGTCTGCATGAGCAACCAAAAGCAGCTTGGCCTCTCAACGGCAATGTATGCAGAGGATTTTGATGACAAGTTCCCCATATCCATAACACCACATACTGTACAGAACCATGCCAATTGGCTTGTTAGCATGCATGATGCGGGATACCTCAGCACCATGGATCTATTCACCGATCCCGCGGATGTCGAAGGTGCCTATAATATTTTGGAATTCAGGAAACGAAAACTTCTTATCGATAAAAGAAGCCGTGACATTGTCTTCTCTTATGGAGCCAATGAGCAAATGATTGGGCCATCGGATCAAAAGTACAAAAAAATCAGTCAAGTACCCGAGCCAGATAAAATCTTCTTTTTTGGTTGTGCCACCTACATGGTTGTACCGCATTGGGACCATGAGCGAGTCTATAACGCAAGCGGCCCGCATCAACCAAGCTCATCCTCAAATCCTCCGAACGAGCTGTACGCCCGGCATAACTCAGGCAAAAAAACCCAAGCCAAAGCACAAAGCAAAGGCGGCAGCAACATCACCTACACCGATCTTCACTACGAATACAAAAACCAGCACTTCATCGACAAAAAACTGTGGTGGTACCAGAACCACAGACCTCTCTAGCTTGACTTGGCGCAAGCGTTTGACTTTTACAGTGCTAGACCCCAGTCTCACCTCCGTCCACGCCTTGTTTTTATGAACACACAACACGTTTCCAGACGACAATTCATCAACACCACCATTGTGACGGCTGCAGCCAGCGGCGCGACCTGGTTTGATATCCCCGAAATCCTCGCAGCCAGCGGGAAGAAAGCCGCGCTCGATAAATACGGTGGCTTCCCAATGGGCATCCAGAGTTACTCCCTAAGAGGCTTCGGAGTGGATGGTGCAATCGAGCAGACCCACAAGCTTGGCCTCCACTTTATCGAATATTTTAGCGGCCACTTCCCGATCACGAAGGACAAAATCAAGATCGATGAAATGACCAAAAAGCTGCGCAAACACGACATGACAATAAGCGCTCACGGTGTCAACGGTTTCGGGGCGGACCACGACAAAAATGAGGTGGTATTCCAATTTGCAAAGATGGCTGGCATCAAAAATATATCAGCCAACCCGGCACCAAATTCGTTCGATAGCCTGGACAAGCTCGTGGCCAAATACGACATTCGTATTTCCATTCATAACCATGGCCCGGGCGCTCTTTACGACAAGATCAACGACGGCCTGAAGGCGGTGAAAGGACATGACAAACGAATCGGTTTTTGCGCTGACCTTGGTCACTACATTCGCTCAGCCGAGGATCCGGTGGAAGTCGTCCACAAGCTTGGCGACCGGCTGTACGGCATCCACCTCAAGGATTTTGCCGAGCAGAAGAAAAGGACGCATGGCGTCATCCTCGGAAAGGGCCACCTCGACGTGCCCGGCGTGTTCAAGGCACTTCACAAGGTCAAGTTTCCGGCCGATGGGGCTTTGAGCCTTGAGTACGAGGAAACACCCAACGACCATCCGAAATTACTCGCTGACATTGGCGAATGCCTTGCCGTCGCGGCCGATGGTGCCCAAAAAGCCAAGCAAGGTTAAACCAATTTTTTACAACTAAATCATGCAACGACGCGATTTCCTCAAAACAAGTTTTGCCGCATCTGGAGCAGTTGGTTTGTCTGCGATTGGCCAAGCGCAGGCCGACCATCACGGCGGCGACCACGAACACTATGAACTTCGCCATTGGCATATCCCCACAGCGGAAAAAAAAGCCGTTGTCGATCGCTTTTTAAAAAACGCGGTCATGCCGGCTGCCAAACGCATTAATCTGGGCCCAATCGGCGTGTTTCATTCGGCTGATCATCCTAAAAACAACAAAGCGGAACAACACGACATTTGGGCGCTGACGCCGTTCAAGAACGCGCAAGAGTTTTTCTCACGCGATGAAAAGCTCGTCGACGACGCGTTTATCGAAACTGCAAACGAGTACCTAAACAGCCAGAAAACAGATCCGGCCTATACCCGCATCACTTCATCATTCATGCGCGCGTTCGACGGCAAGCCCAAGCTCGAGATTCCGATTAAAGGCAAACGCATCTTCGAACTGCGCGAGTATCAGAGCCATAACGAACTTAAGGCTCTGCTAAAGGTGCAAATGTTCAATGAAGGTGAAATCGACATATTCAATGCCACCGGCCTCAAGTCGGTCTTTTTCGGCCAGACACTGATTGGTCCGGATATCCCGAACCTGACTTACATGCTCGTTTACGAAGACCAAGCGATGCGCGGCGAAAATTGGCAGGCATTCCTCAAACACCCGGATTGGGATCGCATTAAGAACATGGAAATCTACAAAGACACCGTTTCCAAAATTGTGGCGCGATTCTTCGACCCTGCCTCTTATTCGCAGATCTGATTTTTGAATACAGCTTCTGAAAACAAAAACAGGCACAAAATTGAGCCTGTTTTTTGTGAATTTGAATGGGACAATCTCAGCTTTTACCGAGCAGGTGTTTGTCCATGCGGTCGTGGATATCCTTCATCCGGTCACGGTTGCCACCGCCAACCTCCGCGGTGGACCAGCCAGTGAAGCTGATCTCCTTGAGCGCACGCCGCACATCCGGCCAATCGACATCGCCATCGCCGATTTTACAAAAGCCGTTCGACTTGCCCCAGTCTTTCACGTCCAGTTTGACGATGCGCCTGCCCAACTGGCGAATCCATTGCGCCGGTTTTCCAAAGCGCTGATGGTTGCCGATATCGAAGTAGCTCCCCACCCACGGACTGTTGATCTCATCCAGATATTTAACCAACTTGTTAGCCGACTGATTGTCGTCTCCATTGGGATCATACAGGAAACCGTTCCAAACATTCTCGATCAAGATGTGAATCCCGCGCCGGGCTGCCAATGGTAGCGCCTTTATAATTTGCTCTATTGATCGATCCCACACTTGTTGGTGGTTTTCGTTCTCCGCATCACGTACCGCACCAGGCACAAGCAATACCGCTGAACCGCCGACCAAGTGAGTGTCGCGGATGGCGGTCTTTAGCCCGTCCAATCCCTTTTGCCTCGTCTCGTGAGCCGGGGAAGAAAGCCTGGTGCCCCAGTGAATCGAGTCGACGACACCGTGAATTGGAAGACCGGTTTCGCGGCTAGCGGCCAGGGCCTGTTTTTTGTCCACGCCACCCGGGCTGTTGAGTTCCACCCCGTCATAGCCAATCTCCTTAAGTATCCGAAACTTTTCAGCGACGGGGAGTTTCCCACCGAACATGCCAAACTTGATCGACTTGAGAATACGCGACCTGCCGTTAGTCTCTGCTTGAGCAAGCGCCGGCAGCACGGCGGCCGCCAATGCCAAGCCGCTTGCTTTTCCGTAGTCACGCCGACTCATCTTGGTATGGGTCATCACTTTAAACAAAGGGCGTGATACCCGGCTTGGCCAAAGGCGGTGGCGTGTGACTGCCGCTCTCCCAGTTCATGTCCTTCGGGTAGCGATCCTCCTTGGCGTTTAGAATCTGCTCGTAGGTGATTTCTTTGCCGGTGTAGGCAGCCGTGCGGCCCATGATGGCCATCATCGTGCTGAGGGCCATGCGGTCGCCGTTATTGATCGGCTTGCCGTCACGGATCGACTGGAACAGCTCGTTGTGTTCGACCTGGTACATGTTTTCACGCTTGCCGTCATAGCTCCAGCGGCTCTTGGCATTCTCGATGAAGATGCTTCGAGCAATGTCACCACGACCCTTGGTGCCGAGCAGATAATCGCGGTTCTCGTTGTGGCACCGGCGCTGCTGGCGCTGGGCCATGAAGGCGCGTACGCCTTTCGGGTATGAGTAGTTAACCTCGATGTGATCAAAAATATTGCCGCTGTTGTTCGGGATGCCTCGCCCGCCGACTGCGGTACAGCTCATCGGTGGCTTGTCCCGCATCGCCCACGCGATTTTATCGATGCTGTGCACCGCCTGTTCGACCAGGCCGTCGCCTCCGAGCCAGGCAAAGTTGTACCAGTTGCGCACCTGCCACTGGATGTCGCTCCACTCCGGCTCGCGGGCGGAATCCGGCTGCATCGGCTTGACCGGGCCTGTCAGGTAGGTGGCGTAAATCGACTGGATATCGCCGATTTCGCCGCCGAGTATGCGCTCGTAAAAGGCCCGCCGCTCGTAGTCGTATCGCCAGCAGAAACCGGCGACGACCGCTAGGTTCTTCTGTTTCGAGATCTTCACCGACTCCATGATCGAGCGTACGCCCGGCGCGTCGGTGGCCATCGGTTTCTCAATGAAACAATGCTTGCCGGCCTCGACGACAGCGCGAAAGTGCACCGGACGGAACCCCGGCGGTGTCGCCAGCACCACCAAGTCCACCCCGCTATCAATGAGCTTTTGGTAAGCGTCGAGACCGACGAATTGGTGCGGCACATCCACTTTTTTCTCATGCCGTTTCTTGAGGCCGTTCACGGTACTCTCGACCCTACCCGGGAACACGTCCGCCACGGCAGTCAACTTGACGTTCTCATCAGCCGTAAGCGCCTGGTTTGCCGCGCCGGTGCCGCGCCCACCACAGCCGACTAGCCCCACCCGGATGGTGTCGCTGTTCTGGCCGTAGGCGCTCCCGCGTGAAATCAGCCCAAGTGTGGCGGCGCTGGCCACGGCTGCACTCGAGGATGTCTTCAGAAAATCCCTGCGGGATGTCTCACTGTCAGATGTCATTTTGTTAGTCATATAATTTCCCTTAAATAGATAAGGCTAAGCATACCAAAAGTTGATCGCAAGCCAGGCACTCGGCCATGCGGGAAACGAACCCGCCCCAAGTCAAAAGTTGGGACTGAAAGTGCCCCCGTTTTCTTCAAAAAAATCAACGGCCCTTACTTGATTTTCGAGAAATCAGTGCCTGCTAGAAAATCATTCACCACCCTCTTCACCAACTTCCCGTCTCGGGTCGATTCCTTGTATGCCTTTTTCCAGTTGGGATCGTCAATGAACGCCTTCCACGCCTTCCCGCGCGACTCGCGGCTGGGATAGGCGAGCATGTAAATCAGCTTGTTTTCCTTGTTATCGGTGGGCACCCAGTAGCCGATATTGGTTATGCCATGTTTCTTGAACAACGCCACAGTATGATCCTGGAACCGGGCAAGCAACGCGTCCAGCTTGCCTTCGTTGGCGTAATAGGTGCGAATCTCGAAGACACGGTTTTTCTCATCAGCTCGGGCAAAGTCCAGGCCGGCGACTGGGCTGCAGAAAACCGCAGCCAACAACAACAACAGGCAATGAGTTTCTTTTAACATTATTCGAATGGCTCTGGCCGCATCGCAACATCCCCCACCCTGCCTGTCAAAGGCTATTTGCGCGGCCGGCGCCGCGGCTTGGAGCGAAGGTTCCACGCCTCAACCCATTTTTCACCGGTAAACTTCATGCCAAAGTCACTGACAAGGCGACGGCTCATATCACCCAAGTGGCCGGCTCCGTAAAAGATTCCGATACGTTTTTTGCCCTTGGCCAGTTCCTCTCTCAGCACATCGAGCGCGATAAGGTTGCGCTCAGTGATGATGGTGGACCCCTTCTCGCCTCCCAGCATGTCGAGGATGTCCGTCTCGGCAAACTGCTTGGCCAGCACCCGTTTCAACGCCAACTCACGGTCACTGGAGAAAAACGCAAACAATAGAGCAACGTCACTTGCGCCACCCTGCTTGTTCGCCCGCTGCTGGGCCAACCCCTGCATGAACAACTGCATGAACATCGTGAAGAACGACTCGCCGCGATCCTTCATTTTTTGAGCAAACTCCTCGGGCGACATGTCGGCATGCACCATGTTGGGGGCGTTGTAGTTGATCCCGTCGAGCTGGAACGAAAGCCCGAGCATGTCCTTCGCCCCGAGTTGCATGCCACCAATCGCAGTCATGCCGGCCTCGAAACTTTTCTCCCCGGAGACTGATGTCTTACCGGATGCCTCCACGGTTCCCGTCCCGGGCTGATCTCGGTCCTCCCATCGTTGCGGCGCACCACCGGTTTCATCCTTCTCCGCCACCATCTCGTATAGGAGCGCGTCGTACTGTTTGAAACTCTTGTCGAGTTTTTGAAAGTAGTCCTGGTCGCCGATGTGGATGGCGCCGATTAGGTCCACCGTTACGCCGGCCTTGGCCAATTTCTCGTCGGTCGGCACAAACCGGATGATCGACGTGTCGAGCGACTGTGGAATACGCGGGCGCTCCGGGTTCATCGTCATGCGGATAAATTTCTTGGGCAGTTCCGATGCCGGCTTGACCTCCTCCGCGATCAAGCCTCCAACCACCCCCATGGCCGCCAAACCAGCCAACCAACCTGTCGATCGCACCCTCATTTGCCGACAGACTACTTGGCTAAGCGGCAAATTACCCTCCAAAAAGCCGGATTGAGCCGATATAATTGGTACCGTGCCGGAGCCCAAGCAGAACAGCCTGTCGCCTGCGAATTGGCCGGGGCAGTTTTTCCGATTCCTCTCCAACGAGAAGGACGCCTCGGTGTACACACAGCGTAACTACCGGCAGGCGCTCGACGAGTTCGAGCAGTGGTACCGCGACACCAACGAGTCGCCTGTACCCTGGAGTGAACTGGAGCGGAACGACTTCCGGCTGTTCCTCCGGCAGCTTGGCCGCAGGGAACTCAGCCAGGCTGCCATCCGGCTGCGATTCAGTGCGCTCAACTCGTTTTACAAATTCCTCATGCGGCGCGGGCTCGTCGAGTCATCGCCGGTAAAGGATGTTACCCTGCCCAAGCCGGCGAAGCGGCTGCCACAATTCCTGACCATCGACCAGATGAACGCGCTGCTTGACGCGCCGATGCGGGAACTAAGTGTTAAGGATGGAACGAAGAGAAAAGTCAGCCAAGTGCCATCTCTTCGCGACCGAGCAATCCTCGAGACGATTTACTCGTGCGGCCTGCGTATCGGCGAGATCTGCCGAATGCTGGCCGGGGAGATAGAGCCGGGCGATCTGGTCGTCAACGTGCACGGCAAAGGCAAAAAGGAACGTCAAGTGCCCATCGGCCGCCCCGCCGTCGAGGCGATCCGGCTTTACTGGGAACGCCTGGGCAAGCCACCCGCGCTCGATGAGCCGGTGTTCTTCGCATCAGAGAAAAAACGCAACGCCATCTATCCGCGCCTGGTTCAGCTAAGGCTGAAAAAATATCTCACCGTCTGCGGGCTGGATCCGACTCTCACGCCGCACAAACTGCGCCACAGCTACGCCACGCACATGCTCGATGCCGGGGCAGACTTGCGAAGCGTGCAGGAGATGCTGGGGCACGCGAATCTCACGACAACGCAGGTGTACACGCACGTGACCACCGAGCGGATCAAGCGCGCCTACGACGAGGCGCATCCACGCGCTTGAAGCCTGGTGCTACCCTGCCACCGGTTGCTCAACGGTCGGTGGCTGAACCGGCTTAGGCTGGGGGAAAACCTGATACAGAAGCAGGTAAATTAACACGCCAGTGATCGAAACATACATCCAGAGTGGCCAGGTCCATCGGGCGATTTTTCTGTGCTGATCAAACTGCTCCTTAAGCGCACGGCTTAGTGTGATGAAAATGAGTGGCAAAATTACCACCGCTAGCACGACGTGAGTGAGTAGCAGCACAAGGTAAATCGGGCGAAACCACTCTGGCTCAACGAATTTGGTTACCACCTCGGTGCTGAAGTGATAAATGAGATAACAGGTCAAAAACACGGCCGAGGTAACAAACGCGCTAATCATGCAATTGCGATGCGCGGTCTTGTTGCCTTTTTTGATATACACGAAGCCAAGCATTAGAAACACGGTGGCGAGTGCATTAAGACAGGCGTTAACGATAGGCAAATCTTGAATAGTCATAGTGATGGTTCTTTTAGCAAAACCCCTGCAATAGCGATGGCTTTTTCCTTCCAATCATCTTCGAGGCTCTCAAGACCTCCCCGGAGGCGTCCCTGCCGGTCGATCACCACGAAAAGCGTGGCGTGGCTAAACAGGTCTTCCGGCGTAGTTTGTTCGCCAGTCGGTTTCTCGCGGACAATGAGTTTCATCTCATCGACAGCCAGGCGCACAATAGCTGACTTGTCGCCAGTAAGAAATTGCCAACGCTCGTTGTTCGCTCCGTGGCGATCGGCAAAACGCTGCATGATACCCGGCGAGTCGTGGCCGGGATCGGTCGTGAGTGTGGCAAATGCAACATCTGGTTCATCGGCGAAGTGCGCCTGCAACTCGGCCATACGCCGGGTCATTAGCGGGCACGGCCCGGGACACCGCGTAAAGATGATATCAGCAAACCACACCTTGTTGGCGAACCTGGCTAGACCGACCGGCCTGGCCAACTGGTTGGTCAGCTTGAAGTCGGTCAACTGCGAAATGAGCGGCAGATCCCGCTTGGCCAAGCCGAAGTCGGCGGGGCTGGAACTCGGGGCGCGTTGCTCGCGTACGAAGGCGAATAGGACAGCTAGAATCACCACGGCTAATCCGCTCCATACAACCAGCCGCACCATTTGTGAGTTAGATTCCATCTTGTCAAAAAAAAGACACCCTGTTCAGAGTGCCCCTAGAATTTGGTCAAACCAAACGTTGCTC
>Ga0066372_10001041_pt1 | contig 10961 bp, 9 predicted proteins | sample Knorr_S15_td_250_FD_77011 | JGI IMG/M metagenome (GOLD analysis project Ga0066372, IMG submission 77011) | Marine microbial communities from Southern Atlantic Ocean transect - Knorr_S15_td_250_ad_251m_LV_A | ecosystem: Environmental > Aquatic > Marine > Oceanic | place: Southern Atlantic ocean... | reverse complement strand
TTTTTCTGTTCCAGAGTTTCCAGGGGCAATAAAAAGATTTTTAGACAGTTTGCTTGATTTTATCTTTTTAGCAAAAGCGTGCTCTCTTCCTCCAGATCCTAAAATAAGTATATTCATGGTTGTATTGTGTCTTAGTAAAAATAATAGATGTCAGGAAATAAAAAAACTTATCCTATCATAAAAATTAAAACTGTTTAATACGCTTTTTTCTCCCCTCTAAACAAATTGAATACTGTTAATGTTATTATTTTAACGTCAAGTAATAATGACCAGTTTTCAATATAATTAATATCAAATTTAATTCTATTAACAATGTCTAAGTTTGTTTCTATTTCACCTCTATATCCATTTACCTGAGCAAGCCCTGTTATTCCCGGTTTAATAAAATGTCTTACCATGAACTTGTCAATTGATTTAAGGTATTTCTCGTTCTCTTTTATCATATGTGGTCTGGGGCCAACAACTGACATATTCCCTGCCAATACATTAAAAAATTGTGGCAATTCATCAATGCTCGTTTTTCTTAAAAACGCCCCTACCTTTGTCAATCTTTTGTCGTTTCTGGTTGCCTGCATAGAGTCTGCTTTAGAATTAATTTTCATTGATCTGAATTTATAGCAGTAAAACTGCTTGAAATTATATCCATTTCTTGCTTGTTTAAAAAAAACAGGGCCTCTAGATTCCGTCCTTATAATTATTGCAAGCAAAGGTGTTAGCCATGATAACACACAGCAAACAACAATTAATGAGAATAGAATGTCGAAAAGCCTTTTAACAAAATTATTAAAAGGATCTTCTAATAAAATTTTTCTTAAAGAAAGCACTGGAACATAATCATATATTTCATGCTTTAGTTTTTTGGAATATAAATTTTCAAAGCTTGGAACAAACTTGATTGTTTTTAAATTGTTCTCTGCAAAATCTATAATTTTTTTTATTTGAGATTGACTTAAAGACGGCAATGAGCAATAAATTTCATCTATATTCTCTTCAAGGATAAATTTAAAGTGTTTGCTTAAATCTTCATTTTTAGTTGGCCTTATTGTTTTTATATGTCTGTATCCTGTTCCTGTTTTTTCATCAAAAAATCTCTCTAAACCCTGACTCTCTGCACCATTTCCTATTATAACCGTTCTCCTATAATTTCCTCCAAAATCAGCTCTAAATTTTAGCATAAAATAGTAGATGGAAAACTTTATCAGCCCTATTGCAAGTGCAGCGTATAGTGTAAATAGTAGTATTGTTTTTGGGGCAATTTCTAATAAAGGAAAAATACCAGAAATAGAAAACATTGCAAGCAAAAACAAGGCAAACTGACCAAGTAAAAGATTTAATATTTTTATCTCAGGAGTATATCTATATATGTTATAAAACCTAGAAAATATTGAGATTATGACCCATGTAATAGAAATTAAAAGGCACAGCCATTCATAAGGTGCGGTGTTTGAAATTTCGCGTATTACAAGAAAGTTAATTATGGACAGGTCTATTAGATAAGTGGCTGGTCTAATATATCTTGAGAATCTTCCTTGTTTTTTTCTTGCCATTATAAATTTTGTTTCATTAAAACGGCTAAAAAAGCACAAAATTGCTTGTAGAGGTGTTTAATTTATGTGTATTCCTAGTTAGAAAAAGCCTTATAGTGGAGGGTTAGCTTTTTAATATAGTTTGACAAAAGATGATTTTTTTGATAATATCTATATCCGTTTTTTCCAAATTCAATTTGCTTGTCTTTGTCTTCTAGAAGGGTGCATATTTTTTTGCTCATTTCATGTTGGTCCATATTATTAATTAAATACCCTGTCTTATCGTGAATTATTAAGTCTCTATTGCCATCACAGTTTGTTAACACGCATGGTGTCTTTAGGTAAAGACTTTCTATAACTGCATATGGCATTCCTTCGTACCTAGATGTTGAGACATACAGTTGAGAGTTTTTTAGAATAGCCATAGCTTCTTCCCTGTTGACCCATGGTAGTATTGTAATTTTATCTGAAAGCTTTTTTTGAATTATAAGGTTGTTTATATTATTAAGATTCGGGCTGTATTCGCCTGCTCCAATTATATAAAGATGTATGTTGTTGTGTTTCTTTTGAACTAAACTAAAAACTTCTATAAGCATTGCAGTGTTTTTCTGATATGATGGCCTTCCTATAGTGCATATATAATTTTTGTGTTTTATTTTATTGCTACTACTAATTTGTGTTTTTATTGGGCTTATTGCATTGTTCAAAACAATTACTTTAGACGGACTAAAACCAATAATATTAATCGCCTGATCTTTTTCTGATTTTGAGGTTGCAAGCAGTATAGTTTTGTTTGTTTTGAGCATGCGCTCAATAAAAACAAAGATTTTCTTTTTTAAATAATTGTTGGTGCTTAAAAAAGAAAACGCGTGTGGCGTGTATAAGATCTTAACATCAAAAAACAATGCTGCAATCCTAGCTATTACACCAGCCTTGGCACTGTGAGCATGTATTAGGTTTGGTTTTTCCTTTCTAATAATTTCAACCATTTTTATAATAGCGAATAGATCTTTTAGAATATTTATTTGCCTCTGAATAGTAAGCTCATAGTGTTTTATTTCTTGTTTTTTTGAGTTTGTAATTTTCCGCTTACTACCGATATTCTGCGACAAAACAATGTTTTCAATCTGTTTGGAATCTATGTTTTCAATTATTTGCCTTACACAAATCTCAACCCCGCCCACAAAATTTAAAACTTGAAGTACCTTTATTCTTTTCATTGGCTAATAAGATTTGTTTATTGAATTTTTTAATATTAGTGCTAATATTAGGGCAAAAACAAACACTCCAAAAGTCCTATGAAAGCTGTTTTCAATACACATAAATAAAATTAACACAAGGAATAAATTTAAATTATAAATTGAATGCTTGGTCCTTATAAGCAAGGATCCTAACAATACAATAAACAAGGTTAGTCCCAAGAAGCCTGTACTTATTAGAATATCAAAATATTGATTGTGCGTGTTAAAATCTCTAGCTAAAAACCAATTTCGTTTCCTTTCAGGCTGAATTAGTTTATACTCTTTTCGAAGAAGTTGCTGTGTTTTTCCAAATCCCAGTCCAAAAATTTTGCTATCGCTCTCGTTGAATATCGAGAGGGCTGATTTCCATATTAAATATCTTGGCTCATGAGTTTTCACTTTCTCAATATAGCTCTCTCTAGAATTATCTTCTATGTATAAAAACCTTTGTGATAAATTATAGCTGCCTAAAACAGCAAATAAGCCAACTGATAGAATAATTAACAAAACCCTACTTCTTTGCTTGGATTTTAACTTGGCCCAAACAATGCTTACTAATGATATTAACACTAAAATAATAGCACTCCTTGAAGCAATTAAAAATATGTTAAGTAATAAAAAAATAGCCGCATAAAAATATGTTGTTTTATTCTTCCTGGTTTTTGCGCAGAAATAAAGCTCTGAACAAAATATAAAGGCAATGACGCTAAAAACTCCTAAATAAAGCCTTGGAGTCATCATTAGCTCGACAACTATATCCCCTTTATAAAATACTAGACTGCCTGTTTCTAATATATATAGCAAGATTCTTACAAGTGTAATTCCTCCGCTTAGTATTACTCCTGCTATAAATGCATTTTTTAAATAGTTCTGAGGTTTGATGAAAGAAAAAAGAATAGCTAAAAGGCCTATCTGGCCAATTTTTCTTAGTTCTGCAAAGTCTGCAATAAATGTTTGTGCATAAGCAGCTTGTAAACAAATTACTAAAAAAAAGACACCATAGCTAATAAAAGCCTTATTAGAGAGTATCCTGATTACTTGTTTTTTCTCAAAAATAAAAAAGGCAAGCACTAAAAGACATCCCATAATAATGCTGCTCACTTCATGTGCTATTGGAATAAAAGGGATATAGAAGCATAAAAACATGCACAATAATAGGTATCCTCTGTTTAAAATAATTTTCATGTTTTTGATTTATAGTCCTTGTTTCTTTCTTTTTATAAAATTGCTCATTTCTCTAGAATAAAATAGAAGTATAAAGCTGCGAATAATTCCATAAATTGGATATATTCCAAAATAGAAGTTTTTTGAAATTACTTTAATCCTGCTTATTACTTGTTGTTTTCTAAATTTTGATGATATTGAATTTTTATCAACTATATAGTCCATCAATATTTCTGGATAGTTTTCTGTTTTATATCTGTTAATTATTTTAAAAAAAAAAGCATAATCCTCTGCATGCAAATAATTCAATGGATATTGCCCTACTTCTCTTAAAACTGAAGATGAAAACATAACTGATGGATGAAGAAATACAGAATTTAAATATGCTAGTTTTTTGATTTTTTTATATTTTGTTGGATGCTTTAAATCAAATAAGTGCTCGCCTTTATCGTCTATGACTCTTGCCCAAGTGCCTAATAGTTTTACATCAGGATTTTTCTTTAAATAGCTGTGCTGAAGTTGAAATTTATTTTTATAACAAAGGTCTCCTGCGTCTAATCTCGCTATATATTTATACTTTTTTTCTCTTGCAAAGTCAAGGCCTCTATTCAAAGAAACTGCTACGCCTTTATTCTGCTTATGTTTCCTATAAAAAATTTTTCCTGCGTAATATTTTTTTTTAAGCCCTATTACATTTAATTTCTGTTTACTTCCATCGTCTATTATAATTATATCTATACTTATTTTTTCCCTAATTGATACTATAGATTTTTCTAATCCTATCGGATTGTTATAATATGGTATTATTATTATTACCTCCTTATGCATTTTTTATTTTTTTTGATTCTATAAGAAATATTAGGGCTAAACATAGCCAGAAAGCATAAATTCTAAACGAATCCATTTTTAGCCAGTTCATACTAAAACCTATAATTGAAATTAATATTACTGTTGAATAAAGATTGTGTTTGCTAAAGTTGTTGTAGCACCAAAGAAATACTTGAATTAAAAGACAGCAGAATATTACAAAGCCAATCAGTCCTGTTTCGCTTAAAAATCTTAAATAAATATTATATCCCGGAGGAAAGCGTTCTTCGTTTTGATTTAAGTACATTAATCTAAATTCCCAATTATTTCTTTTTGCCCATACAGGATAGTGCTTCCTTGATTCAAAAGCCTGCAGCCCATAGCCTGTCCCCAATACAGGGTTCTCAAGAAATACTTTAAACATGGCTTGCTGAATTCCAAATCGAGACTTATTGGAAATTGCGTGCTGCTTGTCTTCTAATTTAAAGGACTGTATTTCGCTTTTAACATACTTTGTTATTTCATTAGAATAGATTCCAAAAAGGACAAAAAATATTAACATAAAAGAAAAAGATGTTTTTAGAAACGTTTTTGGATGCTTTGTGTCTCTTAAAAGAATAATTGCAAAAATTACTATCTGAATTATTGTAATAAAAAAGGCAGCTCTTGATCCTGATAGAAATGCTAAAGCAACAACTATTATTGTTGGAATATATTTCCATTTTGAATTGCTGGTTATAATATAGCTAAACATCCAGCCCGAAATAGATAATAAATATGTGCCAAGTGCAGGAGCCTCAAAAGTTACAGATGAAATTCTATTGCCTCTAGGGTCAATTTTAGCTTCTGTAAAAGGGAAGTAGTCAAATATGTTTAAAAGCATTGTTTTTAAGTCTAGCATCCCGAATTTTACAATTAGAGTTTCAATAAAAGCATATACAAATACTATTGACAGGGAAGCAAGTAAAGTTTTCCTTATTCTAAAAAACAGCTTATTAATGTCGAGAGTGTAAAAGGCATTATAAAAGACAATTGGAAGTAAAATTGCACATATTATAAGTGCTCCGTACTGATTTATAAATCTCTCAACACCTGTGGTTTTCTTAAAAAAATATTCCGCAACATTTACACTGTTTAATATTGCTGCTAAAAGACTCCAGACTGTAAGTAATATTAGAAATTGAAATATTATATTTTGATGTGGAATTTTTATTTTTCTTTTAAACAATAAAAACATAAAAGCTATAGAAAAAAACAGAAAACAAGAATCCCTGTAGAATTCACCTAAAAACCCTATTCCTTCCCATGAATTAAAGGGAATAAAAAATATTCCTATAAAAATTAGAATTGAGGCAATATGTGTTATGCTTAGTTTTTTCATTTATAGCTTTAATTATAATCATTCCACCTCGATGTATCAATTCCTAGTTTTTTAATTTCCTCTACTTCTTTTCTAAAATAATTTATCAAGTATTTTTGTGTTTTATTGTTTATTTTTTCTGACGATTTTTTGTGTCTAGATGAAATGCCATTTAATATATCCTTCATCCAAGGACGAATAGGAATAGCTCTTTTTAATATATTTTTTGCTAAAGAAGGCTTAAATATTATTGATGTAACAATGTTCTTTTTATACTCTCCTCCTGGATTATATGTTTTTGTTAAGCTTTTAGGTTTAAATCCTGGCTCTGCTCCCAAAAATTCATATGTTTTCTTAATTGTCTTCCTGGGCTCTTGGCTGAGCTCTTCCTGGGTTATAATTAAAACATTAGAGAAAACTTCTATCGCCTTGCTAATTTTCTTATAATAAGTAGAATTAAATTTGTAATACCAAAAATCTGCATATTTTAAAGCTTTTCTGGTTTCTTCTTGCTTTAAGGCCTCATCAAAACTAAGTGTTTCTCGTTGCTCTCTTAGCAAATGCAAGTAATTTGAGTATGCTCTTTTTATTGGGTCCCTAATTAAAACTATAATTTTTGGATTAGACAGTGTTTTACTAATTTTTGGAAAGAGTTTAGGGTGGTTTATGTATGACGGAGAAGTCTCTCCTATAATTCTGTAATTTTTTCCTTTCTCAAAACATTTCTTATAATCCTTTAAGTTTTTTATATGTGTTTTTGTCAAAATAGCATCCCCTGCCCCCTTATTCTCGTCTGAAAATATTTTGTTCGTAAAAAAATGTAATTCCTTTTGATCAGGCATATATATCTCTGGGTGTTCTGACAGATAGTAATGAAGAGACGTTGTCCCACATTTTGGAAAGCCTGATATTATAAAATTGGGTAAAGCCATAAGCTTATGATATATATATTTTAATTCTATCTGTTCTATAAACAACTGCCACAATTAAGCAGTTCCAAAAAATCATGCTAATTAATGTTGCTGCTGCCGCTCCTTCAATTCCATATATTGGAATTAACATTAAATTTAAAACTACATTAATGCCAAGCCCTAGGATTAATATAGTGTTTAGCTTTTTCTGCTTGCCTGTCATGTTTAAATATATTGCTCCGGGGCCACACAATGAACTAAAAAACTGGCCGCACAAAAGCAACAACAACGCCTCTTTTGCTAAAACATAGTTTGCGCCAAAAAGGCCTAACATAAAGTCTGAAAAAACAAACAATAGTATCAAAACAGGAATACTTATAATAAAAATAATTCTTGCCGAATCGTTAATTAACTTATTTAGTTTTTCAAAATTATTAGTGCTGTAAATTTCAGCTATTTTTGGGGCAACAACAATATTAACTGACATAAGAGCCAAGGCTGTAACTGTTGCTAGTTTAACTGCAACAGAATAATAGGCTATGCTTTCAAACCCCTCATAAGCGGTTAAAATTATTATATCAACGCTTTGCATAATAAAATATGCTATTGCACTTAAAGCCATTGGATATGATCGAACAAAAATTTGATAATACGAAAAATTGTAGTTATTGTTTGTGGATAAATTTAATTTTTTAAACAGTAGGCCTACCTGAATTAGAGTAGTTAGCGAAAGCAACAAAAAGCTGGCTAAAAAAGCCTCTATTAGCCATTCTTGATTTTGTGTATAATATAAAACTATTGAGAAGATAAAAATTGGCGTATATCTAAAAATGTTTCTGTAAAGCTCTGAAGAAATTGTTTTGTTTAAGGCTCTTAGAGCGTCTATATTCAGCATTGTTATTGTGTAAAAAAACAGAGCAGCTATTGCTTTTAAAATCAAAGAATGTGCCTCTTGCTTATTAAAAAGCTCATTAATAAATTGCTCTGTAAACATTACATACCCTAAGGCAAAGAGCAAACAAAGAGCTGTAGTCATCATTAACATTTTAATATATATGTTTTTAATAGATTGTAGAGATTTTTTTGATTTTAAAAACCCTGAATAATATATAATGGACTGGTTTGTTCCAATCAAAGAAGCTCCGCTAAGCATCATTATTGTTGCCCTGACAAAATCGTATTTTCCCACTAATTCTGCGGAATAATAGTTTGTTAAAAACACCGTGAATAAAAACAGCAAAACAACGCCTGATCCTCTTAGAAAAAGAACCTTGATGCTTTTCTGAATTAATTCATTGTTTGTCATATTATACGCCTCTATCTAATTTGTCTAAATACTTATAAAGTTTTAGAACAACTGAAGCTATTATAAATATGAGCACTAATAAAATTGGGTAATATACTATTTTGTTGTCGCTGAGTCCGTCCTGGTCTATTAAAAGGTTTGTCTCATTAATAACCATTACTGTTTCTTTAGACAAAATTCGTTCATTTTTTAGCTCCTCATTTTGCTCCTCAAGTTCGATTTTTATTTTAATTAGTTCGTTTGGTAAATAGGTTTTGTTGTCAATGTAGAGTTGTGCTGAGCTTTTATCAAAAGTGTTTGGTGAACCATATTTTTCTATAAGCTTATCAATTTGTTTGATGGTGTTTTCATTGTTGAAAATACTGCTTGCTATGCTTTGAAGCCTTCTTTCCTTCAAGCCCAAAAACAGCGGATTTCCGTTAAAATATTGTATTATTTTTTTTAATGAAGAAGTGCTTGCGTTTGAAGAGATATCTAAGCTTAATACATGATATTCATAATCTGACTTAAAGCCTTCTGTCATTGCTATATTATCTTCAAACTCTAGATTCTCAAAAAGAGCTCTGATCTCATTAGCATTGATTTCAGATTTTAAAATATCCTTTAAATCAATAATAGGTTTTATGCTAATCTCAGTAATATGTTCGTCGTCACTAAGCCCCATGTCATTGCTAAAAAAGGTGTCATCCTCAGATTCTATTTTCTGGTTTATAAGGTCTATTGCATCATAAACATAGTTTCCTGCGTCAAAATTAATTTTTAATAATACTGATGCCTCCTTCGTCGAATCATCTTCAATTATGTTTTCAGTAATAAACCCTAGGGCTGCTCCCAAGACTATTATTAAGCATATTGTTTTCCAGTTAATAAAAAGCTCTTTAAAAGCTCTAAAAACTATTAGTGTAAGATTTAAAAAAAGGTCTGATATTTTTTTAAAAAGCTGGACAATGTCCATTTCTTCATTTATTCCCGTGTTGTTTTTTTTAGTCATGACAATTTATTTTGTCATATTTAAACGAAACTTCTTCTGGTTTATTTTATGAAAAGCGGTTTTATCTTTTTATAACTAGGTCTTGTTTGTAGAGTTGGTCCGCAATTTTACGGTCATTTGAAATTTTGGGTATTTTGTTTTGTCCTCCCAATTTTCCTATAGAATCCATATAGCTGGTGAATCCGTTTTTAGAAACTCTTCTAATTTTTAAACTATTAATTACCTTTCCTTGTATAAGATCTTGATAATATTTGTTTTGGCTCTGCATGTTCAAATCCAAGTCCTGTTCAAAATCTGCAAGATCGACAGTCTCTGAATCAAAATCTACAAACCATTCGTGATAGGAGGGTGTATTGTCAGTGCTAAATTTTGGTGCAACAGTAAATTCGCTTACGACGATTCCTGTGTTTGCGCATGTTTGCTCTATCGCATTTTCAACTTCTTTTACTATGACGTGCTCTCCAAAAGCAGAAAGAAATTGATTAATTCTTCCTGTAACAATAATTTTAAACGGAACTGTTGATGTAAACATAACAGTGTCTCCAGTATTGTAGCCCCACAGGCCAGCACTAGTTGAAACAATTAAAACATAGTTAACCCCTGTTTTTACGTCCTCTATAGAAATCCTATTGTATTTTAATTTTAAGAAATCTGACTCAGAAATAAATTCATAAAAAATTCCTGCATTTAACATTAGAAGCAAATCGTTTGATGCTTGATCATCCTGAAAAGCAAAAAAACCCTCACTTGCTGGATATACTTCTATGCTGTCAACCTTTCTGCCAATTAGTTTTTTAAATTTATTCTTATACGGCGCATAACTTACTCCTCCGTATACTAAAAGATTAAAGTTTTTAAAAATTTCTCCTACAGGTTTTCCCGAAGCTTCTTGTAGTTTTTCAAAATACATTTGAAGCCATGAGGGAATTCCGCTCAGGATTCTCATGTCTTTATTTATTGTCTCCTTAACAATTGCTTCAACTTTTTCCTCCCAATCTTCAATACAGTTTGTTTTATAAGAGGGCAGTCTTGCTTGTTTTAAAAAAAAGGGGACGTGATGCGCAGAAATTCCTGAAAGCCTACCCGTTTTTATCCCAGCTATTTCATCCAAGGCCGGGCTTCCTTGTAAAAAAATAAACTTTCCATTAAGAATGTCTGTTTTTCCTGAATTTGCAACATACATTAATAGTGCGTCTGTGGCTCCCTGCAGAAGGTTTGGCAAGCTTTCTTTTGTTATTGGAATGTGTTTTTCTCCTGAAGTTGTACCGGAGGTTATTGCAAAATATTTTGGCAGGCCTGGCCATAAAACATTTTTTCTTCCTTCTTTTATTTCACTTATATATTTCCTTATCCCTTCATAATCTACTATTGGAACGTTTTTTTTAAAGTCCTTGTAGGACTTTATGTTTATGAAGTTGTGGTCGTTTCCAAAAACAGTCTTTTTCCCAAAAGCTATTAGTTTTTTAAACGTGGTTTTTTGATTACTAACTGGGTGTTTTGACCATTTTACAATAGCTTTTTTTCGTTTTTTTGCTAAAAAACTTATTGCAGACTCTTTAAACATTAGAGGTTATTTAAAATTAAAAAATTCTTCAGGATCAATTGGTGCTCCATTTTTCCACAACTCGAAATGTAAATGTGGTCCTGTTGTTAAA
>Ga0066372_10001038_pt1 | contig 10962 bp, 9 predicted proteins | sample Knorr_S15_td_250_FD_77011 | JGI IMG/M metagenome (GOLD analysis project Ga0066372, IMG submission 77011) | Marine microbial communities from Southern Atlantic Ocean transect - Knorr_S15_td_250_ad_251m_LV_A | ecosystem: Environmental > Aquatic > Marine > Oceanic | place: Southern Atlantic ocean... | reverse complement strand
GTGAAATCTTGACTGGACAGATTGCCGCTCGAACTGGCCTTGACACGACCGTTTTGTCATCACTTGGATCCACTGTTGCATTTGATGCTCTACGTGCTGGCGATCTTGATGTCTATGTGGACTATTCGGGAACGATCTGGGCCACGATCATGGGACGTGACGTAACCTCGCAAAATCGAGGCGAGGTCCTGCATGAGGTCGAACGCGTGCTTGCCGATGCGTACGATGTTCAAGTCGTGGGACCTGTAGGATTTGAGAACGCGTATGTTCTAGCGATGCGAAGAGACGATGCTGCTACTGAAAATATTCAACGCATCAGCGATCTCGTGCGACACGCACCTCGTCTTGTTATGGGCGGAGATTACGAATTCTTTGGTCGCCCGGAATGGACGTCACTACGCGATCAGTACGCTCTTGAGTTTGAAAGCCAGCGCACCATGGATGCATCCTTGATGTATCAAGCGTTGGCGCAGTCAGAAGTTGATGTGATTAGTGCGTTTTCGACGGACGGTCGAATTTCAGCATTTGGCCTAACTACGCTTGAAGACGACTTAGCTGTTATTCCTCCCTACGATGCGATTATTCTTGTGAGTAATCGATTACGGATTGAGAATCCGAAAGTTGTGGAAGCGCTAGCCGACCTTGTAGGAACGATTGATGCTGCTCAGATGCGTGACATGAATTTGGCTGTTGATCGAGAAGGGCGAACACCGGCTGCAGTGGCCGCTGAGTGGCTGAATGTTCTAGGACCAGCAACACTTAGGTAAAGATTTCTAGTTGATGCCAATCTCGGATTGTCTGCTTCAATCAGAAACGTCATATATAACTAAGATGTTTTTGGCTTTGTCAGTTTTCCGTGCATGTGTACTGTTCCTCCGTTAAGCTAAGCGTGTAAAAAGTTTTTGAGTTGGAAACAACTCGGGTGCTCTAATTGGCGTTATGCGACGTTACTTTTTAACTGTTTGCTTGATAGCTGCGTTCTGTGGAGCGTGCACCGGTGACAGCACGGACAAGGGTGTCACCCTTGAGGAGTCACGCTTGCGTATCGCAGTTGTTCCGAAAGGTACGACGCACGATTTCTGGAAGTCGATTCATGCCGGTGCTTTGCAGGCTGAAGAAGAGTTGGGGAACCTTACTGTCATTTATCGAGGTCCTGAACGTGAAGACGACCGTGATCAGCAGGTTTCGCTCGTACAGAATTTACTGACAGGTTCTGCAGATGCAATTGTGTTGGCTCCGCTAGATGAAAACGCGTTATTGCCCTCGGTGCGTTTGGCAACACAGTCTGGTATTCCAGTGGTTATTATTGATTCTGGCCTCGCTGGGGAAGTTGGGCAAGATTACATTAGTTATGTGGCGACCGACAACTACGAAGGTGGGCGCCTTGCAGGTCGTCATCTGGGCGAGTTGCTGAACGGTGAGGGTCAGGTGTTGCTGTTACGTCATGCCGAAGGTTCGGAGAGCACGATGCGGCGGGAGGAAGGGTTTGTCGAAGCCTTAGCTGAGTTTTCTAGTATTGAACTCATTGATCCGAAGCGGTATTCGGGGGTAACCACAGCAACCGCTCAAGTGGCAGCGGAAAACTTATTGACTACTTATGACAACGTCGACGGAATTTTTTGTGCTAATGAATCTTGCACGTTCGGGTTGCTCCTGGCTCTTCGCAGTCGTGGTTTGGCCGGGAAGATCCGTTTTGTTGGTTTTGATACTAACTCCGAATTAGTCGATGCACTTAGCGAGGGCGAACTGGACGGTCTCGTTGTGCAGGACCCAATGGCGATGGGCTATTTAGGTGTAAAAACAGCAGTTGCGCATTTGGCATCTGAGCCTGTTGAGCTTCGTCAGAACACCGGCGTGCGTTTGGCAACCCGTGAGAACATGCATGAACCCGACATAGCACAGCTTCTTGCTCCAGACCTGTCGCGTTATCTCGAACAATGAATACGGTTCGACACCACGTGGACGATCCTCCTCGTTTGAAAATGTCCGGCATAGTAAAACGGTTCGGCGCAACTCTAGCGCTTGATGGTGTCGACCTTTGTGTGGACAGTGGTGAAGTGCTCGCTTTGGTTGGTGAAAACGGTGCGGGTAAGTCGACCCTCATGAAAATCCTTTCAGGCGCGATTCAGTCTGACAGCGGTCAAATAGCAATCGACGGTGTACCGTTTGCTGCTGTTGATCCGTTGACAAGCCGGTCAGCTGGAATTGCGATGATCTATCAGGAATCGACAGTTGCGCCGCATTTGACTGTGGAGGCGAACTTGATGCTCGGTGTAGAGCAACACTGGGCAGGTTTCATTCGACCGACGGTTCTTCGGCATCGCATTGTTGAAATCTTCGCAAGGCTCGGACGACCCGATATTCGAGGTGATATCTTGGCAGCCGATCTTTCACCGGCAGATCGGCAAGTTGTAGAAGTCGCCCGCGCACTTTTGATTGAGGCGAAGGTGATCGTCATGGACGAGCCGACGAGTAGCCTTGGTTTGGCAGAAATTGAACGTCTGTTCGAAATCATTGCCGAGTTACGTCGTCAGGGTGTCGCGATTGTGTATATCTCTCATTTTCTTGAAGAGGTGCAGCGTGTGTCCGATCGTTACATCGTCTTGCGTGACGGTTGTGTAGCCGGTGTTGGGAATACCGCAGACGTTTCGGTTGCGGAACTCATTGAATTAATGATCGGCCGAAGATTGCCGGACATGTTTCCAATGACATCACGAACGTTTGGTGATCCACTGTTAGTCATTGAAGGCTTAACTGGCAATAAGCCTGTCGAAGATATCGACTTGACGCTGCGGCGAGGAGAAATTCTTGGTATTGCAGGTCTGGTTGGTGCAGGTCGTACGGAGTTACTCAGAGCACTCTTTGGGCTTGATCGAATTCGATCAGGGCATGTGACGATTCAGGGGCAGACCGGAACAAATGCGAAGGTCACACCCGCTGATCGTTTATCGCAAGGTGTCGGATTGCTCAGCGAAAACCGCCAGACAGAGGGATTGGCTTTAAACCTTTCAGTGACTCAGAATATGTTGCTCAGTCGATTGCAACCTTTTTCCCGTTGGGGATGGCTTGATACCCGCAAGATGAGTGTGGCGGTTACCACTTGGGTTGAACGCCTACGTATTCGGGTTGGACATGTGGATCAGTCGATCGAGCACCTTTCTGGGGGCAATCAACAAAAAGTGGCATTTGCTAGACTCTTACACCACGATGTGGATGTGCTGTTTCTCGACGAACCTACTCGTGGGATCGATGTTGCGAGCAAAGCGCAACTGTACGCCTGGATCGATCAACTGGCCAGTCGAGGTAAAGCGATCTTGCTTGTGTCTGACTACGTACCGGAATTGCTTGGGGTCTGTGACCGGATTGCGGTAATGCATCGCGGTCACTTACGAGCCGTAAGGCCAACGAAACAGTGGACTGAACACGACATAGTCACCGTTGCGTCAAGTGGAGAGGAAACTGTCGCATGATGAATTTGATGCAGCAGTGGTTGCCACCGCGAAGTGCGCTCAGAAACTTGGCACCAGTTTTGAGTCTCGTGGCAGCCGTTTTATTTTTTTATGCGATTCCGCCACATCCTGGCCTAACCCTCTTCGATTTACGCCTCGTTGCTGTTCACGCAATGATCGTCGGCATTGCGGCCATGGGCATGACGTTTATTATCATCAGCGGTGGTATTGACTTATCAGTGGGATCGGCCATTGCGCTCGTCAGTGTCGCAACTGCCATAGTTCTTGAACGTGGGGGAGGGCCTGTCTTTGCTCTCAGTGTAGCCCTTGGCGTTGGAGCTGTCTGTGGTTTGTACAATGGTTTACTGATTACCATACTTCGACTGCCACCTTTTATCGCAACACTTGGGACTCTCGGCTTCTATCGTGGTGTGGCGAAATGGATGTCAGGCAGTATTCCAATTACTGCGCCGACTCAAGGGCTGGAAGCATGGGTGAGTCCTATTCCGACACCACCAATGCTTATTTTCGCGCCTGCAGTCTGGCTAATGTTAGCACTAGGCTTGTTTTTGGTAGTTGTGTTGCGCTATTCGATTCTCGGCCAACACGCCTATGCAATCGGGTCGAATGAGGCAACGGCTAGACTTTGCGGTGTGCGAGTCGCTCGCACAAAGGTATCGCTCTACGTACTTGCAGGTCTACTTACTGGTTTGGCAGGTTTGATGCAGTTCGCCCGTCTTACACAAGGCGATCCCACCGTAGCTATCGGGTTAGAGTTAGACATTATTGCAGCTGTGGTGATTGGAGGGGGGTCGCTCTCCGGTGGACAAGGTTCAATTCTTGGTACGCTGACGGGTGCTGTGTTAATGGCATATCTTCGAAACCGAAGCACCGTGCTCGGATGGCCAAATTTCGTTGAAGAGATGATAGTTGGACACATTATCATCGTGGCCGTGGCAGTTGATCGATGGCGGGGTAGTCGAACAAACTGATCATTAGCGTTATGACCAGCACAGGGTCCGGTCGTCAATGCGGAGACGACCAGACTGTCGTAGTTTTGGACCCGAAGCGAACCAGCAGAATTATCTTGTCTGTTCGAGGTACTTGAGGAGTTCGCTATCAGTTCCTAACAAAAAGAATGTTGAAGCATCCATCGTTTGCTCGTAGGTTTCGAGCGATTTGGTGAACGCGTAAAAATCCGGATCTCGATTATAGGCTTCACCGTAGATACTGGTCGCTTCGGCATCTGCAGTACCGCGCAGTTCTTCCGCCGTCCTATATGCTTCTGACTGAATCTGAGCGAGATCACGTTCACGTTCACCTGAGATCCTGGCGGATTCACCCTGACCTTCTGAACGAAATTCCGCTGCGATTCGCTGACGTTCAGCGATCATTCGTGCGAAGACGTCTTGCTGAACCTCTTCCACGTAGTTAATACGTTTGAGTCTCAGATCTAGCAGTTCAATTCCCAGGTCGGATGTTCGACTCGCCGCTCGTTCAAGAATTTCCGAAGCGATCTGCTGGCGCCCCATCTGGATCTCATCCAAGATCGCAGTTTCTTCATCTGATTCTATCTGGACCGTGTCCGGATCACGGTTCGTACTGCGAACGATTTCGATCAAGTCATACCGAGCCACGGCGTTGCGAGTTTCACCGTCAAGAATGTCATCAAGTCGTGATTGTGCGCCGAGTTCATCTCGAAGTCGCTGGAAAAAACGAAGCGGATCAACGATACGCCATCGCGCGTAGGTGTCGACCCAAATGAAGCGCTTGTCTTTGGTCGGGACTTGGTTAGGATTACCGTCCCACTCTAGAAACCGCTTTTCAAAGTAGTTCGTTTTCTGGATAAACGGCACTTTAAAGTGAAGCCCTGGTTCAGTCACCGGTTCACCGGTTGGTTCACCGAATTGTGTAATGATGACTTGATTGACTTCGTGAACCTGATAGGTAGCGCTCGACAGAACAAAGAGCACTCCCAGAACAATAATTACCTTGGTCATGGTGCTATTCGTCATTGTGCACCTCCGGATGGGGGAGTCGTCGAGCCATTTTTGAGAAGTCCCTCGAGTGGTAAGAGAGGCACGAGGCCATTCATGTCTTTATCTAGAAAGACTTTCCCGCCGACTTCAGGCAAGATCCGTTGCATCGTTTCGAGATAGAGCCGTTGGCGAGTTACATTTGGTGCACTGCGGTACGCATCGTAAACAGCGTTGAAGCGTGCAGCATCACCTAGTCCACGGTTTACGCGATCGAGCGCATAACCTTCCGCTTGTAGAATCGTCTGCTCGGCTTCGCCACGGGCACGGGGGATCACCGCATTGTATTCGGCCATAGCCTCGCTAATGAGTTGGTCGCGGTTTTGTTGGGCTTGGTTAACCTCGTCCCATGACGGTTTGACTGGATCAGGCGGATTAACATCCTGGAGGACTACCTGTTCCACTGTAACGCCCATTTCGTACTGCCCTACGAGTGCTTGGAGCTGTTCTTGGACCTGCGTTTCAATGTCCTGTCGGCCGACGGTCAAGACTTCCGTGACGGTACGGTCACCGACAGTCTCACGCATGATTGCTTCGTTCATGGCCCGAAATGTTTCTTCAAGATCTCGAACTTTAAAAAGAAACTGGTAAGGGTCTGAAACGCGGTACTGCACGATCCATTCAACCACCGCTACGTTCAGGTCGCCGGTAAGCATGACGGCCTCGTCTGCGAATTGTCGCGCGTCGAATTGGCTGCGAATACCAGCCTCAAGCGTTCGGAAACCGAATTCCTGTTTCAACTGTCGCTGAATGGGCACCTTAAGCACCGTTTCGATGAATGGCAATTTCATGCGAAGTCCAGGATCGGTGGTACGCGAATAGCGGCCAAATTGCAGTACGACTCCAACCTCTTCAGGTTGAACTTGGTACAGCGTATTGGACAACCCCGCTAGAACTAGTATGACTGCAAGCCCCATCCCAATTTTCTTGCTTGGGATAGATGGGACTTTCAGATTCCCTATATCGATAACTTTGTCTTCCATGGTGAGGTCTCCTTCGTAACAAGTTATTTTAACTGTTTATGTCTTGTTGTGCTTGACTGTCTCCAGGAATGCTTGTTTGCAGAATGTCGCACTATCGATAGATTCGTCATATACCTTCCATAAAGCACTGTCTTAGCTCGCAGGAATTGGGAGAAGACGTATAAATAGACTCCGACAAGATTAAGCAAGAACCAGAGTAAAATGGCCCATATTCGCTTCTGTTGATACAAACTGTAAGATCGATAATCCATGCTGGTTGACGTGAGCCGTATGCGATCAAAGCTACGATGTACGCATGAGTCAAGTCCCTAGTCAGCAGCTTCGGTGGCCGGCACGAATCTACTACGATGGTGCCTGTCCTGTCTGCCGTGCGAGTGCGGCTTCAATACAATCGCGGGACAAACATCAGCGACTCCAACTCGTGGATATAGATTCTGATGGGTTTTCTCCTTCAATAGAAGGCATTGCTCCAGTTGGTGTGAGACAAGAACTTCATGTGAAGTTGGCTGGAGGCCAGATACTAGTGGGCATTGATGCACTGTTTGTCATCGCTGAGGCTCTTCCCTCACTTACTATATTGCGATGGCTGGGCTGGTTACCTGGTGTGCGATTCCTTGGGCGTCCATTCTATAGATGGTTCGCCACCCATCGGTACGCTCTTACAGGAAGCTGTTTTCGACCGCACTAAACGTGTACCGGTAACGTTGGTTGAGATTATGGTAAAGTTTTTATTAGACAGTAAATGGTGGTGCGGTATCACTGATCTGCACCGATGAGTTACCTAACAACGATTAGAGAGGGCAGTGAATGCCAAAGTTAACTATTGAGGGATTTACAACGGTCGATGTTCCAGATGGGAAGCGACTAGTCCTTGCTATTGAGCAAGATGCCGGTGTGGATGTGCTGCACGCCTGTGGAGGCAACGGACGCTGCACTACCTGCCGTGTCGAATTCGTTTCGGGTGAACCCGATCGCTGGACTGAGGTGGAACATTCTTGTGTAGATCAACGGGGACTAGCGGGTGTGCGACTGTCATGTCAGATGCTCTGTGATCGAGACATGACGCTGAAGGTAATGAGTAGACTGGAAGGTAGTGGTCGACCCGATCCAGGGCGAACACCCATGGACGAAATTACGCCTCCCGCTGAATGGCGAGATACTTAACCAGCTTAGTACGGTGAGTCGCGGTTAGCGATCGTCGTTGGTTTCGGTCGGTCTTAATTGCTCATCCAACGCAGCAAGTGCACGCTCCAGCATCGCTCGATGCCCAGGTTGCGTAGCGCCTTCTAGATCCAACAAGGTCCTTGCGCGAGCCAGTTCCAACATATTTTTTTTGGTGGCCGCAGTCTTTTCAGTCGCAGTGAGTGGTCGTTTCGACTGTCGTTGTCGATCTCGTAACGCTTCATCCTGCTGCGATTCAACTGCTTTACTTTCCCAGCCTCTCGCCATAATTACAGACCTTCACAACCTGCAGTTCAACAGATGCTTATCAGCACTATTGCTCAGGTCCAGCGGCTGGCGTGGACTGAAGTCCCAAAGCTGTCGTTAATTCGCCGAGTTTCCGTTGCACCAGTCTCAGGTTCCGAGGGCCCATGCGCAGGGCCTGTTGTTGAACCGGAGCAAGTGCGGCGAGGGTTTCATCAGCGAATTCATAAGCGACTGTACGTGACAGGAGTGGGATTTCTCTCGTGATAATTGGAGTGCGCATTACGTACTCGATAGCTCGACTCATAGCCGCGTCAAAATCTCCTTCGGGATAACCGAGTTCACGGTAAGCTTCGACGAGCAGAGGCTTCAGCTGGCGATACAGTTCTCCGCACCCTACGACGTCAAGTGAGTTAAACGCATCCACGAGCAAGTCATAACGCGCGTATCCGTCCGGGTCGATGATGAGACGGCTCGAATCACCACTGATTCGAAACGGTTCTCGTGGTGCCAAAAGGGAAAGATGTCGAGATGGGGTGTCACCCTGTGCCATGTTTTCAACTGCAACTACAAAGGTTCGTATTAGCTCTTCGGTGGCTAACCACGCAGCTAGAGTTGGATGAGCCGATAACATTGCAACTAGTTCGCGAACGAATGCGTCACTTTCGCTGAGAGCTGGCAGCTGAATCTCTTCTTCGGTTTCGGTTTCTGTGTCCATCGCCTCGTCGCTCTCGTCAATCGTTTCGACAGTCACTGGCGCCGGCGCCGGAGCTCGGGTGACGTAATAAGTCACAAGGGCACCGATCAGAACGACAGCAATGATGGCAACAATCTGCCAACGTTTGGTGTTCATATTTCCTAAGTCAGTCATGGTTCACTCTTATGTCAAGAAGGTTAATGTGGCGCACTGATTGCATTAGCCTAGTCATTGTACTTTGGTAGCCTATTGAACGTTTAGCTGATGATCAAGTGCAACACGAATAGTACCCAAACCGCCTGGCCGTTGTGAATACCGAGCATCACTTATTATGACCTCGTACCCATTGGTCGTTTGTTCTATTTGGTAGGTTGGGAATCGCATCCAATGGCGGGTACCTTGGATGTGTGGAGCCTTCAATGCGGCTTGTACGACCGGGCTTTTATCCCCGATCGCGATTGAAGGGGAGTGTGGGCGTATCCGGTCGGCGGCCAGCCAGTTGACTTGTAGGAAATAGTAGCGATGGGGGCCTTCTACTACGACATCACGCACGAAGGGATTAGCCGGCACCGGTCCAGCCATAATCTTGTTCAGTTGGATTCCTTCGGCGTGTAACCATTGCCGGACCTGGGTTTTGGCCACTTGTGAGCCTAACGCCATGCTACTGATATAGACGAAAATCGCAAGCAGGCTCTTAGCAGCCACTTGAGTGATTCGCGCCTGCAAGCCGCCCCAGATTCTAAGACCCACGAGACAGCCAAGACCGAGACACCAAAAGAGCTTTGCCTCAATTGGTGTCACGTCATTTGTAAGTATGAGAGAGCTACTTGCACCCGCAGCGACAATCCAGAGTGTGATACTTGTGATTGCCCGTGTGTGTGCAAGAACCACAGCGCTGGACGCCAACAACCAGATCCATGGATCGACAATAAAGAGTGCGTCACCATAAAACCAACGGTCGTCGAATGGCATCAAGAGTCGGATACCGTAGGTGTTCAACCAGTCGAGCATGGGATGACTTAAAACGCCAAGGTATGACAGAAGAAGTAGAGGCTTGAGTGCCACAGGTTCCGCGTTTCGTCTGAGGATTATGCATCGTAAACGGTCCAATCCAACCATAAGACAAGTCAGGATGAGCGGGAGGACAGCCATCGCAAGGATTCCATGTGTCCAACCGCGTCGAATATGCAATGACGTCTCGCGATCTAGAAACATCGCGATCGCATCGATGTCAGGTGCATTGGCAGCGAGGAGAAGTGTGACAGTAGCCAATGGAGTGAGGCGGCCAAGACGGGTTTCCGCCAGACTGGCACCGACGAGTGTGTGTGCAACTGGATCCATTTTTGGTCAGTTTAGGTAATGGCTCGCACGGACACTCCATCGACCGCGCTGCCGTGAAAGAAACTCCCCTGGTGTTCGGAACATTTTGCGTACATCTGCTGGACCTGGTCAATAAAGTGTTGAATACCTTCGGTGCGGACGAGAGCAATCGCAGAGCCACCAAAGCCAGCACCGGTCATACGTGCCCCGAGGCAACTCGATTCACTTCGTGCGAGATCGGTAATAAGATTAAGTTCGGGGCTAGAAACTTCGTACAGATCACGCAAACTCGCGTGCGAATCGTTGAGTAGCTTTCCAGCGTTTTCAAACTTTCCACTCTGCAGTGCTTTCGCCAATTTCATTGGTCGCAAATTTTCTGTGACTACGTGTTGTGCTCGTCTATACGTTGAACTGCTCAGTTGAGATTCGGCTCTTGCGAGTAAGGTTTCATTTACATCACGTAAGGCTACAGCGTGTGGTGCGAAAGCTTTTACGGCTGCGAATGCCGCGGCGCAATCTTTTCGCCTGGTGTTGTACTCGGTTGTCCCTAAACTCCGTCTCACACCTGTGTCCATGACAACAATTCCAACTTGGCTTGGTAGTCGAACCAGTTCGAATTGAAGTGAACGACAGTCAAGGAGCAAGGCGCAATTCGCTTTGCCAGCGGCCGATGCTACTTGGTCCATGATGCCACAGCCTACTCCTACGAATTCGTTTTCAGCACGGCGGGCGAATTGCGCCATCACTATTGGATCCCAGGTGCATTGACTAACGCTACAAAGTGCTCGTGCCGTTGCAACTTCTAGCGCTGCAGAGGAAGACAAGCCAGCTCCCATCGGCAGATCGCTTTTTATCGCAATGTCGATTCCTATGAGAGGGAAGCCAGCTTCATGCATTGCCCAAGCCGTGCCCATTATGTAATCAGACCAAACGCCTTGACCAATTGGCCTCAAACCATCGAGTGGATATTCAACCGTCTTGTTGAACAGGGATGCGTGGGCACGGATTATTCGATCCGAACGTGGTGCGAAGGCTGCTGCAACGTATCGATC
>Ga0066372_10001037_pt1 | contig 10964 bp, 13 predicted proteins | sample Knorr_S15_td_250_FD_77011 | JGI IMG/M metagenome (GOLD analysis project Ga0066372, IMG submission 77011) | Marine microbial communities from Southern Atlantic Ocean transect - Knorr_S15_td_250_ad_251m_LV_A | ecosystem: Environmental > Aquatic > Marine > Oceanic | place: Southern Atlantic ocean... | reverse complement strand
TGCTGAAATCTTGGAGGTAGCCAATTGATCATAAAAGTAGAGCCTGCGGACATGTTCATGTACCGGGTTATCATGATCTCCAACCTGGAGAGCCCAGACCCGGAAGACCAAGATATTCGGGATTACCTGGAAGCCAACGAATTGGAGCCCAAGTATCGTAGCGAGGGCGACTTCGAAGGGCGTCACAGCGAGTCCATGCAATTCGGTGGCTGTTATCTGGGTCGGCACACCGGTGAGATTAACCTGATTCAACAGCGGTACGTAGAGGAAGAACTCATCGCTTACGAGATCAACCGTCACCTGGGTGAGTCGGACTCTCCAGTTGAGATCCCGGAAGAGAGGCGCGAAGACGCATTGGCTGAGCTTCTCCAAAATTTCAACAACGAGGACGCTTTCCGGAAGATGGACGATGGCAAGTACGAGGTTGCGCTGGATGGGGAAAAGGTTCGGCAGGCAGCCAGAGGTTTATTGGCCGACTGATTTTACGGTGTGGTTTTAATGATAAGGGTCCTGTCCTTACGCGTAAGGACAGGACCCTTTGCGATACATGTGGAGCGGGTGATGGGAATCGAACCCACATGGCCAGCTTGGAAGGCTGGAGCTCTACCACTGAGCTACACCCGCCCGACGGGACCCTAGGATTATAATGGCTTCCTGTTCGTCGTACTAGACCGTAGGGTGACGCAGTCTTGGGATCTGATTAGAATCTGGTTCGCAAAATAGAACGGAACCATAGGAGTTGGACTATGTCTTTAGAACGAAAGCAGTACGATTTCGCGCCTGCAGGCCCTACCTATAGCCGGGCCGTGAAAGCTGGCAACATGATGTTTATTTCAGGGTGCACCGCTCGAGGCACCGATTCTCAAGGCAAGTCCATGATGGAACAGCTTGATGTGACCCTCGGCCGCCTGGTCCGGGTGGCGGAGGCCGAAGGCGCAGGTCCGGGAAGCTTCGCCAAGTTGACGGTCTTCGTTACCAGCATCTCAGATTACCAGGCGGACTCCCAGAAACAGCAAGAGCTATTCGCCAGGCACTTCCAAGAACAGTACCCTGCCAACTCCCTGATAGAGATATCAGCTCTGGCCGAGCCGGGATTGGACGTGGAAGTCGAGGCCGTGGTTATTCTGGAGTAACCTCACGCACTGGCTACAGGTCACTTGTATCCAACCTCTGTAAAAGCGTCTATCCTCTTTGCCGAAGGATGGCGGAGATTGGGTGGAGCGCCCCGCAGCATACGGATGGACTCCTTCTTATAAGAAGCGTACTCGGCAAGTCCGGCATGATCGCCGCCATGCATCTGGTGACCAGGGAGTTTGCCGCCATCTTCATTCTGAAACTACGTGGCGTGGTTATCGGTTAGGACGTAGCCAGGAATTCGGCGGCGCTACCAACCCGGCGTCCCCACCACTCGGGACCTTCCAGAACGTATTTCCACTCGGGGTTCTGCTCGGTGTCTCGTAGCCCTGCCATGACTTCTCGGAAGACTGAGGCGTCCGTCTCGGCGAATTCGAAATACCCCACAAAGTCATAGCTACCTTGTATCCCGTAACCGTCCGGTGAGTGGACCAGCCGGCGATTTATGCCAGGGACGCCGGCGGCGCTGGATAAGGCGTGCCCTTTGGCTACCATCTCCTCGTCCTCGTTATAGCGTGGCAGGAAAAAGCTCTCCCGGTGCAGGAAATCCATCTTCCACCAGGCGTTGGTCTTGTTCATGGGAGTCACCGCCGCCAGCGGAAAATTTCTCCCTGGTCCGGGTGGCATGGCATGGGCGTAGGCGAACTCGGCCATTGCATGGCTGGTGTAGCTCCTTGGTCGCATCACCCCTGCCAGAGTTTCGACCGAGCCACCGTACTGCTCGATGAGACTCCGTAGGCCGGTTTCATATGCCTTGATTGTTTCTAGGGTCGCACATTCCAATCGAACGAGCCCATGGCTCTCGGACACAGCGAGATGGATGATCTGCTGGTCTGACGTATTTTCTGGTTCCGCTCTCAGCAACTGGAACCGTCCCCGCGCAAAAGCCTCATCTGATGGCGGTCCGTCCACATCGTGGGCGTTCTCCATCTCCCGGCCCAACAGATTAACTGCCTCGGCTAATTCCACGTCTGCTTTACCCTCTCCAAAAGTTAGGAATAAGAAAAGCTGATAGCCGGTGACAGTGGTTGTCATGCTCAGGTCTTGGGGTTGCATGGTGGGGGTCCTTGTTGGGAGGTTGGTGACTCCGCATAGGTTAACATCTCTCCTCCAACCTTGAGACCCCCCATATATATGGGTACAATTGGTGGGCTTGGCTGACCTGGGGAGCGGGCATCGCTCGGAGACCCCTGTAAATGGAGGCTCAGCGATTTTTGGAGTTTTGCATGCCTAGCAAGGACAAAAAGCAGTGGCAGCGGGACACGTTGGAGCCTGCGGTTAGAAGATTTCCAGAGCGGCGGGAGAAATTCCAGACCGACAGCGGTTTAGACATAGACTCACTTTATAGTCCTGAAGATCTTCAGTTTCAAGGGTTGGACTATGACAACGACCTGGGTTATCCCGGCGAGTATCCATACACCAGAGGTGTTCAGCCCAATACCTACCGGGGCCGGGTCTGGACTATGCGCCAATATTCGGGCTACGGCAGCGCCGCAGAGACTAACGAGCGCTTCCGCTATCTTTTAGACCAGGGTCAGACCGGTCTGTCCATCGCTTTCGATCTGCCAACCCAGATCGGATACGACTCGGACCATGTGCTGGCTAAAGGCGAAGTGGGGAAGGTCGGGGTGCCTATCTGCAGTCTGGAGGACATGGAAACCTTGTTCGCCGGTATACCGATGAACAAGGTCAGCACCTCCATGACCATCAATGCTACCGCTTCGTTACTACTGTGCTTCTATATTGTTGCGGCGCGGAATCAGGGCGTCTCCATGGACCAGATCAGTGGCACCGTTCAGAACGATATCCTCAAGGAATACATCGCCCGAGGTACCTACATTTACCCGCCCCGGCCGTCGATGCGCCTTATGGTTGATGTCTTCAAGTACTGTGCTGAGAACGTACCTAATTGGAATACTATTAGCATTTCCGGCTACCACATGCGTGAGGCAGGCGCCACCGCTGTGCAAGAACTTGCCTTCACCTTCGCTAACGCCATCGCCTATGTGCAGGCTGCCCTAGACGGGGGTCTAAAGATAGATGATTTCGGCCCACGGCTTTCCTTCTTCTTCGTGGCCCAGAACAACCTGTTCGAAGAGGTGGCCAAGTTCCGTGCGGCCCGCCGGATGTGGGCCCGGATAATGAAAGACCGCTTCGGGGCGACGGACCCGCGGTCTATGATGCTGCGGTTCCACACCCAGACTGCGGGAGTGAGTCTCACAGCCCAACAGCCAGACAACAACCTGATCCGCTGCACCATCCAGGCACTATCGGCTATCTTGGGTGGGTCTCAATCTCTCCACGTGAATTCGCGGGACGAGGCCTTGGCCCTACCCTCTGAGGACTCGGTCCAGCTTTCGCTCAGGACGCAGCAGATATTGGCTTTCGAGAGCGGCGTGTCTGATGTGGTTGACCCTCTTGGTGGATCCTATTACATCGAAAGCTTGACCAACGAGCTAGAAACTCAAGCCCTGGATTACATCAAGCGAATCGACGATATAGGCGGCTCAGTTGAAGCCATAGAGCAGGGATTTCAGGAGCGTGAGATCGGTGACGCCGCCTACAAGCATGGCCAAGAAGTGGACTCCGGCGACCGGACCATCGTAGGCGTAAATCGCTTCACTACCGAAGAGCCTCCGATAGAAGGGCTGATGCGAGTGAATGAAGAGGCTGCCAAGGCCCAGGTGAAACGTTTGGAAAAACTTCGAAATGGCCGAGATAACAGCAAGGTGAGGGCGGCACTAGACCGGTTGGTACTAGTGGCCCAGAGCGAAGAGAATACTGTTCCGGCCATCTTGGAGTGTGTGGAGGCCTACTGCACCCTTGGTGAGATTAGTCAAGTCTTCCGGGGGGTCTTTGGCGAACAAGATGGAGCCTTCACCTTCTAACCAATACAACTGGGGTTCGTAACTGCTGGTGGACGAATTATATATAACTTTAAGCGAAGCAGACATAACTGGGTAAAAGTGGAGAAATGTGATGCCTGACCTGATACTAAATGAAGAGGAGCAGATGCTCCAGTCCACCCTTAGGGATTTTGTCGACCGGGAAATCGCTCCCAAGGCTAAGGAGTCTGATGAGAAGGGGGAGTTCCAATGGGACAACTGGCGAGGTCTGGCCGACCTTGGACTCACAGGCCTGGGCATCGACACCAAATATGGGGGAAGTGGCCCGGCTGGCTACCGGCAAGTGTCCATCGCCGCCGAAGAAGTTGCGCGTGGTGATGCTTCCACCAGCGTCAGCTGGTTGGCTCACCTTGCTTTGGGGACCGCCTGTATCGCTAGGTTCGGCAACGATGAGCAGAAAGAGCGTTTGCTAACCCCTTTGGCAAAAGGGGATGCCGTGGCCGCCTTCGGGCTCACCGAGCCTAGTGGCGGTTCTGACGCGGCTGCTCTACAGACCACGGCCACCGAGAAAGACGGTACCTACTTCCTTAATGGAAGCAAGATGTTCATCACCAACGCATCCGTTGCATCGACGATTGTGGTATTTGCTACTGAGGACCGCTCCAAGGGATACAAGGGCATAAGTGCCTTCTTGGTTCAGAAAGACTCGCCTGGGCTGACTATTAACCCCATGCACGGCAAGTTGGGCATGAGAAGTTCAACCACTGATGAAGTAGTTTTCCAAGATACGCCGGTCAGCTCTGCCAATCTCTTGGGAGAACGGGGACGCGGGTTCAATCACGCCATGGAGATACTGACACAGAGCCGAATCATTATTGCTGCCCAGAGTGTGGGCATCGGCCAGGCAGCACTGGAAGCTGCCGTTAGGTTCGCTCAAATGCGTGAAACCTTCGGCAGTCCCATATCCCAGCACCAGGCCATCCAGTTCATGCTGGCCGATATGGCGGTCGGAGTCCATTCTTCGAGGGTCGCTACCATGAACGCAGCCAGCTTGATGGATGCAGGAGAGCCCTTTTTACAGGAAGCATCAATCGCTAAGTTGATGGCCTCTGAGATGTGCATCGCAGTAGCCGACAAGGCCATCCAGATCCATGGCGGCGCCGGTTATTTTCAGGAGGCCGGAGTCGAACGTATCTTCCGAGATGCGCGGGTGACTACCATCTATGAAGGGACATCGGAAGTACAGCGGTTGCTGATTGCCAGACAGTTGATGGCTCAGTACCAGGTTTAGTGGTAGTCAACGGGGTCTCATTGTTTTCGGCGCAGTAACGTTGCCCTCACTTCTGGGAGTCGAGACTCTCGACACTGTATGATCTATCCCTCCCCATGTGTTGGAGAGGGTACTTGGCATCAAGGAGATAGGTTTAACGTGAGCGAAGTTTGCAACTTTAATCATTTCGACCACGTAGGCGTGGCCGTGAAAGACATAGAGGCCGCTTTGGCTTTCTTTAGGAATGTATTTGATGTGCCGGACGCTGAGGTAGTGTTGATGGAAGACCAGGGCGTCCGGGCATGCTTGGTAGAGGTGGGTCAAACGCGGTTAGAGCTGCTGGAACCAACCGGCCCCGAATCTGGGGTGGGGCGGTTTATCGAGAGCCGTGGCGAGGGTCTGCATCATCTGGCCTTGAACGTCACTAACATCTCAGGGAAGCTACAGACACTACAGACTCTAAGTGTTGACCTGATCGATCAGACGCCCCGGGAAGGTCTCTCTGGCACTATCGCATTTATACATCCCAGGTCTATGTTCGGGGTATTGACCGAGTTGGTTGAGAACGATTCTAAATAATGGTGTTTGAGATTAAGGAACGCGCAGAAAATAATGCAAGACAATAACCGCCCCACGAGGGTTCTGGTGGCAAAACCGGGGTTGGATGGCCATGACCGCGGCGCCAAAGTGATTGCTCGAGCCCTGCGGGACTCTGGCATGGAAGTAATCTACACCGGCATCAGGCAGAGTCCCCAGATGATCGCCCAGGCCGCCGCCCAAGAGGACGTGGACGTCATCGGCATGAGCATCCTTTCAGGGGCACATCTGGAGATACTTCCGGAGATCATCGGCTTGCTGGGTGAACAGGGGATGGACGATGTGATTGTGGTGGTCGGTGGCATAATCCCAGAGGTTGACCGCCAGCCGCTTAAGGACCTCGGCATCTCCGAAGTGTTCGGTCCGGGCACGACGACCCGCTCTATAGTCGAGTTCATTCAAGAGAAAATGAAAGAAAGGGCTTGAGCCTAGATAGGTCTTGAAAAGCTGCCGTTGATGTGGATTTGGTTTGGCCAGTGGAGGATGAATGATTGAGGTCAGATAATCAGCACGCCTGGGGAGGCAATTTCGCTTGACATGCGATTAATGACGGTAACTATAATTGCAGTCGGCTATTAACGGGGTATGGATAGGCTCGATGTATTACAACATGGCTCAGTTGTTGAAGGAGCCTACGGGGTCAACGAGAGACTATGAAATAGACGGCTCGTTTGAAGGCCCTGAAACAGGAATGGGCCGGGCCCAAGGTTGGGCCCGGGTAATTCGGACCCATCAAGGTTTTGTGGTTCGCGCCGAGCTGGAGACCCAGGTTCATTTGACCTGCAGCAGGTGCCTTAGCCAGTTCGAGTTAGGTTCAGGATTAACAATGGAAGAAGAGTCCTTCCCGACCGTTGACCCGGTAACGGGGAAAACGACTTCTCCCCTGGAAGAGTCCGAAGGCGTGATACAACTGGATGATCAGTACGTATTGGACATGCAGGATGTGATTCGGCAATACGTGCTCACCGAGGTACCGATAAAACCTTTGTGCTGTGAGGAGTGTCCGGGATTATGTCCGGAGTGCGGGACGAACTTAAATAAGGAAAAATGTAAATGTAATACAGCTCCATCCGACCCCAGGTGGGGGCCTTTGGCGGAGCTGTTAACCGAGAACCGGTAATAACAGACCTTCTCGAAGTTTTATAGACTGCTAATCAACAACTGGGACAGGCCTGGACTTCGGGCCTAGGTAATCCATTAGAATTTTAGGTATTCTCCCTTCTCAGCGGCCCATACTAGTAAAAGTGTACGCATCGGGGTTCGCCTGGTAAGATAACCGATGATTATCACCTTCTAGCGTGCTAACAGGCGTGCTGACCAAGAAAAAGGATGGGACCAATTATGGGTGCGGTACCCAGGAAAAAACTTACCAGGGCAAGAAAGGGGCGGAGGATAGCATCGTATAGGCTAAGTCCTTTGAATCCCTCTCTCTGCCCGCGCTGTCGAACCGCCAAGAGGCCGCACGTCGTATGTCCTCAATGCGGGTTCTACCGGGGTCGACAAGTCATAGAGGAGACAGTCTAGCTGGCTTTGGAGGTGATCACTTCCAGGTTTGCCTGCTTAGACCTCAAGGCTGACCATTCAGTTATGTACGCTAAACACACAAAAAGGGGAATTGGGGAGTTGTTTTCGGGTTGTACTCTTTTGTCAGGCTGGCCTAAAATCCGTAAGGTGTTAAAGACCGGTCTGCATCGGTGGAGGTAGCTACGAGTACCGAACAAGAGATTAGTCAGGTGGCCAATAGGGCCTATGTGTTCCCAGGGCAGGGTTCTCAAAGCGTCGGCATGGGGGCGGATTTATTCGAGTCCGCTCGGGCCGCTCGGGAAACCTTTGAAGAAGCTGACGATAGTTTGGGTTTTCCGTTGTCTCGTTTGATATTTGAAGGACCGGCGTCAGAGCTTCAGAACACAGCAAATTCCCAACCGGCGATCATGACCGTGAGTGTTGCCGCCTGGCGGACTTGGCAGGAGATTCGAAGCCCGCAGGCGACAATTGCAAAGGCAGTCGCTGGTCACAGCCTGGGCGAATACACATCTCTTGTGGCAGCTGACGTCATCGAATTTTCTGACGCTGTTCGGTTGGTCCGCAAACGTGGCGAACTGATGAACCAGGCTGCGGTCAACCGCCCCGGCGCTATGGCGGCCATACTGGGACTAAACGAATTGGCCTTTGCTCAGATATGTGACGAGACCGGAGTGGAGCTCGCAAACATCAACACCGACGACCAGATTGTGATCAGTGGCGATAAGATTGCCGTTGCCCGAGCCATGGATTTGGCCTCAGCCCGCGGCGCGAAGAAGACTATACCTTTGCCGGTTAGCGGGGCGTTCCATTCCTCGTTGATGTCCGAAGCAGAATCGGGCCTGGCTGATGCGATCAATGCCCTGAACTTCAATGAACCCAAAATGCCAGTTGTTGGCAACTGTGACTCCAAGCCATTGACCACGTCGAGCGAGATTCGTTGCGAGTTGATCAATGGCCTCTGCCAGTGTGTCCAATGGAAGGACTCAGTACGCCAGATAGTTGATTCTGGGGTGACCCAGTTTGTCGAGTTTGGATTTGGCGGAGTGCTGGCAGGTTTAATTAAAAGAATCGACCGAGGCGTCAAGGTTACAACCGTGTCAGACATCGCTTCGATGAGGAAACTGGCTGAGGAAGTAGCGTAGCTGCCCGGTTTTTAATCGGTGACCCATGATTAGGGTTAAATACACAGACCAAAGGCGACAATCAAGAACTACAGCGCTGCAATCCTTATTTGCTGCTGACGTGCGGGGCATCTGGAATAACCCGCCATTGGAGTGCTTGGATGAGGACGCAGCCTTGCCTGAGAGTTCCGTAGAGTTTGCACGGGAGTTGTTGAGTGGCGTGGCCAGAAGCCAGTCAGGCCTGGACAACGTCATCACCCGGTACGCTCCGGCGTGGCCGGTGAACCAACTGTCGGTTGTAGATCGCAACATACTGCGGATAGCTTTATTCGAGTTGATTTATACACCGGAGACTCCCAGAAAAACGGCCATTAACGAGGCCGTGGAGTTGGCAAAAATATTTGGTAGCGAGAGCTCGGCTCGGTTCGTTAATGGGGTCTTAGGATCCGCAATGTCTGGACTAGAATCGGGAGAGATTGCTACCATTGAGCCGGTGTCTGAAGGGAGATGAACGATTGACCACTGTCTATGACAGAGTAAAATCCATCGTGGTCGATAAGTTGGGAGTCGAAGAAGACGAAGTCACCGAGACCGCGTCTTTCATTGAGAATCTGAATGCAGACTCACTCGATCTGGTGGAGCTAATAATGGCGTTCGAAGAAGAATTCTCCACGGGCGAAGGACAGTTGGAGATATCTGATGAGGACGCTGCTAATATCGCGACCGTTAGCGACGCTGTGAACTATCTCAAAGGCCACGGCGTCCAAGACTAACCCCATACATATCTGGCTGCGTGATGCGGTGAGGCGACGAGGGGAGCCGATGTTGAAAGACATCACTTCTGGTATGGCTCTGGTTTCGAAATTCTTCTGTTTGCGATTTATACCGTGTTGCTCGAAGGACTTTTCTCCCGGGTGGTCTACGCTTCGGAACGGAGACTGACGCATCAGGAAAAATAATGACTACCGCGTCTAGAGCGTTGCCCCAATCTTGAGCATTGTGCAAAAAGGTAGCGCCGTGGTGGCGCTTTGGAACTTCACCTGGTTCAATGGCGCTAGCCTCGGCCTGAATCACAGGCCGCTTACCCAGTAGGCTAATTTGGTCGAACGGGAGGTTGGAAACCTTGACTTCATCCGACTATAGACCTGGCCCTTTGTTGGTTGATGATTCTGGGAGTAGCACGGGATTGGAGAAAACAGGCGATACGCCTGTGAACGCCGGCTCCATGGACAGCCTGGAGCAGGTCGCCGACCGGATTAGAAACTGCATCGATTGTCCATTGTCCGGCGGCCGCACCAATACGGTGCCTGGAGAAGGGAACCCCCAGGCCGTTGTGATGTTCATCGGCGAAGGCCCCGGTTTTCAAGAAGATCGCCAGGGTCGCCCTTTTGTGGGACCCGCCGGAAAATTGTTAGAAGGTTTGTTGGCGTCTATCGGTACTAGCCGGGAAGATGTGTTCATAGCCAACATGGTGAAATGCAGACCACCGGAGAACAGAAACCCGGCCCCGCCGGAACTGGCTGCCTGCACGAAATACCTGGACCGGCAGATAGAGTTAGTGAACCCCAAACTTATCGTTACCCTAGGCCGGTTTGCCTTTGGGCGGTATTTTCCTGGAGAGGGCATAACCAAGGCTCGGGGGCACCTCAGAGAGAAGGATGGGCGTAAAATCTTTCCCGTACTTCACCCAGCTGCGGTGTTGCGCCGAGATGAGCTAAGGCCCACAATGATAGAAGACTTCAAAGCGATTTCGGAGATATTGAATGGCGAGATGGAGGAAATTGGCGCGGATCCGAAAGCGATAGTGGCGGAAGCTCCAATTACTCCTGGGGAAACTCCTCGGGTATCCCAATTATCCCTCATGGACGCCGTCGGTCTTGCAGCCGATTCTTCGGCGCAGGTTAATACATCAGCCGTCAACGCAGAAGAAGCCCCCCGACCAGAGCAACTGACTCTCTTTTAAGGCTTTAGACCTGCGCCAGGCAATCCATAGTTATGAACGAACAGAACTTGACATCTCAGCTACGCGTCATTCCCTTGGGGGGCTTGGGGGAAATCGGCAAGAACATGATGGCCCTGGAGTATGAAAACGATATCGTCATCGTTGATTGTGGGGTCCAATTCCCCGAAGAGGGCATGTTCGGGGTTGACCTGATTATCCCCGATGTGTCTTACCTGGTTGAGCGGATCAACAAGGTTCGAGCGATTCTTATCACACATGGACACGAAGACCACATTGGCGCGCTTCCCTTCATCCTGCCTCAATTACGATGCCCGGTCTACGCGCCTCGGCTGGCTCATGGCCTAATCACCGCCAAGTTGAAAGAGCGGCGTGCCGCACGGGATTCAATCGTGAATCCCATAGACCCTGGTGTTGTCCATCAGATTGGAGATGCCTTTGAAATTTCCTGGTTCCGGGTGTGTCATAGCATCCCTGACGCCATGGGGATTGCCATTGGTACCCCCCTTGGA
>Ga0066372_10001036_pt1 | contig 10966 bp, 8 predicted proteins | sample Knorr_S15_td_250_FD_77011 | JGI IMG/M metagenome (GOLD analysis project Ga0066372, IMG submission 77011) | Marine microbial communities from Southern Atlantic Ocean transect - Knorr_S15_td_250_ad_251m_LV_A | ecosystem: Environmental > Aquatic > Marine > Oceanic | place: Southern Atlantic ocean... | reverse complement strand
TTTTCATTGTAGATGTATCTTTTGTTTGACGAAGACGAACTGATTGGCAAGGATTATATTACACAGCACGAACTATTGACTGAATTTTAACGATGAGGGCCAGCCCCGCGAGGGGGCCGGCGCAACCGTGAAAAGGGAGGTTACTAATCTTATGAAGCGCTATCAGGCATTACACGAGAAACTAGCGCGGTGGAGAAACTCGCTATCCATATACCAGCAGCGGCAATCGCTATTCCGTCAATAATGGAATTAAGATAAGTTCCAACTGCAGGGATTAAGTCTAAATTATCTGAGACGGCAGGAGCTGCGATGGCTACAAGCAGATAAGCTGTACGTTCCATAATGTCATCGATTGAGTTCACAAATCCAGAACCTAACCCTAAGACTAATAGTGCAAGGCTTGAATAGGGAACTTCAGCAAAAGCCGCAATAAGTGCGACAAGTAGCATGAGGGCAGTTAGATACTTTTCTAAATTCATCTTGTTCTCCTAATTAATAGTTAGATAGATGTCGATAAGTATTGTAGTTTAAAAACGGTAAAAAGTGTTCTTAATCGAGGTTTATTTTTGAACGATCCATTTTTCTACATTTGAGATTTACTACTTGAGAATAACTTAAAGTCTGGAAAACTGGAACTAAAAATAGCACCGCCCAGAATAGACGAAATCCGTTTACCTATTTTGGATCACCGATCCCTAACGCTCAATGTGCTAAGACTGGATCAGATTCATCCCCTCGTGGCGGGTAACAAGTGGTTTAAACTTAAACGTAATATTGCTCATATTCAGCAGAAAGGATTCACCCGTGTATTGAGCTTTGGGGGCGCCTATTCAAATCATATCCGCGCGCTGGCTTGCGTTGGCAAAATATTGAATATTGAAACCATAGGGATTATCCGTGGTGAATTAGCTGAGCCGCTAAACCCGGTGCTGGAATTCGCCCAAGAGCAAGGAATGCTCCTCCATAGCATTGATCGGGCGAGTTATAGGCAAAAGTATAAAGATAAGCTACTTGATAAACTTCGCTCTCGTTTCGGAGATTTTTACTTACTTCCAGAGGGGGGTAGTAATGAATTGGCAGTCAAGGGATGTGAAGCGCTTGCCGACTTTGTCCCCAAAGTCTCGGATCAGTCAAGATCATGTGTTGCCCTTCCTTGTGGCACTGGAGCCACAATGGCAGGGCTGGTTCGTGGGCTTGCCTGTCGCCGGGAAGTTACAGTGCTGGGATTCTCAGTATTGAAGGCTCCAGGGCACCTTGCGGCTGAAGTGGCACGGTGGATCCACGTAGTATCATGTAAACAACCTCCAGCGTGGCGAGTGATAGATGATTACCACTGTGGTGGCTACGCAAAGAGTAACGCCGGGTTAGCCGCTTTTATGGACTTCTGGGAAGCTAATTCAAATATTCCGTTAGAACCGGTGTACACCGGTAAAATGTTTTATGGACTCTTTAAGCTGATTGAATCCGGGTATTATCCTGAGGGAACTGAGATCCTTGCTATACACACCGGGGGTCTTTATTAGAGTAGGTTAGCGATGCATGATAATTTAATAAATATATAAAAAACAAATGGTTATTATAATAACATGATAATTAACAGTAAATATAAAAAGGCTCATGGTATACTTAAGCCTATACCGAATTAAGTCGATTGAAACTATGTGTCGAAGTTTATGATGAGCAAGTACATTTATGGTTGATTTTAAGCGAATAGGTCTTGTTGGCCGCCCTAATCATAGTGGCGTTGTTGATTCTTTATCACGCCTGTTTGCCTTTCTGAGTGAAAAAGACGTAGAAATCGTGCTCGATGATGTGACTGCTGGGTTGATCGAAAATCCGGGTGTCAATGAATGCACGCGCGAACAACTCTCCTCGCGTTGCGATTTAGTCATAGTAGTCGGGGGTGATGGCAGTATGCTTAATGTTGCAAAGTTCATCGCTTCTGATCAAGTTCCGGTCATCGGTATTAATAGGGGCAAACTTGGATTCCTGACCGATGTGCTCCCAAATGAAATTGAAACCAATATCGCTAACGTACTTAACGGCAATTATAGTGTCGAGAAACGGTTTCTGTTGGACGTTGTTGCCCGGCGGGGGACGGCGGAACACAATCTCGGTGCGGCCTTAAATGATGTGGTATTACATCCGGGTAAGGCAGCCCAGATGATTGAGTTTGAACTGTTTATCGATGATAAATTTGTCTATAGTCAGGAATCTGATGGGCTAATTGTCGCCACACCGACAGGATCTACCGCCTACGCCTTATCAGCCGGTGGACCCATCATGCATCCGCACTTAAATGCCGTAGTACTTGTTCCGATGTACCCTCATGCTCTTAGTAGCAGACCAATCGTGATTGACGGTGATAGTGAAATTCGGCTGGTTGTCGCTGCCAAGGAGTCTTTAGAACCTCAGCTTAGTTGTGACGGTGAAGTCAAGTATACTGCAGTGGCTGGAGATGAATTCTTAGTAACCAAAAAATCAGTACCTTTGCAACTTATTCACCCACCGAAGCACAGTTTCTATCAGGCTTGTCGTAGTAAACTCGGGTGGGGTAGTCGACTACCAAGGGCCGATGATTAAAGCAGCCAGTCTCGAGATCAAAGTCGATCTGCTCAGCTACAGTCAATTCCTTCATAATCAGGGTATCGGTCACCGGATAACCGAGGAGTCTGGTCAGCAAACACTCTGGGTCAACACTGATCAAGAGGCACTCTTTGTTGCGCAATCGCTTCAGCTTTTTTTGGAAGAAAAAAAACTGGGTAGTACTCCGACTGTGATGGATTCAGCAAGGGCTCAATTTTCTGGAAAGAAAATCATTAATGCCATCCTGAGTGAGTTTTTTCGTAGTCCCGTCAGCATGAGCCTAATCTCGGTCTGTTTGCTAGTTGCCGCAGTCAGCCAGTTAGGATATGAACCGGATCGGGTTAGCATGCTGTTTTATCCGGCGATAACATCTAGCGAATTCATGGCCCTACTCGGCGATCTTAATAATCCGGTAATTATGCTCCGGACGTTGACACCAATGTTTTTGCACTTTGGCGAGCTGCACTTGATTTTTAATATGTTGTGGTTGTGGTATTTCGGAAAACAACTTGAGGCGATCCAGCCGGTATGGGTTTTTCTATTGCTGGTTATATTAACTTCTTTTGTCAGTAATACCGCGCAATATATGCAAATTGGATATAACAACTTCGGCGGAATGTCCGGCGTCGTCTATGGTTTAGTTGGATATACATGGATTATTCATACTTTTATGCCAAGGATCCGTTTAATGCTGAACAGTAATATGTTTATTGTTTTTGTGGTTGCACTGGTGTTTATGGAGATTATTGCTTCATCTTGGGTGGCCACAGCGGCGCATGTGGGTGGTTTGGTGTCAGGTCTTTTATTCGGTGTGGTCGCAGTACTGTATTATCGATTGATATTGAAAGGCCCAGTTATAGGCAACCGCTGAAAGCTATTCGCGTCACCAATAAATATATAGTAAGAACCAAAACTTTTTAGAGAACTTATAGACAAAGTAATGCATCCAATTTATGAGGATGTGCATATGAATGAAGGGCGGGAAATAACTTTGAATCTTAAATGTGAGCCGAGAAGCCAAGAGATGGTTGTCTGCCACTCCCTGACAGGAGAAGCCCGATGAAATCAGAAGCTCGAGGTGTTCTGCGAAAAATGCATAGCAGGTTTGAGAACCCCGTGAGATATCAGATTTCACTCAGTGACATGGTGGTGCCTCTGAATGACTTAATAGAAAAACAAATAAAGCTTGAATACAGCGGAACTATTTATTGTATTCATTGTGGCAGGAAGTCGAGGAAAAGTTTTAATCAAGGCTATTGCTATCCTTGTTTTCAAAGATTAGCAGAATGTGACGGGTGTATTATCCATCCGGAAAAATGTCATTTTGATCAGGGCACTTGCCGAGAACCTGCTTGGGGCGAACGCTTCTGCATGCAGGATCATATCGTTTATCTGGCCAATTCTTCAGGCCTCAAAGTGGGTATTACCCGGGCTACTCAGATACCTACCCGATGGATTGATCAGGGTGCAACACAAGCGCTAGCGATGATTCGGGTTCGAAGTCGGTTGCAATCCGGTATTCTGGAGGTAATGTTCAAGCAATACGTTTCCGATAAGACAAACTGGCGCGCTATGCTAAAGGGAGAAGCTGAACCACTTAAAATGGAGGAGGAGGCTGATCGTCTGCTTAAAGAGTGTGACTCAGAGCTCAAAGAACTAGTGGAGAGTTTTGGGTTTCTCGCTATTAGTGTTTTGAATGGTATCGCGCCAGTGGGGATTAATTATCCCGTTATAAAATATCCGGAAAAAGTTACGTCTTTTAATTTTGATAAAGACCCAGTTGTTGAAGGAACCCTGCTAGGTATCAAGGGCCAATACCTGATATTCGACACTGGAGTCATTAACCTTCGACGCTTCTCTGGATACGAAGTTCAATTAAGTCATTAATCGAGAATCTGTCAAAGAGGCGTATGTATGAGAGACTCACAGGCCAGAACGACCTATCTTAAAGACTACCGGCCGCCACCGTTTACGATTGAGACAACAGATCTTGAGTTTAATCTCTATGAAGATCATGTCTTGGTCGTTGCGAAGTTACTGTTCAAGCCCAATGATGGCTCCGACGAACCAGCCCCGAATGCGTTGACACTTCATGGCCACGAGTTAGAGTTACGTAGATTGCTGATCGATGGCAAAAATTTGGAATCTGATCAGTTTTTTAAGGATGATGACTCCATCACCATTCCCGGACTATCCGGTTTGTTGGAAAAACCTCAACAACAGTTCATTGTCGAAATTCATACGCGTATAGAACCACAAAAAAATACGGCTCTAGAGGGTTTATATAAATCAAAGAAAATTTTCTGTACGCAATGCGAGGCAGAAGGATTCAGACGTATCACCTACTATTTAGATAGGCCTGACGTTATGTCTAGGTTTACAACTACTATTAAAGCTGAACGCCAGAAATATCCAGTTTTACTGTCGAATGGAAACAACATAGGCAGTGGTATTGATGAAAAAAATCCAGACCGCCATTGGGTAACTTGGGAGGATCCTTTCAAAAAACCGTGCTACCTGTTCGCGCTGGTCGCTGGTGATCTAGAGAGCTTGGACGATACATTCGTGACTTGCAGTGGCCAAAAAGTAAAGCTTCAAATTTTTGTTGAAGAAAAAGACTTGGATAAATGCGATCACGCCATGTTGTCGTTAAAGAACGCAATGGCTTGGGACGAAGAGGTTTATGGGCGTGAATATGACCTAGAAGTCTATATGATAGTTGCTGTTGACGACTTCAATATGGGAGCAATGGAAAATAAGGGGCTCAATATATTTAATACTTCCTGTGTGCTTGCTAATCCCAGCACAACTAGCGATTCGGCATTTCAACGAGTGGAAGGCGTAGTAGCTCACGAGTATTTTCACAACTGGTCCGGTAACAGGGTTACCTGCAGAGATTGGTTCCAATTAAGCCTAAAAGAAGGTTTTACGGTATTTCGTGACTCGGAATTTTCCGCGGACATGGGTTCTCGCACAGTAAAGCGTGTAGAAGATGTGAACTTCCTCAAAACAGTACAGTTTGCTGAAGATGCCGGTCCTATGGCGCATTCGGTTAGGCCTGATTCTTACATGGAGATTTCAAACTTTTACACCGTCACTGTTTATGAGAAAGGAGCGGAGGTTGTAAGGATGCTGAGTCTCATTTTGGGACAAGAAAATTTTCGAAAGGGAACTAATCTGTATTTCAACAGACACGATGGGCAGGCTGTAACGACCGAGGATTTCGTTAAGGCTATGGAGGATGCTAGTGGTATTGATTTAAGCCAGTTTCGACGATGGTATAGTCAAGCAGGTACTCCAGTATTAAACATAATCGGCAATTATGAGGCAGGCAAGAAACAATACAGTCTTAAAGTTCAGCAAAGTTGTCCGGATACACCGGGGCAGAACAACAAGTTGCCTTTTAGTATTCCGTTGCGAATGGGTTTGCTAAATAAAAATGGTATTGAACTGCCGCTCAGGTTAAAAGATGAAAAAGTTGCTGAATCAACTGATAGGGTATTAACAGTTAACCAGGAAACTCAGCAATTCGTTTTTCTGGATGTGCCAGAACGTCCAGTTCCTTCGCTGTTGAGAAGCTTCAGCGCACCGGTGCGGTTAGACTTCGATTATTCCCGTGAAGACCTTTATTTCCTGATGGTTCACGACAGTGATGGATTTAACAGATGGAACGCTGCACAGCTTCTAGCAAGTGACATTATTCGTGAATTACAGAATTGTGCTGCAAGCAACTCCCTACAAATTGTGCCTCCCATACTAATTAATGCATATTCCGGGGTTTTGGATGCGGTCCTGAAACCTAATGAGTTAGACAAAGCAATGATTGCTCATTTGCTCCTGCTTCCGTCAGAGGGGTCGCTGATCGAACAAGTAGAAATTGCGAATGTTGATAGTATTTTTTCGGCACGGGAATTTATTGCAAATGCGTTGGCAAAAGAACTGGAGGACAGGTTTGCCGCGGTATTCGAGGCAAATTCTAGTGATAATCCTTTTAAGACTGATTCAGGATCTATAGCACAGCGAGCACTTAAGAATTTGGCTCTAGCTTATCTTGTTAGAATAGGCAGCGATTACTGGGTTGAATGTTGCTTTAGACAATTTGAAGAAGCTACTAACATGACCGATCAGATGGCGGCGCTTCGATGCTTGGTGAATAGTGACTCTAAATTAGCAATCGATCTGGCAAATGCATCATTGAAAGCATTCTATGATAAATGGAAGGATGAGCCATTAGTCGTGGACCAATGGTTTATGGTGCAAGCAAGCTGTCAGCGCGAAGGCACGCTTTCACAAGTGAAGGAGCTCCTTCAGCATGAGGCGTTCGAAATTAGAAATCCAAATAAGGTGCTATCTTTAATCCGTACTTTCTGCGGGCAGAATTATATCGGTTTTCATCATGCTAGCGGGGAAGGGTATGAGTTTCTTGCAGATCGAGTGCTGGAGATCGATACATTCAATCCTCAGATCGCAGCGCGTCTGTTAGCCCCTTTAACTCGCTGGAAAAAGTTTGATCCAAAACGACAGAGCATGATGCAGACTCAATTGCGCCGTATTAAGGCAGAAACTAATCTCTCCAAAGATGTATTCGAAGTGGTGGATAAAAGTACCATTAACTAAGGTTTGCTGAATAGATTACTCTCCAACTCTTGGCTAGGAGTTCAAGCGACGTCTTGAATATTGGTGAGGGGGATATTTTTGGCGCGTTCTGCCGCCTCCATAAAATCTTCAATCTCGTTGAAGTTCAGATAACGATAAATGTTGTCTGACATGGTATTAATTGAAGACATGTATTGCATATATTCATCCATAGTTGGAATTTTGCCTAGAGCTGAACTTATTGCGGCTAGCTCCGAAGAGGCAAGAAATACATTAGCCCCCTGGCCTAAACGGTTTGGAAAGTTCCTCGTCGAGGTAGACACCACTGTAGAGTTAGCAGCAACTCGGGCCTGATTGCCCATGCATAACGAGCAACCAGGAATTTCAGTGCGCGCTCCAGTTACGCCAAAGATGTTGTAAATCCCTTCTTCTGTTAGCTGGTGTTCATCCATTTTGGTGGGTGGTGCTATCCAGAGTTGGGTAGGCAAGGTGCCTTCTACCTGTTTCAAAACTTCGGCTGCAGCGCGGAAGTGACCGATATTAGTCATGCACGAACCAATGAACACCTCATCTATCTTTGTGCCTTCTACAGCAGATAGGGGCTTGATGTCGTCGGGATCATTAGGACATGCTAAAAGCGGTTCGGTGATATTATTTAGATTTATTTCGATAATCTTATGATATTCGGCTTGCTCATCAGGCTCCATTAAGATTGGATTGTCCAACCACTCTTCCATGGCGTAGGCGCGTCTCTCAAGTGTGCGAGCGTCCTGGTAATGATTGGTGATCATCCAGCGCAGGAGGGTCACGTTCGAATTAAAATATTCGATGATGGGCTCTTTGGCTAGCCGAATAGTGCAACCTTCGGCAGAACGTTCTGCTGATGCATCGGAAAATTCAAAGGCCTGTTCTACTTTGAGGTCAGGTAGACCTTCTATTTCGAGGATGCGACCGGAGAACACATTCTTTTTGCTTTTCTTTTCTATCGTGAGATCACCGGTTTGGATTGCTGTGTAAGGAATAGCGTTAACTAAGTCTCGCAAGGTGATACCAGGCTGCATTTTGCCGGTAAACCGAACAAGCACCGATTCCGGCATATCAAGGGGCATTACTCCCGTGGTTGCCGCAAAGGCGACCAGACCTGAGCCTGCGGGAAAAGATATTCCGATTGGGAAACGAGTGTGAGAATCTCCACCGGTTCCAACAGTATCAGGCAAAAGCATACGATTCATCCAGGAATGGATAATACCGTCGCCTGGTCGCAGTGCTACGCCACCACGTGTTTGAATGAAGTCCGGCAACGTATGCTGGGTTTCAATGTCCACTGGTTTCGGATAAGCCGCTGTATGGCAGAATGATTGCATAACTAGGTCTGCGGAAAACCCGAGACAAGCTAGGTCTTTTAACTCATCGCGTGTCATAGGCCCAGTGGTATCCTGGCTGCCAACGGTGGTCATTCTCGGCTCGCAGTAACTGCCCGGTCTGACACCTTCTACGCCGCAAGCTTTACCCACCATTTTCTGGGCAAGAGTGAAACCTGTTTTAGATTCTTCACCAGTCATCGGTGACTGGAAAACTTCACTCGGAGGCAATTCCAGAGTTGCCCGTGCTCTTTGAGTAAGCGCTCGCCCGATAATCAGAGGAATACGACCCCCGGCTCTTACTTCGTCGATCAAGGTATCGGTTTTTAAATGGAACTCGCTGATTACCTTATTTGTGTCATGCCGGGTAATTTTTCCTTCATATACATTAATATCGATTATATCGCCGGTATTCAGCCCATCGACATTACATTCAAAGGGAAGTGCTCCGGCATCTTCCATGGTATTAAAAAAAATAGGGGCAATCTTGCCTCCTATACAGACACCGCCAGCTCGCTTATTGGGTATATAAGGAATATCGTTGCCGATATGCCAAAGCACAGAATTAGTGGCCGATTTTCTTGAAGAACCAGTGCCCATGACATCACCGACGATAGCAACAGGAAAACCACTTTCTTCAAGCTCATTTATCTGTGTTGGAGCATTTGTAATCCCTTCCCGTGAATTCTTGTACATGGACTTAGCATGTAAAGGAATATCTGGGCGCGACCAAGCGTCCTGTGCCGGGGATAAGTCATCGGTATTGGTTTCTCCTGGTACCTTTAGTACAGCTACAGTGAGCTGTTCGGGGATCTTCGGCCGGCAGGTAAACCATTCAGCATTAGCCCATGACCTTATAAGCCATTGTGCGTGATCATTGCCAGCCAATGCCTTTTCGGCCACATCATGAAAAGCATCAAACATCAGTAGGGTACGTGACAGCTCCTTAGAGGCAACAGCACCCAACTCATTATCGCCCAACAGTTCTACTAGGGTGGATATATTGTAGCCACCGAGCATTGTTCCAAGCAGTTTTACAGCATGCTTTTTGTCAATAATGGGTGAAGTAGATTCGCTTTTAGAAATAGCTGACAAGAATCCAGCTTTAACATAAGCAGCTTCGTCAACGCCAGGAGGTACACGATTAGAAACCAGGTCCAGAATAAATTTTTCTTCGCCCGCTGGAGGGTCTTTCAGAAGCTCTACCAGACCGGAAACTTGATCTGCGGACAGGGGTTTGGGTGGGATCCCTAATTTGGCCCGTTCGGTAACGTGTTCTCGGTATACTTCTAACACAAAACTTTCCTCATGGATCGGTGTTTTCAGCGGGCCGTATATAATATAACGGCGTGATGCGTCGTCAAATGAACCTAAAGGCGTCTCATTCTACATTTGCTGGCATCGAGCTTCGCGCCTGTTTACACCGGAATCACTTACAGTTGGAATTTGGTAGCAGACCGCTTGGAGCGTTTTCGTATAAGTGCTGCATCAGACGGTTATGTAGTACGTGGGATAAAGCAAAGCAAACGTTTAAGACGTGCTTGTATTCTATTGTAAATTCGTACAAAAATCCACTTGGAGCCTCTAGAGAAAGTCATGGCCAGTGTTCAATAAACGAATAAAAAATACCGGTGGTAGATCCTTTGGCGAGCAATTCTTAGAGGCTTAAGAGTGGTTTACAATTTGTACAGCCTTGCTAAAGTCTACAATTTATTTTCCGATTAATTCTCTATCGAATTGTAAGATAAATTACATGAAAGCCGTTCAAACCCCCTGTATAGGAATTTGTTCAACCACTTCACTCGGCGATGCTGTTTGTCGTGGCTGCAAGCGATATTCATTTGAGGTCATCAATTGGAATAGCTACGATGGTGTCGCGAAATCTGCTGTGCTCAGTCGAATCGAGAAGCTAATTTGCCAAATCCTTGAGAATAAACTGCAAATTTTTTCAGTGCCTAATCTGAAGATGGGGTTAGAAAAAGCCAAAATTCCTTATGACCCATCATTATCCCCTTACTGCTGGTTGCATAATTTGCTTAAAAAGAACCATCAGCAGATTGACAACTTGCGTGAATATGGAGTTTGCGCCTTGCCGGAATTCTCAGACGTAAGCTTAACTGCGCTTAGTGAAACTATAGAACGAGAATTGCTGGTGCTCTGTGAGGCGCATTTTAACCGTTACTTCGATTTGCCTAGGGAAAATGACCGAACGTAGTCTGGAAAACTCAGCTCACTAAATCAAAGCTAAGTAGGCTGATTTCTTTATTCTGAGTTTCGGCATACCAAGCTTTATTGTTCCAGTCTCCCAATACGATACGTTGGCCTTTAATTTGACCATTGATAGGATTACTAAGCGCTAATTCGTGGACAGCGGGTCGATGAGTGTGTCCGTGCAGCATCATGTTTTCCTGAAACTGATTGAA
>Ga0066372_10001035_pt1 | contig 10969 bp, 9 predicted proteins | sample Knorr_S15_td_250_FD_77011 | JGI IMG/M metagenome (GOLD analysis project Ga0066372, IMG submission 77011) | Marine microbial communities from Southern Atlantic Ocean transect - Knorr_S15_td_250_ad_251m_LV_A | ecosystem: Environmental > Aquatic > Marine > Oceanic | place: Southern Atlantic ocean... | reverse complement strand
GATCAGAATGTTTAGCCCAATCATGACGAGCATTAATGCGAATAACAGGATTGACCACCAGAAGACTGGAGTTAGCCATGCCTTCAATTTTGAACCCGAATAAAATGTGGATTCACCTACATAAAGCCCTTCCAGAATTTGCAGATCGCTGACAACAAGCCAAGAAGGCAGATGGTGCAAAAACTGTCCACCCCAATCATTTTCTGGTGAGGCAAACCAGAAAGCATGTCCGATGACGGGTGCGAGTACCTGTAACACATCGTGTCCAGAGATAGAGACAGAGAGTGATAACATGGTGTAGATTGTCAGTAATTCACTTTGTCTAAAAGCAATTTTAGGGGCTTGGTGCTTGATGAGAATGTTGACTAACACTAGCAAAAGTATTGTCAGCACGGCAGTGTATATTAGCGATACTGTCGTTGGTGTCGGGGTCTGTATTGAGAAATATCCGTGTGGCAAGCTCAACAATATCCCGAGAATAATCGATCGCCATGTTATCTGATTTGCATTTTGTTGTTTCATTGATTTAGTGGCAATGATTTTCGGGAATTTTTATTCTCTGCTTGACAGAGGTTCTTTTCCTAACATTAGGAATTTGGCTGATGTTGTTAAGGTTTTTGTGGTTAAATTTCAACCAGTTAATACCAGGAAATCAGGAACAAATTTACAGCTGAAGCCTGGAGGGACAAGCACAAGCAGAGATGTAGGAATCAAGCTTAAGTATAAACATGTTGACCTTTTCTGTGTCAAGTGAACCTTGGCTGAAATGAGATCAAATTTAGCTTGATGTTCAGTTGAACTCTGGCTAGACTATCTCAATTATAATTTATGACTATTTAAGGAATGTTTAGCATGCAACTTAGTTTTGGACAAGAAACACCACGTGTGGTCAATGTAAGGGCAGAAGGCGTAGGAACAATTTCACGGTATGTATGGTACGCTGAATTATATCCTCATGTCACGTGTTTATTGGGACCAGGTAAACGAAACGTATTGGAAAATCAGCCTGCCGATCATCTTCACCATCACGGTGTTTGTTTCTCACACGGTGTTGTAAACGACCACCTCGATTTTTATCTTTATAGAGAAAAACCGAATCTTGGCAAAATCAACGTAATAGGTGATGTTCGGATGGAATCCCACGAAAATGTTGCGACTTTATCACATGATAGTGAATGGGTAACTGCAGAAGGGGATACATTAATGACAGACACACAATCCTACCGCTGGGAAGTTTTTGAAAATGGAGAACTCTACTTAGACACAGCAATTACTTTGCAGCCAGTTGATACTACCGTTACGCTTCATCCAACCAATGAGTCTGGTATGCCGTTGATTCGCCCAGCTGATTGGCTTGTTGCCAACCATGGGGGTATTCTTTCTGATAGCGAAGGCCGGCGTGGTGAGAAAGAAATGTTTGGTAAACCCGCACGCTGGATAGACGAAACCGCTGAGACAAACGGCCAGCTGATTGGACTTGCAATCTTAGATCATCCTTCAAACCCTGTGCCGGCACATTGGTTTGCTCGTGATTACGGCCCACTTTCTCCAAATTACAATTTTTTCACAGGACCAATTGAATTGGAAGCGGGCAATCAATTAGCTTTAAAATATCGCATTTTTGTGCATCAAGGCCATGGGAATCCTGACCGTTTAGACGAGGAATACAATAAATTTGCTATAGGCTAAAGGAAGAATTAAATTAGTTTTTATTACTGGATCACCTCAAGTTTAGCAAATATCTAGTAATACAGCAGAAACGCACAAGCCTCTCTCAATTCCTCATAATGACGATGATATTGTGGCCATCACTTTATGTCTGGCAACGCAATTTAAGTCAATTCGAAATGCGATTCACTGTGAATTTCATAGTTTTGCGTTTGCTCATATCAATTATAATTTTTTCAACCCAAGCATTACGATGCCAAGAGCGTCAGCCTTACTTAGATGGATGGGCAGGCCGAGCCTATTGAGGAGTAATTCCGCAGGATATACTGAAGAGCACATGGCTATAAAGTCAACAATGGAAAAGGCTATGGTAGATTGATTAATCGCATCACGCTGATAATTGTTCTTGAAGTTATCGGATTTAAAATAAAGAGACTCAATAGAAAATTACCATTTCGTGTTGAGTGCAAAACGCGGCTGACTATTCACGTTTTTACTGCCAGAATGTGCACAGAGGAAATGGTAGAAAAGAACATCACCGCGGTTAGGCGTTAATTCCATCGGTATGCCGAGATCGGCTCGCTCACTGTCATTACCCAAGACCCACATGTATTCATAATATGTGGGATTACTTTTGGCTAGGGACCAGATGCGGTGGTGGGATCTTGGCCAGACGATTGTACCACCACCATGTTCTTCTACATCACTGAGATAGGTCATGGCTGCAATCCGAAAGGCGCGGGGAAATGTTTTATAACCATCTGTTTTTATCGAGTGATCAATATGTGGCCTCGACCAACTCCATTCTCCCGTGCTGGGAAAGACATTGAGCGAGTATGCCTCTTCTGGTTTACTGTACGTTGTGGGATCGTCGCCTGCCAGTAGGGCAGCAACGGTAATAAATTCATCGGTGTAACAAGCGACGATGTCATCATTAAGATAGTTTGCTGCGATGGTTCCGTTGGTCCAAGTCTCAGGTTCATCCGCTTTTACATCTGAACAACGCCACATTTCCTGTTCAGCCTTAACCGAAATTGAATTTGGAATCAGCCCAGACATCAGAAGATAACCTTCCTGATTGTACTGGTCAACCTGATTTGAAGATAATAGATTTGACACAATTTTTGTCCTTCTAGCGATATTGAGTCAGTCCAAGAATATTCCGAATACAAGAATATTCTGAATATTGAAAACGTTTAAAAAGATTAAACTGATGACTATAGTTCTTAAACCTTAATGTTGATTTATGGCTGATGGGTCTTCCCTTCATCAAGATGCTAAACAGCAGCTTCATCAATATCTACGAACTTATATCGAACCTCTACTGCGGGCGGGTAAACCTCTGGATTTGAAAGATATTCTGCATCATGTTACTATCAGGAAACCTAAGCTGGTCCAACATATTGGCAAGCAGCAAGTACAACATGTGCTCGTCAAACTCATTGAGGTCAATCAGTTATTATGATTGCTTGCTTAAAATCGTTCATTCCTAATATTATCCAACATTTAGAAAGGGGATAGAATATGATTCCAAATAATTATCCAATGATGACTCTGAATTTAATCTGTTTCGCTCTGGTACTTTCTCCTCTTGCTCAGGCTGAAATTGAGCCCGAAGACATCGTCGGCATCTGGCTCTTTGATCAGGGCGCAGGCAAGGTGGCTCAAGACTCTTCTGACAATGGGATTGATGGTGAACTCAAAGGGGGCGTAAAGTGGGTTAATGGAAAATTCGGAAAGGCTCTCCTTTTTCCTGGTATCGATCAGAATTTTGTTGAAGTTCCGCATGACGATTCTTTAAATCTCACCTCCTTCTCCTTTACTCTCTGGCTGAAGATTGAAGCTACCGGAAACTATCAAGCTACTTTTATTAAGACAGCTAATGGGCTGTTGGAAAATTACAGTGGGTACATCTATGCTGGTAGAAAGGTCTTCTGGACTCGATTTACCAGTGGTGGAAACACCAAGTGGGGATTCCAGAAATTTGGGACCACTATAATAACTGATGACAAATGGCATCATTTGGCGGGCACATATGATATGAAATCTGTCAAATCATATGTAGATGGTGTGGTGGAAGCAGAGGCTCCATTTGAAGGCAAGCCAGACTTCAGTCCTGGAGCGTTAAATATTGGGGATTGTCCAGGATTTGCATACCCTGTAAAAGGCATCATGGATGAGGTTGCTTTGTTCAATGTTGCCTTTGATAAGGGGACTATTAACACTATTATGACCAAGGGACTTGAAGGAGCAGGAGCACTTGCTGTTTCGTCTGAAGGGAAATTGGTCTCTGTCTGGGCAAACATTAAAGCTAGGTAAATTATAAGCCTTAGCAAAAGAATCGATAAAGTCCGAGACGCTTTTTCCAAACGTGATAAAGTCGCCACTGCCCACATTCATCATACCTCCTAGGGTGTAGATCTTGAAGAACACGGCGGAGCAGGAGCCCAAGTGGATTAGACGGAATTATCAACACTTTGCTATTGTTAGTGAGGGGCGGGATAACTTTCGCAAACTGGTGGAGTGGTTATTGACTAGCTTATTGTTTGATGCTGAGAATAGATAAATTATTATTTTTTTAGGGACTTCAATGGCAGATTACAGGTTAACGCCGACAGAAAAGCGGTCCTATCAGGAGGATGGTTTCTTTTCCAGAACTGGAGACTTTAGTCCAGAGGAAGTACAGGAGATTGGTGATTTGATCAACCGACTTGTCGATCAGGTGGAAAAGACTGATCGACTGACCAACGAGCAGCGACAGACCATTTTGATCAAAAATATACATGCCAAATCTAACATAGGGCCCGAAACACTGAATAGCCTGTTTCGGGTTCACCTGTTTAGTCGGAAAATTCGACAGCATATCAAGGATCCACGGCGGTTAGCAGTTGCGCACTCGGTTGTGGGAGATGATCTGTTTTGTCCCAATGACCTGTATTTTTTCAAACCACCAAGGACAGGCCGACCTTTGCAATGGCATCAGGATTCTTGGTACTTCAAAAATACTTATCAAACCAGTGATGGTCAACCAATCGAAAACGCTTCTATTGGCTCTTGGATTGCCATTGATGATGCTAACATCAACAATGGTTGTTTATGGGTAATTCCGGGAAGTCACCAAAAAGGCGTAATTGATCATTACGATGCCGAGATCACAGAAAGGTTGCCGGTTCGCTATCGGGCGGCAGTAACTGACGAAATGGAGCAACAGGCCATCCCACTGGAAGTTCCAAAGGGGACAATCGTTTATTTTAATAATGCTCTTCTCCACCGAAGCACTCCGAATAGGTCTGACACATTTCGACGTGCTTATATAGTTCATTATATGAAAGCCTCCATCCAGTATACGAAGCAGGGAACTCGTGGAATGAGGGAACGAGTTGCGGGCTGGGGCTGGGGGTCTTTAGAAGCTCACATTAGTGGCCAGCAATTTTCTATTTCGACAACCCTCGAAACTGAAAGCTTGAATTGGGATCACGGCATTGGCTGAAAAGCTGTTAGCATTTTACCGTGTTGTATTTAATTAAAACTAAAATACAAGCAGACACAATGAGGAGGAAAATATGACTGAGACATTATCGCCATAAGAAGCCTTGTGGTGAATGACCGGAGAATCTGAAGCCGTCTGATCACATGTCAGTTGTTGGTTTTTGGATTCTAGGATGAAAGAAGAAGGTATATGTCAAAATTCTTACATACCTGTTCGATTTCTTGACGGATATCATCCGAGGGTCCCTGATCAGTTTCAAACACATAATCTATCCGTTGCTTTAACTCCTTACTTTGACAATTGGTGTTGGGGAATGAAATAGCGAAACCGTGAAATTTCGATCCTAGTTGAGCCAATCTATATTTTGTGGTTTAGTTTTAAATTGTTTTTGGTACATACTTGCATATAACCCATTCAGTTCCAGTAACTCCTCATGGGTACCTTTTTCTACAATTCCGCCGTCTTTCATCACCAAGATCATATCAGCTTTCAAGATTGTTGATAGACGATGGGCAATGACGAAAGTAGTTCTGCCTGTCATTAACCTATCCAATGCCTCTTGAATCAGGGATTCCGATTCGGAGTCCAAATCAGATGTCGCTTCATCAAGAATCAGGATCCGTGGATCTCTCAAGATAGTTCGAGCGATGGAAATTCGTTGCTTTTGTCCTCCTGACAATCGCATACCGCGTTCCCCAACTTCCGCTTCGTATCCACCTTGAAGTTCCTCGACCACAAATTGATGGGCATTAGCTGCTAAAGAGGCTTCTACTATTTCAGTTTCTGTCGCATCCAATCGACCGAACTGGATATTCTCTGCCACCGAACCTTGAAACAGAAAATTGTCCTGGAGGACAATACCAATCTGGTTACGAAGCGATTTCAATGTTATTTTGCGCAGATCGTAGTCGTCAATGTAAATTGTCCCCTTTGTAGGATCGTAAAACCTAGCGATCAAATTGGCAATGGTACTTTTGCCACAACCTGATGGCCCAACAAGTGCTACCATCATATCCGGTTTGGCATCAAAAGAGATACCGTGAAGCACAGGATTTTCCGGTTCGTAATGAAAGGAAACATTTTCAAATTTAACGTGTCCATAGATCTCTGGTAGCTCAACAGCATTAGTAACTTCGTCGACCGTTGGTTGCGAGTCGAGCAGTCCAAAGACTCGCTCAGCCGAAACCATTGCTTCTTGGATGGTAGCGTTAATGTTGATCAACTTCATCATAGGACCGTATAAACGACCTAAATATTGATAATAGGCGACCAGAGTACCTACAGTGAATTCACCTTGAATTACTAGGTATCCACCGTAGCAAAGCACAATTGCTGTACCAAACGACTGAAAAAAACCTGAGATACGTCCCATAGCTGTTCGGTACTTGGCAATCTTAATCTGCCATTCCAGAGTCTGGCGCATTCCATGGAACATACGACGTTTTTGATAATTTTCCCGGTGGAAGGCTTTGACAACTTTTGCTCCCGCAACAGACTCATACAATTCAGTTGAAATGTCCGCCCATCGGTGCCTCAAATGACGCCAAAGTACACGCAATCTGCCAATAAAGAAAAGATAGTTACCAGCTACCACAGGTAGTATTAACAAAGAAATAAGAGTTAGTTTCCAACTCCAGGAGAACATGATAGACACCACAGTTGCGAACATCATTACATCAGTCAGGATGTCAATCGAGGTATCAGTCACCAGTGAACGTAAAGAACTAACATCCTCTTTCACTCGCGAGAGAATTTGTCCTGTTCCCTGTACATCGTAGAAGCGCATCGAGAGTTTTTGCAAATGCGAGAACACCTGATTTCGCATGTCAAATAGGATACGTTGACTAACCCACTCCATAATGACAGTACGTACATAGGAAGTGAGACCAACTAAGGCATTAAAAATAATAATTGCGGATAAAATTACAATCAGCCAATACGTTGGTGAATAAGTTAGATGATAACCAAACACAGAATGGGTAAGTTCTGTTGCTCTTACATCAGATAAAATGCCATCAATAACAAATCGCTGCACTAGCGGCATAACTAGCTGGGATTGAGCAATGATGAGGATTAAAAAGAAACCGAAAAGTAATTTGGGTAGGTAGGGGCGTGCGTATTTCAGAATTCTTAGAAATTCTTTCATCAGATGGACCGTCCAATTTTTCCGTGGGAATCTAATGTTCGGATTGAATACACGGAAAATCTAAATCACATTTTTAATTTTTCGCCAACTCGGACGACATCTTCAAGTGCACTAACTCCCTCAAACTCAAACTTGACAAGCTTTTTAAGGAGTTTTATAGATGCTTTACAGCTTAATTTAAACTGCTTTGCTTGGGTCTGCCAATTTTTTCCAAAAACAGGAATCTTGAGAATAAATCGTTGTTCCGTCAATTGTGAATTTTCTAAATAATCTATGGTTGAGTTCGAATAAGTTTCTGCTGAAACGGTTTTTGGTGAAGGGAAAATGGTCTGTAGCGATTCTAAGAGTTTCACGACGTTTCGGTAGGCAAATACAGCTCTTTCCAAGTGTTCAAGCTCTTCTCCTTCAAAATCTTTCCGAACGATTTCAATATACGAAACTGCTGCTCTTCTCCCTTCGAGACATTGCAGAAGCAATTTTTTATTCCATTTAGCAATTTCGTATCTTTTTTCAATATCTTGTTGCTGATCTATAATTCTTTGCATGTGAGAGATCAATTCTTCATAGGCAGATATTCCCATCGTACAACCCTTAATCTTCCGACGGGATTTCATCAACTTACTAGCACTTCGGAAGGTTCCCAATGCCATTTCACGTTCTTTAGGATGATGAGGTCTGTTACCAAGAACGAACTGATAATATCCATGAAGCCCCATTTCTAGAAGTCCCTCAAGTTTCTGCCATTTTTCCCGTAATTGGTCAAAACTAAATTCATGCCGATGACCATTTTGGCACACAACGGTATTTGGATTATCGTTTTCAATTAAGAAAGAACATCCATCTGAAAGTGGTATTAATGCTGTTTTACCCAGTTGAACATTATTTTGCAACCGATCCCACGCAGCCTGAAAAGTGTCATCGTATATCATTTCATGCTCAAAACCTAGTGCTTTGGATACTGCACGCAATGGATTATAAAAAGTCGTATGCATTCCTTTCTTCAATTGTTGGCGGTTATAAAAAAAGCGAAATGCTTCACCTGAAACCCCCATCAGATAAGAAAGTGGAATTTCTTCTTTTCGGTGCCTCAAAGCCTCGTGAATAATGTGGATAGAGTCATCCGGCTTTGGGGTTGTTGCCAGTGATTCAGTATCTGAGCTCATGTCAAATCTCCTAATCAATTTCGTGTAAAGTACCAAGGTTCATTATACATAAGATTGTGAGAAAATCCTTGCTAAGGGAACGCATGGCGAGTAGTATTGTTTCATTTTTTATATAGGTCTTCAGCTGTTGAGACGAAAATCGATATTGCTGTTTAAGCCCAATCCAAACTTGCCCTCAGTCCAAGAACATTCTCCAAGCATTTATACAAAGGTGTCAATTAGTTTATACAAACGTCTAAACCAGCAAACCAAGTGATCCTTCTTAATATTTAAGCGAACTTTATGAAGAAGCTCAAACTATTCTTAATTCTATTTTTTTGTTATGCAATCCTGACAATAATTATGACTTATCCTGTTGTTTTTCGCTTCTCAAGTCATTTTATGTGTGACGGTGGTGATGGGTTTCAAAACGTCTGGAATATGTGGTGGATGAAGAAGTCACTGATGGCGGGCACACATCCGTATTACACCAACCTCTTACATTATCCGGCTGGAATCACCTTGTTGTTTCAGACCTTGAATCCATTTAACGGACTGATATCAATCCCTTTCCAGTTCTTCTTCAAAATGGAAGAGGTCTATAATCTGGTAGTTTTGTTCTCCTTTGTGATGTCTGGCGTATCAATGTATTACTTGGCGGATTATCTGTTGGATCGAAAATTGCCGGCATTTGTAGCTGGAATTGTTTTCACTTTTTGTCCGTTTCATTTCGCGCATGGACTTGGTCACTTGCAATTAATTGCAATGGAGTGGATTCCACTATATGTATTGTATTTGCTGAAAACGTATCAAGAAGATAGGAAGATAAATGCCATTTTAACTGCCCTTTTCTGGGTTTTGAATAGTCTTTGCTCCTGGTATTACATGATTTACTGTTTCGTATTCACCGTGATTTTTGTAATCTTTTACATGATCAAGTGCGGAAGGAAGATTATTGACAATGGTTTCCTCAAAAGATTAGGCATGGCTATTCTCATCTTCTCTGTTGTAATGTCACCAATTCTGATGCCAATGTTGTATACAAAGATAACGCAAGATTTTACAGGTGAACATAATCCTGAGATCTGGTCTGCAGATTTGGAAAGTTTCTTTGTTCCAAGTGGCATCTCTACGTGGGGTAGAAGATGGTTTAGTGGCATCTGGAAAGATTGGACAGGAAACACCGCGGAGAACTCAAATTATCTTGGCTACATCGTTTTAATCTTGTCGGTTTATGCAGTTATAAAAGATCGACGTTGCCATCTTTGGGCTGTAGCAGGGTTTATTTTCTTCGTTATGGCCCTTGGCCCCTACCTGCATGTTGGTGGCAAACAGTTTTCTATTCCTTTACCATACCTGCTATTTCACCGATATATACCTTTTATTGCTTTTACTGGAGTTCCTGAAAGGTTTGACATTATGCTTAAATTGTGTATGTCAGTGCTGGTTGGTTATGGCATCATAAATTTGAATGAAATAATTCTGTCTGCTTTCAAGAATCAAATGAGGTCTAGATCAATTACAACAATGAGGTGGGGGCCACAACAGTCAAGATTGTGTTCAACGGAATATTAGCTTTGTTGATCGGTTTGGAATACTTAGCGATACCATATGTGACCACCAAGATTGAGGTTCCCAGTTTTTATCGTCAGATGGCTAAAGATACTGAACACTATGGAGTAATTGACATTCCTTCGCGGCCGGTGACACTCTATATGGCGACGATCCATCAGAAATCGTTAGTTGGAGGTTATGTGTCCAGACCCTCTCTGAAGGCACTTAGTTTCTTGGATCAAACGCCGATTATTTCAACACTAATGCGCGGTAAACCTGCTCCCCCCTCAAAACTAGCCCAAACTTTGGCAACTTCGGTTTTTGCTGATTTTAATATCCGTTATATAATTACACATAATGATCAACATCTACAATTTTTGGAAGACATTTTACAACTACCAGTTGTTCATCGAGCCGATGGAATTACAGTTTACGATTGCCACTGACGATCAATACATAAAACCGTATTCGCAATTATCATAGTAACAAAATCGACTTCTTTTCCTCGCTTTGGTCACATCGACTAAATTCTGCCATGGAACTTGATTTATTTGTTCCCATAAACCACCTCCATTGTGCTAGGTTGCAGGAGTCTTAGCTAAATAATTAAAGATAAAAGTAGTATTGCTAGAAACGCTCTTCTACAGTAAAGATTACATGCCCAAAATCTTATCAACAACAAGGGTAATTTGACAAAATCGCTAAATTTATCTACAATCTCTATCCAATTGGCATTTATCGGAGGGGTAAAGCAAATTTTTTCCAAATAGTTTCCTGTACCTCAGTCTTATTAATTATAGAGAGTTACTAGTTGTAGCAATCATTATAGCAACCCCAAATAGTGTAAGATGGCATAAAACAGTCGTAAAATCATCAGGAGATATAATGGTACAAGACCAGGGTTTTTTTTCCAAAAACATATTGCTTGAGGGTAAAAGCGCGATTGTTACTGGATCCAGTCGTGGTATC
>Ga0066372_10001033_pt1 | contig 10977 bp, 11 predicted proteins | sample Knorr_S15_td_250_FD_77011 | JGI IMG/M metagenome (GOLD analysis project Ga0066372, IMG submission 77011) | Marine microbial communities from Southern Atlantic Ocean transect - Knorr_S15_td_250_ad_251m_LV_A | ecosystem: Environmental > Aquatic > Marine > Oceanic | place: Southern Atlantic ocean... | reverse complement strand
TGCAAGAACCTCAAGAATCTTCTCCAAGTTCTCTGTCTCACTTCGAATAGTGCTCGCCGCGTCAAAAGGATTTCTATACGAGCCTCCGATTGTGACGAAAAACTCTCCGAGCGTATCGTATGACCTCTGAGAAAGTTCTGGTACGTCAAAACCAGCGCGCTGAAATTGATCCGTAATTGCCACCGATTGTCCTCCAGTCATAGCTATCAGAGCGGTACCCAGGCCGGCGCAAGCGGGGGCATGAACTAGAGCCCCCAATACATCAAGAGTATCCTCCAGTGACTCAGTAGGAATAGCTCCAGACTGCCTAATCATCCCGTCCCAAACGGCTGTATCCGTTGCAAGAGAAGCGGTATGCGAATGCGCGGCTCTAGCACCAGCGTCAGTACCTCCTCCTCGCCAAATAACTACCGGCTTCTTCTGAGCTAATTTTTTCAAGGCAGAGAAAAAACGTGGTCCGTCTTTGACCCCTTCTAGGTACATCGCGACAATTGGAGATTTTTCATCATCTATCAGATACTCAATGTAATCGCTCTCATTACAGACCACCGCATTCCCTATGGAGATGGTTCGTCCGACTTTCATACCTAACCTCTGTGATCCAAGTGAAATACCTATACCGTGTGTCCCACTCTGAGATATAACACCAAGGTCGGAGCCAGAACCTTGCTCCTGCTGATTGCTAAATTTAACACCTAATTCACGATTATAAATTCCCATACAGTTGGGTCCGACAAGTGGCATTCCTGACTCGGTACAAGCATCCACAATTTTTTTCTGAAGTTCAATCGCATCGGGTTCACCTGTTTCCGCAAAACCAGAGGTGAACATCGACACACCACCAACCTGTTTCTCGATAGCCTGGCCGATAATTATCGGTGCAATCTGCCTAGGAACCGCGCACACCACCAGATCTACCTCACCGGGAACTTCAGTGATCGAGCTAAAATTCGGAATGTTTTTCTCTTCGATCCCGGGTATTTCATTCGGATCTACCTGAACAGAATAAAGTGCACCCGTATATTCAGACATATTTGAAAGCCACATATATCCTGGGCCTTTATCGCCTACTACTACTACACTCTTTGGATTAAGTGCTCTCTCGAGCCGATTTCGATCTACTGCCATAATCTTTCCCCTAAACACCATCCTGTGAATGAAGTACTATCCTCGCATCTACTGCGATTGCACCATCCGAATAAGCAAAAACAGGGTTCAAGTCCAGCTCTGCAATCTCGGGGCGCCGCTCAATCAATTTTGAAATAGAAAGAAGAAGATCCTCTAATGCCTCCAGATCTGCACCATCTTGTCCCCTAATCCCCTCTAAAATTGGTAACGCATCGATTTCACGAACCATTTGTTTCGCGTCCCGAGGCTCAAGTGGAACCACCCTAAACGAAACATCTTTGAGTACTTCTACAAAGACACCACCGAGGCCAAACATCATAACTGGTCCAAACTGGGGGTCAGTAGTGGCACCAACTATAACCTCAATGCCTGGCTTCGCCATGGTTTGCACTGACACACCTTCAATTTTTGCGGTCGAGGCAACCGAAGAAACTTTTCTCATCATTTCGTCATAAGCAGATTTCACTTCATCCGAGTCAGTCAGGCCTACCACCACCCCACCCACATCGGATTTATGTGCGATATCAGGTGAAATTATCTTCATAACCACCGGATACTCTAAAGATTCAGCGAGTGAAGCAGCTTCGTCAGCGTCTCTTGCTAACTGAGCGTCAGTCACTGAAATCCCTTCGGCAACTAGTAAATTTTTTGATTCGACTTCGGACAGAAGTGAACGGCCCTCAGATAAAGCTTGGGTGATTATTGTGTCGGTAACAGTTAGTGAAGTCATCAATCTTCCTTATCAGTAAATTAATTTGATGCGTGCAAATCGTAGCGGCAACTCGAGTTTATCGCCATGGCTGTTGAGTATTGCAAAAATAGCTAACCCTCGATAACAGTATCTTCAAATGCCTGAGCCCTCGATACCGCAACTATTGCCAGGTCGATGTGCTCATCATCTGGGACTCTTGTAGTTAATTTCTGCAAATTAAGATTTCCGCTAGAAATCAACTTAACAAGGAAAAAACCTTGAAACTTGTCTGCCAGGCGTATCCCTTCATAAGCCACACTCGCAACTGCCGGAATCAACATCAATCGCGACAGCATTCGCCACCAAAGAGGATCACTACCAGCAAATGCAAATATCACTACGGACACCAACGCGACAGTGAGTAAGAATGAAGTTCCACATCTTGGATGCAATCTAGAAAAATTTCTTACGTTCTGATTTGTGAGTGCTGTACGCGCCTCGGCAGCAGCTATCGCCATATGCTCCGCACCATGAAATTGAAACATTCGCTCAACGTCAGATAAATGGCCAATCAACCAAATATAAACCAGCAAGAAGAAAATACGGAGGACCCCCTCACATAACACGGCAACCCAGTCCGGAAAGAAATTCTCGAGCCAGCTGGTTGCAACAACGGGACCCACAAAAAATATAGCTACGCCTGTTCCAAAAGCTAAGATAAAAATTACCCAATCAAGAAACGTTAGTCCGGCCTCCTGATCTTCGTCTTCAATATCGCCAGCTGCTACCGCGGAAGACCATGTAAGTGCACGAAGGCCAAGCACTAGAGTTTCTAGTAGAACAATGACTCCACGTATGAAAGGAACAGATCGTAATCGACCCGCAAAAAAATTATTTAGTTCTTCGCTCTTAACTAATATCGAATCACTAGGATTTTTCACCGCAATCGTGACACTATGTGCGCCTCGAATCATAATCCCCTCTACTACGGCCTGCCCCCCGAGAACCGGTTTGTTACTCTCTGGTTTTTGGGGCATGAATCTAACTCCACTAATATTCTTATATTCTCAATCTCAATTAGATTATGACACTTCACCGCTTAGACCTATCATTAAAAGCTAGGTTCATAACTTCTCGGCTTCAGACGAAGGATTCTTATGGAAACAAGGCCCCAAAATACTAGTCAATTCCCTGACAGTTTCTATAATCAAGTCTGCTTCGCCTGCGGAATCCACAACGACGCAGGTTTGGGAATGAAATTCAATCGACTTGATGACGGGTCGGTTCAATCACTTTATAACCCACGAATTGAAGATCAAGGATTTCCCAGTATTGTGCATGGCGGAATTCTTGCTTCGCTAATCGATGAAGCTATGGCGTGGGCGCTCTGGTCTCAACTAGGTGTTCTCGGAGTGACCGCTAAACTGGAGATTAAATACCGGTCACGTGTCACTACAGATGATGTCCTCTTGGTGTCGGCTTCAGTTAGCAAACACGCCGGCCGAAGGGTAAATGTAGAAGCAGATATCAGATCTATAGAAAAGGAACTCCTGGTAGAAAGTGAAGCTCTGTATCTCAAGCTTCCAGTCGACGAACAAGAAAATTTAGCGAGGCAACTCGGCTGGAGGCATCTGAACGATGACAGACATGCCTCCTCTTTCTTAGACACCAACTAAATAAACCGATAACCTGTCAACTTAGAGGTGCTGACCCAAAGGAGAATTATGACGTATTTAGACGTGGGCGGATGCAATCTTTATTATGAAGACCACCCGGGACCAGAGGGTGCCCCTACTCTCATTTTCCTTCATGGTGCTGCAGGAAATCACATCTCTTGGTGGCAACAAATCCCATATTTCTCCAAGAATTACCGCTGCATCACTATCGATCACAGAGGGTTTTGTTGGTCAGAAGACAAAAGCCAAGAGGGTGGGTCTCAATTCGTGGAAGATCTGAAACTACTAATTGACGAACTCGGGCTGGAAAGCGTGGGGCTGATATGCCAATCGATGGGAGGCCGGACCGGGTTAGGTCTCTCGATCAAATACCCAGAAAGGGTTTGGGGCCTCGTGATGGGTGGAACGTGGGGATTCTTCGATTGGCCGGAGCAAAAAGCTCTGGCTGAATCGTTGAAAGAATCGTCTGCTCCCCTCAGTTTGGAACAACGTGCAATCGGAAATAAATTCAAAAGAGAATATCCCCAGTCCTCATTCCTCTATGAACAAATAGCGAACCTCAATCCACCAAGAAATCCAAATATCACATCGGTTAGCGCTGATACTCCTACGCTCGCAGATGTGATGAAGCTTTCGGTACCGATGCTGGCGTTGGTGGGCAAAGAAGATGTTGTTATACCCGCTCCTCTAATTCAAGCATTCGCCAATATCATTGATGGCGCGACTTACATCGAATTGGAAGACTTGGGTCATTCGGTATACTTTGAAAATCCATCACTCTTCAATGAGTTAGTCAGTAATTTTCTTGAAACAATATGATTGGACTGGGAACATGACTCAAAATAGCACCACCTCTGAAACCTCATATAAACCTCTAAATGTGTTTTTCGATGTTGATAACACTCTAATTATGTGGAACGGGAAACTGCGGAATCATACCCGCGATGTATTTGAAGCCCTAATTAAAGAAGGACACACAATCTATATCTGGTCAGGTGTTGGCATTCGTCGTTGGGACATGCGTCGGCATGAGTTAGACGAATTAGTGGAAGACTATTTTATCAAACCTCTTGAAGACCACCATGCAAAACTTGAACCACTCGGTGTGAACGTAGTACCAGACTTTGTAATCGACGATCATAAATCGGTAGTCGATGCATTCTTCGGTTATCATATCCCAGACGAAGCTGGTCCCGACGATAAAGAGCTACTAAAAGTACTCGCTGCTATTCGAGAACTCGCTCTTACGTAAATTATTCATTCCGAAAATTCTTTTACTAGGTCAGGGAGAATTGCCGCTGAAAGTTACTGGGTATCGCTACCTCCAGAATTTTCTCAGCTTCTTGTAAAACGCTGACACTCAGCCCTGATCCACCGGATAGACACATGTTGCAATCCGGCTCATCTGGAGCCCCTGTATCTACTAACTCTGCAACGGATCCGCCTTCATCAAGTATTACCCCACAAATCGTGTCTATATGCGAGGCCCAAAAATGACTCTCACCTCGAGGCTCCACATCGTGAAGGACCACCCAGTGCCAGTTATCCCCAAAATCATCTAGCAATTTCGCAACTATCGTCATATCTGACAAAACAGTTCCTAACCTTTACAAACCCTCAGTTGGTTATAGAAAATTCAGTGATTGTCAGCTTCGGCTCTATCCCTATTTCAGACCTACGTCGCCTGAATCGTAGTAAAAATTTACAGTATCACCAATTCGAATTCCATTATTAATGTACCATCTTTCTGGCGCCTCCAGAGCTGCAAAGTACTTGCCGGGAGGATGATGATATACCTCTGTGTCAGCAGTCATAGTATCGATGCCGATAATTTTATTATTTATATTAATCCACGCGATAGCTAAATTAAAATGCGTATCTTTCATCCAAAATGGTCCAGTTTGTCCATTCGGATAAAGAAAAAGCATACCTTGATTACCGATCATACTTCGTCCAGAAAAACCAATAGAATACTCATCAGGCGACGGAATTTCTACCTCTAGCCGAGACAGTTCCTTCCCATCCCTCACAAACTCAACGTAGGATTTCATCGTAGACATTGGGTCTTTGCCTGATGTATGTGTAATCGTTGATAAATCGCTCGCTGGCAAATGCGATTTATCTGGTTGGTCGACTAGATTATTACAACTGGTCAACAGGGCACACACGAAAATAAATATTATTGGTCGCATGTGCCGCCTCCTATGACAGATAAGTATTGTACTGAGTTTAAGTATTAATATAGGTTCAGCTCATGCAAGAACGAACTAAAACCACAATAGAAATAATCTTTGATATTTGGCCATCAATTCGTGATGGCCATGAAATCAGGGATATGGCCGTACTCGATCATCTTCTGAGCTTATTTGGTGGAGAAAATGCGTTCGAGGCTGCACGAGGAATTAACAGCACTTTTAGTGGTTTCACAAATGAGGACAAACAACAAATAAGCTTACCCACTGGAGAATCCACTTGTGCACCTGATGAGGCTAAATTACTAGCGCACATCCTCATTACCAGAGTGCTCATCGGGGCAGGCCTACATGTTGATCGACGTGTTCAAGGAGCTCTTGGTGACGCGTATGCTAATACGTGGTGCGTCAAAGGTGAATACAGAACCACTCCTCTAGTACTCGCTCATTCGCTCTGGCTGATAGCACTAGATCCACAAAATCATTCAGATGCTCCACTCGCAATTAATTGGGAACCAATTTACTACCAAGATTCGGACGGTTGGGATTTAAATTACAGACTCTTTTCGCACTACGACGTTAAGGAACGTGCCTTGGACTGGGCGGTACATGTTAGCCAATCACCGGACCGATACGTTGGATGCTCACGGTGGAATCTCGTTGAGCCACTGATCAGGATAAATGACGAGCGAGCACACTTAGCTATAAAAGGACTTTCCGACACGATTGATATCGAAATCGAAGGTATCGGAGCGGCCGAAATTTTAGAGCGTTCACGTATTTCAGCATTACTAGAAAAAAACTCTAAATAAGCCTAGGAATACGCTTCCTACCAGGTCGGCTGTCATAATTTGCTTTGAATTGTCGGTATTTATCTAGTTGTATCCAGTATTTACCGCCGATTTTTGTGGCTGGTAAATTTCCACCCTTGATTTGTCTACGTACCGTTTGCTGATGAACCTCTAAATCTCGTGCGGCTTGATCAAGGTCAATATAATCGTCAAACGGATTTTCTGGCATTGCAGCTAGCTCCCAAAACCCCACCGCTGCATTCCCTATACTAAAAGAGTCTTGGAATTAGTTCAAGCGCCTAACCAATTTAACTTTGATCCCGTCGGCTCCGAGTACTCTAGAATAGAGTACCTATAAGGTGTGTTTACTGATAAGTTTACTCTTAGGAATAAGAGTACTCGTCCCCATATAATCACAGGAGCCTGTACGATAACCATCTGTGAAATTAGCAAAGTTTGAGTGAGGACCGATGGCCGTAAAAAGTGAATTTCTTCAAGTAAATCGACTCCAGTTACATTATCGTGAATGGGGGAACCCTAAAGACAAACATGCCTTGATTTTTTTACATGGTTTTGCTGCGACTTCACGAGTTTGGGATGAAATAGCAGAAGAGCTGGCCAAAGACTTTCGAGTAATCGCTGTCGACCAAAGAGGCCACGGTCGATCTGATATTGACCCGAATCATGACTATTCAAGAACAAGTCAGGTTGACGACATCCACCGGATTGTTGAGTTACTCGAATTAGAAACTGTGACATTAATTGGTCACTCAATGGGTGGAGCTAATGCAATATGTTACGCGGCTGACCGACCCGATATTGTTTCCGCGTTGGTCGTCGTAGAAACTGCGGGAGATATGCTTCGAAGCGGTGTTGAAAGCCTGAAGAGGCTTCTGAAGTCTGGTGACGAGTTTAATTCACTATCCGAGGCCGCCAATGCGTTGTATGAATATCAAAGCTACGCTGCACCTGATCAGATTCATCGCAGGGCTTTGGCAACGTTTACCGAAACTCCGAATGGGACTTGGATTTGGAACTTTGATAACTCCTTCCGCAATCCAACTGTGAGACCACCGGATCCTGATCCAGGCCAACGTCGCCTTGCGGATCTTGGGGAGAGTGCAGAAAAAGTAGTTTGCCCAGTCATGATTGTACGTGGCGGCAAAACTGACATGTATACGCCCGAGTCGGTGCAACGACTTAGTAGACGTATGGCAAATGCCCGTATATCGCTCATTGAAGAGGTAGGTCATCACGTTCCAACTGATGATCCGGGAACGCTTGCTCTTAATATCCGAGAGTTCCTTCAGTCGTTACCTATAATCTAGATTACTCGGTCCGATTCAAAAGACTTAAAAACAGCGGACGAATTTTGACCGCCTAGTCCAAACGAATTCGAAAGAGCCACCCTGATTTCAACGGCACTTGCTTCATTCGGAGTAACTCTGAGATCGCAGTCTGGATCTGGTTGGTCGTAGTTAATCGTCGGTGGAATTATATTATTTGAAAGCGCTAAAACACTAGCAACAGCTTCGATACCACCGGCCCCGGCAGCTAAGTGCCCAGTCATAGATTTTGTAGACGATATATTTACATTGTATGCATGCTCCTCCAACGCAATCTTAATTGCCTGCGTCTCGGTTCGGTCGTTATACTGCGTCGACGTACCGTGAGCATTTATATAGTCGATATCGCTGGCACTTATTTCCGCATCTGATATGGCTCGACGCATTGCAAGCGCCTGTCCCTGAGGGTCAGGTGCCGTGTCATCTGTCGCATCAAATGACCATCCTACTCCGGCCAATTCGCAATAAATATGTGCACCTCTTGCAAGGGCAGACTCTTCACTTTCAACCATCAGAACGCCGGCACCCTCGCCGAGAATGAAACCATCGCGCCCAAGATCAAATGGTCGAGAAGCATGCTCAGGGTTGGCATTATTCTTTGAAAGAGCACCCATCCGTCCCATAGAAGACAGAGCTAATGGCGTGATCATTGCCTCCGCACCCCCAGTCAAAATCGCGCTGGCTTGGCCAAGTCGAATTAAGTTCAGCGCATGACCCAAAGCATCAGTTCCAGAAGCGCATGCAGTATTAATTGTCGTATTGGGGCCTCTGACACCAAGCTGACGGGCAAGTCGCGCCGAAGCCATGTGTTGACCCATACGAGTAATAATAAAAGGATCAACGCCTCTCGATCCTTTATCTAAATACTTCTCCCACTCAGGCCCCATCGCCATAGCATCACCAGATGTTGCTATTACAACGCCTATGTCATCCTTATTAGTGTCATCAATGATTATTCCGGAGTCTTGAACGGCCTGAATCCCTGCCGCGGCTGAAAATTGAGCAAATCTTCCGGTTCGCCTGGCTACTCGTCGCTCCAAATACAACTCGGGATCGAAATCTGTAACCTCGCCAGCTATTTGTACTATGTGGTCTGTAGGATCGAAATTTGTCACCCGTCCTATGCCATTTTTACCGGAACACAAACCCTCCCAGAACAAATCAGCTGTTACTCCAATCGGTGTTACTGCACCAACTCCAGTAATAAAAGCTCTGTGCAACTTGCGATCACTCATTCATAATCTCTCTTTCATTTCAATAAACGCTTGACTAACCAATCCTACTTTGGTTTCCTCAATCTAAATATAGCGACTACAGCGACTGATGCGGCCACGGCCACAGCTGCAGCAGGCAGAATTTCCTTAATTCGTTCGTCCTTAGAAAGAATCAATTTAGACAACCTAGCAATCGCATCCCCGGGCGGGCGCAACTCGATCTCACCCCACTCAACATCTGAGGTAGCTGAGTCCACGTTTGTACCCATCCCGTCCCGCTGCCTGTTCCTTGATTCATTCGTCACCTCGAGGTTGGGTGTTTTTTTCGATTCTGCCATAATGGTCTTTGAATTCAACTCTGTCGCTTGAAAGCCATAATCAAATCTCTGTCCATCTAACAATCTCGTTGGACCAGATATTCCCGAGCTCATGTAATCTTTACCTACATTTGAAGTACTCGAAATCTGGGGAGACTGAGTCTCATCACTTATTGTTTGAGTCTCAGCATTCGAGATGTAATCCCTCGAATCACGGGTCGGCCAAGATTTATTAACACGCCAGCTCTCCGCAACTGAGGGCCAAGCACTAGCGGATTCAGCTGGTCCATAATCGCTAGTGCCTCTGACAGAGTCTGATGTATGTCCGCCTTGTGAAGGTTTCACTGGTTTTCGAGAGCTCATCACCAAAAGGCCACCGAGAATAAATCCGGCAGCAAGCGCTAAATAAATCCCGTCATAATTTCCAACGCGATCGAAATAAAAAGCCACTGCAATTGGAGCTGATATACCAAAAGCTTGACTAATGGGTGTGGAAATCCCTCGTACCGCTCCTAAATGAGCTCTACCGAAAAATGAAGCCATCAAAGATTCCTGTAATGGAATCTGCGATCCGATCCCAAATCCCCAAAGCATGGTGACCAAAACAAACGGAACAAATTGCACAGTTGGTCCAACAATCACCATTAAAACCATACCGATAGCAGCCAGGCTAAAAGCAACCAGAGTCGATAGACGAACACCGATTTTACCCATCACCGCGGGCCAGACAAATTTAGACGCTAACGCCGCTAAACCTTGAAATAGCATTGCTGTACCCGCTTGCTGAAATGTAAAGCCATGTAACGTCATAAACGGAATTAAGAAAAACAATCCGGCCATCAGTCCCATCAAACCAAATGAAAATCCTATCTGAATGGTCCATAAAGAAAGAGTTTTAACGGCTTCTCGAGCAGTCAATGAGTTTTGCATATCTTCTTGGGCCAGTTGAATTCTCTGTTGACTTGAAAGATCGCCCTCGACAGCCCCATCAGGGAGTAATCCGTGATCTTCTGGTTGGCGACGCATCATCAATGCGACCGGATATAAAACTAGCCAGGTCACTACGCCCAAAACAATCCATGAATCACGCCAGCCTATTGTGGAAATCAACCAAACTAGTAAAATTCCAGTAAACTGAGCAGCTGAAACTCCGGTCGATGCAATTGAGATTGCCCATGAACGTCGAGAAACAAACCATTTTGCTATGACTACATTAAGTACGAGATTCCCGGCAAGCGCCAAGCCTAAGCTTGAAATAACTCCTCGAATAAGAAACCACTCGAGGAGCGTATTAATTCTACTTAAATAAATAAGTGATACGCCCACAAGAGTAGCGCCCGCGATCATTAATCCTCTCGGACCCCAGCGATCCAACAAAAAACCGACCACCCCACCCGCCAGAGCCGTAGAAATTGACCCCAAAGTGACACCCAAAGTAAACTCAGTTTGAGTCCAACCAAGTTCTTCAGTCATGAACGGAAGAAAAATTCCACTGCTACTCGACATTATCGAAACAGCAACCATTTGAGCGACCAACGCCCCTGCCACGATCCACCAGCCGTAAAAGATGCCACTAGAATTTGTGGTGGTTTGAGTCAAATCGCTTTCCGCGGGTAGGTTCA
>Ga0066372_10001031_pt1 | contig 10983 bp, 10 predicted proteins | sample Knorr_S15_td_250_FD_77011 | JGI IMG/M metagenome (GOLD analysis project Ga0066372, IMG submission 77011) | Marine microbial communities from Southern Atlantic Ocean transect - Knorr_S15_td_250_ad_251m_LV_A | ecosystem: Environmental > Aquatic > Marine > Oceanic | place: Southern Atlantic ocean... | reverse complement strand
GGTCCATCAAAATCATTGGGCAGTGTCGAAAGAGTTTGAAAAGGAGAAAGCGTACCGATATCCGCATCAAGATGGTAAGCCGTTACGCTACTCCCCTGTTCATTGGAGAAATACAAGACATCTTTATTTGGATGGTGACAGTAGTGGCGCGGTCCTTCACCATCTGCAGGTATCACTTTTGGTACAGTATTAGGCATCAGTTTTCCGGTGTTTTGGTTGAATAAGAACTGACAAATCATATTTGGTTCGACAGTGTGTGGAACAAAAGCATACCGGTTGGTAGGGTCAGTCATGACGCAGTGAGCGTGTTCAGCTGTCTCGATCCACGAAATGGGGTCGGCAACCACCAGTTTGTCATTGCCAATCTGGTGAACGGATACGCAACCAGCACCATAATAGGCTGATAACAGGAAATTATCGCTTTGATCCAAGGTGATGTAACATGAGTTCGATTGGATCTTAGTTTGCCCAATTTGGGTGAGTTGACCATCACTCTGGTTGATCTCAAAAACAGCAATTTGCTCAGTTGATCTTAGACCAGCATAAAGATATGCTTGTTCTGAATCGACAACCAGTGGTGCCGGTGTGCCATCGACTGTAACGTGGCTTAGGAGAGAGAGATCACCAGTCTCTGGATCCATCTGATAAATTGAAATTTTGTTTTCTCCAGAAATTGAAAAGTAAGCAATGTATTGCACAAATATACCTCCAACTCATGTTTATATTTTATAAAGTCTTGAGCTATCACTCTGTGTTGACAACACTGAGACAATTTAACACCAAGAGGCGAACCCACCGATTTAAGTTATTGGCACGGCTTTTCCGATCCGACTTGATTCCATAGCCGAGTCTAACATCTGCATCAACATCACTGCCTCTGCAGCTGGGTTCAGCGGTTGATCCTTTTCAATGATAGCTCGAATGAACTCTTGAGACTGTAACGTAATTGGATCCGCTGACAGTTCGGCTGTATTGAGAAGTTTGACCTCCACTCCGTTAGGTGTACCGATTAAAAGACGATCATTTTCAATGCCGCCTAGAGTACCATAAATTTTTACATCCTGAAACTCTGTTCTGACAATGTTTTCCTCATCTGGTGTTTCTTCGTTGGCTGTGTTGAGTGAAAAAGCCACAGCAAAATGAAGTACGGAACCATTTTTAAAACGAACCTGACCACAAGCGGCGTCATCAGCAGTGTATATTTGATCTGCTGGTGCCAGGCCGGAAAAGTGGCAATACAGTTCAGCCGAGACTTCAGTTGGTTGCGGACAACCCATCATGAACCAAGCGTTGTCAATGGCATGGATTCCCAAATCCAGCAAGACTCCACCACCTTTTTCCTTATCGTGCCGCCAGCCTCTGCCGGAACACCAGCGAGTACGAATCCATCGTGTGTCGGCATAATAAATATCACCTAGTTCTCCACCTTGTATTCTTTGTCTACCAGCCATCAACCGCGGTGAAAATCGTGATTGCCGGACAAACATACAGACGAGTTTTTTCTCTTCTGCCAGTTGGGCTAACTTTACCATCTCTTCTGCGTTGTTAGTGGGCGGTTTTTCGCACAGAACATGCAATCCACGTTCCAAGGCTGCCTGCGAGGCGGGGGCATGTAACCAAGTTGGTAGACCAATACAAACAGCGTCTAGATCTACTCCATCTAACATCTCGAGATAGTCATCGAAGATCTGAACATCGTTTATTCCTTCCAATACGCTATCCCGGCGGGCGGGATCCGGATCGGCCAAAGCTACCACTTCAGATGACTCTTCCCCAGCTAGGATGCGTGTTGTAGACGAAATTGTACCGCCGATGCCAATAATACCAATTCTAACGTTCATTATGATTCCTTTCAGATTAAAGTTCGCGTACCAGACGAAAGCCAAAAGTATAGCAGACCACAAAATGTCGAAATCGTGCTGCTAATCTAACACGGACAGCGCTTCGCCTGCTACGATACCATGATCCACCCTGAACTACATAATATTGATTTTTTTAGGACCTATTGGGTCTTGGTTTGGTTCTTGTAAGTAATAGTCAGCGGCGGACCAATTTCTACACCATGAAGGGACACGCCTTGTGGATAATTCGACATATGGCTGTCCCTTTGCCAGCGACGTTGCATTTAGTTTCTTTAAACTGGTTCCTTCATGGTCAAGACGGACATCATCTCCACAGGCTGCTTTTTCCCATTGTGCTTCGGAGGATAATTTGATCTTGTCACCTGTCTCTTGGCTAAGCCAATGGCAATAAGCTAAGGTGTCTTTATAGATTACACAAACCGCTGGATGGTACCACTTTTCCTGAAATAGCTGACCTGGCTGACCAGACTGACTTTCCTAATCTGTCAAGTTCCCGGCCAGCTTGATAACCAGCATTATCAACAGAAAACCCAAACTGATGGTTGGTCACTAGGTAAATACCGATTTCAAACTGAGAAAGATAGATTTGCCGTTGGGGATGTTCACATGCTAACCGTTCGTTAGGATAATCAAAATCAAACTGCTTGATCCTATGTATTGGTTTCTGGCTAGATCCCATAGCAAAAATGCTGGCAGGAATGGTTCCCCACTCTATTTTTTGGGTTGGGTGATGTTAGGCACATTCGGCTTAGTAAACTATTCTAGCTCATTATACCAGTTAAGTAGTGATACAATCTAGTAGTAATATCTATAACCAGCATAGTTCGGTTAACAGAGTTTGTCTTAAATTTTGGTGCGTGATTTTGAAGAATATCTCTTTCCGATCTTTATCTACATATGTCTTAGCCTGTATATTATGAGTCCTAGCAAATGCTAAAGTAATATGGGGTTTCAGAAAAATGTTTGCCTCTCTGACAAAAAATCCTTGTACTTAAGTTTTTAACTTTAAGTACAATTGCTAGATCGTGAATATTTCCTGTTTTAATATTTTGTGTCTTTCAGCATTAATCCCGTGTGGAATATCGGGGAGTTGACTAAACTCCTTAGTAATAAGGCCAATTTTATGTCTTGTCGATGCGTTATTCAATATGTTTTTTTTGTTATTCTAATAGCAATAAATTTCAATAATGGAGTTGGAGCAAAAATAAACCCCGATCAAAAAACATCGAATTCCAAATGGTGGAAAGGTAATCTTCATACGCATTCTTTCTGGAGTGATGGTGACGATTTTCCGGAGATGATTGTTAGCTGGTATGTGGAGAATGGTTACAATTTCCTGGCCTTATCTGACCATAACATCCTACAGGAAGGGGACAAATGGATTTTTCCAGCCGCAGGTGGCGAAGCAGTTGAAAAAACTTATCTGAACTATTTGGCAAAATTTGGAAAGGAATGGATTGAAACAGAGGAAGATCCGGAATTGGGACTGACGGTTCGTTTAAAACCACTTAATGAATTTCGCTCACTTTTTGAGACGCCAGGACAATTCTTGTTGATTCAAGGGGAAGAAATTACAGCCCGTTTTATTAACAAACCTGTTCATCTCAATGCATCGAATCTTGCAACTTTGATTACACCTAAGAGTGGGAGATCAGTTCGTGAGGTAATTCAAAATAATGTTAATGCTGTAATGGAGCAGCGACGACAGATTGGTCGGCCGATTTTGGTGTACGTCAATCATCCAAATTTTGATTGGGCCTTGACAGCTGAAGATATTGCTGAGGTAGAAAACGAAAAATTCTTCGAAGTCTACAATGGTCACCCATCTGTCAGAAACTATGGGGATGCTGCCCATATAAGCACAGAAGAGATGTGGGATCAAATCTTAATCAAACGATTGACCAATGGTTCAGGTGAAATAATATATGGTATTGCAACTGATGATGCTCATAATTATCATCAATATCAGACAAATCGAAGTAATCCCGGACGTGGTTGGGTAATGGTGAAGGCAGCTTTTCTTACGCCAGAGTTAATCATTAGGGCGATGGAAAAAGGTGATTTTTATTCCTCTACGGGTGTAATCATCAAATCATTTGAAAAGAATTGGCAATCTTTCAAAATTGAAATTGAACCAGAAGATGGAATAACTTACATCACTCAATTTATAGGCAAAATGAAAAGTAATACGGTTGATTCTGAATCAATGGATAGTCAGCGTCGAAACTCGAAGGAAGGGGTAAATGGGCTGATTTTAGCTGAGGAATCAGGATTCAAGGTTCAATACGATTTCAAGGGTGATGAGATCTATGTTCGAGCCAAAGTCATTTCTTCAAAAGAAAAGGAAAATCCTTACCATGAAGGGGAATTTGAATCTGCCTGGCTACAACCAACTGTAGAATTTTGATGAATTTTACTATTTATGTGAGAGGCCTGATAGAAGGAATACGACGGAAATCAGTTTCTTTAATGGGAATCTGGCATAGGCCTTGGTAGGGCAGTTTTTTCTGGTGCATTTCTCAATGTGGTGTGGAGATGATCCAACAGTTCTATGCTGGTTTGGTAGATGATACGCGACGCCTTCGGAGTTCCTATATACACTTCTCCATAGGGCGCTTTTTTGTTTTCATATGTATATGGTGGTTTCCGGTCCCATTGTGATATTGGGACAATATAACCTACCTCATCCATTCCTAAATTGATATTCAGGTTAAGCCATCCTGTCATACAATGCCGTAACGGTGGTACCTCGACTGGTGGAATTGGAATATCCGCTCCATCTGGCGTTTCAATTCCTCCATCGACAATCTCAGGGAAGATCTCCCCTGGAGTTGTCAGTAGCTCAATCTCACCAACACGAATAGCGTTGATTTCACTCCGAACTTTGGTTGCAAAGATGTTGCCATAAAGACCTGGGTGCACTGTGCCTAAAGCAACCAAGATCTTCATCGGCCAACCAACCGGGGAATAAAAGGTCTTAGCTGATAAGGCAACATATTGATCTTCCATTTTTTTTGCTGTGGAACTGCGTAAGGCTTGTGATGCCAAAATAGCTAGGTTTTCTCCTTGTGCTTGCGCTTTGTCTCGTCCATCATGGCTTTGTTGTTGGCCAAAACGATCGGTGATTTCCAGGCCAAGTTGTGTCATTAAGCCGCCAACTGGTCCGGTAAAGAAAACTGATCTACCACCGAATCCTGCAAATCCATTGGTTCCAGCCAGGCCGTTTTCCATGGCTTGTCGATAATAGTGTACGAAATCAGAAGAGATAAATGTATTTTCGCTTCCAAAGGCTTCGGGATGCATGCCCCATGAAGCCAATGTGCCGATACTTTGTCCATTTATCTTCTTCCTGAACCAAGCCACTGGTAGTTGGTGGTCGACCATGATAGGTTGACGTGAATCACGGCTGAAATTTTCTTTGGGTACATATGCGTTAGCAATTATTGTATCGGTAGGTACTAGGTTTTCAACTGCTTCTAGAACGGCATCACAGGTACATTGCTGAAGAAATTTGATGTATTCTTCGTCAAAGCGTGAATTCAATAGCAGTCGGTAACTCCAGAGACCAATTGTGTCAGGGGCATTATGGGTATGAGTGGCAGCAAAAGTGATGTGATTAATATCCGACCTGGTTTGTTTAACCATTTGGCGAATAGAAATATACTGATCGTAGGTAAGACCAATACTGTCAATGCTGACTAAAACAATGGTTAAGCCATTATTTCGGAAGGCGATAGCACGAGACCAAAGAGGATCGTTAACACCTTGTGCAGGTCGGTTACTATCAAAGCCCGCCATCCAAACTAAGTCGAAAGTATCATTGCCATTGACATCCTCATAAGTATCAATATCTGGTTCATAGGCACCATTGCCGTTAATGTCTGTCCAAGTATCGTAGTGCTCCATCAAGGGCGTTATTTGACGGACGCCGATACCGACCTGAAGGTTACCTACACTCGGCCAATTGTTAAGAGCTGGGATGGTATAGTCAATTTTATACTTACGATGTAGTCCACGACTAGTTGTGTAAAAAAAGACAAACAACCCGGCCAGTAGCGTAGATAGACAGACAGCAATTCCTTTCAAAAAAGGATGGTGTTTCATGTTTAGGTACTCCAATCTAGGGCTAGTGGCAAGATACTGTAGTAATCACGACGTTGAGTCTAGGCTTCAGTGTGCGCTCGCAAAGAGCAACGTGACTATAAAATATGATTAGCTACCTATCAATTGTCAATTTTTCAAGGTTTTTATACAGGTCAAGGAGACTACATGATAGGTGTGCTCGACGGGTGATTAACTACCTGATATAATTCAATAACATCATAACACAAAGTGTTAACTTCTACTTGAGACAAATAGGTTCAATATTGGATGGATAAGTAACGATATCCAAAATTATTCTGGTTTTGAGATGATAATGAGTTCCGAATATTTGGTTACTGGGAGGTGATATATGATCATGCATCTTATATCTGTTATGACTGCTTATGCAACTGGTATTAGTACATGGGATTCTGATTCAGAGATTCATCCAGATACCTATAATCTTTATTTTGTCAACATCTTAGGGTATTGAAAACACTAAATTAGGAGATATCTAAAATGTCAGAAACGACATTGCGTGTTGGTATCGTTGGAGCAGGCAGCGTTGGCGGATTGGGTGGTCGAGAAAATTCCCATGCTGGAGGGTATAGCCGTTGTCCGGAAGCTGATTTGGTTGCTGTGGCTGATATTGATTGTCAAAGGTTGCAACAGTTTGGGGATGAGTGGGAGATTCCAGTTAATCATCGATACAATACTGCACAGGCGATGTATGAAAATGCCAACTTGGATATTGTTAGTGTTACTACTCACAATTTTCATCATCATCGACCTGTTATCGAAGCAGCAGAAGCCAGCGTCAAGGTGATTCTAGTCGAAAAGCCGCTGGCTGTTAGTGTGGAATTAGGACGCAAGATGGTAGAGGCATGTGAAACACGCGGTAGTCGGCTACTCGTTGATCATACTCGTCGTTTCCTCCCTCACTACCGCAAATTGAAACGAATGGTTAATGAGGGAGCAGTCGGAGAAATCAAAACCATTACCTACTCTGGTGCACGACCTTTACTGCACAATGGTACACATACAGTGGACTATGCTTTCTATTTTACAGATGCAGAACCACAGTGGGTTTCTGGATTTCTTAACCAAGAACCAGTTTCTGATCCTGGTGGTGGAGGGATGGTTGTTTGCCAGGATGGAGTGGTCGTTTTCATAAACTGTATTCCAACCCGTAGAGAATCGCTGAGTGACACTGTTATTGCTGGTACTCAAGGACAGATCCGATTCTGTGAAAGTCGGGGGATTTGGGAGTATGGCCCCTTAGTTGATGCAAATGATATATATGGTACGCGCTATGACTTTTCCCCGATACCTGATATGCCTCAGACCTTTGAATTGGATGATTATTTCTATAGTGCGACCCGGGAGGCAGTTGATTGCTTCCTTGAGGGTCGCGAGGGTGTTTCGACAGGACGCGATGGTCTAAAAGCGCTAGAAGTTATCACAGCTATTCATATTTCTCACAAAACCAAAACCCAAGTTCGGTTGCCATTGGAGGAAGGTCTTGATCATGTTGAAATTCGTTCGACTGGTCAATAATATCTAATTTGATCAGGTTTGTATCAAATATAAGAATAATGTTTCAATATTTTTTCACAGGTGATTAAGCAGATGAAGAATATACCGTCTCTCCTTTTTTTTCTGTGGCTTGTCTTCGGTATGGGTGTGTTTTTGGGTAGTCTTTTTATAGATGAATTGAAGGACTCGGTTACAAAATTCGCTGTTATTTGGGGGTGTGTAATGATCTTATTGAGTATTCGCAGAATGTATAGATAAAGATATTATGTGGCATCATTTTTCTATTAATTCAAATGGCAGGTTACTTTCGTCAGTGGATAGATCCACTTGTGTTTTGTGGATAGAAGTGTGATAGAATTTAGCTTAATATTGATAGGTATTGGCTTAGATCTAAGAATTAGCCACAAGATTTTGGGTACAGTGTATGAATACAGTTGACAAGAAAAAACAGGCTCAGCAATATTTTGATCAAGCAGAACAGCATCATATACGTGGTGAATTAGAACATGCAGCGGAACTTTATATCAAGTCAATTGAATTGTATCCAACAGCAAAAGCGTATACTTGGTTGGGGTGGGCATATAGTATGATGGGAAGGTTTCAAGAGGCAATCGAAGAATGCCAGAACGCAATTCGAACAGATCCTAACTTTGGTAATCCTTATAACGACATCGGTGCTTATTTAATAGAGTTAGGAGAGGACAGTGCAGCTATCTCGTGGCTAGAGAAAGCTATACGAGCTCCTGATTATGAATCACGAGCGTTTCCACACATGAATTTGGCTCGTATCTGGGAATCTCAGTTGAGGTGGAAGAAAGCAATTGTTGGTTATAAAGAAGCTTTGAGAGAAAATCCAGATTATAAACAAGCATTGATTGCATTGAAAAAGTTACAAGCCTTACTGAATTAAGTTATAATTCATTGAAAAGAGTTGGAAGGAAAAATGCCTAGGTACTTTGTTTCGCCAATCGAGAAACCGGAGATTGAGCCATTTGAAATCACCGCCGAACTTCGTACACAACTCCAATACTTCACCACCGGAGAAACGCGTGATCCGAAAAAACCAAACGAATATTTTTTCCCCTTGTTACGTACTAGGGAATTGCTTGAAGACGGGGTTTTTTATATGGTTTCACCTTTGGATAGTCAAAATCAATCAGAGATAGAAATTACATTGGAACAAGAAATTTTTTTAGAATGGATCGTGGAAAAGGAGGTAGAAAATATCCGGGTGGAAGAAGCTTAGCCTGTATATTTTAAACCGGCCAACTTTGCATCTGGTAGGCACTATCCCAGAACATCCATTCTAGTTGTGTCGCTCTTCGGAATACGTGATGCATCATTTTAATTGTTGTTTTCGATGCATCTGCAGCGGCGTGATCAGTTGTTTTAATGACATGGTTAACAGATTCTTCAAACTCTTCACTGGCATAAGAATCGATCCAATCCTGATAGGGATTCTTCCCTACGGATTGTTGATAAATATGTTTGCCAACTTCTGCATAGATCCAGAAACATGGCAGAATAGTCGCCAATCCAACTTCATAAGAATTATTTGTAGTTGTCGCAAGCAGGAAATTAACGTAATGATCGCAAACCGGTGACATTTCTATGTTTTCGACAACACTTCGGGTTAACCCGAAGTGTTGAAAGTAGGTTTCATGTAGTGATCTTTCAACTACTATAGCCACCTTTGCAGCTTCAGCAAACTGTATAATTTCCTCTGAAACCTGTGCTTTAGAAGCCAAAATGGATAGAGATTTTGAGAAAGCAATCAGATAGTGGGCGTCCTGCACCATATAGAATTGAAATTTTTTGGAATTAAGCTTGCCAGAAATCATTTCTTGATTAAAAGGCATTTCGATGATTTTAGTATAGATATCAGCATTGTTTTTCCATGCATCTGCTGAAAATGACATTCTTAATCTCCTATTAAAGATGTATTATAACGCAAAAATCCCAACTCAAATTAAATTATCTTAATAGCAACTGGTAAGTGTATAAACTCGAAAATGAGTGGAGGCCAATGTGTACTATCCATTGAGATTAAATTCAAACTTTTGGAAGTATCTGCGGACTCAAGAATGTGATGATATCTATACTGTTCATGATCATGTCTTGTGATCCTATCCTTGATCGAATTGAACATTTCTTCTTAGGTTAGTGATTCCTGGCCAATCCCTCCACATATCTTGGCTCGGTGGTTCCTTCATTACTTGGTCCATATCTTTTCGACGAAAATCGTAGAGGACAGCTTGCCGAATTTGTCTTGATCGATTGTGTCCAGCTGCATGGGCTAATCGGTGGTGCCAGAAGACAATATCACCAGCCTGACCATGGCAATCTACGTAAGTTTGTTGATTGAAATAGGCAATGTCTTTCTCGTGTTGGTCAGTGGGCTCATTTCGGTGTGATGAGTGGTAATTAAAGTACAATTTGCGATGGCTTTTGGGCCAAACTGTAAATCCTCCACCGTTTGGTGGCACATCGTCGATGTAACCCACAATGCCAAGGTGAAAGGGGTGCCCATCGGTATGACAGGTAGTTGGTTTTTCTGGTAGATCCCCTTGCGGTAGGATACAGTAGATCCCTCGAATTCGATCTGGTATGACGACTTTTCCATTCCCCAGCAGTTGCTCGGCTATACTCCATATAGTGGGATCTCTCGGTAGCATACGCACAATCCACTTTTGACTGCCGATTTGTCGGTATTTCCAACTATATCCACCTCGCACGTTACTCTGATCATCCCGGTGCTCCTCGATAGGACCAATCCAAGTATCTGGATCTTTGGGATTCATCCTATCAGATGCGTTGTCCCAAAGCCGTTCCCGTGCAAGGGAAATCAAATTTGGATCCATGACCTGTTTTTTGATCAAGTAGCCTTCTTCTTTAAAAAATTGAATTTCTTGGTCTGATAGTAGTTTCATAATTAGTCAATTTGATGATGGTGGAAATACTTGCAGGTTTTGAAATAGTGTCTGTCCATTCTGGTAAAATAAGAAAAGTAGATTGCCAGAAAGCTAACGAGGTCTTTTGTCACCATTTCAGATGCTAAAATGAGTAAAACAGTTTGTGATCCATTACAAAAAACTTCCGGATCCCGATAGTGGCAGGGATCATGTCCTTGCATATTCCCCTGATGGAAAAATAGCATGCAGCCGCCAGCAAAAAAGGGGACTGGCTACTTGAAGTACTATATTGGTTTATATTTTATTTGCTTTGGTTAATGACTATTGTGGTTTATTCATTTAGCATGTGTTTGAATTCTTTTTTTAATTTTCGAATCTTAGGTGAAATAATTACCGCGCAGTACGGTTGTGAGGGATTTGACTGATAGTAGTTCTGATGGTAATCTTCAGCTGGATAGAAGGTGGGGATAGGGGAAATCTCGGTTACGATGGGATTTGACCATAGGCCAGATGCATCGGTTTCAGCCATCGCTTGCACGGCAATTTCTTTCTGGTGGTTGTCATTATAGAAAATGACAGATCGGTACTGT
>Ga0066372_10001030_pt1 | contig 10983 bp, 8 predicted proteins | sample Knorr_S15_td_250_FD_77011 | JGI IMG/M metagenome (GOLD analysis project Ga0066372, IMG submission 77011) | Marine microbial communities from Southern Atlantic Ocean transect - Knorr_S15_td_250_ad_251m_LV_A | ecosystem: Environmental > Aquatic > Marine > Oceanic | place: Southern Atlantic ocean... | reverse complement strand
CCTCTCCGATACTTCCAGGCGGAACTGCCGTTTGACCAGTGGAGGAGGTTTTTCGTAGTGGAGGTCGTAGAGTCGGGGGATACGGTTGCGCCGAAACTCTAGCACGTCCCGGAAACCTTCAGAAGTGATGAGGGCGGTCTTGGCACCTTTTTGTTCAATGATGGCGTTAGTGGCTACCGTGAAACCGTGGCTGACTTCGGTAATCATCTCGGCAGTAATTCCCAGTTCTTCGACGCCGTTCTTGATGCCGTTCAGGACCGCTCGGCTGTAGTCGTGGGGGGTGCTAGCCACTTTGCGGGCCAGCACCTTGCCGTCGTCTCCCAGGAAAACGATGTCGGTGAACGTGCCGCCGATATCAACGCCAACGCGGAATTTCTGCACTCGCTTACTCTCAAACTAGAAGATATTCGGAATGATACTTTGGTCGGAATATGGTGGCAAGAGTAGCGGAATACCAGAATATGCAGAGGGTGGCTTTTGCATACGGTCATACCAGGCTGGCGGTATTTGTTTTATAAACAATGAGGAGTGTATAGATCCTGAATCATTCTTGTTCTCTGGATGCCCTGCGAGGTCTATGAACCGGGGTAACGATACTTCTATAACGAAAGCGTAGTAATAGCCGTATGATCCCAGCCATTTTAACGATTAGATCTGGCCTGAGACGAATAACCATCGATCGCTTCTTGTAGGTGGACGGCAGTGTTTATCATTGCCAGGTGGGAGAATGCTTGAGGGAAGTTGCCGAGCATTTCTCCGGTTTCGGTGTCGAACTCCTCACTGAGGAGACCGAGGTCATTGGCGCAGGTCATGGCCGAGTCGAACAGTTTGCGGGCGGCATCTACTTCACCAAGCTGGATCAGGTTATCTGCGAGCCAGAAAGTGCAGATGATGAAGGACCCTTCTGTTCCGTCCAGGCCGTCGTCAAAGTCCTTATAGCGGTAGACGAAGCCCTCAGGGTTGGTCAGTTCCGCTTGGATTGCTCTAATTGTAGACTCCATCTTCTCGTCGGTGGCAGGCAGAAAACCGACCAATGGCATCATTAGACTGGATGCGTCCAGATTTCTGCTGCCATAGGACTGGACGAATGCTCCCTTTTCTTGGGAATATCCTTTGTCCAAGATCTCTGCCTGGATTTTTTTTCGGACCTCCTTCCATCGTTCGATATCGCCCGGCAGGTCCAGGTCAGTTGCTGCCCGGATGGCTCGATCCAAGGCAACCCAGCACATGACTTTTGAGAAAACAAAATGCTCCCGGCCGCCCCTGCTCTCCCAGATGCCTTCGTCCGGCTCGTTCCAATGGTCGATGACGAAGTTCACGACTTTCCGCAGATATTCCCAATATCCGGAGTCGACCGCCCCTCCGAACTTCCGGAAGATATGAGCGGAGTCCATGATCTCGCCGTATATGTCCAGCTGAAACTGGGAATAAGCCCGGTTACCGATTCGCACCGGGCGGGAAAGCCGGTAGCCGTCCAATTCCGGAATCTCAAGCTCTTTTAGGTTCCGTTCGCCACCGAGGCCATACATCACTTGTAAGTCTGCTGCCTTGCCAGACGTGTTCCGTTCCAGCCAGTTTTTGAAATCCCGGCCCTCTTCTGTGTAACCAATGATAGACAGCGCATAGATGGCAAATGTGGCGTCCCTGATCCATGTGTAGCGGTAATCCCAGTTACGCTTGCCACCGATAGCCTCTGGCAGGGACGTTGTTGGTGCAGCCACCAGTCCTCCTGAAGGTGCATAGGTCAGGGCCTTCAGAGTGAGTGCGCTCCGGAGTACAGCTTCATAGTGTTCGCCTCGGAAGGTACACAAAGCTGCCCAGGCCTCCCAGAACGCTGAGGTGTCCGCCAGTCCCTTTTCCAATTCAGTAGAGTGTAAGGGTTCAGGGCTATGTGAGCACGACATTTGATTTGAGACGGTCGCGTATAACTTCTCACCTTCTAAGATTTCACCATCGGCCTGAAAGCCGTCGTTGACCATGGATAGTCCAGCTGAGCAATAGACAGAAACCGCATCGGAGCCGCCATGGGCTATTCCGGTGTTCGGGTTGCTCAGTGATGAATGAGGTACGATCTTTCCGTAATCGAACCTTGGACGGCATTCCATCTCGAAACCCAATTGGCCTCGAGTGCATTGAAGGATGCGGACAACCCCTTGGAAGCCCGTGTTTTCCATGGGGTTCCAGGGTGGGGATGAATAGCGGTGAACCGGCATAAAATCCAACAGAAAACCCGAACCGGTTCCAGTCGTAAAGCTAGTCTCCAGGATGTTGGTGTTTGGTAAATAACGACGGCTTGACCTGACGACGTCGGTAGGCCAGAGTTTGAAGAAGCCGCCTTTAGTGGAGTCGAGTATCCGGCTGAAAAATGCCGCTGAATCGAATCTGGGAATGCAACACCAGTCAATGGAGCCGCCGCGCCCAACCAGGGCCGAACCGTGCATGTCTCCGATAAGGCCGTAGTCGTGTATCGGTTTATATGTCAACGATGATTACTTATCGAATCTTCAACTTGGTGCATTAGCCTGCTGCCAACGCCTTCCATATTTACCGATGATTCTAGCTGCTTATTCGGTGCTTTTGCATCGAATGTCATCGTCTGGTGGTGACCATGGATATTATCCGGACTTACGCACGGCATGCCCGCCGAATTGGTTCCTCAAAGCCGCCAACAGGCGGCCACCAAAGGGTTGATTTTGCCGCGAGCGGAACCTAGCTTGAAGCGACATAGTGATAACAGGTATCGGGACTGCCAAGTCTACCGATTCCTGAACGGCCCAACGGCCTTCCCCTGAGTCGTCCACATATGATTCCAGAGACTCCAACTCGGGGTCTTCTTTCAGAGCGTCAGCAGCCAGGTCGAGCAGCCAAGAGCGGACCACGCTGCCGTGACGCCACGTTTGGGCGATGGCCGGTAAGTCGAAGTTGAAATCCTCCTTGGCGGCCAGTAGTTCAAATCCCTCTGCGTAAGCCTGCATAAGGCCGTATTCCACGCCGTTATGAACCATCTTGGTGAAGTGGCCTGCTCCAATCGGTCCGACACGGCTATATCCTGTTTCAGGCGAAGGTGCTAGGGCGTGGAAAATCGGCTCGAGGCGCTTGACCGCCGTTTCATCGCCGCCAACCATCAGAGAATAGCCCTCGGTCAAGCCCCATATGCCGCCACTAGTGCCGACGTCAATGAAATCGATGTCTTGTGCGGCTAATTTCTCGCCTCGGCGAATGCTGTCTTTATAGTTTGCGTTGCCTCCGTCCAAGATAGCGTCCCCTGGGCTGAGGAGTTGGGCAACTTCATCTATTATGTCTTCAGTAGGTTGACCCGACGGGACCATGACCCACACTGCTCGTGGGGCCGCCAAGCGTGATACCACGTCTTCTAAGGATACCGCTCCTTCTCCGCCAAAGTCAGCGCTGGCCGTGATTGCTTCGGTATCCCGATCATAGGTGACTACTCGGTGTCCGCCGATCACCAACCGTTGGGCCATGTTGCCGCCCATTCGCCCCAGGCCGATCATTCCCAGTTCCACGAATCCAACTCCTTTTCTTATGGTTAACAGTTCTTGTGGCTATCAAACCGTCGATTGGCCAATAGTCGATCAAGTCATTAATGCCTCAGATAAACAAGTTGATTCTTCGTTGATGTACGCATTCTTAGGTGGTTGGATAGGTGTGAGCCTCCGGATAGGGTACACGAGGCATTTGGTCCAAATCGGAATAATTGAATACCAATGGTAGAGTGCCGCCGAAGGTGTCTTCATGGGTGAATTCTGCCGACTGGCCGGCGTCTAGAGTATCCAAACAAACTACTGGGATTAATCCGAGGCAAATCACGATAAAGTCTAACCAACCAATCTTGATCCACAAGCAATATGGACACCGCAGCTTGGCAAGAATCGAGGGCTGGAGTTAGCTTCTCCCGTTGACCAATCTACGGGCCTCGCTGGCGACCGCCTCCGCAGTGATGCCAAAATTCTCGTAGAGAACACCAGCAGGAGCGGATGCGCCATACGAGTTCATGCCTACGGAAGCGCCGTCCAAGCCAACGTACCGTTCCCATCCCTTGGTAGTCCCAGCTTCCACTGAAACACGCGCGCGAAGAGAAGGGGGTAGGACTAGGTCTCGGTATTCCTTTGGTTGGTCATCAAAGACCTCCCATGAAGGCATAGATACGACCCTGGATGAAATCCCATCATGTTCCAGTGTTTGCCCCGCTTCAAGGGCTATATGTACCTCGGACCCCGTTGCGATGAGCACCACTTGAGGAGAATCACTGCTCTCCCAAAGGGTGTAACCGCCCTTAAGAACACCGTCGGCTGATGGCAATTTGGACCGGTCCAGCACCGGAAGATTCTGCCGGGTGAAGGCCATAGCGGTTGGGCCGTCCTGGCGGGTAAGCGCCGCACGCCATGCCTCGACAGTTTCAGTGGCATCGGCGGGCCGGCTTACCACCAAACCAGGTATCTCTCGTAAAGACATGAGGTGCTCAATCGGCTGATGCGTTGGGCCGTCTTCACCAACGCCGATCGAGTCGTGAGAGAACACGTAGATGACTTGCTGTCCCATCAGTGCGCCCAAGCGTATGGCGGGGCGCATGTAGTCTGAGAAAACGAGGAAGGTGGCGGTGTAAGGGATGGCCCCACCGTGCAATGCCAAACCGTTGGCTACGGCCCCCATGGCATGCTCCCTAACGCCAAAATGCAAGTTGTGGCCAGAGAACTTTCCTCCACCAATGTCACCTCGGTCGCTAAGGTGAGTCCTGGTAGACGGTGCCAAGTCTGCGGATCCGCCAAGGAACGCAGGAACGCCTTTGGAGATTGCGTTCATTACTTGGCCGGAGGCTGATCGAGTTGCTATGGGGTCGGAATTTTCGAACATCCCATTCAGAGCATCTTCCCAGCCGGCGGGCAAGCGTCCTTGCAGGGCGTCGTCAAGTTGTTGGGCCTCTTCGGGATATGCCTCCCGGAATTCACTAAAAGCTAAGTTCCAGTCGGTTTGTCGGGTCGTTCCTTCCTCGGAAGCCCGTCCCAAGTGAACGCTAACCTCAGGAGGCACGAAGAACGATTCGGTAGGCTCCCACTCCAGGTTCTCTTTGGCTAGACTCACTTCATCATCGCCAAGAGGGTCTCCGTGGGCCGAAGCTGTCCCCGCTTTGTTGGGGCTGCCGTAACCGATCACTGTCGTGCAAACGATCAGGGTTGGCTTCTCCGTCTCAGCTTTCGCCGTGGCGATGGCTGTCGATACTGCTTCTATGTCATTCCCATCGATGTTGTTGATGACGTGCCAACCGTATGCGTGGAAGCGCTGTCCGACGTTTTCCCGGAAGGTGATATCGGTATTGCCCTCGATGGAAATCTCATTGTCGTCATAAAGCATCACTAGCTTACCAAGCCCAAGAGTACCTGCCATAGACGCCGCTTCCGAAGTAATACCCTCTTGGAGATCGCCGTCGGAGACTATGGCGTAGGTGTGATGATCGATAATCTCATGGCCCGGTTTGTTAAACCGGCTAGCTAGCCAACGCTCGGCCAAAGCCATGCCGACAGCGTTTCCGAAGCCTTGGCCAAGTGGCCCGGTAGTGGCCTCTACACCGGGGGTTACGCCGTATTCGGGATGGCCTGGGGTCTTGCTGCCCCACTGGCGGAACTGCTTGAGTTCGTCCAATGAGAGGTCGTAACCGGTCAGGTGGAGCAGCGAGTAAAGCAGGGCTGAGGCGTGGCCTGGAGACAACACGAAGCGGTCGCGATTTGGCCAGGTCGGGTCTAATGGGTTGTGGGAAAGGAACCTATCCCAAAGGGCGTAGGCCATTGGCGCTTGGCCCATCGGTGCGCCGGGGTGTCCGGATTTTGCTTTCTGGACCGAATCTACTGCTAGGAATCGGATGGTGTTTATACAGAGTTGATCAAGAGCCTGGTCTGCCAAGGTAGAACCCCCTAACGTTTACCAGACGTTTCCAAGATAACCAGAGATCCGAGATTCTGAGCGGTGTCAAAATCCCTTGGTTATGTTAGCGAACGCGACGCATGTTGTCACTATTCTTTTGACCGCAACTAATCAGCAAAATTTAGCGCCTTACAAACAAGGATCATGGGCTGGTTAAGCCGAATCTCTGTAGGGTTATCAGGTTCGGGTAACAGCGACAAAATGAGGTGTTCTTCCGAGGTACTCCGGGTTCGCAAGTTTGCTCAGTGAGAGCGCGACGGTCGATGATTGACTAAAAAAGGGACGGTAACAATTAGGTTTCCACCGGTCCTTGCAAAAGTAGGAGTGCAGCCACGTCGATTTTTCTCCTTTCAACAATCTTGGTGACCAATTAATAAGGGCGGGTTTATAACCCGCCCGTGCGTTTGATTGACCTGGTCTCAACAACCTTATGACAGTTGTTTGGAGTTAGCCAACGCCGGGAATATCTTGTCTCTAAAGGCGGCCAACTCGCCTGTGGCGAACTCGTAGGTTTGGTCGGTCATCAGATAGAGGTGCTCCATGCCTGCGGCTTCTGCTTGTTTGATCCGTTCTGCGCAGTATTCTGGAGAGCCGATGAGACCCATGGTGTCACACAGTTGGGCTAGAGCGTCGTCGGGTAGGAATGCGCACAGTTCTTTGGCTTTTTCCCAGTCCTCAGCATGCGGGACATCGGGGTAGAGATCCCAGAGGCCACGTGGCAATTCAAATTCTGAGAAATCCAAACCAGCGGCCTTGAGCCAGCGAGAGTAGGTTGGTTCCATCAGTCGTTGGACCGCCAAAGGCCGGGCTATCTCCCTGGCTTCTTGGAGGTCGTCTCGGATGATGGTGGTGCAGGTGTAGATCGTCTCGATGTCGTTGGGATTTCGCCCTGCAGCCTTAGCGCCGTCAAATATGATTTCTCGGGATTCGGCTACCTGATTCGGGTGGATTCCGGTCATCAAAAGCGCGCCGTCGGCGACCTCACCGGCAACTTTCATTACCCTGGGTCCCGTGGCAGCGATGTAAACCGGGGTGGACACCCCTCCGCCGTGCTTCATTCGGCTAGTGGTGTCGCCAAAATCGTACTCGCCTCCGCCCATCAGGTCTTTCATCATGACGACCGAGTCGCGCATCTGCCGGACAGTTGCCGGTGGTATGCCGATGACATTGGCGGAACTATAACCCCGCCCAATCCAGATCTGAGCACGGCCCGGCGCAACTTCAGAGACCGTCTGTGCAGCAGATGCCAGCACCGAGGGATGCCGTGTTACTGGGTTGGTGACGGCCGACGCGACGTTGATGGTCTTTGTGTTGAGCAGTGCGTGCGCCATGGCGACGAAAACGTCCCGTTCCAGCATCTGGGAGTCCAACATTCCTACGCCGTTGAAACCAGCTGCCTCGCACTCCTGTACAAAGGCTGTTACTTCAGGAACGGGCTTACAGGGGGGTACTCTTAGGTCTATCTTGATTGCCATGATTCCTCCTTCACTTGGTTGCTAGTGGATACGCATTATCTGGTCAGCTCTTCACGCAAACGCTTTATCACTAATGCATTCTCTTCTTCGGTCAGGTTCAGCGGGTCGACTGCCAGTTCGTCAGGTTGTCCGAGGAAGTGTAGATAGATAGGGGTTTCGCCCTCCGTCATGGCGTTCAGGATCTCATCTCTGGTGGGGCCATTCCAATCTGGTCCAAATTTCATGACCGCGTGGGGGATCAGGTAGTCGTGGTTGTCATGCTCTAGGGTGATCTTAAGGCCTGGTATTTCACTGAGTGCGTCCACCACCTGTTCGGACAGCACCCGGTAGGCCCGCATCTCCAATTCCTCATCTTCTTCCAGAAACATATTCAACGCGGTAATCAGCCCTACCACTTCCTCTTTGGCGACCTTCATCGGCCGGCCCAAGAACTGCGCTGGATTTGCGTGGGCCGCGGCGGCCTCGATGAGGTCTGCGCGGCCACAGAGGATACCTGTGCCCTGAGGGCCCCGAATACCCTTTCCGCCACTGAACGACACCATATCGGCGCCATCAGCCAAGAATTTCTTGAGGTTCTCACGGGGAGGGAGCATGGAAGCGGCGTCGACGACGACGGGAACGCCCTTGCTGTGGGCGATCTCACAGACCTGTGCCAGGGGGATGGCCCTGCGGTTGGTCATAGGGGCACAGAGGAATGCCACGGCAGCGGTGTTTACCCCGATGGCGCCTTCCAGCTCCCAAGGGTGGGAGTACCTGGAATCGCCTATCTCCACCAGTTTGGCCCCACCGGCCCGGTAAGCCTGTTCGTAGGGGAAGCGGTGCATGTTTTGGATTATGAACTCGTCTTTCATTCCCGTGGTGTCGGGCAACTGACGCATCTTAACCGGGTCTTTCCCTGCAATGCAGGCCGCAGCTTGAAGGACCAATCCACCGGCCGCGCCGCTGCAGACAAATCCTGCTTCGGCCCCAGTCAGCCGGGCTATGTCTTCGCCAGCTTTGCGGTTTAGGTCTTCTACGTTCACCATGATTCGTGCAGCCCCTGCCATGACTTCCAGCACCTCAGGTCTGGTCCGTGTCCCTCCGTACTTGGTGACTGAACCGGCAGCATTTATAACTGGTTTTACACCTAGACGTTGGTAAGCTTGGCTTGCATCTAAGGGTATTCCGGGCATATTGTCCTCCTCTGGCGTATTACCCGACCGCGTGGACGTCGCGCCACATTATAGCAACTCTTCCAGCCTGGCAGTGTGCTAGAATTGGCAACCGAACCCATGGGCAATTACAGGCATAACCCAGCAAAAATATCGTGGGAGTTAGAGATGGACCAGCTAGATGTGCAGACCAAGATCGGTCTTGTTGTGGTTAGCGCTTCTTCGATCTCTGAGCTGAGGTATCCGAGGGCAGCGCCTCCGGGAGTGGCTTTTCTCACCAGCCGCATGATGCTGGAGGAAGGAGAGGGCATCGACGCTCTCATAAAGATGGAAAGCAACGCCTCTCGTGCCGTTGGGGAACTGGCCAGCGCCAAGGTAGATTCTGTGGCCTATTGCTGCACCGTTAGTGGTGCTTTACGCGGTATGGAAGGCGATAGGCAGTTCTGCCGAGAATTGGAAGACCAGTGGGGGACTCCCATCACTTCCACCATGCTGGCCGTTGTGGAGGCACTGCAGCACATGGATATGAAGAATATCGTGGTGACCACCCCCTATCCCGACAGCCATCACGTGGCGGAGCGGGCATATCTCAAAGAGGCAGGCATCGAGGCGCTTACTATGCAAGGCATGGGTCTAGAGAGCGCCGAGGGGTTTGCGTCGGTGCGACCACAAGAGATATTTGACTTCGCGATGGACGCATGGAAGGAATACGGAGATGAAGCCGACGGCCTATTCATCAGTTGCATGAACCACGACGGCATGGCAGCGGCTCAAACCCTCGAAGATACGATCGGAAAGCCCGTTGTCACCTCCCATTCTGCCACTCTGTGGAGTGTCCTCAGCCAGGCTGGCGAAACGGAACCTTTGCCGGGTTATGGTCGCCTGCTAGCGGAGCCACGGGCCGATCGTAGCAAGAATGCCACCAACGCTGTTTAACCTAACACCGAAATGAATAATTTGGAGAACCAGAATGACTACTGCAGACCGGTTAACCATGTCCCTTGGCGAAGCGATGTTCACGCAACGAGCCATCCGACGCCTTAAGCCCGACCCCATTCCAGACGAAGTCATGCGCGACATCATGGAGTCGGCCATCCGCGCCCCCAATGGTGGTAATACCCAACAGTGGCACTTCATCGTTTTGAAAGATGCCGACAAACGTAAGCAGATGGGTGAGTTGTACCATGAGGCCTGGTGGGCCAAACGCAAGGACCAGGGAATCATGGGGCCTGAAGACATTCCTCCCGGCAAGAACTCCCAGCGTTCAGCGATGCGGCTGGCCAATGAGTTCGGTGATGCACCTGTGATGGTCTTTATCTGCGCTTTAGCCAAGGGGGGCGCTAACGGCATAATACCTTCATCTCAGAACCTGCTGCTTGCTGCCAGGGCCCACGGTATCGGCGGCACTATAGCCACCCTGCACGAAGTGGTGGACCAGCGCGTCAAGAAACTGCTAAACATTCCGGAAACCGCTGAGATAGTTTATTGCATGCCTTTAGGCTATCCGCGGGGCGAGTTTGGTTCGGTTAGCCGTAAACCTTTAGAAGAGGTATGTGGCATCGACAGTTGGGATGTTCCTTATAAATAACCGCCATTAAAGGCCGGAGGAAGTAGATGGCGGTTCGAACCGGCAAACAGTTCTTGGAAGGTCTAAGGGACGGTCGGGAGGTCTGGTTAGAGGGTGAGCGATTGGTAGATGTCACCACACACGCCAAAACTGCCCGCATGGCAAAAACGCTAGCCGACATCTACGATCTCCAACATACACCGGAGTACCACGACAATATGACTTTCGAGTCGCCAAGTAGTGGAGACCCGGTGTCTCTGTCCTACTTGGTTCCTGAAACTCAAAAAGACCTTATGCGCCGCCGGGGCGCCCTCGAGATCGTTGCTCAGTCTTGCCACGGCATGTTGGGGCGCACCCCGGATTATGTGAACATTCAGGTAACCGCATCCCGCCAGTTAGCCCATCTCTACGGGCTGAAAGATCAGCGGTATGCAGACAACCTCCGGAACTACCACGAGTTTGTGCGAGAACATGACCTGTGCCTTACCCATGCCTTTGGTCACCCTCAGGTCAATCGTTCATTGAGTTTGGCCGAACAGATTGAGCCGTACACTGCGGTGGGTGTTGTTGACCGTACCAACGAGGGAGTCATCGTAAGGGGCGCTAAGCAATTGGCTACATTAGCGCCGTTCTCCGACGAGATATTCGCTCCCGTCTACCGGCCTCTGCGCCCAGATAACGAAGAAGACCGCAAGCACTGCATCGGGTTTGCAATTCCTGTGGCAACTCCCGGTCTCAGGTTCCTTTGTCGCCCCAGCCATGACATGGGTCGGCCGTTGGCGGACTATCCGCTATCGGGCTAGTACGATGAGATGGACGCTCTTGCCATTTTCGATGACGTGCTGATTCCCTG
>Ga0066372_10001029_pt1 | contig 10988 bp, 6 predicted proteins | sample Knorr_S15_td_250_FD_77011 | JGI IMG/M metagenome (GOLD analysis project Ga0066372, IMG submission 77011) | Marine microbial communities from Southern Atlantic Ocean transect - Knorr_S15_td_250_ad_251m_LV_A | ecosystem: Environmental > Aquatic > Marine > Oceanic | place: Southern Atlantic ocean... | reverse complement strand
GGCAAAACTCTGTTTGCACCGTATCCTCCGCGTGCGCACATAACAGCATCAATTTTAGGATTTACGAACATTCTATGCAGATCGTCTGCTCTTTCTTGTGGCGTGCCGGCGAAGGGCCCCCATTGGAGGGAGTTGCTTTTACTAATTTCGATATTGTAACCAAGTTCTGTGAAAAACTTAGCGGTATTTTTGAGGACATTCTCATCAAGCCAGTAGGATGGGCTGACCACACCTATTGTAGAGTTTTCTTTAATTGATTTTGGCTTAATCATAGATTATTGTTTTTACGATCTGGTTTTGAACATATCGATGTTTTGATGAAGATCCAATATAGCCATTCATTAAAATCGAGAACGCCACAGTGCCGTATTTTGGAGAATCGATATATCCGGCCAAATTACGTGCCCCAGATAGTCCCCCAGTCTTTGCCCTGACTAGGTCCCCTTCTTCGATCAATCTTTTTTCTAGCGTACTCTTTGGCCATCCGCCCCCTGGGAGAGTATATATAAAATCGTTTTTGTATTTGCTGTTATATACCCAAGATAGGAGAGATATAAGTTGGTCAGAATTGGTCAGTGTGTAACGAGATACGCCAGAACCATCAGCCAGTCTAATGTTTGAGGTATCTATTTTTACTTGCTCGGCTAAAAAAGATTTTACGCTGTCGAGACCAACTTCCCATGTTCCGGGCAACGTGTCCAACGCTCCAATTGTTTTTACAAAAAGTTCCGCGGTCAGATTATCGCTTTCGTTCATCAAGTTTTTTGCAGAGACTATTAGTGAGTCTGAATAATGAACAGTTAGCTCCTTATAATCTGTTAAGTCCTGAGTTTTTCTGGATAATTGTTTAACTATTATCCTGTGCTCATTTAATAACTGTCTAAAGATTGTTCCGGAAAACAAAGAAGGATCATAGATATTCCTATAAAGCGTATCCCTTTTTGTGGTATCAATTATCTCACCAGAAACTGAAAAGTTGTTACCGCTTGTAACCCAGTCTCTATCAATCTCCAATTTATTAAAGTCCAAGGTATCATTTACTGTTATAGAGTTATTTTCAAAAGTGATGTAAGATGTCTCCGGGAAATAACTTATGTCAGCAGGGCTACCTATATCCCCAGGCTCAACATAAAAGTCTATGCAATTATCATTTACGGATAGTGCGCCGATTGGTGCCGCATACCACCAGGGCCCCTCGTCCCACATCCAGCCTTCACCATAGTTTAGTGAATCAAGGAGGCTGTCGTCTAGATATAGTGTGTCAATTTTTTTAATATTTTTTGAAACGATTATTGCAAGAGAGTCAAGCTGGTTTATCGTTAGATCTGGGTCACCGCCGCCTTTTAAGACCAAATTATTTTTATTTTTTAATACCCTTGTTTTGAACGTATGATTGTTCCCCAGGTAGTGCAGCGCAGCTGCGCAGGTGTATAGCTTATTTGTACTGGCGGGCATTAATAGTTTTTGACTGTTGTAGGCATAAAGTGTTTTATTATTCTCAAGAGAGACTATTTTTATTCCCATGTTCAGGTCGATCCCTGAGGACTCTATAATTTTATTTATTTTATTCATCAACCCTGGATCCCCATCTAGATAAAGAAGGGACCTAGGCGGTGAGCAAGACAGGCACGCTATAAACGCAGCAATGAATAAGTGTTTATTTATCAATTCCTAGTAGGCCTTTTTATTCTAAAGACATGATAAATTTATCTAGGATAGTGTGGCCAAATCTGAAAGATGCTGTTGCATCTTTAACCGGAAGATTGTGGTTATCAACAAATGCCTGGGTTGCTTCAAGGTGAGTCTGAAAACCCCACACAGGCTCGGTCTTGCTTGCTATCGCATCAGCGGATACCAGATCGCTTTCTGCGATCACCTCAAAATCAGGTGGAACTTTCGTGATTCCATCTTGGTGCGAATAAAGCAAAGGCCCAGAGCTAGGTGCTCCCCATAGTCCACTCTTTTTTACGTGCACAACCCGCTCACCCTGTTTTTTTTCTCCTGACCATAAAGGTCCTACCTTGCCTCCATAGATATGACCGATAAGCTGGTGTCCGTAACACAGGCCAAGAACCGAAATGCCTTGTGCGGACGCACCGATCATAATGTCAGAGATATTTTGTTGCCACTTATTATCATCATTTACTGATGCAGCGCTTCCAAAGACAATGATGCCCCTGACATTACTATTATACATTCCAAGGCTTTTAGTCCCATACAGAGCAGGCAGGTGATAGGTCACTGGGTATGGTGCTACGTTTGCAATTCTGTTGAAAGACTCAATCGCAGGTTTTACTACGGCAGGGTCAATAACCATTAGATGTTTTTCTGTTTTCATTTTAGACAGTTTATTCTGGTCTTCGTCCGGATTAAAAGTAGCGTATTTTTGATATGTAATCGTATATAATTTTGTTTCATTAAAAGAGAGTTTCAAATATTATAGTCTGATTGGTTAATGAAACTATAAACTTATATGCATATATAATTATGTTTCTTAGTATTAATGATTAATAGTGGTAGTGAATTGAATAAAATAATTTATCTAATACTCATATTATTATTTGGCTGCAACAGTTTACCTAATAGCGAAAATAAATCAAAGATTAAGGTATCTCCAGAGGTAAAAAAACGTGTCCAAGAATTAATTAATAATAATATTATTGAAGCCGCTGAGGTATTTAACAAGCCAAGCTCAAATAAAGCTTTTGAAAGAAACTTTGTTTCCCTTGATTCTTCACACACCGGAATTAATTTTAAAAATGTTTGGAATCCAGATCCTATATACAAAGGACAGCTTGGTAATTCTTTTATTGCAGCTGGTGTTGCAATTGGTGACTATAATAATGATGGGTTACAGGATGTTTTTTTATCAAGGCAACAAGACGGAGGAAGGTTATACCGCAATCTTGGTGGATTTAGGTTCGAGGACGTAACAAAAAAAACTGGAATCCTATCTGAATCGATATGGAGCACAGGCGCCTCTTTTATTGATATTAATAATGACGGTTGGCTTGATATATACGTATGTGGTTTTGACAGTCCGAATCAGTTATATATTAATAAAAATGGTATTTATAAAGAGTCGGCAAAAGAGTTCGGACTAGATTTTAAAGGTGCGAGTGTGTCTATGGCTTTTTCAGATTTTGATCAAGATGGAGATGTGGACGCTTACTTATTAACCAATAGACTCCATGATACAGATTCTACGATGAATGTAAAAACGATCAAGAACAAAAAAGATCCATATATTGTTGTACCTAGACATCGAGAGATCGGCTACTTTATTAAGCGACCTGGGAGAATCCCTCTTCTTGTAAATGCTGGACAGTTTGACCATCTTTACCGAAATGATAGTGGAAAGTTTGTTGATATATCTATCGAGTCTGGGATAGGTCAGCAGCCTTACTATGGACTATCGGCAACATGGTGGGACTATAATAATGATGGAATGCCAGATCTATATGTTGCTAATGACTATATGGGGCCGGATCATTTATTCCAAAATATGGGCACCGATGAAAACGGAGTGACTCAATTTAAAGATGTTGTCAAAGATGCCTTACCATATACACCATGGTTTTCGATGGGTTCTGACTATAGTGACATTAATAATGATGGCAAGATGGACATGATGGCATCTGATATGGCTGGGAGTAATCACTACAGAGACAAGGTGTCGATGGGTTCCATGAGTGGTTCAGATAGTGAAGCCTGGTTTCTAAATTTTCCTAATCCTCCGCAGTATATGCGAAACACTGTTTATCTAAATACTGGAACTGAAAGGTTTATGGAGGTTGCTTATCTTACTGGACTTGCTGCAACAGACTGGACCTGGACAGTTAAATTTGGTGATCTGGATAATGACGGATATGAGGATGTTTATTTTACAAATGGTATGTCCAGAGATTTTGTGAATGGTGACCTAAAAGATCGATTTAGAGTAATTACAAATAATGATGAAAAAATTCTAAAAGAGTCAGACCTATGGGAAAATGAAGAACCTTATCGTTTGAGCAATATGGTGTATAAAAACTTAGGAGACTTTAAGTTTAAAAATGTTAGCAGCGATTGGCGATTAGACTATTACGGAGTTAGTACAGGCTCAGCATTGGGAGATCTCGATGGTGATGGTGATTTAGATATTGTGATGAACGGTTTTGATGAATCAGCTCGGGTTTATCGCAATGATTTAGCAGAAAATAATTCTATCCGTATTATTTTGGAAGGCAAACAAACTAATAGTCAGGGTCTTGGCGCTAGAATTGAAATGGATTACGATAACAGAACGAAGAAAATGCTTCGTTATTCTTCAAGCTCTAGGGGTTTTATGTCTTCAAGCGAGTCCATTATTCATTTTGGTCTTGGTGACCACAAGAGAGCAGATAAGATTACTATTTATTGGCCATCAGGAAATATTCAAATCCTAGATAATGTTCCTGTAGGTTTTGATTACACCGTTTCTGAGAAAAATACTTCAAAAGAAATAGAGAATCAAAAGACACAAATGTTTAAAAAAAGTGAAGGCTCTATAGCAAATATTTATCACTATGAAAAATATTTTGATGATTTTAAACGCGAAAATTTACTGCCAAATAAGTTGTCCCAGCTAGGATCTGGCGTGTCATGGGGTGATATAGATGGAGATGGAGATGACGATATTTATATTGGTGGAGCATCTGGGTTTCCCGGTAGAATTTTTACAAATAATGGATCTGGTAGTTTTGTAAACAAGTTTCAGTTTGTATTTAACATTGACGCTGACTATGAGGATATGGGTTCAATTTTCATTGATCCAGACAATGATGGAGACCTCGATCTTTTTGTTGTGAGTGGCGGAGTAGAGTGCCGTGCAGGAGATAAAATATTGCAGGACCGGTTATATCTAAATGATGGATCTGGCAATTTTGCTAAAGCAGCTTCCGGGCTGATACCTAAAATAAATTCTAGTGGTAGTGTGGTCGCAGCAGCAGATATAAATAAAGATGGTAAACTAGAATTATTTATCGGGGGAAGGGTAGTCCCTGGCAGCTATCCTGAAAGCCCTAGGTCTTATTTGCTAACAAACTCAGGGGAAAGGTATATAGATGCGACAGATAACATTGCTCCTGAGGTAAAATATTCAGGGATGGTTACCAGCGCTATATTCTCTGATGTAGATGGTGACAATTGGGCAGATCTTTTGGTGACCTATGAATGGGGTCCTATTCGTTTTTTTCAAAATAAATCAGGGAAGTTAGCGGAGCAGACGAACGATGTAGGACTAAAAGGTAGGTCCGGATGGTTTAATAGCATTAGCGCTGGAGATGTTGATAACGATGGTGATACAGATTTTATCATTGGTGGTACAGGATATAACACCAAGTACAAAGCATCTTCTATTAATCCAGAAATTCTGTTCTATGGAGACTTTGATGGAAGTGGCAAAAAAAATATTATTGAGGCAAAATTTGAAAAGGATATTTGTTTTCCGCGAAGAGGTCTTGGTTGTTCAAGTAGCGCGATGCCAATAATAAAAGAGAAATTTCCAACCTATCATGATTTTGCAGTTTCATCATTAGAAGAAATTTATACTGAAGAATTATTGAGCTCTGCGGATAAGTTCGAGGTCAATGAACTAGCGTCAGGTGTTCTAATAAACCTCACAGACGCAAACGGGAATATTAGTTTTGACTTTCGTCCGCTACCCAGAATTATACAAGCCAGTCCGGTTTTTGGTTCAAGCTTATGTGATGTAAATGGAGATGGTAACCTTGACCTGTATGTGGTTCAAAACTTTTCTGGACCTCAGCGTGAGACAGGATACATGCACGGTGGAGTCAGTCAGCTTATGTTAGGAGATGGAACTGGAAATTTTGAACCAATCTCCGCAGAAGAAAGTGGACTGGTCGTCCCTGGTGATGCAACTAGCTTGACCACTCATGATATTAATGGTGATGGGAGCGTAGACTTTCTAGTTGGTGTAAATAACGGTAAGTATGAGTCATTTATTAATCAAACGAATTCAGATTCTTACGCTCTTAGACTACCTGATTTTCCAAGAGGAAAAAAATACATTGGTTCAAAAATCTGGGTATACTTTAACAATGATTCTGTCCAAATACATGAGCTATTTGCCGGAGGCGGTTATCTATCACAATCGGCTCCAATTATTTTTATAGGTAATAAAAAAAATATAAAAAAAATTATCCTTCAGTGGCCAGATGGCACCAAAAACGAGATACATAATTACAAGGATTCAAGTGGTATTAGTTCTTTATAGGATATAGATGGTAAATCAATTTTTATCCTTGTATGATTTGATTTAAGTTAAAATACGTTGAAGAATTATTTTTTAATATTTGTCAATATAACTTTATTTATTTGCTGTTCAAATAACGACAGTTCCTTCATCACATTTTCTGGGAAGATCAAAAACTCAACAGCTGATATTATTACTGTGTCGAACTACAATAGCACCATGAGAGAAGATTTTCCTATTGATTCATCAGGGCATTTTTCAGCAAAGGTCAAGATAGATAAGGATGGATATTATTTCTTTAAAATTGGAAGGCCATATGCGACAGTTCGTTTCAAAAAAGGCCACAACGTTCACGTTGATATTGATGCCGATGATTTCTTTAAATCTCGAAGTTTTTCTGGAGATTTAAAAATTGAAAACAATTATAGCGTTGGCAAGTCATCGCTCAGGTCAAAATTTGTTGGCGATCCGAAAGATTATTTTGTTGTTCCATTAGATGAATTTTTACTCAAAATAGAAAAAACTAGAGACGCAGTTTTTGAATTATTGGAAAAGTCAAATCTCAGTTTAGAGGATAAAATTATAGAAAAGAGAATCATTGAGTATGATTATTTGCAAAGTTACAATAACTACCAAAAGTTTTATAGTTACCATAAGAAAGTCAAAGCAAATCTCCCAGATGACTACTATGACCCTGTAATAAATATGGATACTGACGATGATGAAATATTTAGACACAGTAGGGCGTATCGAAATCTTATCGTTGAAAATTTTAGACACTCATCGAAGCGGGAGCTAGCTCTTGATTCCACGTTGACCATTATTGATTTTGTAAAAAACAAAATCTCTAATATAAAAAGTATAGATATCCGAGAGCAGTATGCGAGCATGCTGATAAGGCAAATGAAAGAGAGTAATCCCAACCTGGATGATGATTATAAAAGAATAATGAGCTTGCTGCTTACTGATAGAATGAAGGAAAAGCTTACACAAAGACATAAAACAGCTAAAGAGTCAACCTCCGGTGCTCAGGCAATTGACTTTAATTATGAAAATTTCAATGGCGGAAGAACTACTCTAAAAGATTTGTCAGGGAAACTACTATATATAGATGTGTGGGCTACCTGGTGCGGACCCTGTATCAAAGAAATGCCCGCCTTAAAAGAATTGGTTGCACATTACGCTGGTAAAGAGATCGAGTTTGTTAGTATTTCCATAGACCATCAAAGTGATTATAAAAAATGGAGGAAAATGGTCCCAGAAAAAAATGTAGGAGGTATTCATCTCTATGATAATGAAGGATTAAACTCTTCATTTATGAAAGCATTTAGTGTCGGTCTTATTCCTCGCTTTATGATGATCGATCGTGAAGGAAAGATTATCACAGCGCATGCACCTAGACCTAGCGATAAAGGGGTTAAAGATTTTATTGATAAACAATTAAGTGGGCCTAAGGTCATAAAATTTACATCTAACTAAGGAGAAAAATCATATGAGTAATATTAAACAAAAATTATTTTCAATTTTTTTTATAGCATGTATTCTTTTTGCTGAGGATGATGTAAAGAGCATTAGTGCTGATTCAGATCAAGGTGTGTCAAATGTAAGCTATGCTTCAATGTTAACGCCTCCGGTGATTGAGATCCATCATGTTGGACTGAACACTATTGATACGCTTCCGGATTATATCCCGCCATATTCAGAGGTGTTGGTTGATGTTATGATAAATGGTGGGATTGAAGATGAAACGATTGAGCCAGGAGGTGTTGTACTTAACTGGCAGGTTAATTCATTAAGCGCAAATGTTTATGTAAGCGCTATGCCGCTATTGTTTAACCTCCTTTATCAAAACTGGCACTATATCAAGCGAGTAGATCCCTATCCAAATGGGACACAGATCTACTGGTGGGTTACTGCTTTGAATGTTGATGGGGAGATGTCCTCCACTGAAATAGATTCGTTTGTCATTGGGACCTTAGCGATCGGTGATGAACCACTGCCAAAATCATTTAATATTATGGGTAATTATCCAAACCCTTTTAACCCTACTACAAATATAAATTTCACAGTAGATCATATCTCTGAAATTGATTTATCTATCTACAATCTAGATGGGAGTTTAGTACGTAGTTTCTCGCTTGGGAACCTACAGCCAGGAAATCACAGTGTAAGCTGGGACGGAAAAGATTACTCACTAGGCCAGGTACCATCCGGCATATATATCTATCGATTACAGTCAGAGCATCATTCAGGCACTGGCAAAATGACACTGTTAAAGTAATAACCACAAGTATATATAATAATATATGAGACTTAACTTATTTCTTATTATTCTCTTTTGCTCCAGTCTGTTCTCTCAGTCAGTCTCAGTCTCTGGTATTGTGACAAGTGATAGAGGTGAGATATTGGCTGGTGCCAATGTATTTATCGAGGGAACCGCATTAGGAGCTGCGACAGATGTATCAGGTAAATACCAAATAAAAAATGTTCCTTTCAATCGTAATTATAAAATCTCAGCGATGTATATCGGCCACAGAAAGATGACCAAAGATATAGAAACCAAGCAGGGTATAGATTTGAAGATTGATTTTGAACTAGTATTATCCTTGGTAGACCTTGATGAGGTTGTTGTCGCGGCTAGCTTTAGTGAAAGAAAGAAAAGAGCACAGGCGTCGCCAATAACAATTATTTCACAGGATGATCTAAGGAGGCTTCCTGTTCGTAGCATTGATGAGGTCTTGTCTGGTAAAGTTCCCGGAGGATATGCCAATCTTCCGTCTAGACCTGGTGAGAATAATTCTGCGTTTACACTTAGAGGTGGCACCAGTGGATCAGGCAGGCCGCTGGGTGATGTCAAAATCTATATTGATGGGATTGAGCTATTAGGGTTTGACATGCAGTCTTCGCCAGGGATTGCTGATTTTATTGATCCTGATGATATTGAGAAAATTGAGGTCATTAGAGGGCCAATGGGATCTACCTTGCATGGTTCTAACGCACAGAGTGGTATTATCCAGATATTTACAAAAAAAGGTTCAAACTCTAATAAAACAAGAATGAAAGTAAAGCTCGCCCAAAAAGTCATTGAGGCACCTATCTTGAATGGTGATGCTATAGGAAAAGAGGCAGCTTTTAGTTTGAGCGGTGGTAGCTCATCAAATGTTAGTTATAATCTAGGGTTCAATAACTCTACAGATGAAGAGGTGATGCCAAGCAATGGCAAGGGAATCGAGCAGCTAAAAGTTCATGGCTCTATCAACGCCCGTATCGGACCTACGGTGGTTGATGTAAAAACATATCACAGTTGGGGAGAGCAGGGTTTTTTCAGCAATCTCTATCACCTCCTTGAGTATAAGGAAGACCGTTCATGGGTCAATGCGCCAGCACACTGGGATGATGCGCTTGGGATTGATTCGACTATTGGCGGAACCAGCTACTATAAGCCTGGTTTTAGTCTTAATGTTACACACAGCTTCTCTCCTGATTTATATCAGAGTATCGTAATCGGGAACGATTCAAAACGGTTTCTATATAAAAAATCTTTATCAGGTACTGGGCCAGTGTATCTCACCGAAAACTGGAACCGCTATACCCTTAATTATTTTTGGCATTACAAAAATAAAATATCGAATTATTTTAATGTGGATCTTACGGCCGGAACACAGAAAACAATAAGCAATCATGTCAGGCTCTCAGGTGAACTAGAGGAAGAAAAAGAGCAGTATTATTACGAAGACTTTGATGGCGCATCTCTAGTAGATCAGAGCAATCAGAACTCGGGGTATTACGCCGAACTATTATTAGACTATAATGACAAGTTATTTTTAACTGTTGGTGAGCGTATCGAACAGAACGAGTTCTTTGGTAAGGACTATGGCACCCACTATAGCCCTAGAGTCGGTATCTCATACGTATATGAGATTGGTAGTATTATCATGAAGTCAAGGGCTGCCTGGGGCAGAGGAGGCATTAACCCGCCCAAGGCGAATCAGGCTCTTCCTAGTGAGTCAGACTATAGCATAAATCTAGGTAACCCCGATCTTAGGCCTGAGCGTCAGTCGGGATATGAGATGGGGGGGGATTTTTATTTTGGCGATAATATTTTTGTAGAAATTACCTACTTCGATCAGCTTTTTTTGGATGGCGTTGCGAATGATCCAAGTATTGATGACCCGTACACACCTAAACAAGAATATCAATATGTTAACCTTGGTCAGATCATTAATAAAGGTTGGGAGATTGCAGCAAAAACAAGAATAGGGCCGATAGATTTAAGTGCGAACTATTCCATTTTGGATAGCCGCTGGGGGGAAGACAGTCTTAGACAAAATGATCTATCGTATGAAGGTTTTTTTGATAAAGGTGTCCGCAGGAATGATGTCCCCGAGTCAACGGGCAATTTATCCTTTTCATACAGTATTCCGGGCTATAGTCCGAAAGCAAAAAAAGGCGGATCTGCGGTACTTGACATTAACTATATAGGCAAGAAAAAAGGCAGAGATTGGTTATTATATTATGACGGGTTTTATAACCCAGATATTCCAGCGGTCTCCTATTACAGTAAGGAGCTCATTAAGGTTTATGACCCATTCACATCATTAAGATTAAGATTTAATTACTGGGTGACAAATAAAGTATCTGTTTTTATGGATATTCGTAATCTTACAGGTCACACAGATATTTCAAGGTCAATCACAGCGCCAGCTCTTGGTAGGCAAACGACTATGGGATTTGATTTTGAAATATAAGT
>Ga0066372_10001028_pt1 | contig 10994 bp, 13 predicted proteins | sample Knorr_S15_td_250_FD_77011 | JGI IMG/M metagenome (GOLD analysis project Ga0066372, IMG submission 77011) | Marine microbial communities from Southern Atlantic Ocean transect - Knorr_S15_td_250_ad_251m_LV_A | ecosystem: Environmental > Aquatic > Marine > Oceanic | place: Southern Atlantic ocean... | reverse complement strand
TGGTGTGGGAAAAAGGTTAATGCTCAGGGTAACCAGCCATCCACCTTGGCCAGGCCGGCTTGTAGGCCTGGTCGTAGGCGCGGTGCCACTTGAGCTTCCAAAGTTTCTTGATGGGCACATGCTGGACGGAGTGATCCATGAACACCCCCTGAATACCTCCATTGTGCCGGTCCATGGCGAAGTGTTTCATCTCCTGGTTGTAGCCGCTCCACTCGCCGTTATACTGAGGAGGCGCCATGCGCGCTCGGAATGGCCCGCCACCGCGCCACATCATGTCCATGAACATTGGGATTTGATGCAGGTCAAAACCGGCGGGACTCATGTTGCGCCAGTGCCACGCCTTCTTACGCCCTTGGATATCAGTTTGAGCATTATAGAGCCAGTTGTTGTTACCGTAACTAGCCCGGGTGGGAATGGGCTGAAGTGAGATGCCACCATGCTTAAAGGAGGCATTCCAACTGCCAATCGCCGACCAGGAGTCTCTCTTGTTTTTGACGACTGGTTTGAGGATGTAATTACGGCCTTCACTGCTCCGTGCCAATTTAGCAGAGGGGCAAAGCAGGATATCCTGCTTGCGCCAGAATTTCTCCAGTGATGCCACCCATTCGCCACGCCACCAGCCACCCTGCATATTCATGCTCATGCCGTCGCTGAAGTTACCTTCGTTGTCATCGGTGTAATATTGCCAGACCAGGCCCCATTGCTTGAGATTACTGATACACACCGTCTGCACACCCTTGGCCTTTGCCTTGGCCAGGGCCGGCAACAGCAGGGCCGCCAGAATGGCAATGATTGCGATGACCACCAACAACTCGATCAATGTGAACGCCCTGATCACCCCAGAATTCCGTTTTGTCTTTTTCATCGTTTGTCCTGTTCACTAAAAATTGGTCAAAAACCGGGCTGTTGGCAAGGTATTTTTGTGGGGAGTTTAAATTGATTTTTTGATTTTTTCAGACACGCTTCTGCCGTCATGCTTGTAGAGAGAATCAGTGTCAACTGGACGGTCAAGCCCGACAACTGCAAGGACTTACCCAAGTACGGAAACAGCAACGAAGGACGGATCAATCCCAAATACCTCGACGGGATCAACGGCATCCACGGGAAACTCGAGGCCCAAGGCCACACAATCGTTGAACAAGGCAAACAGTTTTTCTTGTGGGATTTACAAGGAAAAGCCGTCATCCAAAAATTCAAGTAGCCCACCCTGCCCTTGGCCAAACGCCTTACCATCATCCGTCACGCGAAGTCGAGTTGGGAGAATCCCAAGTGCGAAGACCACGATCGACCGCTCAACAAGCGCGGCCTCCGCAACGCGCCCGAGATGGGCTTTCGACTGGCCAAGCGCGACTGGTTGCCGAACCTGTTCCTCGCCAGCACGGCCAAGCGCGCCCGCGACACCGCCGCACTTATCGCCGGCAAGGTCGCTTACACTGAGGGGCGGATCATGTTCGATGACCGGTTGTACCTGGCGCAACACGGAGAGTGGCGGAGCATCATCGGGGCCCTTCCGGCCGAGGCCGCGCACGTCGCCTGCATCGGGCACAACCCCGGCATCACCGAGCTGGCGAACCACTTCTCCGGCGAGTACATCCATAACGTGCCAACCTGCGGCCTGATCGACATGAGGTTCGAGGTCGACGCATGGGCGAACGTCTTCGAGGCCAAGCCGGCGTCGTTCGAGTTCGATTTCCCCAAGAACGCGCAGCCGTAAAAACCCACGCTTGCACCCCACCCGGCGGCCAAGCGCGCTTAACGGCGTGCGTGCCGACCCGGGCTCCAACGACGAACCCTGCGACCCGCCGATGTCCTGGCGCTGACCCCGTGCAATTTGCTGTTCATGTCGGTCGAAGTATTACGAAGCATGATGAAAACCAAGCCAAAGCTGGCCTCGCTGGTGCTGTTTGCGCTTGCCCACATCATGGCAGATTGCATGGTGGCCTGGAATCAGAGGCTGCAGAGCAAGGCCAGCTCCAAGTTCCTCCGGCTCTAGCCGAATGCTGGACGCAAAATAAACCGTCATTAAGCCAAAGAGACCGTTGACATTAGACCGCTGGATGGATATGTTTCCGGCCCTTTTAGGGAGTAAATCGCATGGTTCGAATACTACTATTTGTAACAGTTTTGGCCTTGGGTGGGGGTGCATTCATCGCTTTCAGTAATGTTCAGGGAGAGATGAACAGAATTACCGCTGATCTCGATACAGCCGAAACCGAGCTCGCCAGCACTCGTGGTGATTTGGCCAATGCCAAAAAAGCGCAGAAAGAGGCGGAGGAAAAGATGGCCAAAGCCCAAGACGAAGCCGAATCCGCTGTGGCCCGCTTTCGCAATGCGCAGCAAGCCCTTGTACAGCAACGACAACGTGCCGAACTGCACGAAGCCGCCGCGAAAAAGTTCGAGGCCGACTGGATTCAAGCAAACGCATTCAGTGAGTCTTGGCGACAATTCCAACTCGCCAATGGTACTCAGGATCAGATTAAAGAAAAACTGAACGCATACAGAGATGTCAGCAACCAACGCGCCCAGTTTCTTGCCGAGAATGGCATCCTGCTCACCCAAATCGAGAAGCAGGGGGTTGAATTGGCCCGTTACACCGGCGCCCCCGTGAAGGTCTCCCTTCCCCGAACCCTTCAGGGCAAGGTCACTGCCGTGGATGCACAATTTGATTTTGTGGTGCTGGACGTCGGGGAAAGCCAGGGTGCCCGTGAACACGGCGAACTGCTCGTGAGCCGAGGCGAAAAGCTCATCGGCAAACTCCGCATTCTCGATGTCAAAAAGGATCACAGCATCGCCAACATCCTCCCGGGTTGGAAACAGGAGGAAATACAGACGGGCGACCACGTGATCGTCGGGAACTGACTCGGCACTTTTTTATGCGTTTATTTGCCAGGGCCATCCTCTCCTTTTTCGCGATTCTCTTCGCGGTCCTCGCCTTGGGTATGACCACGGGATGCATCGGGCCAGACACTGAAAACAAGTCCGCCCGCCCCTGGAACACTCCCCGCCCCTGGGAACACGGTATCCCGGGAAGTATCTCGGAACGCCGCTAATTTCACGAAAAAACAGCGTTCTCATGCCGAGCTTTTGCTCGGTTTTTTTGTTTTCCCCAACAACCTGAATTGTGGTATAAATAGAGTCTAATTGAATAAGCGAACCGCGTTCGGTTCGTGTCAAAAGACGTTATGAGACCGGATAAACTGACCATAAAATCACAGGAGGCGCTGCAGGCGGCGCATGAACTGGCGCATGAACACACACAGCAGCAGGTCGATGGCGAGCACCTCGCCCTGGCCCTGGCTCGCCAGCAGGATGGCATCATCCCCACTCTGCTCCAGCGAACCGGTGTTGACTTGACCAAGTTCCAAGCCGAGCTCGAGGCCGAGCTGGCCCGCCGTGCCAAGGTCAAGGGCACCAGCACGTCAGACCTTTATCTTAGCCCCGAGCTAAAGCAGGCGCTCGACGCCGCCCAGACCGAGGCAACGCAGCTCGGCGACGAGTACGTCAGCACCGAGCACCTGCTGCTTGGCTTGTTGGTCAAGGGCGGCCCCGCGCTTGGCCGCGTGTTCGACAACCACAAACTCCGGCGCGACGGCCTGCTTAATGCGCTTGGCCAAGTGCGCGGCAACCAACGCGTCACCGACGCCAACCCGGAGGACAAGTTCCAGGCGCTGGAAAAATACGGCCGCGACCTCACCGCCCTGGCCAGGCAGGGCAAGATCGATCCCATTATCGGGCGCGACGAGGAAATCCGCCGCGTGATGCAGGTCCTCAGCCGCCGCACGAAGAACAACCCTGTGCTCATCGGCGAGCCGGGCGTTGGTAAGACCGCCATCGCCGAGGGCCTGGCCCGGCGCATCGTTAGTGGCGACGTCCCGGAGTCGCTCAACAACAAGACATTGATCGCGATGGATCTCAGCGCGATGATCGCCGGCGCAAAATACCGCGGCGAATTCGAGGATCGCCTCAAGGCCTTCATCAAGGAGATCACAGACAGTGACGGTCAGATCGTTTTGTTCATCGACGAACTGCACACGCTCGTCGGTGCCGGAGCCGCCGAGGGCGCGACCGATGCCGCGAACATGCTCAAGCCGCAACTCGCCCGCGGTGAACTGCGCTGTATCGGCGCGACCACGCTCGACGAATACCGCAAATACATCGAGAAAGACCCCGCCCTCGAGCGCCGTTTCCAACCGGTGAAAGTGGACGAGCCGACCGTCGAGGCCTCCATTGCCATTTTGCGCGGACTAAAGGAACGCTACGAGGTGCACCACGGCATCCGTATCCAGGATACCGCACTTGTGTCCGCCGCCACTCTCTCCCATCGGTACATCACCGACCGCTTCCTGCCTGACAAGGCGATCGACCTCATCGACGAGGCGGCGGCACGGCTGCGAATGGAACTCGACTCGATGCCGACCGAGATCGACCAACTCGAGCGGCAGATCATGCAGTTCGAGATCGAGCGCACGGCGTTGAGGAAGGAGAAGGAAGCCGCCAGCAGGGAGCGCCTGGCCAAGCTCGAGGAAACCCTGGCCAAGCTGAAGGAGGAAACCAACGCATTAAAATCAAGCTGGCAGGACGAGAAGGCATCCATCAATGCCGCCAGCATCGTCAACAGCCAACTCGAGGAGGCACACCGCGAACAGGAAAAAGCCGAACGCGACGGCGACCTCAACCAAGCGGCGCAAATTCGATACGAGACGATCCCCGGCCTCGATAAAAAACTGGGCGACATGCAGGAGGCGCTGAAGCAGTCCGGACAAACCAAGCGGCTGTTGCAGGAGGAAGTCACCGACGAAAACATCGCCGAGGTCGTCGCTGCGTGGACCGGCATTCCCGTGGCCAAGATGCTCGAGGGTGAGCGCCAAAAACTCGTCCAAATGGAGGACCGCATAGGTGAAAGAGTCGTCGGCCAGGCCGAGGCCATCCAAGCCGTCGCCGATGCGGTGCGCCGCGCCCGGAGCGGTTTGCAGGATCCGGACCAACCGGTCGGCTCTTTTATTTTCATGGGCCCAACCGGCGTCGGCAAGACCGAGCTGGCCCGCGCGTTGGCTGAGTTTCTGTTCGATGACGAGTCGGCGCTGGTGCGTATCGACATGAGCGAGTACATGGAGAAACACACCGTTGCGCGGCTCATCGGCGCACCGCCAGGCTACGTCGGCCACGAGGAGGGCGGTCAACTCAGCGAGGCCGTCCGCCGCAAGCCGTACAGCGTGGTGCTCTTCGACGAAATCGAGAAGGCGCACCCGGACGTCTTCAATGTCTTCCTCCAGGTGCTTGACGACGGCCGCCTCACCGACGGCCAGGGGCGCACGGTCGATTTCCGCAACACCATCGTCATCATGACCAGCAACATCGGCTCGCACATCATCGAGGAATATTTTCTAGACGGTAAAACAAGCGACACCGACCGGCTGGACATGGAGCAAAAAGTCGAGGCTGAATTGAAGGCACACTTCCGACCGGAATTCCTCAACCGCATCGACGACACGATCGTGTTTCACAGTCTCGACGAGGAGCAACTGGCGGTGATCATCGACATCCAGTTGCGTGAGGTGGCCAGGCGGCTCGAGACGCAGCAACTCACGTTTGAGATCAGCGACGAAGCCAGGCAGCACTTGGCCCGGGAAGGCTACGATCCGCAGTTCGGCGCGCGGCCGCTCAAGCGCACCGTGCAGGAGCAGTTGCTCAACCCGCTGGCCACGCAGCTGCTTGACGAAGAGTTCAAGCCGGGCGACCACATCCGCGTGCGCTTGGCCAACGGCGAACTGGCCTTCGAGGCGTAATCCGATCTCAACCCGCCTGCTTGGCCAAGCGCTTGACCGAGCCGATGTGGTGGCCGATGAATTGATCGAGATAAACGGCCAAGCGGCGAAGCTGCCCTTCGCTCGGCCGCAGCTTGGCCAAGTTGTCCCAGTCGGTTGCGGCCATTGTTGCGGCGACGGCGCGTGTGCCCGCGTCGAGCTTGGCCTTGGCCCAATCCGGCTCCTGCCCCTGGGCGGCGAGAAGCTTCACCTCGAACACGCCGAGCCAAAACTCCCCCGCTCCCCCGGTGTTGAGCCGGGTCACCAGTTCCAGCAACAAGCCGAACTCGGCCCGAAGAGGCGTCTGCTCCTCGGTGCACCGCGCAAGCAGCCTGGTCGCCCGGGCGAGGCAGTCGAGCAGGTTCACGTCGGTACGGAGATTGGGGAACGGCTCTTTCAGCACGACCTCACAAAGTGTGTGCAGATCGGAACGCCGGCTGCGTCGGAAGCTAAACTCCGCCAGGTGAAACAGGTCGAGCTTGCCCCGGAACGACGACCTAGGACGGCGCGCGCCCTTGGCCACGGTGCCAATGCGGCCGGCCTCGGGGCTTAGCCAATGGACGACAAGACTGGTTTCCGTCAAAGGAAAAAGCCGCAGGACCAGGCCGGTGGCGCGCTCATCCATCAGCCAGCATTCTTGCCGCCTCGGCCTTGAACGCCGCCTGTACGCCGCTTGCGTTTTCCGGCGGCACGGCACCGAGGCTAACGATGTACTTGATGCCGTCAGCAACCGACATGTCTAGCTTGACCACCTTGCTCTGCGGTAATACCAGCAGAAAACCGGTGGTCGGGTTTGGCGTGGTGGGCACGAAAATACTGATAATACTCTCACCCTCATCGGTGCGAACCTGCTCGGCCGTCATGAACCCGATCGAGTACAGCCCCTTGCGCGGAAACTCGACCATTACAACCTGCTGAAAGTTGGATTTTTTATCGGAGGCGAACGCCTGGTTAACCTGCTTGACCGTGCCGTAAATCTTGCCGAGCAGGGGAACATTGAGCAGCACAAAGTCCATGAGTTGAACCAATTTTTTACCGATATAATAACGCGTCAGAAATCCAAGCAAGCCGGTCAGCACAACAGCCTCAAAAATGGCCACTACTCCCCAATACCAGATCAGTTCATTCCCATCCTTAAAACTTTCCGCATCAATCCCGGGAATGTATTCGAAAGGAAAGAGAAGAATTTTGGAAACATTTCCAGCCTTTTCGAACAGCCAAAGCGCAACGATGATCGAGATGATGACCGGTAGCACAACGGCAAGGCCGGTGAAGAAATTACGACGTGCGCGCCCTAACTTACTTTTCTGCTTCTTGCTCATCCGCCAACCGTTTTAGTCGCTCTCGCCAACTGACTCAAGGGAAAGCGCTTTGAGGCCAACTTTATCAGGTGGTTCTCCTTCCGCTTCATAATTCGACGCAGCTCCGGCTTTGAGTCGTCGTACCCGCGAAGATGAAGTATTCCATGGATCAAGTAACGCGCCACTTCATCCTCCCATGAGGTTTTGAACTTCTGCGCGAACTCTTCCGCGACTGCCGGACAGATGAAAATATCACCGAGGATCGGCCCTGGCCTGGGCACGCCACCCGATTTTCCGTAGTCGAAGGTGATCACGTCAGTCGCCCCCACGTGCCGCAAATATTCCCAGTTGACCTTGGTCATCTCCTGCGGGCCGACAAGGTAAACCCCAAGCTCATGCGCTCCCGGCTCGACTACTTGGCCGGGCTCGGTCTCTGCCAACGCCCACTTGGCCAAGCGGCGTAACAGCCATGGATCGGCGGGATGGGTCTTTTGGCGGCTACGGATGGTCAGTGGCATCGGCAGGTTCGGCTTGGCCAGGCGCGGTTTCACTCCCCTCCCTTACGGAGGTCGTCGTACGCCTGAACGATCCGCTGGACGAGCGGATGACGGACCACGTCACGCTTTTCGAAGTTGCAAATGGCAATCCCCTCAATCTTGGCCAAAGCCTTTTTTGCCTCGACGATGCCGGAGGTCTTGTTTGCCGGCAGGTCGATCTGTGTCGGGTCGCCTGTGATGACCGCCTTAGAGTTAAAACCCAGCCGCGTCAGGAACATTAGCATCTGCTCGGCAGTGGAATTCTGCGCCTCGTCGAGAATAATAAAGGCGTTGTTGAGAGTGCGGCCGCGCATGTAGGCCAGCGGCGCGATCTCGATCATGCCGCGATCCATATGTTTCTGCACCTCCTCCGTCGGCAGCAGATCCTGCAGCGCGTCGTGCAGCGGTCGTAGGTACGGTGCCAGTTTCTCGTAAAGGTCGCCCGGCAGGAAACCAAGCGCCTCACCTGCCTCAACCGCCGGACGGGTGAGAATGATGCGCGAAACCATTTCCTCCTTAAGCGCAATGACGGCCAGGGTCATCGCGAGGAACGTCTTGCCGGTGCCGGCCGGCCCCATGCCGATGGTGATATCGTGATTCTGGATCGCCTCTATGTAGCGCTTCTGCCCGAGCGTCTTGGGATTGACCGGCGGTTTGCGAGCGGAGGTTTGCAGTGTGACCGAGTAAAGTCCATTTAACGCCTCCGGACCGTTGCTCGCCACGGTGTTCACCGCATAGCTAAAGTCAAGGTCGCGGATCGCCACACCGGCCTTGACCGCGCTCTCGAGCGACTGGAACAACTCGGTCGCCCTCGCGACGTCGGCCTCCCCGCCGTCGAGCTTGATCCAGCCGTCGCGGCTGGTCGCCTTGACGACGAAGCGCGCCTCGAGCATCTGGAGGTTCTTCGGGTTGTTGTTGAAAAGCTGCTGGGCAATCCGGGCGTTGTCGTAGTGCAGCGTGGAAGTCATCGTGTCACAGCGAACAAATCAGGATTGGAGTCACGAGTCAAACCAAGTGTGCTAAACGATTGTTCCTGGCCAGGAGAGCGACGATTTGCTTAATCTTCTGTGACTCGGACTGGTGGGCGACCATGGTGGCATCGTCGGTCTGCACGACGACCATGTCACTGATGCCAACGATGGCAATCGGCGCGCGGTTTCGTGTTCGGGCGTCGAAGACCACGTTGTTCGAGGAGTCGATTTGTATGAGATCGCCGACGGCGCAATTGCCGGCCGCATCCGGCTTGAGGTGCCGCGCCAAGGCCGGCCAAGAGCCGAGATCGTCCCAGCCGAACACGCCCTCAGCACAGACAATGTTTTGCGCGTTCTCCATGATGGCATAATCCACCGATATTTTTTCCAGCTTGGGATAGTCCCTGGCCAAGGCGGCATTGAGCTTGGCCAAGCCGCGGATGCCACGCCATTTCTCAGCCGCGGCGGACAACCTGGGCTGCTGTCGATGCAACTCAGCGGCAATGGTCTCGTGCGACCAGATGAACATCCCGGCGTTCCAACGGTAGCGGCCGCTCTTGAGGTAGCGCTTAGCCATGGCGAGATTCGGCTTTTCTACAAATTTTTTCGCGGCGAAAAAAGTGGACTTGAGTGACTTGGCCGAGGCCTTGGCCAGCTTGTTGCCAACTTGAATATAGCCGTAGCCGGTGGCCGGCTCGTGCGGCTGGATGCCGATGGTGACGAGCGCCGACTCGCGCTTGGCAAGCGCCATCGAGTCGATCAGCACGCGGCGAAACTTGACCTCGTCCGGAATGACATGGTCGGCCGGCAGCACAGCCATCACTCCGTTCCCGGACCGGGCGCCGACCAGCGCCGCGCCCAGCGCCACCGCGGCACAGGTATCACGACCGCACGGCTCGCCGATGATGTTGCGCCTGGGCAACTCAGGTAATTGCCTGCGCACGGCAGCAGCCTGCACGGCATTGGTGATGATGAATATATTCTCCAGCGGCGCAACCGGCTTCACGCGGTCGACCGTCTGCTGCAGAAACGAGCGATCTCCCAACAGCGTGATCAACTGTTTCGGCTTACGCTCGCGGCTGACTGGCCAAAAACGTTCGCCGCGGCCGCCGGCCATGATGATAATGTAGCGATCTTTGCGTTGCATTGAAGGGGTAAATCAGCGGATGCCGTTGATGAGGTTCGCCGTGAACGCCTTGACGGTCTGCACGAGATCGGCGGCGCGGCCCTTGTCGGCGATTTGGTTGACGATCGCGCTGCCGACCACGATCGCCTCGGCGTTTGTCGCGACCTCTGCGGCCTGTTCCGGATTCGAGATGCCAAAGCCGACGGCGATCGGGATGTCGGTGTGCTCGCGGATAATCCTTGTCATCGGCCCGATCGTGTCCGAGACGGTTTGCTGCATGCCGGTGACGCCCTCACGCGACACGTAATAAATGAAACCTTTGCCCCGCTTGACGATCAGTTCCACCCGATCCGGCGGCGTGGTCGGCGCGACAAGATAGATCGGGCACAGGCCGGCGGAGGCCATCAGTGACTCGTAGTTTCCAGACTCCTCCGGTGGGAGATCGAGCACGAGCAACCCATCGACTCCGGCGGCGGCGGCGGCCTGCACGAACTCGGCGAGTCCGCGCTTGTGCAGCAGGTTGAAATAGACGTAGAGGACGATCGGGATGCCGGACGACCCGCGGATTCGCGAAATGGTCTCCAGCACTTTGCCTGGCGTGGTATCGGAATCGAGCCCTCTCTGCGCTGCCAGTTGGTTCACCAGGCCATCGGCCAGCGGATCGCTGAACGGCACGCCAAGTTCCAGCACATCCACCCCGATCTCGTCGAACGCCAGTGCCAGATCGTGCGTTGCGTCGAGGTCGGGGTCTCCCGCGCCAATGTACACCACAAATCCTTTTTGCCCCTCCTGCTTGAGGCGTTGAAACCGTTCTTCGATGCGGTTCATGCGCGGGCAGCATGCCAAGCGAGCGCGGCCGAGGCAAGAAACGCGCTTGGCCAGGCGGTTCAAAACGAATTCCGGAATAGCCTTGGCCAAGCGCAGGCCGTATAACGCGCCCGTGCCTGACGAACCGCAACCGGCAGCCAGCCACGCCACTGACCTGCTCCGGCGCAGCCTGGCCAACGGTCGACTTGGCCATGCGTATTTGTTCGCCGGCGGCACCATCGAGTCGCTCGAGGCCCACGCGACCGGGCTGGCGAGGACGCTCAACTGCCAGTCGCCGCCAGCGACCGGCGAAACCGGCATCCCGCTCGAGCCCTGCGGCGACTGCATCTCCTGCCGCAAGGTGGATTCAGGCAACTTCCCTGACCTCGACTTCGTGCGGCCGGAGAAAAAATCGCGCATTATCAGCATCGAGCAGATTCGCAACCTCA
>Ga0066372_10001025_pt1 | contig 11005 bp, 9 predicted proteins | sample Knorr_S15_td_250_FD_77011 | JGI IMG/M metagenome (GOLD analysis project Ga0066372, IMG submission 77011) | Marine microbial communities from Southern Atlantic Ocean transect - Knorr_S15_td_250_ad_251m_LV_A | ecosystem: Environmental > Aquatic > Marine > Oceanic | place: Southern Atlantic ocean... | reverse complement strand
GTTGGAACGGCAGTTGTGACAGTAGTTGCTCATGCAATGTCGCTCTGGCTTTTTTTGCGTTACCGTTTAGTTTTTGATCTGGTAAAACTTCTTGAGACTTCTGCTCTTATGTTTGATTTGTACCTGATCAATATGAACGGATACGCAGTAGCTTCCCCTGTTGCAACACTTTTTGCCATCATTCACATTTCTCTCAATAAAAATTATCACCTCGGTAAACTCAAAAACGATCTCGATAAAGTGCTGGCTTCTAAACAGAAAGATGTTGAAAATGATGAAAAGTGAAAAGCTTTAGCATCTCTGTTTTGTAAAAAGTTAAAATCTTAATTCTTTCAGTGTGCTCGTTTAAACAAGGCTTATCTCTTTGCTCTGAATGACACGGTTTTAGGATTTTCAACTCTTCCTAACAGAATCTGAATAACTGTAACTGAAGTAATTTGTCATAGCTAATGAACAAAAATCCTGAAATAGCGGCTATTGGTTTTGCCTCAGTAGGTCACACTCTCTGCCACTTACTCACTTTGCTTTTTCCCACTGTTCTTCTTGTTTTAGAAGTAGAAATGGATTTAAGCTTTAAGGAATTGGCGGCACTGGCTGTTCCAGCAGCATTTCTGTTTGGTGCAGGAGCTCTGCCTGCAGGATGGCTCGGCGACAGATGGTGTAAAACCAGACTTTTGGAAATATATTTTTACGGAACTGGATCTTTTACGATTCTAACGGGATTTGCAGAAACACCTATGATGTTGGCCTTTGGACTTTCCGGGATTGGATTATTTGCTTCAATCTACCATCCTGTCGGAATGTCATGGTTGGTTTCCAGGACATCCAAAACCGGTACCGCCCTAGGTCTCAACGGTCTGTTCGGAAGTCTAGGTTTTGTCCTCGCACCACTCGTTGCCGGATCATTGACTGGATTGTGGAGTTGGCGTTTTGCGTTCATTGTTCCGGGAATTGTCTGTTTGTTTGTCGGGATTCTTTTCAGCATTGCTTTGCGTATATTTCTGGACGATGTACAAAAACCTGTGCAGAAAGCAGCTTATGAATCGAGTTCTGCGAAAAAAATTTGGATGACTTTTGGCTTGATGGGCACGGCACTGTTGCTCACGGGCATGTTTCACCAGATTGTACAGTTTTCACTACCCAAAGATTTTGACCTGCGTGTACTCTTTACTTCAGGTTCGCTGCTTGGTACAGGCTCGATGGTGGCACTGGTTTATGCCGCGGGCGCAATGGGACAACTTCTTTGCGGCCGCCTGGCTGACCGTTATTCTGAGCGTCAACTGTATTTATCTTTATTTTTATTCACTGTTCCTTCAGTCGCATTGGCCAGTCAGCTTACAGAGATTCCATTGGTTTTGAGCATGATGCTGGTCGTTTTTTTGAGTACAGGCGCACTTCCGGTAGAAAACACTTTACTCGTTCGATATGCTCCAAGTCATCGTCATGGGCTGGTTTTCGGCAGTAAATTTTTGTTAGGCTTTGGTTTTAGTGCATTAGGAATTTATTTGTCCGGTTGGATTTATGAGCTCAGTGGAAGTTTCATCTGGCTTTACGGACTCTTGGTTTTGCTCGCGTTCGCAGTTGCTGTGATAGCATTTTTACTCCCCGGTCAACGTGTTCTTCAACCTGCCTGACAGGAACCCCAAACATTATTTTCGGTATTTTGAGTCAACTAATTAACGCTAAAAAACTGGAATCAGTTTGTCATGGACCTCCTCCTGAAGTAGCACCAACCCTCGTCTTTTTGCATGAGGGTCTGGGCTGTGTTTCGCTCTGGAAAGACTTTCCGCAAAAACTAGCAAACAAAACAGGCTGTGGTGCTTTGGTTTTTAGCAGGCTTGGTTACGGAAAATCCGCTTCGTGCGAACTTCCCCGTGCACTGGACTTCATGCATCATGAAGCCCTGGGAGATCTTCCGGAGATTTTATTACAGCACAAAATCCGCAAGTATATACTGGTGGGACATTCAGACGGGGCTTCGATTGCGTTAATTCATGCAGCTGAAAATCCTGCTGAATACCTGCTTGGCATTGTCAATGAAGCCCCCCACGTTTTTTGTGAACAACTGACTACGGATTCTATCCAGAAAGTACAGCAACTTTATATGTCCGGAAATCTGCGGGAACGTTTACAGAAACATCACGGTGCAAATGTTGATTGCGCTTTCCACGGTTGGGCTGATGTCTGGCTTCATCCGGACTTTTCTGCCTGGAACATAGAAGCGTGTCTTCCGGAAATCCGGGCTCCGCAATTAATTGTTCAGGGAAATGACGACGAATACGGTACTTCGGCACAAGTCGAAGCCATTGTCCGTCAATCAGGTAGTAGTGTGGAAACTTGTTTTCTGGACAACTGCGGACATTCTCCGCATCGTGATCAAGAAATACAAACTTTGGAAAGCATGTCTAAATTCGTCCGGAAATTGCTTGTTTGAATTAATACACCGCTTCTTATCGACCAAATCACTTGCATTTTAGCAGTGCAGGCTTTAATGTTAGCTGACAAAATCTAGTTCCGGAATGCTGATATTACAGAAACTAATCCAGAAATAATTATCATAAAGTCAATTATTAATTATGCCTACCGCACTTTTGCTAAATGGACCCAATCTTAATTTGATTGGCAGCCGTGAACTTGAAATTTCCGGTTCTACAACCTTGAGAGATATTGAAAAGCAAGTCTCGTCTGCTCTTCGTGAACGTAAAATTGAGTGTGAGTCTTTTCAGTCAAATTCAGAAGGAGAATTAATTGACTGGCTGCAAAAGCAGCGTGACGCCGATTTTTTGCTTTTAAATCCGGGTGCCTTGACTCACACTAGCGTTGGACTGAGGGATGCGGTGCTTGCCATTGAAATTCCTTTTCTGGAAATCCACCTTTCTAACGTGCATCAGCGTGAAGAATTTCGTCATCACTCTTATTTTTCCGATATCGCGATTGGGGCACTGGTTGGGCTTGGAGTAAAAGGTTATTTGTTGGCGACTCAGTTTGCCGCGGATTATCTTGAGCAAAAATCAAAATCTGCATCCAATGCTTGATTCTCAATGATCAGCAGTCTGCTTCTCAGAATTCTTTGCTCGTTATGAGACTTTCCTCTACAACTATTATTTTATATTTCAACGTTTTGCTAGCCGGCGCTGCCGTATTTATGGCAGGCTCACTGCTCAGCACATGGCTCCATCATCAAGTCTTGTCTATCCCGGTTTCACCGCCCCGGACCTTCCAGATTGAAACTGAAAAACTGACCATCGATTCCGGAAAAGCCCAAAAAGAATTTGCGGTAATTTTGGAACGCAATATCTTTAATGCTCAAAAAACGGAAATCGAATTGCCGCCAACTCTTCCTGAAAAGGAAATTATTATTCAGGAAACCTCAGATAGTGAAACAGTCGAACACACACGTTTAGCTATCGTACTTGCAGGAACCATGATTTACGGAAAGCGGAAATCATTTGCTTTTATCAGTCATAAAGATAGTTTAAACAAATATTTGATTTATGGAATAGGTGAATGTTTTCATGCAAAAACAATTCAGCGTGACGAAGACTGTGCTGAAGAAAGTGTAAAAGTGTTGAAAATCAAGGATCGCTGGGTTTTGATTCTTTATCAGGGAACACAACAAGCTTTGTGGATGGTCAGCGCCGATACTCCCGGAAAGGCATCGCTAACTGCTACTCTACCAAAAAAGGCAAAAGGTCAAACTGATTCTGTGCAGAAAACTGCTGCGATTGTTGTTCCACCACAGAAAAAGGTTGTTGCAAAAAAAGCCCTGCCTCCGGCTTCCCCTGCTGAAGCAGGAAATACATTTCATTTTCAGCGGGTGTGGGTTGATGAACAACTGGCAAATTTTGAGCAACTGTTGAATGATGCGAGGGTTGTTCCTACTACAAAAGATGACAAACCTTATTTCATGTTTCAGTACATTAAAAAAGAAAGTATTTATGAAAAATTGGGACTGAAAAAAAATGACATCATTTTAGAAATAAATGGATTTATTGTTGATTCAGTCGGCAAAGCACTCAAGTTATTGGAAGTACTTCAATCAGAACGTGAGATTTCACTCAAGGTGGAAAGGGAGGGTAATGCAGTACAATTCCATTACTACATTGATTGAGTGTCCTAACTGCTAATCGCTAACATATGGGCATATTGCAGAATGTTGTTCAAATGGCACAAAATCGGTTTACTCGAATTTGCATCACTGCTTGCCGTACTGATTTGGATTTTCTTCCGTTATCAGCACACGCTGAATCAACTGCACCCTGAATGGATCTTGATGGCAGTTGCCTTAGGTGTTTTTTGGTGCCTGCGCTATAACTTATATCTTCCCCTTTCTTTGCTCCTGCTGATTGCAGCAATTCTTCTACACCAGTGGTTAGTTGTGCTTCCCTCAAGTGTGAACTGGCTGAGCAGGAAATCTCAGCAGAATCAACAATTATGCTCAACGGCAGGATTCAGCAACGAATCCTCAAAGAAGATACTGTCCGTTTGCAACTGAGTTCGGTGGAGTTGAGCAAAGGCGATAAAAAGTTGCGGTTACCAGAAGCTATCTTACACTTTCCAAAAAAAGGCGCAGAATATTTAATTTTTATCATGGCCGTCAATTGCAAGTCATCGGGCAATTGAGTGAAGTCAGCATTGATAAGAATCGTTTAAATTTAGGTTTTACAGATTTTCGTTATCGAAATGCAATTTATCCGCAAACCGAACTCTTCCGCAAAAAAAACAGTTGGGTACGGCAATTGACGGACAGGGCGGAGTTTCATCTTTCCAGCAAGGCACTCGCGCTTTACTTACCACTGACTTTGGCCAAGCGTTCTTTTGGCTCACGTTCGACTGCAAAGGTTTTTCAGGAAACCGGAATGGCACATCTTCTCGCTATCAGCGGTCTGCACATTGGTTTAATCTATGGAATTATTCTCGGACTTGTACGTGGTATTGGACGTCTCTCAATCCGGTTTTTGGAGCACCCCCGTTTTTACGCATTCTCCCAGCTGATTTCTCTATCCGGAATTTGGCTTTATCTTCTGTTAATTGGCATGCCTACTCCAGCATTTCGTGCTGTTTTTATGTTGAGTTTACTGGTTGCCGGTCGTTTGTTAGGTCAAGTTCATCAACCTCTTTATGCTTTATTTGCAACAGCATTTTTTTTCATTTTCCTGAATCCGGCGGTGATTTACGAAGTTTCTTTTCAACTCTCGTTTCTCGCAGTTTTATTTATTCTGTGGTTCCTTCCGCTTTATCCGCACCCGGGTGAAAATGATGTTTTATGGAAACGTCTCGTTAAATACGGATTAATCAGCGTCGGCATCACGTCAGCAGTAATGCTGGGTACATGGCCTGTTGTTGCCAGTATTTTTGGACGCCTTTCACTGGAAACATTTTGGCTTAATTTGATTATGGTTTTCCTGCTCGGGATGCTGGTTTTACCAAGCTGTCTGCTTAGCCTTTTAGTGAGTGCCTTTTCCCTGGGGGATCCTCCTTTCGGATTGCTTGAAAACAGCATATTTTCTCTGACTGAGCAGGTTGTACAGGGATGGTTTAATGTACTTAAATTTCTACATCACTGGGGTGATTGGGCATCCTTTCCACTCACTTTAGACTGGGGAACACCTCAATTTATTCTGTATTACACAATCATTTTGGGCTTAGGGAAATTACTGACAGACCGATTCAGGAAAATCAGCTAATAATTTTGAAAATCATTGTAACGCAAGTAACTTGTGAGAAATAATTACCATGTTATGAATCTAAATTAAAAATAGAAAAATTTTTTTATGAATGAGATGACTAAATCTATGAAAGGAGTATGGCTAACTGGCCATGGTGAACTAGACAAGCTGGATGTCCGCAATGATATTCCAGTGCCTAAACTAACAGCTAATGATGTTCTTATTCGAGTTGGGGCTGCCGCAGTAAACAACACAGATATCAATACACGAACAGCATGGTATTCAAAAGGCGATGCTACGGCTAAGGATGCAAGTTGGGCTGGCATTGCCATTGATTTTCCTCGAGTTCAGGGTATTGATGTATGCGGACATATTGTGGCAGCAGGTAAAAATGTCAGCAATAATAGAATTGGTGAGAGAGTCCTAGTCGAGCCTTGCTTAAGAGAAGTAAAAGGTAAGGCTTTGTCTTATCCATGGTTTCTGGGATCTGAGTGCGATGGGGGATTCGCTGAATTTGTTGCAGTCGCTTCGCGGCATGCTTATCAAGTTAAGAGTAAATTGAGAGATGCTGAGCTTGCCTCATTCCCATGCTCCTATTCCACAGCGGAAAATATGCTGACCAAATCCAAAGTCTTATCCGGCGAATTGGTGCTGGTAACAGGAGCATCTGGTGGAGTTGGTTCTGCTGCAGTTCAACTAATAAAGGCCAGAGGCGCGGATGTTATTGCAGTTACCAGTGGTTCAAAATCGCAAGACCTGCTTACGCTTGGCGCTACAAAGACGCTTAATCGCGATCAGAGCGTGGTTGAGGCATTAGGTTCAAACAGCGTCGATGTAGTAATTGATCTTGTTGGTGGAAAAAGCTGGCCAGAGTATCTTGAAGTTCTAAGGCCCGGCGGGCGTTACGTAGTTTCTGGTGCAATTGCTGGTGCTATTGTCGGGCTTGATCTTAGAACGCTTTACCTGAAGGACTTAAGTTTTTTTGGTTGCACAGTTTTAGAGTCAAAGGTTTTTACAAATATCATAGACCATATTGAAAGTGGGAATATTAAGCCGATTGTGGCTCATACTTTTCCTTTGGAAGATATTGTTAAAGCTCAAGAGTTGTTTTTGCTGAAACAACATATTGGAAAAATCGTATTAACTATTAATTCTTAGTGATATTGGGAAATTCATGAAACAATTTTTCTAACTGAATAGCAATCACATACATCCTGATAGCAAAAAACTATTTTCGTTTCTTGCTATGGTTTTTGCTGCAGGTGAGCTAGGAACGGGGCAGAAAAAAGACATTCACCCTACATACCAGGAATCGAGCAGTTTCCTGGCGGCAGTGGTGGGCAACATTTTTCCGGATTCAACTTCTTTTTCCAGTTCCGGGATTTGTTTTTGAAGATCAGGATGGTTGCGGAAGTTTGTCAGCAAACCTTCTTCAACCAGCGACCACATCCATTTCCCTGTTTGTTTCCGGCGTTGTATTTCCCACTCTCCGGAGTTTTGGAGTGCTTTACTGAAACTTTTTACTGAATCCCAAATTTTATCCATCCCCCGTTTTTCAAGAGCACTGCAGCGCAAAATTTGCGTTGTCCATGAATTTTTTGAGGAGGGCAGTAAGTGTAGGGCTTTACGGTATTCCGACTGAGCGGTTTTTGCCAGACTTTCCTGTTTGCCATCTGATTTGTTGATTACCACCAAATCAGCTAATTCGAGCACACCTTTTTTTATACCCTGCAATTCGTCACCAGCATTAGGCAGCATCAGCAGCAAAAACAAATCCACCATTGAGGCCACTATAGTTTCGGACTGTCCAACACCGACGGTTTCAACGATTACAACATCATAACCTGCGGCTTCGCAGATCAACATTGTTTCGCGGGTTTTACGGGCTACTCCTCCGAGAATTCCGGAAGACGGTGAAGGCCGGATAAATGCATGCGGATGCTGTGCTAATTCATTCATGCGTGTTTTGTCACCCATGATGCTTCCGCCGGTAAGCTGACTGCTTGGATCGACAGCAAGCACTGCGACACGATGTCCCAGTTCAATTAAAAACAGCCCTATTGCCTCAATGAAAGTACTTTTCCCGACACCCGGAACTCCGGTAATACCGATGCGTAAAGCCTGCCCTGCGTGAGGTAAAAGAGATTCGAGCAATTCCTGACCCTGCTCAAACGATTCCGGACGGGTACTTTCCAGCAAAGTAATGGCTTTGGCAATTGCTCTGCGGTTTCCCTGAAGGATATCCGCTTGTGAGGGAAGTTTATTTTGAGCCATATTTTCCGGATTGTACAGATATCAGGTTTTATTTGAAATTGCCGCCAGTACCTCGCGTGCGGCTCCCGGAATGGGGGTCCCCGGTCCAAAAATACAGGCTACTCCGAGGTCTCTCAAAAAATCATAATCCTGCGGTGGAATTACTCCTCCCGCGACAACAATGATGTCCTCGGAATTTTCTTTCTTTAAAACTTTCATCAACAGATCAATCAGAGTTTTGTGACCTGCCACTTGAGACGAAATTCCTATCACATGCACATCATTTTCGATGGCTTGTTTGACCACTTCTTCCGGAGTTTGAAAAAGAGGCGCAATGTCCACGTCAAAACCCAAATCCGCAAACGCAGTTGCAATTACTTTTGCACCCCTGTCATGACCATCCTGTCCCATTTTTGCGACCATTATTCTGGGACGCCTTCCCGCTTTTTTAGCAAAGTCATTGATCTCATCACGGACTTGTGCAATTTCATTTTGATCCGGAAAAGATTTAGCATAAACTCCAGAAATGGAATGGATAGGTGCGTTGTAACGTCCCCAGATTTTTTCCATCGCAGCAGAAATTTCTCCGACTGTCGCACGCAAACGTATTGCTTCAATTGAGAGAGTCAATAAATTACCTTCTCCGCTTTCTGCGGCATTGCTGATGGTGTTTAAAGCAGAATCAACTTTGTTTGAATCGCGGTTTTTCTTGATTTTCTGTAACCGCCGTATTTGTTCTTTACGAACGGCGCTATTGTCTATTTCACGAACTTCCACCGGTTCAGCATTTTCAACCTGATATTTGTTGGCGCCGACTATTACCTCTTCTCCCTGGTCAATCATTGCCTGTCTGCGGGCGGCGGCGGCTTCGATACGCTGTTTTGGAATTCCGGACTCAACAGCTTTAGTCATTCCGCCGAGTTTTTCAATTTCATCGAGCAGTTTAGTTGCTTCTTCAATCAGTGATGAAGTCAGGGATTCCATAAAATATGAACCGCCAAATGGATCAACTACGTGCGGGATTCCGGCTTCTTCCTGTAATATAAGTTGAGTGTTGCGGGCAACTCTCGCGGAAGTTTCTGTGGGTAGCCCAAGTGCTTCATCAAAGGCATTTGTGTGGAGTGATTGCGTACCACCAAGAGTTGCAGCAAGGGCTTCGATTGTTGTGCGGACAATATTATTAAACGGATCCTGCTCCGTCAGACTCCAGCCGGATGTTTGACAATGTGTGCGGAGCATCGCGGACTGTTCTTTTTTTGGTTTAAACTGTTGGATCAGGTTTGCCCATAAAAAACGCGCGGCCCGCAATTTGGCGATTTCCATATAAAAGTTCATACCGATGCCAAAAAAGAAGGACAGACGGGGGGCGAAACTGTCAATCGTCATTCCTCGATTTATTGCTGTGCGTAAGTATTCCAAGCCGTTTCCAAGTGTGAATGCCAGTTCCTGCACTGCAGTCGCACCGGCTTCCTGAATGTGGTAACCGCTGATGCTAACTGAATTGTAACGGGGCATATGTGCACAGGTGTGTTCAATAATGTCACCAACGATACGCATAGAAGCTGCCGGCGGATAGATGTATGTGTTACGCACCATGAATTCTTTGAGGATATCGTTTTGGATGGTACCGCTGAGCTGTTCCTGTTTCACACCCTGCTCTTCCGCCGCAACCACGTACGCAGCTAAAATGGGCAAAACGGCGCCGTTCATAGTCATTGAAACTGACATTTGATCGAGTGGAATTTGATCAAACAAAATTTTCATATCCTCTACTGAATCAATCGCGACCCCTGCTTTCCCGACGTCTCCAACGACTCGTTTATGATCTGAATCATAACCGCGGTGAGTTGCCAAATCAAAAGCTACGCTGAGTCCTTTTTGACCAGCAGCTAAATTCTTACGATAAAAAGCGTTTGATTCTTCTGCAGTCGAAAAACCTGCATATTGACGAATTGTCCAGGGGCGACCCGCATACATCGTGGAGCGTGGTCCACGAGTGAACGGTGCAAAACCTGGAAGTGTTTCTGTGTAACCGAAATTTTCTAAATCCTCAGCTGTATAAAGAGGTTTTATTTCAATTCCTTCAGTGGTTTCCCAATTAATTGAAGAAGGGGCCTTACCTTTCAATTCGCGTGAAGCCTGTTTTCCCCATTCTTTCAACGTTGGTGACGATGGAGTCTTAGTTTTTGACTTTGACATATATTTTTTAGCTAATAAAACTGGGCACAAAAAATTGACTACAATTATGATGCCGGACAACCAATGGATGTCATCAATGCCTTTGTTGAATTATCTGCAGCGGTAATGGCCTTTGTATTGTTACCAGAAAGCGAAACTGTTTTCCCAAGTTCTGTGATGTTAAGAGCCAGCTTTCTAAGATAAACAGTCAAAGTACCAATGGGGCCGCAAACTGTGGTAGCTAATGGTTCTGGAAGAGCACCTGTTCCACCATTTGATACCCATGTGTTAAAGTTACTAACTGCGGTAGAGTTATCTTTAACTTCTTTGATTGCTGCTAAAATGCGAGTGCACTGCGAACCATTTCTCTCTTTTTCCCAGAGATGACCGTCCATTGCTTTGAGCTTGGCTTGCGCATCTGAATCAGATATGACAACCGGTGCACATGTAAGATTATCCACACCGGAACCACCATCTAGCTCTGGAAATGTTTCCGTGGTTGCGGTAGCATTGTCATAAAGTTCGAGCTGATTTAACTGCATCGCAAACGATATTGCAAAAGTGTTAAGCAATATTTCATCTGTATCAAGAGGATCACTGCTATTATCTCCCAGATAATCTTGCAATAGGGCGGAAGCACTATCAAGGTTAGTTCTTGATTCCGAAATTTTTGTTGCTCGTGTATCATTATCTGGAATTATTGCCACGCTCAGCTGAAGAATATTTAAAATAGAAGCTCCAGCGGTATCGTCAGTGCCTAAAGCAGTTGGTTCTGTGTACTTACTTACAGTTGTTCCCGAGGATTTTAGCAAGTTTATGATATCATAGCCGGCCTTTCCCATGTAAGCGGAGGCTTTGTCTTTTCTTGAAGTACAAACTGATAATGCTGTATCGTAGTTTCTGGC
>Ga0066372_10001024_pt1 | contig 11020 bp, 11 predicted proteins | sample Knorr_S15_td_250_FD_77011 | JGI IMG/M metagenome (GOLD analysis project Ga0066372, IMG submission 77011) | Marine microbial communities from Southern Atlantic Ocean transect - Knorr_S15_td_250_ad_251m_LV_A | ecosystem: Environmental > Aquatic > Marine > Oceanic | place: Southern Atlantic ocean... | reverse complement strand
GTTATCGTAGAGGTTCCTGTAGAGAAGATCGTTGAAGTCGAGAAGGAAGTTATCGTAGAGGTTCCTGTAGAGAAGATCGTTGAAGTCGAGAAGGAAGTTATCGTAGAGGTTCCTGTATCTTTAGTAACACCAACTCCAATCCCTACTCCAATTCCAACTCCAACCCCTCAAAAGCCGGCATCTTTCGAACTTGAATGTGATATAACTAGTAATCCGTGTAAATTGGCTTTAGGAACTCTTGAAGATGCTACTTATGTCGTAAATCCACGTTCAACTTACGATCCAGGATTGAGCATTATTACTGAATATAAAAGTGATGAGATAAATTTAACTTGGAATATTTGTAATCCTAAATCAACGCCTTGCTGGAAAGATGGATCTGCTGAAGGTTATGCAGCTGTTATTGCCCAACCACACTTAAACGATTATTCCGAAGCTACTGAGAAATGGATACCTAGTTTAGCATCAGTCGGTTGGGTGGGGCGAATAACTTACACACATAAAATTATTTTCAGAACACCAGATACTCTATTTTATTGGGATTACAATCCGATTCTGACTGTATCAGAGCCAGAAGGCCGTACGGTACAGTTCTCTTTTAAAAGTTGGAGGGCAGAAGATCCAAACGATTAAATTATCTTTGATGGTAAATACTTTTTAAATCTGGTTTTGGGGTGTTTTTGTAAGAATCTAATGCAAATCCTTCTTTATCCCAAACTATTTCGCCGGCTTTTATAGTCATCTGGTTTTCGATTAATTGTTTAGATTTTAGCACCCTATTACCAGTCAAGCCGTTGTCTATAAGTCCAAAATGCCCATCTTTGACCTTTAATACAGCTACGTCAGCCTCTGAACCTTCGCCGATATGACCCAACTCTGGATGGCCTAGTATTAGTGAAGGAGCCAAGGTGGACTTCTCTATCACTTCTGGAAGAGTCAAGCCCAAAACCATCATTTTCGTCATACAATTTGTCATGTTAGAGTGATTCGTCAGCATAGAACTTCTGTGATGATCCGTACTGATTGTATCAGGTGGAAATCCTTGGTTAATTGATGGCTCGGCCATAGCGAACGAAAAGCTTCCAGCCCCGTGTCCAAGGTCAAATATGATCCCGCTATCTCTTGCCTCGAAGAAATATTTGGCAACTTTTCCATTTTCGTCAATTATAGGTTTGCCCCAAGCGTATACGTGAGTTAATATATCTCCTTTTACCATATGGCTCTTGAGTAGATCCTCCATTGTTCTCCCATTGATTGGATTCTGATCCACCATCATGAAAGTATTCGATATCTCGGCTGCTTTCCTTCCTCTGTCTACAGCTTCCCACGATTCTGCTTCGAAATGAGCAACTTTGACCCCTACGATCACATCTTTTCGCTCATTTATTTTATCTGCAGTAGCAATTGGATCCATATCAGATACGACTTGTTCTTTATCTAGGATCATTCCTGAACCAACAATGTTCAATAAAGAGAAGACTCTAGTTATACTTTTGGAAATTACTGTTTCGTTCATGTGGTCGAACGTTTTCCATCCAGACCCTCCAGCATCCAGCATCGTAGTTGTTCCAAAAGGAATGCAAAGTTCATCAGGATAAATGTTCGCAAAATACCCGTAACAATGGGCGTGAAGATCGATTAATCCTGGGGTTATAATCATACCCGAGGCATCTACTACTGTCCCTGCATCTTTTTCTGGTATAGAAGAACTTACAGCTGAGATTTTAGACTTTGATATTGCAACATCAAATGCCCCATTAAGTTTATTGCCAGGGTCAATTAATGTTCCACTTTTTAGTAGGATGTCATGCTTGGGCACTACTCTAATCCTGCAACAAGTTCATCACATACTTCAATTTGGACTTGACAGAGCACGACGACATTACCGGATATTATGTACGCTCCATAACTGGATTTGGCAAAAGTTCCTGCTCCTTTTACAGCCCCACCGGCTTCATGTCCCATAGCGATTGTTTTATCTGCAGGAGGTTGACCATAAGTTATGGCATCAGCGTGCGAAGCATAATATCTCACTTCAACATCTTTTGGCCCCATAGTACTCTTATAGAAACCAACGTAAATTTCTGTAGCGTTGGGAGTGACAGGATTTCCAGTCTTTTTATCAATTGCATCAGCCTGTATAGATCTTGGCTTTTTTAATCCTGCAGTTTCATAATTTACTAACGAATGCGTTGATTCTTCATTTATGATTCGGCCAACAACAAGTCCCTCGTCAGAGAGAATATCCAATCCAGTTTTCTCTTCATCTCCTCCGCAAGATACAAGCGAAAGCATCATAACGAAGGAAAACGTTAATATTTTAAATTTATTACTTTTCATAAATCACCTCTGAATTACATTATTTTATAGATAAATTACTTTTCTAACTACCCAGAATCCTTTTTTTATCTTTTTCTTGGTCAAAGAAACCAAAATCAGGATCATAGACGTCAGGAATGACATATCGTTCAGGAGGCAACTTGTCAGAATTTGGCAGATTCTCTAGTGCAGGTAGCCTACTGACAGTTGGCTTAGCTTGGGAATGTAAGTGATAAGCCCTATATGATTTAGCTCTTGTCTGGCACTTTGAATCACAGTAGGACATCTTTGCTCTTTTAGAACTAAATAATTTATTACATTTAGTATGTTGGCAAATTTTTATAAATTCTTTATTTGCAAGTGAGTCTGATAGTTGAATCCAAGCTACGGAGTCTAATGAATTAGTTTTAGTTTTCATAATGGTATCCTGATTATTTAATTTACTAAGCTCATGATTCAAAATTATTGAGCTTAACTTTTGGTTGATGAAATCGATAAGACTGTCCATTGATTTATACTTATATGCCTCTTTATCTCTAGTAAATATTTTTCCTATGCGATCACTTTCTTTTAAATGCCCCCTCAACTCCATAATGTTGAGGATTGTTTTTACTAACTCTCGTAATTTTGTCGATATTTCTAATGGTGATTTAAGCACCAAATCTTCTTTATTAAAAATATTTATCATTTGCTCGGTTGCCCGTTCTTTCTGATTTTGAGATGTCGATTGATCGCTCGTAATCCATAGATTAGATAGAGTCAAAAAAATATTCTTATAATCTTTGATAAAAATTTGTTTTTTTGTAATAGTCATTTATAAAATTTTATTTTCTAAGATATAATCTGTATGAAATAATACTAGATATTTTAAATAAATAGCAATAAATTAAATTAAAATAATTGATTAGTAAAGAATTAATTTGAGTTTATATACCTTCGGTGTAAAATCACTACTCATACATATTTCTACTAAATTATTGTGAATTTAAGGACATGACAAACGTTATACCTAGAAGAATTATATTAGGACCTGGTCCCAGTTCGGCCCACCCGAGAGTCTTAAGGGCGATGTCAAATCCTGTTATGGGATACCTCGACCCTGATTTTTTTGAGATTCTTGACGAAGTTTCACAAATGCTTTCAGCACTTTATAAGACTGAACATTATTCTTTTGTGATAGCGGGAACTGGTTCTGCTGGCATGGAGGCAGGATTGGTTAATCTAGCTGAAGGCGATGATGAAGTCCTCATATGTAACAACGGATTCTTCTGCAGAAGAATGACATTGATGGCTGATAGGTTAGGAGTGAACTATTCTTCGCTAGATTTTGAGTGGGGCACTGCCGTAGATTTGAACGTTTTGGAAGATAAATTGAAGAAATCTAGCACAAAATTAGTCGCAGTAATTCATGCTGAAACTTCCACAGGAGTTTTAAATCCAATAGATGAAATTGGAAAATTATGTAAGCGATACGGTGCTATGCTGATGGTAGATTGTGTAACTTCTCTTGGAGGAATAGAAATCAAATTTGATGAATGGGGCATTGATTTCGCTTACAGTGGAACTCAAAAATGTTTAGCCGCTCCTCCTGGACTCAGTCCAGTTGCTTTGAGTCAAAGAGCACTTGAATTTATAAAATCTAGAAAGACTCCTCCTAGTTCTTGGTACTTAGATTTGGCTTGTTTAGTGGATTATTGGAGCAAAGATCATATTGCACATCAGACTACCCCGGTGAATTTAATCTATGCTTTGAGAGAAGCCTTGTACTTGACTCAAGAAGAAGGAATCGAAAACAAAATTAATCGGCATACGATAATGTCAGATGGATTGAAATCTGGACTTAGTGCTCTAGGTCTAGAATTACCGATTAATCAATCCATCGCATTGAATCAATTGACAGTTGTGAATATTCCTCATGGAATTGATGATCAGAAATTTAGAAATGATCTTCTAAATGATTACCTCATAGAAATTGGGAAAGGGTTAGGTGAATTTACTGGAAAAGTATGGAGAATAGGCTTGATGGGTGAGTCATGTGTCGCAGCTAATGTTTTTGCATTGCTGAATGCATTTGAGAAGTTACTGATGAAGTATAATTTTGAGGTAGAGGCCGGTCTTTCATTGTCTTCAGCAAGTTCTATAATAAATTCTGCTAATCTGAAACCTTATTAAGTATGAAACTCTCAATTTTAATTCCATCCCTAGAAAAAGGTGGAATTGAAAGATCAATTAGTAGAATCTCACGAGGCTTGTTAGATAAAGGCTGGGATATAGAACTCTTGGTTGAAAAGTTTTCTAATGAAGGCACTGTTTTTTTTGATGAAAGGGTATATATCAAGAAATTTAACGCAGGTTCTTTCAATCAAAATTCGAATATCATTTTTTTAATTTTCAAGAATATGATCTTATTTTTTAGTGTTTTAAAATATTTGAACAAATCTAATACCGATATTCTATTGGTCGCTAAAAATACTCCGCTTGGAGTTTTAGTAAAGAAGTTTTCAAGTAATACTTTTAAATTAGTCATTAGAGAACCTGTAAACCCTTCTTCAGCTTCTAAGATTCAACGATCCTTTTTATCAAGGAAAATATTAAATTTGATAAAAAGGATTTCTTATCCTTCTGCTAATAAAATAATTGCCATATCTTATGGAGTAAAGGACAGTCTCATAAGTTTATTAGATTTAAGTCCTGATTCGATAGAAGTGATATATAATCCAGCTGCAGATTCTCGGATCAAAGAATTGGCAAATAATGAAGTCCCTCCAGAATATAGAAAAGATCATCATCCGACAGTCATTACGATTGGTAGACTGACGCCTCAAAAAGATCATATGACATTAATAAAAGCTTTTGAAAGAGTACTTGAGTCAATTGATGCGCGCCTATTAATTATTGGAGAAGGTCAAGAAAGAAAGAAACTAGAGAAGTATATTCAGCAGAATAAATTATCCGATAACATTAAATTACTAGGGTATATGTCAAATCCTTGGAAGTTTTTGAAAAATAGTGATTTATTTGTACTTTCGTCACTTTGGGAAGGATTTGGAAATGTAATAGTTGAAGCGATGTATCTTGGAGTTCCCGTTGTTTCATCTGATTGTGAGAGTGGTCCTAGTGAAATATTAAACGGTGGAGAATTAGGACACTTATTTAAGGTTGGAGATGATGTTGAGTTATCTGAAATAATTACATCAAGCTTGTCTGAGAAAGAAAGATATTTAGATATTGTTAATTCAGCGCAACGTAAAAGTGAAGAATACTCAATAGAAACAATTACTGAGCAGTACGAGGCAGTTTTTAGCGATATAATTTTATAATATAATTTCTATTGACCCAGATATATCGCACAGTTCATTAAGAAAAGCTGGAAAACATCGCTTGGCAAGGTACCTTCTTTAACTGATTCTATCAAGGTTGCTAATTCATCTTCAGTATAACTATCTGAAACAGCATCTATCCCACATTCACAGAATTTTTGTGAACCTTGGAGTAAGCAGAGCTCAGAGACCGGAGCTAGTAATTCTTCTTTCGACATCTCTTCTGTAGTTTCAGGAAGCTCTATGTCTTCAAGACTCTCTTCATCTATTTCTATTACCTCTTCATCTATTTCTATTATTTCTTCTATCAATTCTTCCAGTGGTAAAAGTGCACTACATGGCGAGATTGCTTCCATTACTTCAGGTGGAAAGAGACCATTTTCGCCGATTAATTCGTCAATCGAAGTATCTTCACCTAGACTGCCTGACATAAATTGTTCTATAAGGTAATCCACAGGAAATTCTTCAACAGGGATATTTTCTTCAATTGCATCTGCACTGCACTGACAGAATTCTTCACCTGCGGCAGGGATACACAATTCTCGGAATAATTCCTTAAATAAATCTGGATATCCTGTAGGAGTAGGTACGGGAGTAGGAGTAGGTACGGGAGTAGGAGTAGGTACGGGAGTAGGAGTAGGATCAGGTTCCAGATTTAGTATGTCCGAACCGCAACCAATTATTGTAATTGCGCCTAATATGTAAACTATTTTTAATATTCTATTCATAGGTTATGTTGGACTTTATATTAGAGATAAATTAATGTATTTTCAGTATATCTTACATCAAATTCAATTGGAGTCTAAATGAAAGTTTCAGTGATCGGAGGGGCTGGATATGTTGGCCTAATTACAGGTTTGGGAATAGCAACTATGGGACATGAAGTTGTTGCGACAGACATTGATAAAGAAAGAATCTCTTTACTGAATACTGGGAAATCTCCAATTTTTGAGGAATACCTTGATTCTCTTTTAAAGCATTGCATTCAACAGAAAAGTATTTCATTTTCTACAGATGTTCCGACAGCCATAAAAAATTCTGATTTGGTAATAGTGTCAGTTGGTACGCCTTCTAATCCATCTGGCCAGATAGACCTATCTCAAGTCGAGGCTGCGTTGAAAGATCTTTCTGAAAACCTTACTCCATATACTCTTATTGTCATAAAGAGCACGCTTCCAATCACTGCTGTAAATATGTTAAAGAATGAATTGAGCAAAGTTTTTAAGGAAGGGAACGATTTTGAAGTAGCCTCAAATCCAGAATTTTTGAGAGAAGGGAGAGCGGTCTACGATTTTTATAATCCTGACAGGATAGTTATTGGAGCTGGCTCTGAAAAGGCTATCGATATATTGAAGAATTTTTATGATCCATTAGTTAAGCGCAATTTATCAATTTCGAATGAAGTAGAAGTGGAAGAAAAAACTATACCATTTGTTGTAACTAACTTGCCATCTGCCCAAATGATTAAATATGGTTCAAATGCTTTCCTAGCTAATAAAATTTCTTTTGTGAACGAAATTGCGCAAGTTTGTGAATCTGTCGGAGCAGACGTAACAGAAGTTATTAATGGAATGGGAATGGATCCAAGAATAGGAAGTAATTATATGCAACCTGGTCCAGGCTTCGGAGGTCCTTGCCTAGAAAAAGATTTGTCAGCTCTTGTTGAGTTGGGTAGACATTTTAATCTTGAGGCTACATTTATGAAATCCATATTAGATCGTAATGAAAGACAAATTGACCTTATAAAAAATAAACTTGATGGGGCATTAAGTGGTTATTCTAAAAAGGTTTCAATTTTTGGATTATCATTCAAGGCTGGCACGAACGATACAAGAAACTCAGCATCTATAAAACTTATTGAAAAACTTTTAGAAGATAATTTTTATATTAATTGCTATGATCCAGTTGCTGATGTTGGAATTACTGATGAAAGGATTATCCAGTTCGAGGACCCTTATGATTGCGTCAAGTCAACAGATTGCTTAGCTATAATGACCGAGTGGCCTGAATTTAAAGATCTTGATTTGGCTAGAATCTCTGAATTAATGGGAGCAAAAATTATTTTAGATATGCGGAATTTACTAGATAGCGAGATAGCTAAATCAAAAGGTTTTAATTATATGGGGCTAGGATCTTAATTTATAATTAGAATTAATAAGCTGATAGGTTTTATCATCCATTCTTTTATTTATAGTTGATATGGACTGATCCCCAATATCTACTCCGATCCACTTTCTATTTAGATTTGCTGCTGCTATAAGAGAAGTTCCAGAACCACAGAAAGTATCTAGTATGATATCTCCAGGATCTGATGATGCTGAAATTATACGATTTAGTAGTGAGATAGGCTTTTGAGTAGGATAAGGAGTGTATTCTTTCATGAGTGGTGAGTTAGCTTTCATAGACTTTAAATCGTTCCATACTGACCCTACTAATTTTCCTTCGTCAGCATAATATCTATATGATTTTGAATTGATTTTTCTTTCCCGGTAATTTCTACCGTTTTTATCAATTTTTCTGAAGTGAGTTTTTAGGCTTACGTCGGAAAATTGTGTCTTTAAGAATTCTGACTCTGCATTAAAAATGAATTTGTTAGTTTTTGAATAGACTAGTATGTCATTATGTTGGTTGCTCCAGAATTTTCTACTTTTTGCTCCATTATCTATATTCCAAATTATGTAACCTTTTAAATTATGCGAACCGAATATTTCATCCATTATCACTTTTATATAACTACTTGTTCTATAATCTACGTGAATATATATAGACCCTGCTTCGCTCAGGATATTTTTTAAGAGACTTAAATGCACAAATATTTGTGATAAGTATTCTTCAAGAGAATTATTATACTTGTCATCGAAAGCGACTTTTTTCACTTCATCTTTTTTCATCATTTGTGATTTTCCAGTTAGATAAGGGGGATCAATGTAAATTAATTTCACGCCTCCATAATTATCGACTGTATTTCTGAAAGATGAATTTAACAATGATGAAACTGCCGTCGTATTCTCTGAATGGATTAAAATATCTATCCATTTATTTGACGGCAATTTATTCAGTTTTCGGACCAAGTCTTCATCGCAGTGGTCACGATAATTTACATCCTGGGGTTTATTTTTCCATGTAAGTCGCAAAATAATTTAACTAATTAGTTCATTCTAATTTCATAATCAATTCTTCACAGTCTGCCAACTGAGACTCACATAAGACTAGGGCGTTCCCTAGTATTGCATAGGCATAATATCTAATCTCAGTCGGATTGGTAGGATCTCTGTTAGTGGGATTTTTATTGATTGCCTCTTCAGCATAGGTTTTTCCGTGCTCTATAGCCTTAGCATGGGAATCATAGATCCATACTTCAAAATCTTTGCGATTAAAGAAACCATACCAAATTTCTTCAGTGTGTGAAAAGCCAGTATTGTCTAGTTTCTTATTTTTTTTCCATCCAGTATTGGAAAAATCATCAACATTAAAAGTTCGATTTTCAAATTTAACCAGTGATGTTTTTATTTCGTCAATTTCTGGCTCAGTGTTTTCATTCGAACTTTGACCACACGCCAAAACTATCAGTATTGACAATGCAGAAAGTACGAATTTTTGTGACATGTATTATTTGCCTTCTTCTTCTTCTAGAGAAACATATTTGATGTTATTTTCTCTACACCAAGCCTTATATTCATCATCAGTCTCCTTGGTCCAGACTCTTCTTCCATAATAATCCCTTAAGTGTCCTCCAGCGGCTAATTTTTGCCTAACAAATATTTCCCAATCATGATGTGATCCTGCAGCTTTAGCAAGTTCTTCAGCCATACTTTGTGGAACTACCACCGCTCCATCGTCGTCTGCTACTATTATATCTCCTGGAACAACAAGAGTTCCTCCACAAGCGATCGGCACATTCACTGCATGAGGATATTTGTTGGTCTGCGTGTGGAAATTAGGAGTTACTCCTTTTAACCACATCCCAATCTCTAAATCTTGTGCATGAACGTAATCCCTGATACATCCATCAAGTACTACTCCTACTCCACCTCTTCCTTGAAAAAAAGTCAGCATCATTTCCCCAAAAACACCACTCGTCATATCACCCATTGCGTCGACTACAACAACATCCCCTGGTTCCGTTTGATATAAAGCGTGCCTATGAAGTTGTAGTTCTGGATCACTATACTCATCATCATCATAAACGTCTGCGCGTTTGGGTAAGAACTGAAGCGTAATAGCTGGACCAGCGACTGATTTTCCTGGAGTGTATGAAGTTGGTCCCTGAATGAAAGGGTTTGTTATTCCCATTCTGTATAAGGTACCTGAGGCGTTGGCACTACCTATTTCTTTTAATTTTTTTACTATCTCTTTATTAGGTCTTTTAATTTTAGGAATCTCTATCATCTTATGCTCCACTTAGATTCAAATATTTTATTCATATTACAGAACTAGTTGATTTGAATCTAATATTTACATAGGTTTGGTGCCGAGGGCGAGAGTCGAACTCGCACGGGTTTCCCCACTGGTGTTTGAGACCAGCGCGTCTGCCATTCCGCCACCTCGGCGTAATTCAGCCACATCTTCTGACCAATCATACATTAGGTGAAATCAAATTGTTTACATTTTTTTATTGAAAACGGCCTTCTAGTAACATAGTATTCCCTGTATTTCTTGCAACTTTCTGTGCCTCCTTGAAATACGATCTTGCTTTATCTATATCGCCGCTAGACTCATATATTAAACCCAAGGATTGGTTGGCAAGGACTAGATACTGATTAGCTGGATTATTCCATTCAGTATAATCACTCTCCTCATCTAAATCGCAGTTAACCTCTCTGCATTCAGAAATATATACATTACTCATTTTGATTGCCATCTCAAAAGATTTAATGGCACTACTTATGTCACCTTGTATGTTCTCTGCCTCTGCTTTAACCCACCAGCTTTGAGGAGAAGGAATACCTGAAATCTCCTCCATTATGACGCCCAATTCTGCTTCCTGTTTGCCCAACTCTATCTCTCCAGTTGCTACTAGAATATTAGCTAATATTTCTTGAACATCAATGTAGTTAGGCATAAGGTTTCTTAATTTTATGTATCTCCCTATAGCCTCTTCTCTAAATTCATCTTGGTTTTTTTTGAACATCTCCCATACTGTTTGAGTAAGAAAATTTTGGTTATTGAATGAATAAGGAACTCTAGATTCGAAATCTACCATTCTTTCATACATACGAGCCAAAATGAAAGGCACTTCTTCAGGATTTACTTGATTAGCTCTTAAGTATACTTTTAAGGTCAATTTGAGCATTTCAGTTTCTATGACCTCTGAATAAGGATTTAGTCTGGAGGCCTTTTCAAATAATATGATTGATTTTTCAATTTCGCCTTTTTCGAGG
>Ga0066372_10001022_pt1 | contig 11025 bp, 8 predicted proteins | sample Knorr_S15_td_250_FD_77011 | JGI IMG/M metagenome (GOLD analysis project Ga0066372, IMG submission 77011) | Marine microbial communities from Southern Atlantic Ocean transect - Knorr_S15_td_250_ad_251m_LV_A | ecosystem: Environmental > Aquatic > Marine > Oceanic | place: Southern Atlantic ocean... | reverse complement strand
GTCTCGGCCCGCGGAAACATTGAAGAGACATCCGAAGCAGTCTGGTCCCGGACAATGGATATAAATGTAAAAGGGGCTTTTCTGGGTAGCAAGCAAGCGATCCCTACGATGAGATCAGCAGGGGGCTCCATTATCAACATATCGTCCGGCGCGGGAATCGCGCCACAACCAAATACCTCCGGCGCATATGCTGCCAGTAAGGGCGCGGTACGGATATTCACTAAGTCAACAGCTATCCAATACGCCAAAGAAAACATCCGATGCAATTCGGTTCACCCTGGGCCTATAGAGACTGATATGCTTCTCGCAACCAGACCGGAAGCCGATGAACTTGACGCGATGATGGGGCGAGTTCCCCTTGGACGTTTCGGGCGGGCTGAAGAGATCGCTAACGGGGTCCTTTACCTGGCGTCCGACGAATCGTCGTTCGTAACAGGGTCAGAGTTGGTGATAGATGGCGGGCGCACTGCCCAATAGAGCCACCGTCGTTTGCCTGCTATGGTTTCTGGAAGTACAATCCCGAGGCTCCAGGTTCGGTCAACGATAACTTGCCGGAAAGGTTGGGTATGACCAGCGAAACATCACGTTTTGTCTCTAAACACGGGATTGAGATTCCGTTGATACGGAGAGGCTCTGGGCCTCCGGTTATAGTGCTGCATGGTGGCGACGGGCCAGTAGACCATCTCCCGTTTGCCGAGAGAATATCCGACCGGTTTGAGTTGCTGTATCCGACTCATCCAGGGTTCGATGGCACCCCTATTCCAGAACACTTTGACAACCTTGATGACCTGGTCTTCTTGTATCTGGATCTGATTGACTCTCTGGACCTCCAAGAGGCAGTATTGATGGGGTTTTCCATGGGTGGGTGGCTGGCTGCTGAGATCGCTGTAATGAATACCAGTAGGTTCTCCAAACTGGTGCTGGTAGACTCTGTGGGCATCAAGCCCGGCGGCCCCTTCGACCGTGATATTACCGATGTATTTGCCAGCCCCGCTGAAGACCTTCTGAAAGCTACCTGGCATGACCAAGCCCTGGCTCCCGATTTGGCAGCCCTTACCGATGAAGAGTTGCAGATAGTCGCATCCAACCGTGTGGCTCATGGCCTCTACACCTGGGAGCCATATATGCACAACCCTAAGCTTAAATACCGGCTGCACCGCATCGACATTCCCACGTTGCTCATTTGGGGAGAGAACGACGGCATCGTAACCACCGGCTACGGCTCGGCGTTAAAAGGTCTGATCCCCAACTCGACGCTGTCTGTTATTCCCGACGCCGGTCATCACCCATACGTTGAACAGCCAGATCAGTTCGCCGGACGTTTCCTGGAATTCACTATCCGTTAATTCGCTTCTGAAGCAGGTGCTTGATTTGAGAGCTTGGTTTTTCACCGAAGACGCCTATCCATACCTGCCGGATGAGGATTCTTATGAGTCCGTCCGGGTAAATCTGCCCAATAAGCATTTTGACCCTAATACTGGGGCCGATCTCTACAACATGTATCTGGATATGTGGTGCGCAGCAGACGAGATGGGCTTGAACATAATGAACAACGAACACCATCAGACCGCGACATGTATGGTTCCGGCGGCGCCTATAATGCTGGGGATACTGGCTCGCGAGACCAACAATGCCCGCCTATTGATACTTGGAAACCCAGTTTCGAATAGAAGCCAACCGGTCCGAGTGGCTGAGGAGATGGCGTTGATAGATGTCATATCCAGAGGCCGGCTTGAGTGTGGGTTCGTCCGTGGAGTTCCATATGAGATCGCGCCAGCCAACGTCTACCCCTACCGGGGCACTGAGAAGCTGTGGGAGGCCCACGACCTGATCACCAGAGCCTGGACTGCTCATGATGGCCCATTCAACTTTGAAGGCCGCTGGTTCCACGCCCGGCAGGTCAACATATGGCCCCGCCCTTTCCAACAACCCCATCCTCCGGTCTGGGTCACGATGGGCAGCGCCGGCTCAGCTGCGCAGGTCGCTCAGCGCGGGCACATCGGCGCTGTGTTCCTGGCTGGTTACCCCAGAATCAGAGATATATTTGACGGTTATCGCAAAGGGTACGCCGATGCCCATCAGACCGAGATGCCCATAGATCGACTGGCCTATTGCGCTCTCATCAGTGTGGGAAAGACTGAACGGGAGGGCCTGAAAGGTGCGGAGAAGCTTCTCTGGTATATGACCTCTAATAAAGTACCTCTCCAATACGCCAACCCACCCGGGTACCACTCGCCTGCAGTAGCGGCAACCATGATGAGGGGCAACAGTTCCGGTACCGGTTTGCCGACTTCCACAACCCTTGCGGAGCAGATGGCCCGGGGAAACGTCTTCGCCGGGACACCTGACCAAGTCTATGACCAGATCAAGAACTTCTATGAGTATTGCGGCGGGTTCGGTAACCTGATGATGATGTCCCAGGCCGGCTTCATGACCTTCGACGAGACCCTGACATCGATGAAGCTATTCAGCGAAGATGTATACCCTAGACTTAAAGAACTAACCTCTAATTATGACGGTGGGCAGATAAGGGAGATCAGGGCCCGGTTGCCCGATGTAGAGAATGTGAATGTAAGTTCCCTGGCATCTGAATTCGTACGCTAGGCAGGGAACTCGGACAATATTGTTAATAGACCATCTCATATCATGAACCAACATCTGTTCTCGGGTAGAACGGAAGAGACGAGATACACTACGAACCTTAGTAACGTAAAGGTGATGCAACATGACTAACGATACGAAAAACACTGACCTAGGCGCTCTAACCTATGATCGTGTGGAGGGTTTTCGGGAGAGCTTTGACGCCGATCCCAACAAAAAATTGGTCCAGAACGTCGTCACCCAACACGACGTCAACGACATAGCTCTCAGTCGGTCTATCGTTACCGAGTCGCCCCATTCGTTCTCCATAGTATTAGACGATTGGGGAGTGACTAACCAGGCCCGCTCTGGACGCTGTTGGATGTTTGCCGGCCTGAACCTTTGCCGAGTGGACACTAGGAACGTCCTCAACGTTAAAGAGTTCGAATTCAGCCAGAACTATTTGATGTTCTGGGACAAACTAGAGCGGGCTAACTTCGTCTTGGAAGCAATCATCGAGACAGCTGGCCGGCCCGCCGACGACCGGACAGTAGCGTTTTTGTTGCAAAACCCAATCTCGGACGGTGGCCAGTGGGACATGTTTACCGCCCTGGTCGCCAAACACGGAGTGGTTCCCAAGACAGCTATGGAAGAGACCGAGAGTTCTGCCAACTCAGCCCGGATGAACTCCAGCCTGAACTATCAGACCCGGCAGGGAGCCAAGCGAATCCGAGATGCCTACGCCGATGAGTCTGGCTTGGATAAAATGCGTGGGATCAAGGACCTGACTTTAAAAGTTATATATGACGTGCTGTGTATCCACCTTGGTACGCCGCCCACGGAAGTGGACTGGCAGTGGAAGGATAAAGACGGAGAATTCACTAGAGCTGGCAAATTAACTCCCCAGGATTTCGCCGCTCAGTACCTCCAAACTGACATCTATGATTACGTGAGCTTGGTTCATGATCCTCGCGATACGAGCCCTGAAGGCACAACATTTACTGTGGAATACCTCGGCAATGTGGTGGACGCTCCTGCCATCCGGTATCTGAACGTCGATATTCAGTTGATGAAGGACATCGCCTTAAAGATGCTGCAGGACGGCAAGCCGGTTTGGATGGGGTGTGATACAGGTAAGCAGATGCATCGGGATTTGGGCCTGTGGGATGCAGATTTGTTCGATTACGCTAGCGTCTACGGAGCCGATTTTTCGATGAACAAAGCTGACCGACTAGAGTACCACCAAACAGCCATGACTCATGCCATGATGTTCACTGGAGTTGACGTGGTGGACGGAGTGCCTCGCCGCTGGCGGGTGGAAAACAGTTGGGATGACAAGGTAGGCAATAAGGGATTCTTTTTGATGAACGACTCCTGGTTTGCCGAGTACATGTTCGAAATAGCCGTCCCGAGAGAGTACCTACCCCAGGAATTGCAGAAAGCACTCGAACTTGAGCCAATTGTCTTACCTGCTTGGGACCCTATGGGATCGCTGGCCAGCCGGTAGCTCATCAATGCTGGCAGTCCAAACAAGCCGCATTAGACAACGAATATATCGGCTCGGTTCAAACTGACTTCTCGAGAGCGGTGAAGCCCAGGCTTCACTCTGGATCACAGAACACTGCATCGTCCTACGGATAGTCGGTAAATGCTAGTTAGCAAAGGAACGAAAGAATGGTCTTTCAGTCTGAAATCATCGGCAAGTCAGTGAGTCGCATCGATGGGCCGGACAAGGTCACCGGCGAAACTCTGTACACTGCTGACGTGGTCCTACCTGGTATGCTGACCGGCAAAATTTTGCGCAGCCCGCACCCACACGCACGCATCCGCAGCATCGACACTTCGGCGGCATGGCAGATACCCGGAGTGAAAGCGATCGTGACTGGTGATGACGCTCGAAACTGCCTGCAAGGCAAAGTTCTCCGTGACATGCCCGTTCTCTGTTGGGATCGGGTTCGTTACATAGGTGACCGAGTGGCAGCAGTTGCGGCGGAGTCCCCTGAGGCCGCGGATGAAGCCCTTCTCATGATAGAAGTCGATTATGAAGTCTTGCCTGCCGTTTACGACCCAGTGGAAGCCATGAAGCCGGGAGCGCCTCTGATCCACGAGGACGTCGCAGCATACGAAGGTGCACCTACCCAGTTCCTTGCCCCTGATCTTCACAACGGCCAGACTAGACTTTACTGGGAGAAGGGTGACCTTCGGCAGGGATTCAAAGATGCCGATGTCGTACTAGAGCATTCTTTCTCCATACCGAGTCGCCACCAGGGTTACATCGAACCTTTCGCTAGCGTCATAGATATCGACGATGACGGACGAATACAGGCCTGGTGTTCGAGTAAAGCCCCTTTTAGGGCACGGCGGCAGATGGCTTTGGCGCTGGGGCTGGACGAAGAATCTATCCGGGTCAACGTGACGTCCATCGGTGGCGATTTTGGCGGTAAGGGCGATACCCGTGACTTGCCCATTGCATACCTGTTGGCCAAGATGGCTGGTTTGCCGGTCAAGATCGTCATGAGCTCGGTGGAAGAATACACAGCGAGTAACCCCACCCATCCGACTTTCGTCACCATCAAGTCTGGTGTAAAGCGCGACGGCCAGATCACGGCCCGCGAGGTTCGAACGGTTCACGCTAGTGGTGCTTACGGTGCTCTGAAACCCAGGGCCTACCTGTCGACGCACCACTATGTGGGCGGCGCTTACCGGATACCCAACACGGTATATGAGTTCTTGCAGGTCTATACCAACACGGTGCCTGGGGGGTACTTCCGCGCACCTGGAGCCCACCAATACACCTTTGCCTTAGAATGCCACACTGATATGCTGGCCCGCGAATTGGGCATGGACACAGCAGAGTTCAGGCGGGTAAACATCTTATTGGCCGGTGAGGAAGATGGTTTGGGGCGCCCCATAGATTTCTTGAACATCACCGAAGTTATGAACGCTGCCTTAGATACCGCCGGATGGGAGAAATCAGAAGACCGCCCTGGATATGGTCGTGGAGTCGCGCTGTTCGGACGTCAGATCGGCGGCGGAGTGGCTGGGGCGGTACTGACTGCTGAGATTGACGGTTCGTTTTCGGTGATCAGCCCCACCGTGGATATCGGAACCGGAACCCACACTATTGAGAAGCAGATGGTTGCCAACGAGATGGGAGTGTCTATCGATGAGGTCCGCGTGAGGGTTGGGGATACTGACAGCGTCCCCTACGATGAAGGCCCTCGGGCTAGCCGCGTGACATACACCGAGGGGCAGGCAGTGATGAAAGCCTGCGCCGAGATTAGGCAGGCCATTGCAGACGGCGTAGCTTTGCCCCATACAGTGACCGTTGAACACACGGCCGAAGAACGGGAAGACATAACATACTTTGGTGCACAGGTTGCGGAAGTCTACGTGGACAGCGAGACCGGACAGGTAGATGTACTTCAGCTGACGACAGCCCATGACGTCGGCACTATCATCAACCCGTTAGCGCACCAAGGTCAGATAGAAGGCGGAGTTATCACCGGGTTCGGCTTGGGAGTAACCGAGGAGTTTGTTACCGATGATGGCCAGGTCTTGAACGGGAGCATGGCGGATTATAAACTCCCGACGATTGCCGACATCCCACGCCTTGAGACCGTCTTGATTCAGACTGGTGGAGGCACCGGCCCCTACGAGGCCAAGGCCATCGGCGAACTCGCTAACAACGCTACCGCAGCAGCCATCGCCAACGCGGTGGCCGATGCCGTGGGCTGCCGCATTTTTGAACTTCCAATCACTGCGGACCGAGTCTATCAAACTCTTAGGCCCAAAGGGTTAACCTAAAATATCTCGAGGCCCTGCGGCGTTGCATTCACCAGATTCCGAGAGGACCAAAGATACAGCTATAGACTCTATATTTAGGCTGGGTAACAGCCAGGGGTCAACAGATCTGTGTTCTGGCCCGGATATCTGAATGGATGAGGGTTGAGATTAAAGCACTAGATAGGCCTTTCTGCTTAGGTTTGCAATAACTTCAGACGTCAATCTGCGTTTCAGATAGCAAGAAATATTATTGCCCCTGAAGGTACCCAAAATAGATGCATCCGCCCCGCAATATTGTCCTTTGGGCATGCGAACCGTAAAATAATTCTGATATCTGTTGTGCCGCACTATGGCGGAAAGAGATATCTTAAGCACGGCATTTCAATGATTCTCGTTGTATGACGGTCTTGATACTCTGTAAACGATCAAGTACAGGAGCTAGTGATGACAAGTACACAGCAGGAAACACTGGGCGCAGAAAACGTTGAGCAATTTGACGCCATAATTATCGGGGCTGGCGTTACCGGTCTTTATGCGCTACACCGCTTGCGCCAGCTCGGATTTTCGGCCCGATCATTTGAAGAAGGCAGCGGAGTCGGAGGCACATGGTACTGGAACCGCTACCCTGGCTGCCGGTTCGACTCGGAGAGCTATACCTATGGGTATTCCTTCTCTGAAGAGTTGCTTCAAGAATGGGACTGGAAGGAGCATTATTCCGCCCAGCCGGAAAACGAACGCTACCTGAATTATGTGGCGGACAAATTTGATCTGCGCCGGGACATTCGCCTGAACTCCCGCGTAATGTCGGCTGTCTTCGACGAAAACAAAAACCGATGGGAAGTGGTGATGGAGGATGGACACCGCGCGCGCGGCCAGTTTCTGATCACATCGGTTGGTATCCTGTCCGCCGGGTACGTTCCTGATTTTGAAGGAAAAGACACTTTTAAAGGGACCTCCTGCCACACCGGCCGATGGCCGAAGGGAGGGGTCGACTTGGCCGGCAAGCGAGTGGGTGTCATCGGTACAGGCGCATCAGGAGTCCAGCTCATCACTGAGATTGCTCGAGAAGTCTCCCATCTGACAGTTTTCCAGCGCACTGCTAACTTTTGTGCGCCGCTACGGAATAGCCTCATCGACGATGATACTCAGAAAGAGATCAAAGCGAGTTATCCGGAGATATTCCGGAAGTGCATGGAGACCGCAGGCTCCTTCGTTCACGAATTCGATCCCCGGTCTGCCATGAGTGTCTCGCCCGAAGAACGGCTTGAGAAATACGAAAGCCTTTGGCAAGAATCCGGGTTCAAGAAGTGGCTGAGCAACTTCTACGACGTCATGCTCCCGGGTGAGGCCAACGAGGACTACGCGGAATTTTTCCGCAACAAAATAAGGGAGCGGGTGCATGACCCTATCGTGGCGGAGATGTTGGTTCCCATGGGCCACATGTTCGGCTCCAAACGCCTGCCCTGCGAGAGCGGATACTATGAAGTCTACAATCAGGACAACGTATTGCTTGTGGACGTGAAAGCAGCGCCGATCGAACGTATCACACCCGATGGTATCAAGACTCGAAATGGCGAATACGGCCTAGACGTCATAATCTTTGCTACCGGGTTCGACGCAGTCACGGGCTCGCTAAGCAGACTTCATATCGAAGGTGAGGGCGGCCAGACTTTGAATGATAAATTCGCCAATGGTCCGCGCACTTTTATGGGCGTCCAGAGCGCCGGATTCCCGAATTTGTTTACCATTAACCAAGCCTCGGTCGGCAACTTCGTTCGGGCTGCGGAACCGCTGGTCGATTGGGTGAGTGATGCGATGGCCTATGTACGAGACAATGATTTCCTCCGGATATCCCCTTCTGCCGAGGCCGAAGAGAGCTGGACCCGGCATGTAGCCGAAGCCGGAGCAAAAATACTGCGTTCGCAAGCCGATTCTTGGTACGTAGGAGCGAATATACCTGGTAAAGCACGGGGACTGCTCACCGCACCGGACACTGCTCCAGCCATGCGTGCTAAGAGGAACGAAGTGGCCGCAAATGGATACGAAGGATTCGTTATTCAGTAGGAATTTTGCGGACCGTCGGTGATCGCTATAAGACAGAAACGCCTCAGTTTTAGCTGAGGCGTTCTCTACGAGGTTTACGTTCGAACTTGAGGTTGGTACAGTATCCGTAGGCTGGCGCACGCGAGAACATCCAAAATCGCTATGTGTCACGGTTTAGCATAATCAGTGCCTAACATGTGGGGGTGTAGCTCAGTCGGGAGAGCACCTGCTTTGCAAGCAGGGGGTCAGGGGTTCGAATCCCCTCACCTCCACCAACTTTCGTATCTAGATATCCCCTCTAACGTTCTCGACGAGCCTTATCGCAAAAAAAGTGGTAAGCAAGGAGATTGATATGCCCACAAATACTAGGAAAGAAGGAAATCCTTTAGTGGGTATAGTCGGCGGCAGTACTTCTGATTTCCCAATTTTGAAAAAAGCTGTTGATTTATTGGAGCATCTGGAGGTCGAGAGCGAACTTAGAGTTGTATCCGCTCACCGAACTCCCGACTGGTTATTTGAATATGCCGAAAAAGCTGAGGATAGAGGACTGAAGGTAATCATAGCTGGGGCGGGCGGAGCCGCACATTTGCCCGGTATGCTTGCCGCCAAAACCATCCTCCCAATAATAGGCGTCCCAGTACCCTTAGAGCACCTTAAAGGCATGGATTCACTGCTTTCCATAGTCCAAATGCCAAGAGGTGTTCCAGTAGCCACAGTCGCAATTGAAGGTGCGGAAAATGCAGCGATCTTAGCCGCCGAAATACTCGCCATTCAAGACGAAGGTTTAAAAATTAGATTGAGAAATTGGCGAAAGACCCTGACCGAGACCATATTGTTAAGTCCCGAGTCACGGGGTTCAATTTGAAAATTGAAGACCCAAATTTGATAATCCCTCTAGGTAGTACCCTGGGAATGCTAGGCGGAGGTCAAATTGGAGGTTTTTTCGCTGAAGCTGCTTTACGTTTTGGTTACCAAGTATCGGTTTGGGACCCATCACCAAATGCACCAGCAAAGAGATTTGCCGGTGTGGCATTTGACGCACCTTTTGATGACCCAGCTACGCTGGAAAAATTCGCAGATGTATCTGACTGCGCTTCTTTAGAGTGGGAAAATATCCCTGTGACCTTAATTGAAGATCTGGAAAAGCTGATCAGAGTCAGACCAGGAAGCAAAAGTTTAGGGCTTGCTCAAGATAGAACCAAAGAAAAACATTTCTTAACAGAAAACCACATTCCTATTACAAAATACGCTGTCATAGAAAACCCTGCGGAATTAAGTGTTGTTCAGCTAGAACTACCCTGGATAGTAAAAACGGCGACGTTGGGATATGACGGCCATGGGCAATGGAGAATATCAAACTCTCAGGATATCGCAGGTATCGGAAATTTTTTGAAGGGAAATGGCCCATGGGTGGTTGAGCAAGTAGTACCTTATAAGATCGAGATGTCAGTTGTTGTGGGCTACGATGGTAAAACCAGCATAGTGACTTTTCCGCCAACCGAGAACATTCATGAAAATGGTATCTTGAGAATAAGCATATCTCCAGCTAGAATTTCCATGGAAATACGAAGAAGAGCTCAAGAGCTCGCTCAAGAAGTTATAAAAAATATAGGAGACCCCGGTGTTTTTTGTGTGGAGATGTTTATGCTAGAAAATGAAGAACTCCTGGTTAATGAAATTGCTCCACGGCCACATAACTCGGGACACCACACAATAGATTCCTTCACTGTGTCTCAATATGAACTTCAGATTCGAGCACTGGTTGGCCTACCACTTGTAAACCCCCAGCAAATCACATCGTCAGTTTTGTTGAATGTGTTGGGAGAAGAGTACACGAATCTAAGCGATTCAGATGCGACGAAGTGGATCCTGAAAAACGAAAACGCACGAATCTATTCCTACGGTAAACCGGATGTCCGTCCAGGCCGGAAAATGGGTCATATATTGTTTAACGGACCCTCTCAAGAAGACTTAATTTCGGATGCTCTTGAAACGCATAAGATTTTGACCAAAGTATAGGTCCGTTATCCGGTTAAATTGACCTGGTCAGTTTGTTCATTTTGCCCCCAGTGAGACATTCAGCGACAATTATGTTGCTTTCAGAACCGGCCGAAATATTATGTGGATTATTAGATTTGCTTGCTACAAATGTTTTGCGAGGAATATTCGGCCACCCGGGAGTTTCGCCCCAAAATGCAACAGGTTGATCGTCGATATCCAGCTTAAATGGCGGCGACCTGGTTCTGTTCTCGCGGCATAGTACGGTGCGACTCCTTCATCGAACGCCTTTGCACTAGTGAACGGACCATTATCCAGCACCTGATCTCTCATGGAACTTCAAGGGTCACAACATTGGACGATGTGACTTAGTCGACGGAGAGTCGAGGGAGAGTGAAACTGACATAAGGCCTCCCGAGGCTGCGTTCAAACCAACCCTTGTGAGTGATTCATAGGTCCCCAGAAATATCGCCATCCGGGCTTAATTTGTCTACTGATTGTTTTCGCCGGTAGTAGTATTTAGTGGCTTAGCTATCAAGCATCCGTTAACTGCTTGGTGGCATTGGTTAGTAATTCCGAGTACTTCTTCGTCCAGAACACGCGGGACTACTTCTCAGT
>Ga0066372_10001021_pt1 | contig 11027 bp, 10 predicted proteins | sample Knorr_S15_td_250_FD_77011 | JGI IMG/M metagenome (GOLD analysis project Ga0066372, IMG submission 77011) | Marine microbial communities from Southern Atlantic Ocean transect - Knorr_S15_td_250_ad_251m_LV_A | ecosystem: Environmental > Aquatic > Marine > Oceanic | place: Southern Atlantic ocean... | reverse complement strand
CCGGATCCATCATGCAGCTGAATCCGTTTGATGAACCAGATGTGGCGGCAACTAAGACGACAACCCGCCGTTTGCTTGATGGAGACGGCCCGACCGAAACCAGTACGGCGTTGACACTCGGCGAACTCGGGTCCTGCCTGGCGTCGGCTGGCACTGGAAGCTACCTCGCCATCCTGACGTATCTGCCAGCGGAACCGGCTTTTTTCGATGTGCTTGAAGACTTTGCCCAGAGGGTGCGCGAGCGGTTCGCGATTCCGGTGACCGTCAACAGCGGTCCGCGATACCTGCACTCCACTGGCCAGCTGCACAAAGGCGGCAGTTCGATGGGGATATTCCTGTTCGTACGTTCGGCGCCAGAGCATGATCTCGATATCTTCAATGAAGATTTCGGTTTTGCACACCTCAACCACTCACAGGCTGAGGGTGACCGCGCTGTTCTGACGGGTCGGGGCCGGCCTGTGAGCGGTATCGATCTGGTCGGTCCGACAATGTCGTGTGTCGCACAGCTGCGCAGCGACCTCGCGGATGTACTGAGTACATGAAATCTCTGCGCGCTATTTCTTTTGATTTGGATGATACGTTGTGGTCAATCTGGCCGGTCATCGACAGGGCAGAGGCCGCGCTCCACGAGCACATCTGTGAAACGTTCCCGCGTATCGGTGCATCGCACGATGCGGGTGATCTGCGCCTGCAGCGTAACGAGATTTACCAGCAACGCCCGGATCTCGCACACGATCTGACGGAGCTGCGGCGGGTTTCCTTTGAATCTCTGTTGGAACGTTATGGCTATGATCCCGCGGCGTCACACGATCTGATCGCGCGTTTTCTTGATCTTCGCCATGATGTGACGCTCTACCCGGATGTTGTCCCAGCGCTCTCCCGGTTAAGCGAGAGATTCAAGCTGGTGGCGGTATCCAATGGCAATGCCGATATCTCTCGCCTTGGCATCGCAAGGTTCTTTCAAGGCCAGATCAGTGCCCGCGTGGCTGGCGTCAAAAAGCCTGATCCGGTGATTTTCGGGATGGCGTGTGAACTCCTCGCCGCAAAGCCCTCCGAGGTGCTGCATGTGGGAGATCATCCCGTCGAGGACGTCATCGGTGCCCAGCAGGCAGGGCTCAAGGGCGCATGGGTCAATCGCAACGGAGACTCGTGGTCGCATGAGACCACCCCGCATGCGGTAGTCGAGGATCTGGCGCAACTCGTAGATCTTCTCGATCAGACAGAATAGTCAGCACTTAGGATAGAAAGACCTCGTGGAACGCAACGTAGATGTCGTCGTCATCGGTGCCGGCACAGCGGGACTCGCCGCTATCGGCCAGGTTCACCAGGCAAAAAAAACCTTTTTATTGATCAACGGCGGTGAACTGGGCACGACCTGTGCCCGGGTCGGTTGCATGCCCTCGAAGGCGCTGATTCAGGTGGCGCACGACCTGCACCGGCGCGACTTGTTTGAGCGGGAAGGTATCGAAGGCGGTGCCGGACTGTCCGCCAATCTGCCGGACATTCTCGAGCATGTCCGCGACCTGCGCGACATTCTGGTAGACCGGGTGCTGGGGGCCAGCACCGATCAGATGGATGATGAATTCCTGGATGGCTATGCGCGTTTTGTTACGCCGGGCGTCCTGCAGGTGGGTGATGACGTGATTCATGCCGAGAGCGTGGTGATCGCCTGCGGCACCCGTCCGGTAGTGCCCCCTGCCTGGGTGGACTTTGGTGACCGGATCCTCACCAGCGATACCCTGTTTGAGCAGGAGGATCTTCCGGGCGCAGTCGCCGTTGTCGGTCTTGGCATTATCGGCCTTGAACTGGGTCAGGCGCTTGCACAACTGGGAGTATCGGTGACCGGTATTGACCAGCAGGAAACCATCGCGGGCATTGCTGATCCGAGTGCCCGGCAAAGCGCGATCGAAGTGATATCCCGTACGTTTCCCCTATGGCTCGGAAACGACGCCGAGCTGCACGAGGAAGAGGGACGCATCCGCGTCAGTACCGGCGATCAGTCGGTGGTGGTCGACAAAGTGTTGGCCGCGATGGGCCGGCGAAGCAATCTGGACTGGCTGGCGGTTGAGAACGCAGGTGTCGAACTGGATGATCAGGGTATGCCGGTTTTTGATCCAACGACCATGCGTTGTGGTGACAGCCGGGTATTCATCGCAGGAGACATCAGCGGCACCGATCAGGTGCTGCACGAGGCGGCCACCGAGGGACGCATCGCCGGCTACAACGCGGCCCGCAAAACGAGCGTAGCCTTTGCCCGGAAAACACCACTCGCGATCACCTTTACCTCACCGAATATCTGTTCGGTCGGAACGGCGTTCGATGCCCTTGATCCTAAAGAGATTGAGACGGGGGAGATGCGTCTTGGCCCAGTGGGACGGGCGCTGATCATGGGCGCCAACCGGGGCATCATTCGCCTGTATGCGGACAAGAAGAGCGGGGTGCTTCTGGGCGCGACGCTGATTGCTGAGCGCGGAGAACATCTGGCGCATCTGCTGGCGTGGTGTATCGACGAGCAGATGACCGTGCTGCAGTTGCTGCGCAAACCCTTCTATCACCCGACCATGGAAGAGGCAGTACAGGGCGCGCTTCGAGATCTATTGCAGAAACTGAAACTGCCAACCAACCCGACGGACGCGCCGGCGGACCTTGAAGCGCTGGACTGAACCCGTGCGGCCTGTGCTAGCGCCGTATTGGGGCTACCGTATCCACAAAGGACGGAAAGTGATTGTTGGGCCGGTCTGAAAAATAGCGGCGCAGCGACTGGACCACCACCGGAAAGGCCATCTTTGACCAGGGAATCTGGTCTTCGTCAAAAAGCGCGGTTTCAAGGCTCTCTGCGCCGGGCGCGAATTCACCGTCACACAACCGGGCGCGGAAAATCATGTACACCTGACTTACGTGGGGAATATTGAACACGGCATAGAGCCCGCTGATCTCCACCCGGGCGCAGGCCTCTTCGAAGGTCTCCCGCATGGCGGCCTGCTCGATGGTTTCACCGTTCTCCATGAATCCTGCAGGGATAGTCCACAGACCATGACGCGGTTCGATGGCGCGCCGGCAGAGCAGGATCCGCCCCTCCCACTCGGGAATACAGCCGGCTACGATTTTGGGATTCTGATAGTGGATCTGCCCGCAAACATCACAGACATGCCGCTCCATGTTATCCCCTTGGGGTATCCGGAGGCTGACCGGGGCTGCACACTGGCTGCAGAATTTCATAGTCGGGCGATCTGATGGCTCGCAAGCACTATAGCACTGCCGGTGTGGCGCCGGCGAAGCCCCGGCGCGAACACCGGCCCTGGAAAAGAGGCATTGAAAGTTTGCTCACACAGCGTAGAGAATACGACCTCTTTCAAATTGGATCCTGATGGAAGTGATGCATGACCGAAACTGATAAACCTGCCCAGCACAATGTCTTTGGCGAACCCCTAGAGTCGTGCTCGGAGAAGCCCCTGACCGGCTGGTTCAGGGACGGCTGCTGCAATACCGATGATGCCGATGTGGGCGCACACACGGTGTGCGCCAAAGTCACCGATGAGTTTCTGCAGTGGCTGAAGACGGACGGTAACGACCTCATCACACCGCATCCGCAGTTTGGTTTCGCGGGGCTGAAGTCCGGTGACTGCTGGTGCGTGTGTGCGGGTTCTTATGCCAGAGCGCTGGAAGCGGGTGTTGCCTGCAAGGTCTATCTATCGCGGACCCACATCCGTACGCTTGAACTTATTCCGATCGAAAAACTCAAGCCTTACGCGCTGGATCTTTCTTGACACTTACGCGTTCGAGATACCCCGCGCTTGACGAAACCCCGTGGGTGATTTGTAATCCGTCTCCCGCTTGTGGTTCCTCCCAAAGGCCAGGTAGCTCAGTTGGTAGAGCAGTGGACTGAAAATCCTCGTGTCGGTGGTTCGATTCCGCCCCTGGCCACCATCTAATCAACAGTTTACGTAGTGGGTAGTAGACGTTCATCTTCCACTGTCGCTATATTGTCGCTATCTTTGGAAGGGTCGAAAGTTACATCGGTGAGCCGGGTCAGAAAAACGGTGTGAAGCTGGAAGAAATGGTACGCATCGCATCCACAGGTTACGAGCTTGTCGCAAATTTTCCGTTTGAAGAAGAACTGCTCGTTTAGCAGTTCCGTGTACGTCAAAGGGAGTTAAAAAATGGCTATCAGTAACTCTGGAAATACTGCCGAAGAATTGGTGTTGGGGACACCCGCTGGCGAAAGCGCAAGTTGGAACTGGCATCCTGATATTCCAATTAAGACCTCCCCACTCTTCGAATGTCCTCTAGATCTTGTTGCGATCGTCAAGTGGTTTGCCGGAGCCTGGTTACCGATAACAGAATTCGGGGTCTATGTGCTCTTGGCTATTGGTGTCTGGTTTTGGCTTATCCCCCCGCTCCCGGAAATGGAAACATTAGCGGTTGGATGGGTCGGAGCAATCTGGGCACGAAACCTGTTCATGATGACAGCATTTACCACTTTGTTACACCTATGGCTTTACACCTGGAAGGGGCAAGGTGACAACACGCGCTTCATGCGTAGTGCGCCAACAATGAAGCACCGCCGGTTTCTTGCCGGCGATCAACTCAAGGACAACGTCTTTTACGTTCTGGTAAGCGGCGTTACTGTCTGGACTGTTTATGAAACCGCCATGTGGCTTGCCTACGCCAATGGCCTTATTCCGGTATTAGCCTTCTCTGACAATCCAGTCTGGTTTGTGTTGTTGTTTCCACTGATCGCTGTTTGGCAGGCATTTCACTTTTACTGTATACACCGCTTTCTTCATTGGAAACCTTTGTACGACCGCTTCCATTCGGTACATCACCGTAATGTCACTATAGGTCCTTGGTCCGGCCTATCAATGCACCCCGTTGAACACCTTTTGTATCTATCTTCTCTTTTTGTGATGCTGTTGGTACCTTCACATCCGCTACATATGCTGTTCCTGGCCTATTGGTTGACGCTTGCTACTGCAACATCGCACTCTGGTTATCAGGAATTGATCGTCGGCAATTTTCGAACGACGATTGCGGCCTTTCATCACCAGTTGCACCATCGCTATTTCAACTGCAACTATGGCAATATTGATATGCCATTAGATCAATGGTTTGGATCGTTCAATGATGGGACTTCAGCTGAGACAAAGAGGCTACTGAGAAAATAAAGAATAGAGATATTTAGAGATCAGAACGCCATGTGTCGGTGGTTCGATTCCGCCCCTGGCCACCATCTGATCATCTTTATTTAATTTTGGCGCGCAAAGAGAGCAGGACCGTCACCCAACACGGTTCAACGGTAGTTATCCCAGTCTTTGACAAAGTCTCTTAAGGTTGCCCGCAGGCGGCGTAATAGTTCGTCGCACTCATCTTGGGTGATGGTCAGCGGGGGCGAGAGCAGGAACCAGTCGCCATACTTGCCGCCCGCCGTCCTGCGCGAATAGATCATGAGGCCGTTGTTGAGGCCATGAATACGGATCTTTTCTGTCGGCAAAAATGCGGGCGTCATTGATTGCTTGCTGGCGGGATCTGCGACCAATTCGATGCCGAGCAGTAGGCCCTGTCCGCGGACATCGCCGATCACCGGGAATTCATCAGCCAATGCCCTTACACGTTCCTTGAGATAGCGGCCCATGGTGGCTGCGTTATCGATGAGATTGAGTCTTTCGTACTCATCCAGTACCGCAAGCCCTGTCGCACAGGTAATCGGATTGGCGTTGTAGGTGTGTGAGAAGTTGAATCCCGTGAGTGTCGACAGCCGCTCTACCAGGTTTGCCGGAAACAGTGTCGCCCCGAGCGGTGCGTAGCCTGACCCCAGGCCCTTGGCCATGACGACAATGTCCGGCAGCGCATCCGGATAGTGATGTGCGCTCAGGAACTTACCCCCGCGGCCGGTACCACAGAGAATCTCATCAAAGATCAGGAAGATGCCGTGATCGCTGCAGATGTCGCGGATGCCTTTAAAGTACGTCGCCGGCGGAACGACACAGCCGGTAGCGAGACCGCCGACGGGTTCAACGGCAAACGCCAGCACGGTATCCGGGCCGAGCTCGCGGATTTTTTCCTCGAGTGCTTCGAGCGTAAACTGGGTATAACTCTGCAGCGTATGGGACTCAGGCAGGCGGTAGGTAAGCGGCGCAGGCACCTTGTGGCTCGTCATACCGAAGCCATCGAAGAAGGTGCCCAGCGCATCATCTCCCGACATGCCGAGGGTCGCAATCGTCCCCCCATGGTAGGAGGGTAGGCAGGTAATGAGATGCCGTCGCTTAGGCGCGCCTGTCGCAACGGTATACTGACGGACAAACTTGATGGCGATTTCCATGGCTTCGCTGCCGCCGCTCGACAAGGCGACCCGCTCAAACCCGGGTCCGGCGAGTCTCGCAATTCGGTCGGTCAGCGCTATGTTCGGCCCATGCTGGGCGAGTCTCGAGTAGGCAAAGTCCATCTGTTTTGCCTGTTCGGCCATGGCATCGGCGACATGAACATTGCCGTGCCCGATATTGCTGACCACGGGCCCTGAAGAGGCATCAATATATTCGTTGCCGTCTTCGTCCCACATATATATGCCTTTGGCACGGGTAATCATGGGCAACGGCACGATATTGCTCTCGGCGTAAAAGACATCCTGGGCGCCTCCGACCGAAGGCGCCGCACCGGGCAATTGAGGGGCTTGTGTGTTGCTCATTGAAAGAGGGCCACCCAGAAAATCGGGATCGTGTCCAGGTTGATTTGTTCGCCGGGAATTATATGATCAGGCAGCGGGTTTGGAACGCAATTCATCCTGTAGGGGGAGAATTGCAGGCGCAACGGAAAATCATGGCGAGCACATCCAGCAGGGAATTTCATGAGTACAACCGCGGTTGATACTAAAGGCCCTGTCGCCATCGTCACCGGCGCGGGATCGGGCATCGGGGCCGCGTGCGCCACGGCGCTTGCCGCCAAAGGCTGTCGGGTCGTTGTCAACTACCAGCACAGTCGCGAAGGTGCGAGCGACACTGTTACCCAATGCCAGGCCTTGAGCGTCGAGGCGGTGTCGGTTCAGGGAAGCGTTGCCGATGATGAAGACTGCGGGCGGATCCTGGATGAGACCATGAATACCTTTGGCCGGGTGGATCTGCTCGTTAACAACGCCGGCGTTACCCGTTTTGCCGATCAGAAAGATCTGGGCGCACTCAATGCCGCTGATTTTGAGCGCATCATGTCGGTCAACGTGGCCGGTAGCTACCAGATGACCCGCGCGGCCGTACCGTACCTTGAGAAGTCGGACTGTGCTGCGGTGGTGAATGTCTCATCGCATTCAGGAATGAGTGGTATCGGGTCTTCGATCGCCTATGCTGCATCCAAAGGTGCACTTAACACGATGACCTTGTCATTGGCGCGGAATCTAGCACCATCAATTCGGGTTAACGCAGTCTGCCCGGGTTTTGTGGATACCAAGTGGCTGTCGGGAAAACTTTCAGACGAAGCACTGTCCGCATTCAAGGAAAAAGTCACAGCTGCCTCGCCGCTGCAAACGATTGTGACGCCGGCCGATGTTGCCGAGGCTGTATGCTGGCTGGCGCTGCAGGCGCGATCCATTACGGGACAACTGCTGGTAATTGACGGCGGAACACATTTGACAACAGCGAACCCGCTTTAGGGTTTAGCGGAGAAGATCATGACCAACCGAGAAGACTATCAGCCTGTCGACCCCTCTGTGGTGCCCCGGTTTGCAGGCTTCGCCACATTCATGCGTACTGTGACCCGGGAGATCATCGAAGAAGTTGATGTGGGTCTCGTTGGGGTGCCCTTTGATCTGGGTCTTAACCACCGCACCGGAGCGCGGCACGGCCCGGCGGGTGTGCGGGAGATGTCACGACTGATCCGCCGCGTGCATCCCACCAGCGGTATCCGGCCTTTTGAGATTTGCAATGTTGCGGATCTTGGCGATGCCCCGGTGAATCCGATGAGCAAGGACAAATCGATCGACATGATCAGGGACTTTTTCAACGAAATGAAGGGCGCGAATATCGTGCCGATCGCCTGTGGCGGTGACCATACGATTCCGCTACCGATTCTGCGGGCGCTGGCGGTGGATCAGCCGGTCGGCATTCTGCATTTCGATGCCCATGCCGATACGCTCGATGAGATCTGCGGCGACAAGGTGAACCATGCGACCTTCATGCGCCGGGGTTATGAAGAAGGGTTGATCGACCCCAAGCGCGCTATTCAGGTGGGCATGCGCGGCAGCCGCTTTACGCCCGAGGACATCCAGTACGGATACGATGTCGGTTACAGCATCATCACGATGGATGAGTACGAAGAGATGGGTCGCGCGGCTGCGATCCGCCAGATTCACGAAGTGCTGAAAGGCGGCCCGGTGTATATCTCGCTCGATATCGACGGCCTCGACCCGGCCTATCTGCCGGGGACCGGGGTGCCCGAGATCGGAGGCCTGATTCCGAGGGATGTGCAGGTCATCCTGCGTTCACTGCAGGGCATGGACATCGTCGGCGCGGATATCAGCGAGGTGTCTCCCTGTTATGACCCCACAGGGATCACTTGTGTCACCGTCGCCAACCTGATGTTCGAGATGCTGTGCATCATCGCGGATTCGATTGCCGCCAAAAGATAAATCTGGGCGCCGGAGTTCGGCGCCTCAATTCAGGTCCCGGGGAAATTTTCTTTCCCATTCGCGGAAATAGACCCGGTCCTCACCTTCGAATGCCTCCAGCGACGCGCTGAAGTGAAACTCGGTTGAGGTTGACTGTAGCGTGGAATGGGTTTCGGTCCGCACATCCAGCGCCGCGTCAAGCCGGCGAAAACGCATCGTCCAGTGCAGATGCTCTTTATTGGAGTTGGGTTCGCCGTCAGTGATTTCGTAGAACTGTCGGGATACAGAACCATGTTCCCAATCAAGTTCGGTCAAGCTCACCATACCCGTATCACTTTCGACATGAAGCCGTGTAATGCCATTCGCCTCGTCGCGCTCAATCTCGCGCAAGAAGGATTCGGGTCGGAGTTCCTGTGCGGACTGAGGAATCGCACTTTCGGGGGATTCGAAAGCGGTCAGGTCGCCGTCGCCGCTACAGTCTGTTCTCACCGGAAGACTCAGATGACTGCTACCACTTTCGAGCGTCAGCGCCACAGGTTCGGGTGATGGCCAGAGCAGCGGCCAGAGTGTGTTTGACAAGCTGATCCGGATCCGATGGCCAGCCTTGAATGCATGGGCGATATCGTTGAGCTGCAGGTGGATCTCATAGGTTTCGCCTGGCACGAGTGCCTCGGGATGTTCGTGATCGTTGCGGTGCGTCAGGTTCAGCACGCCGTAAGTGACACGAGTGGATGCCCCATCGGGCGCCACGTCGTTGAGCCTTGCGACGATAAACGCATTGGGTTTATCAGAGGACAGACGAAGGTGTAGTACGGGGGCGCCGAGGATCTCAAGTGGGGCGTCCAGAAATTCCGAATCAAAGATCACAGCGTTGCCGTCATCTTCACGCTGATCTGTGGGCCCATCAGGATCAAGCCCATGCGCGCACCACTCACCCTGTCGGGCGCCGGTATTCTGAGGTGTCTGGATCAGGAGCGATTGCGGTGGTTGCGGTGCATCTGACAGGGCACCGTAGTTCAGAATCCATTCCCTGCTCTGAATCCGTGAACTGGGCCACACGGGTTCGGCTACCCAGCGGCCGGACCGGTCGGCGTAGTAAGGCAGTGGCTCGACGCTGTCCTGCATCCAGACCCGGTATTGAGGTTCTTCCATGATGCCGGTGTTCTCTCCCTTGAGCCAGTGATCCCACCAGCGTAGGGTCTCCTGCAAAAACCCGATGCGTGGCCCTGGCCGGGCAAAGTGCGGATACTTGTGTGCCCACGGGCCCACCAGACCCTTACAGGGACTTTTCAGATTGGCCAGTAATCGGGGCACGGCATTGGAATATCCGTCGGCCCAGCCGCCCACCGCATAAACCGCGCACTCGATATCATCGTAATGTTCGCAGACCGATCCGTGTTGCCAGAAGCCATCGCGGCGCTGGTGTTCAAGCCAGTTCAGTGCCCAGGGGTCATTGGCTTCAAGGCGGGCCATCCATAACTCACGCCATCGGTCGCCCACGATGGCAGGATCAGGCGGCCGCGAGTTAAAGGCAAACATGGTGGCGCCCCATGACATGTTGTCATTGATCATGACGCCGCCCATGTAGTGAATATCATCACTGTACCGATCATCCGTTGAAGCGATGGTCACAATGGCTTTCAACGACGGCGGGCGGCGGGCGGCAATCTGCAGTCCGTTAAAGCCGCCCCAGGAGATCCCGATGATGCCGGTATTTCCCGAGCACCACGGCTGCGCTGTTATCCATTGCAGTACCTCAAGCGCGTTGTCCTGTTCTATCTTGAGATATTCATCTTCCAGGATTCCGTCAGATTCGCCGGAACCTCTCATATCGACTCGTACACAGGCGTAGCCATGCCCGGCGTAATAGGGATGAGTCAGCGCATCGCGTTCGGATGTGCCATCGCGTTTTCGATAGGGCAGAAATTCAAGAATTGCCGGCACTGGTTTTTCCAGAGCGTCCTCGGGCATCCAGATGCGAGCCGCCAATTGCACACCGTCTGCGAGAGGAATAAAGGTGTTCTCGATCTCCCGTACGTCCCTCGGAAATTCGTGTACGACTTTGATGTCGTCTGTGTCCATGTTTTCTCCTGATTAGAACGAGAGACTGACTTCTGGTTTAATTTTTTGAACCCGTGATACTACAGCGCTTAAAGACCATCGCGGGGAATCTCGGTATGCCATGTCCGCGAAAAGACTTCATCCTCTCCTTCAAAGGCCGTCAGTTCGGCCTCGAGGATAAGGTCCTTGTGATTGCAACTGACGCTGAGCGAACTGACAGTTCGAATCACGGTGGATGTGCTCCAAAAAATTAAGGGGCCCGGTGGTGACACCAGGGCCCCTTAACGGGCATCGTCAATCAGCGCGCCATCAGGCTTTGCGGAAGTGCTTCAGCAGGGGATGCCCGTCCGGGCGCACACCAGGAACGATGGTGTTT
>Ga0066372_10001015_pt1 | contig 11042 bp, 10 predicted proteins | sample Knorr_S15_td_250_FD_77011 | JGI IMG/M metagenome (GOLD analysis project Ga0066372, IMG submission 77011) | Marine microbial communities from Southern Atlantic Ocean transect - Knorr_S15_td_250_ad_251m_LV_A | ecosystem: Environmental > Aquatic > Marine > Oceanic | place: Southern Atlantic ocean... | reverse complement strand
GATATTGCAAAAATGTGTTCAAGGATTGTCAGACTGAAGGATGGAATCATTATGGAAGACAAAAAGAATAAAATGGTAAAAGCTATATAATGTTTAGTAGGGATCGTTGGTTAGAAATTTTTGATACAATTAAAAAGAATAAGCTTAGAACTTTTCTTTCAGGATTTACTGTGGCTTTAGGTATTTTAATCTTTGTAGTTCTTTTTGGATTTGGAAACGGTTTAGACAATACCTTCGATAAATATTTTAAAGATGATGCTTTAAATACAATGTGGATTAATACTGGAAGGACATCTAGACCTTATATGGGATATAAAGCCAATCGACAGATTGAATTTGATAATGATGATTTAGAGGATATCTCATCAAGATTTGCATTTTATATTGACGGTATTACTCCAAGGATTTCATCAAGTGGAAATATAGGATATAAATTAAAATCTAATAATTATTCCGTAAGAGGAGTGGCCCCTTCTCATCAAAAAAATGAAATGACCATAATGATGCAGGGAAGGTATATAAATGGTTTGGATGTGGATAATAAAGAGAGAAATGTGGTTATTGGAAGATTAGTAAAACAAGATTTATTTGGAGACGAAGATGCATTAGGAAAATTTGTTTCAGGAGAAGGAAGATCTTGGAAAGTCATCGGAGTTTTTCAAGATGATGGAGGAGATAATGAAGAAAGAATAGTATATGTGCCATACACTACATTACAGTTGATTCAAAAAAATACTGATAAATTAAGACAGATCATTATTTCCTATAAGCCTGAAATTGGTTATGGTGGAGCAGTTGCTTTTGAAGATAAAATAAAGAAATATTTAAAGCAAAAGAAATTCATTGATCCTAGAGATCCCCGTGGAATTTTTATCAGAAGTGCTGCGTCAGAGTTAAAAGAGAATGATCAATTCAAAAGTGCACTTTCATCAATAATTTTATTTGTTGGCATTGGGACTTTATTGGCGGGTATTATAGGAATTTCCAATATAATGGTTTTTGTTGTTAAAGAAAGAACAAAAGAACTTGGAATTAGAAAAGCGATTGGAGCAACTCCCAGTTCAATAATAGGAATGATTATTCAGGAGGCAATATTTATTACTACTATTTCAGGATATGTTGGATTATTAGTTGGAATAGGAATATTAAAATTAATTGGAAACACATTAGAAGAGGATTACTATATTACAGATCCATACGTAGATTTGAATACTGCAATTTTAGCAACTTTTTTATTAATTGGTTTTGGAGTTTTAGCAGGTTATATTCCTGCTAAAAGAGCAGCTAGAATTAAACCTATTGATGCTATAAGAGATAATTAGAATGAAAAGAATATTTGATAAAGATACATGGCAAGAAATTTTTGGATCTATCCAAAAAAATAAAGTTAGAACTATCATTACAATGATAGGAGTCCTATGGGGAATTTTTATATATATTGCCCTATCAGGCTCTTCAAAAGGATTAGATAATGGATTTGAGAGAGCATTTCAATCAATAGCTTCCAATAGTATTTTTGTTTGGGCTCAATCTACAAGTATACCCTATGGTGGATATAAATCCGAAAGGCGTATACAGTTAAAATTGGGAGACGTAGAAATTCTTAAAAAAAGAGTAAAAGGAATTAAATTTATTGCACCTAGAAATGTGGCTGGAATTTTTGGTTCAGCAGGAGGGAATATTGTTAGAGGAACTAAAACAGGAACATATTCTATTTATGGTGAGTTTCCAGAATATATTAAAATAGCAACTTCAAAAATATATGATGGAGGAAGGTTTATCAATGAGTCTGACATAAAAAATGAAAGAAAAGTATGCGTAATTGGTGAAAGAACTCAGCTAGAACTTTTTGAAGAGAATGAAAATCCAATAGGTCAATTTATAAGTATAAATAAAATTAATTTTAGAGTAGTTGGAGTACATAAGTTTGTACAAGGCGGAGGTTTTGGAGATGATGGCGATATATATATCCCTTTTGCAACATTTAGAAAAATATTTAACACTGGAGATAATGTTGGTTGGTTTATGATTGCAGCATATGAAAATATTGACGGATTAAAAGTAGAGAAAGATATTAAGGCAACTCTAAAGGAAATACACACAATACATCCAGATGATGAACGAGGAATTGGAGGGTTTAATCTTGGAGAAGTTTTTACAAAAACTATGAACTTTGCTAATGGTCTTACCTTTTTATCATTGGTTGTAGGAATTGCAACTATTCTAGCTGGAGTAATTGGAATTGGGAATATTCTATTGATTTCAGTTAAAGAAAGAACAAAAGAAATTGGAATTAGAAGAGCATTAGGGGCTACTCCGTCAGAGGTTAGATCTCAAATTATTTTAGAATCAGTTTTTTTAACTGTTCTAGCTGGCATAATTGGAATAATTTTAGGAGCATTAGTTTTATATGGAATAAATGCTGCAACGTTAGATATGACAGATTTCCCTTACACTAACCCAACAGTACCTATTCCATATGTTTTGGGAGCATTATCACTAATGATAATTTTGGGAACATTGATTGGAATGATTCCTGCACAAAAGGCAGTTAGTGTTAAACCTATTGATGCATTAAGAGAAGAATAAAAGAATAAAAAATAATAATAAATAAATAATATGAAATATTTAAAACACATTGGAATTACATTATTAATCTTAGGCATTTTATTTGCCAGCGCTTTCTTTATTAAATCTAATAGCAAGTCTTCAATTGTATATGATACACAAACATTAATAACTACAAGTATTGAAGAAAAAATTGTAGCAACAGGCAAAGTATTGCCTGAAGATGAGGTAAATATTGTTCCTCAAATTGCTGGAATTATTCAAGAGATTTATGTAGAAGAGGGAGATGAAATTTTTGCTGGTGATTTAATAGCAAGGATTAAAGTAGTTCCTAATGAACAGACACTTAATAGTGCGGAGGGAAGAGTTAAAAACGCACAAATTGTCATGAAGAATTCAAAAATTGAGTTTGAAAGAAATAAGGCGTTATATAAAAAAGAGATTATATCAGAACAAGAGTATAATTCTTCTGAGTTACGCTACAATCAAGATATGCAAAACTTATCCAATGCAAAAAGTGATTTGCAAATAATTAAACTTGGTTCTTCAGGGAAATCTAGTATAACTAATACTAATATTAGAGCAACAGTTTCCGGAACTATTTTAGAAATCCCTGTTGAAGAGGGTGATCAAGTAATTCAAGCCAACACATTTAATGCTGGGACCACTATAGCTACAATAGCAGATTTAAATAAAATGATTTTTGAAGGTCAAGTTGATGAGGGTGAAGTTGGAAAATTAAATGTAGGGATGCCATTGGTTGTTACTTTAGGAGCAATTGAAAATAAGGAGTATGAAGCTAAGTTAAGATTGATAGCCCCTAAAGGAACGGAGGTTGCAGGAGCAATTCAATTCAAAATTGAAGGAGAAGTTTATTTAGATGATGAATATGTAGTCAGAGCGGGATATAGTGCTAATGCATCAATTATTACTGATAAAAAATCTGATGTAACGGCTATTAGTGAAGCATTATTACAATATGATTCAAATACAAAAAAACCATATGTAGAAGTGGAAACATCTAGTCAAAAGTTTGTAAGAAGGGATGTTGAATTAGGAATTTCTGATGGAGTAAATGCTGAACTTTTAAGTGGAGTAAAAAAATCAGACAAAATTAAAGTTTGGAATAAAACTGAACCTGTTAAAAGAGGGGAGACTGAAACTCCTTCTGATGAGCGTTCTTATGATTAAAAAATATTATATGAAATTATTAAAGTACTTACTTATAATTATTGTCCCAAATATTCTAATTGCTCAGAAATCATGGACATTACAGCAGTGTGTTGATAGAGCATTAGAAATGAATATTTCAATTAAGCAATCCAAATTAGATTATGCTGGATCTGAAATTGAAAAACAAGGAGCAATTGGAAATTTTTTGCCTAATATAAATATTGGAAGTAACCATTCTTGGAATGTTGGTTTGAACCAAAATATTACTACTGGTTTACTGGAAAATGTAACTACTCAGTTTTCATCTATGAATCTAAATATGAATCTAAATATTTATAGTGGACTTCAGAATGTAAAAAGACTACATAGAGCTAATTTATCCATTCTTGCGAGCCAGTATCAATTGGAAGATATGAGTGAGAATGTTGCACTTTTAGTTGCAAATTCATATCTGCAAATTTTGTTTAGTAAAGAATCACTTGCTGTTCAAGAATTACAATTAGATATCACTTTAAAGGAATTAAAAAGGATTAATGAATTAGTTGATGCAGGTGTTGTTCCAAAAGGGGATTTATATGAAATCGAAGCTAACCTAGCATCTCAAGAAAAAAACTTAGTAGATGCTAAGAACAGTTATTATTTATCTAAAATAGCTTTAGCTCAACTTTTATTAATTGATGATTATGAAAACTTTGAAATTGCTAATGAATCTTATGATATTCCTATTTCAGATGTAATGAATAGAACCCCACAAGAGATATTTAGCTATGCGGTTTCAAATAAAAAAGAAATTAAAATTTTTGAAACTAATGTTGAGATTGCAAAAAAGGATTTGGAAATTTCTAAAGCTCTTTTAAAACCAAGTTTATCAGCTTTTTACTCATATAGCTCTAGAATCGGATACTCTGATAGATTGGTCCCAACTGATGAAATTGGATATGCTCCCATTGGAGTAGTAGAAGGTACAGGTGAAAGAGTAATTGCACCTTATACAAAAATGGGTATAGCTAATCCACTCTCTTTTTCTGAACAGTTTGATTTAAATGCTGGTCAAAACTTTGGATTAAGTTTGTCAATTCCAATTTTAAATAATTTGTCTAGAAGGTCCAATGTTAACCAAACTAAAGTTAATATTTTAAGAAGCGAAAACTCTTTGCTGCAAAAAAAATTGGACTTAGAAAACACGGTTAATCAATCTTTTAATGATGCAAAAGGAGCTTTTAAGGCATATGAAGCATCTCAAAAGTTGGTTGATGCAAGAGAATTAGCATTTCAATATGCTCAAAATAAATTTGAAGTAGGAGCAATGAATTCTTTTGATTTTACTCAAGCAAAACAACGATATGAGCTAGCGCAGTCAGAACTTATAAGAACAAAATATGATTATATCTTTAAACTTAAGGTTTTAGAGTTTTATTTTGGAGTTCCTATTACTGTTAAGTAACCTTTCAAATGTCTTATATCCTAAATATAGAATCTTCTACTACTAACTGTTCTATTTCTTTAGCTTTAAATGGGAAAGTAATTGCCGTAAAAGAGAAAAATGATGAAAGCTATTCTCATTCAATTAAATTACATTTTTTTATTGACGAAGTTTTAAAAGAATCAAATGTTTCAATTAGAGAATTATCGGCTATTGCTGTAAGTAAAGGACCAGGTTCTTACACTGGATTGAGAATTGGAGTAGCAGCAGCAAAGGGCTTATGTTATGCTTTAGATTTACCTTTAATTTCAGTTTCTACTCTACTAATTCTTGCTAAACAAATAAAAGTAGAGAGCGGTTTAATTATTCCAGTTATGGATGCTAGAAGAGACGAAGTATATTCTGCTGTTTTTGATTCTTCTTATGATTCTATTAGAGAAGTCCTAGCTGAAATTATAACTAAAGATTCTTTTCAGGAATTAATTTCAAGGAATAAACTGTTTTTTGTTGGAAATGGTCAGGAAAAATGTAAGAGATTAATTAAAAACAATTCAAATTTAATTTTTTCTAGTCACGATACTTTTCCCTCCTCCAATGAGATGGCTGGTTTATCTTTTGAGAAATTTAAAAACTCAAAATTTGAAGATATTGCGTACTTTGAGCCAGATTATTTAAAAAACTTCATTCCTGGCTAGATTTAGCCATTTATTGCATTTACATCAGAAATCATTCCTGGAAGCATTTGTTTTAACATATTTTCAATTCCATTCTTAAGAGTTACAGTTGATGAAGGGCAACCACTGCAAGCACCCTGTAAGATCACATTTACATTTTTAGTTTCTTTATCGTATGACTGGAATACAATATTTCCCCCATCAGAAGCCACTGCTGGTTTAACGTGTTGTTCAATTATTTCAATTATTTGTTTGGAGACATCATCAACATTTTCAGGGTTGACTTCAATTTGATTGGAATTTTCGTTAAAAAGTTCTTCATGAATTAAAGCGTTTCCATCTTGAATAAAAGTTCTAATAAATTCTCTAACATCCATAACATTTTCATTCCAATTTGAATTGGATTTTTGAGTAATAGAAATAAAATTAAAATCTAAAAAAACTTCTTTAACAAATGGAAAATTGAATAATGATTGAGCTAGAGGAGCATTTTCTGTTTCATTATTATTTTTAAATTCATAAATATCATCGACTATTTTTTTATTAACTACAAATTTCATAACATTAGGATTTGGGGTACTTTCAGCATAAACAGTAGTAGGGGAAGGTTTTTTTATATCATTATTATTAACTAGTCCTCCATCATTAAGAAAATCTTGAATTTGTTTACACAATTCATTTTGTACTTCCTCCCAATTGAGAATATTTAATTTTTCTATATATACAGAACGCTTATTAAGAACTACTTTATTCACAAATGGCAAGTAAAAAATTTGTTGGATTAAAGGAAAATCTTTAGCCTCTTCAATTTTTTCAAATACAATTCTTTTATCAGATAATAATTTATTTGAATAGAATTCTAGTTCCTCTTCTCTACTAGTTTCTTTAAATTTAATAATATACTTCTCCATTTAAATTGTATTAATTGCAAATTTATTATTTAAAATCATATTTAGTGATTTTGGAGACCCGTTGCAATAAAATGAATATTTAATTTTAATCAAAGTACTTTTTATATAATTTAATATAGTAATACCTCCAATTCCTGAGTCAAAGATTCCAATAGGGGAGTTATTCATTAAATAAAAATAAAAAAAACTACCTAAATTTTTTTAGGTAGTTTTATATTATAAAAAGACTATAAAGTGAATTTTAGAATCCTAACTCTACTTTTACTTCTTCCATTAAATCTTTTCCTTCAGCTAAAATTAAGCTCCCTCCTTCAGTAGCATCAATTACATAGTCAAATCCTTGTGCTTTAGCAACTTTTTGAATTGCAGCTTTTGCTTTATCAATAAGAGGTTTTAGCAAATCAGCTTGTTTTTTTTGAATATCTTGAGATGCAGTCTGTTGATATTCCTGAATATTTTGTTCCATGCCTGCTAACTCTTTTTGACGAGCTTGATTAGTAACTTCAGTTTGATTTTGAGCATCTGCAGAATATGTTTGAAGTTTAGTTTGATATTCCTTCATAGAAGCTTCAATTTCTGTAGAATAGGTTTTTTGAAGTTTTTCAAGTTGAGCCTGAGCTTCTTTAACTTCTGGCATTTCACTAATTAATGCTTGTGAATTAATATGCGCAACTTTGCTTTGTGCACTCATTGTAACGACTGCAAACAAAAATAAAATAGTACTCGATAATGATTTAAAAATTTTCATTTTTTAACTTTTTTTAGTTTTCTTACTTCTAAAAGACTATCTCTTCTTTTTTGATAGGCTTTCCTTTTTTCATCTCTTTGCTTTAAAAGCAATTCTCTTTTGGCCTTTACTTCCTCAGCTTTTTTGACCTTTTTTTCTTCTATTAATTTCTTTTTAGCCTCGTATTCAGAATTGACTTCTTCATCGTCAAATTCAAGATTAAGCTTTTCAAGTTTCTCTGTTCTTAGAATACTTTTTAAAACCAGATCGCTAATATCGTATTTTTTTTCGGAATAAAACAGAATTGCATCAGCAGATTGATCAAAAATTTTATCAAACTTTTTTTGCTTAGATATAGTTTCTACAACATTTAGAACTTGATCTTGTATTGGACGGATGAGCAATAGCTCTTGCGTTACCCAATCTCCATTTACTCCAAATCGTTTTATTTGGTAATCATCAAGTTGCTTTTCCTCAAATTCAATTTCTGATTCTCTGTCTTCGATAATATCATATGTAAGAAGCGGTCTTTCAATTTCTAAACTGTCTTTAAGCACTTTTATTTCAGTTTTTCTAGTTTCAATTTCTTTTTTCCATTTTCCTATCTTTTCTTCCAATTGAGCATTTGCTGTTTTGTAATCTTCCATTTGTGATAGAATATATTCCATATTTACATAACCAATTCTTTCTGCTTTTTGTGAAAAAGAAGAATTAATAGTTAAAAAACAGCTAATTAACAGATATAGAAAGGAGAATCTATTCATTTTTGTTTTATTTAGTTAATATAACGTAATAATTCTAAAATTGTTGTCCGATTACAAAGTGTGTTTCCCAACCGTGAGCTGAAATATCTCCAGAATATTGGTTATCTAATCCATATCCAAAGTCAATACCTAATAATCCAAATGCAGGCATGAATATTCTAATTCCAAGCCCGAGAGATCTTTTTCCATAAAAAGGATTAAATTCTCTAAAACTATTGAATCCGTCTCCTGACTCTAAGAATGTAAGCGCAAATATTGATGCAGAGGGCTTAAGAGTTATAGGATATCTTAACTCTATAGAAAACTTATTGTAAATTGTAGAACCATCTTGACTAGAAAGGGATTGATTAGGGTATCCCCTCAAACTAACGGTTTCTCTTCCATCCATAGAATATTGAGACATTCCATCCCCTCCTAAGAAAAATCTATCAAATGGGATTATTCCTCTATCTTGATTATATGCACCTAAGAAGCCAAACTCAGCATGAGTTTTTAAAACAAGCTTATCTATTATTCTAGTATACCAACTTCCTTTAAAGTTTATTTTATAAAATTCTAACCATCGGTATTTTTCCTGATCAATTTTAGCTTGATCTGGTGTGCCATCATCATTTTGAAATTCTGCTTGGTTTTTTAAATCAGCATAATCAACACCATTAAATAAAGAGTATGGTAAAGTAAATTTTCCTCTAAGTTCAAACATAGATCCACCCATTGGAAAAACAGGATTAGTATAGGTGTTATTTCTACTTAGAGCTGCAGTATATGCAATGTTATGAGACTTACCATCACCAAATGTAAAAAGACCGGTATAGTAGTTATTCATATCATAAAATTGATAGCTAAGGGCTTGATGAAATACAAAATAATCATCGGGAACTCTTAATCTTTTAGCTAAACCAATTGAAAGTCCAGATATTTTAAAATATTGATTTTTATTAGCTTGACCTGTATAATAATCGTATCTATATTGTTTAGTTTGAGAGATAGAAAAAGAAAATTGAGTAGGTTCTTTTCCACCTAGCCAAGGGTCAGAAAAGGAAAAACTCTGTGTACTATAAAATCGATTTGCTTGAAGTCTTAAAGATAAACTTTGTCCATCTCCCATTGGAACAGGTTTATATGCTGCCTTATTTTTAAGTCCTCTTACAGAAAAATTATTAAATGATAAACCTAATGTCCCAATAAATCCACCACCTCCATAACCACCTTGTAATTCAACCTGACTAGCTCCTTTTTCAACCAATCCGTATTGAATGTCAACTGTTCCATTATTTGGATCTACATTTTTAAAATCAGGACTTATCTGTTCAGCATCAAAAAATCCCATTTGTCCCAATTCTCTTACTGTTCTTACAACTTTATCTTTACTGTAAAGTTCTCCAGGCTTAGATCTTAGTTCTCTATATATTACATGGTCATTAGTTCTAGTGTTACCAACAACGGAAATTTTATTAAAGTATGCAGGCTTACCTTCAATTATTCTAATCTCAAAATTAATAGTGTCATTTATTGCAGATACTTCTACTGGATTTATAGTGGAAAATAAATAGCCATTGTTTTGATATTGATTTGTTAAATCATCTCCATCAGGTTTAGTGTTGTCTGCTATTCTCTTTTTTAATAAAACTCCATTATAGGTGTCCCCAGTATATAAACCCAATATGTTTGCTAATTGAGTATCACTATAAACAGTGTTCCCTAAAAAAGATATTTTTCCAAAATAATATTTATTTCCTTCTTCAATATCAAGGTTAATAGTAATATTTTTACTATCAATTATTACAGAATCTTTTTTTATTCTAGCATCCCTATATCCTTTTTCTTTGTAATAATCTAAAATAGCAGTTAAATCTTCTTTATAATCTTTTTCAATAAATTTTGATTTTTTCCAAAACCTCCCCAAGAATTTAGTCTTGGTTTTTTTCATTTGTTTTTTAAGTTTTTTGGATTTAAAAATTTCATTTCCAACAAAATTAATTTTATCAATTTTCACCTTGTCCCCTAAATCAACATGAATAAGCATTTTGCTGTAGTTAACTTCAGTTGTATCAGGTTTAATATCTATAGAAGCTTTAGTGTTTAAAAAACCATCCTTTTTATATTTATTTAAAATATAATTTCTCGTTGTTTTTATAAAATTTTGAGTGATTTTTTTCCCTTTTTTTAGTTCTGTTTCAGAAACAATGGTTTCTATTTTAGATTTTTTTAACCCAGTAATTTTATATTCTGAAAGTGTAGGTAATTCTTCTATTACTATTTCTATGCTAGCTTTATCACCATCAATATTTTTGAGATAAAAATTGATATCACTAAAAAGGTCTAATTTCCATAATTTACCAATTATTGTACTAATTTCTTCACCAGGAATTCTTATTTTTTGTCCTTTTCTTAGCCCAGTATAGGTTACAACTGTTTGTTCATTAAAAGTTTTTAACCCTGAAACAGAAATTTCTTCAAGAATGTATTCATTTCCTTTTATAAAAGACTTTTCTTGAGCAGTTATTGAAAAGCTTAATATTAAAACTAAAATTAATAAATGCTTTTTTAAAATCTTTAAAAAGAATCGTTTCAATGTATTATTATTCAGTAATTTTTCCAAACCTTCTTTCCCTTTTTTGATAACTAATAATTGCATTAAAAAAATCTTCCTTTTCAAAATCTGGCCAAAGAATATCGGTAAAGTAAAGTTCTGCATAGGCAATTTGCCATAATAAAAAGTTACTTATTCTATATTCTCCTCCCGTTCTGATCAAAAGATCTACGTTTGGCAAATTTCGGGTGTAAAGATGCTCATTTATT
>Ga0066372_10001013_pt1 | contig 11043 bp, 8 predicted proteins | sample Knorr_S15_td_250_FD_77011 | JGI IMG/M metagenome (GOLD analysis project Ga0066372, IMG submission 77011) | Marine microbial communities from Southern Atlantic Ocean transect - Knorr_S15_td_250_ad_251m_LV_A | ecosystem: Environmental > Aquatic > Marine > Oceanic | place: Southern Atlantic ocean... | reverse complement strand
GGACGTTGGGCATATGGCCTCAAGGTACTTAATCATCGCGCCTTGGCGGCAGTACCACAATCATTGAGCGCGAGACTGAGGCGCTCTTGGGCAGGCGGATAGTTCGGGTCGATCTCGATGCTGGCTCGCAGGTGCGGAATAGCCTCGCAGGCCTGGCCGGTAAAATGCAGCGCCATACCGAGCATGAAGAGGGCATTAGCATGATCAGGCTCGACTTGAAGAGAGCGCTCGAAACTCTCGATTGCCCGTGGCAGCTCGCCACCCATAGCGTAGACGCTCCCGAGTCCACGAAGAGCGCTAGCATTGTCAGGTTCAATCGACTGCAGCCGTTCGAGAAAACCCCGGGCCTCGGCGGGTTGCTGCTGCGCCAGGTATACCTGGCCGAGAACACTAAGTGCTACTACCAGCATCTGGTCGGAAACATCAGAATCACCGAAGACTTCCACAACTTCTTTCATCGGCTCTATGGCACCTTGCAAATCACCAGATTGCCATGCTGCAAAACCCTTGTCGTAACCAGCACGCGCCTTCTCGACGTTACCGCTGACCATAATGATCGTGCCCATTTCGTTGGCGGCGATCGCAAGAACCAGAACGCGCTCGTTAGGCACATAGCCTTCCTTCTCGAATCGCACTCGATACTGCGTACCAGCGATCAACTCCGGATGCGAAAAGGTCCCGTCTTCCTTGCTATAGAAGTTACGTTGAGAAGCTTTCTTACTGGTTTTCCCACCAGTTCCATCGAAGCCACCACCGGCCGCGAGCGCCGCCCCAGCATCAGCATCGGTATACTCGACTACGATGAGCACACTGGGTATTGGCTCTCCATATTGATCAACTATTTTCCCCTGCACCAGGGCAGGTCGGTTACCTTGCTGGGTGCCACTTGCCACTGAAGGACCAACACTGAGTGCAACTACAAGGACCAAAACGCCTACGAACAACCATTGAAATCTCATGAAAGTATTCTAACGATTAACGTGGACGACTGCACGGGTGTGCGGAGAGTTTAAGAAAGTCAAGAGCCTTAGGAACACTGCATATCTTTCGGCCTCGACAGCCTCAGCGAAAAGAAAAATGCTCCGCCCGAGATAACTTCCGGGCGGAGCATTTCGATTCCAGCTCGAAAAAGCTAGACGGTGCGAACGTTCTCGGCCGAAAGACCCTTTGGGCCTTCCGTAACATCGAACTCAACGGTCGCGCCTTCGGCCAACGACTTGAAACCTTCGCCTTGGATAGCGGAGTGATGCACAAAGACGTCCGGCCCACCTTCTTGCGAGATGAAACCGAAGCCCTTGGCGTCGTTGAACCACTTGACAGTACCTGTGGCCATTATTTCGGCCCTCCTTCTGAATGAAACAGAAACATGTAGCCGCTTACCGACAGAAGGTGTTTCTAGGGCATAAAGAAAAACCCGCCGTGCTTCATGGCGGGTGCCACTGGGTATCCGTCCTAAAGCTAACTACAAACTCTGATAATTATACCAGCCTGCCCCGGAAGCATGTCTACCCTATTCTTGAGAGTTTTTTAATACCCGTCGCTCGCGTTTAAGCGTTCACAATGCCCAAAATTCAGACAAATGGAGCTTAGCGATATCCATGGTACTGGCGAAGTCCAGGGCCAGTGACATCCTCTGGTGGTCGCCAACGCCCAGACTCGAAGTCGAGCCACCGTTCCGTCAATCGCGTCGAATACTCATCGAATGTAGCCTGAGCATTCGGTTTCCCGCGCAGCAGTTCGAACATAACCTGCGGATAAGCTGTGCGAGCAACCTGGACAATTGCTGTCAAACCATCATAAGCCTCACGCAGATCAGCAGCGATAAAGCTAACGCTGTTGTCGCTGTAGTCGATTCCAGGAAAGCCCTCGAGTGAGCGAAGACTGGCTGGTGGAACAGCTTGTAATGTAGCGTGGACAGGCGTTGAGACCCGCATGACCTTGGCCGAAGTCAAATTTTCGACAGCCTGGCGCGCGCCCGCCGTCAGGTCAGCCCGCGCTTCGGCAACCGGACGGAGGTCTGCGGTCATCGCACTAGTGGCGGTTTTTACCGTGACGTACTGGATCCAAGGCATTGTCTCGAGATCGTTGCCTAGCCGATCGTCACCCGAAGCAAACACCACCGGGACGCCGACGCGGCCCCATGACAGCCCCACCAACTCGGTCTCAGTGATCGGATGACCATTGATTTGAAACTCGATACCGAGAGTGAAGGTATGTGACGCAAATCCTCCGCTGCCGGTCTTAGCGTGCATCCCGACCACTACCACAGCGTCGTACATCGACGATTCCGGCATGTCGAAGTAAGTGTCGAAAGGCTCATCCCGTAATATTTGACTGGCACGAGGGTCGAGCAAATCAGCCCGGACGTCCGGCTCAGGGTTGCCACTGCCGTGCCCATCAACTATGTGCACCTCAGTTGCACCGCCAGCAAACAAGCCATCGACCACAGCGTTGATGTCAGCAACCAGAAGCTCCTGGCCGTGAAGGTATTCGGGGCGTGGGTAGTCGAACGACTTCCAGTCATCCTGCCCAGATAGTCCCTCCATGTCATGCAGCACTAAGACTCGGAGTCCATCCGATACATTAGGAAAAGCGTCAACAATCCCCCAAGGCTCCATTAGGTGGGCAGCAGATACCAAAGGTTGATCGGAAACTGTCTCTTCCGTCGCCACACAGGCGGGTGTTACGAAACCGATAATCAAAAGAAATGTCACCAGTCTTCGAGTCATCCGAATCCCTCCTCACCGGGCCCACCATATCGTCACTAAGCGGAAGGTTAATTGACAGCGCTGACGAACACACATTTAATTTCTTACTGGGAAAGAATTCCACGTTCGCTTAGAATTTGCACAACCTGACCCAAGCACCGTAATCTCAAGTTATGACTCGACGCGCGTTTTTTCTGATCGTTCTGCTTATGGCACTCAGCATGAACGCCTTTGCAGGACCAGATCAATTCTCGGTACCGAAACCTGACTTTTCGGGAAGTTGGGAATTGGTTCGCAGCGAGAGCCGGATTGAAACAGCTTACGGTCTGGCCGGATTACGAAATTCCGCACCGGCACAGCTCTACATTCAACAGAATTCGAGCCAGACGGTCATCCTCACCACCCGGGATCCAAGGGCCTTATCACGTTCGTACCAATTCGACGGACAGACCTGGTTGCTCGCTATCGAAGGCGACCCAACTAAGCTACTGATGAGCTCACGCATTCGGGGGCTCTCCCTCATTACGACGGGTGTCGGCAGGATAGACGGAGAAACTGTCAACTTGCAGGAAGTCCTTACGATTGGCAAGAACGGCCGAACACTGACCTTACAGGTTACAACCACACGCTCGTCGGGCTCGGAAACCAACACCCTCGTCTACAAACGAGCCGGTCGAAATCAACCACCCTTAGCTAAGTAAAGGCCTTGATTCCTTCCCTTATCCCACTTCGCTAACGCTACTCTCTCGCCTTTATCTCGCGGCGACGGCCGTGTAAAACGTGTTCGGTGTACCCGTTGGGCTCTTCCCGGCCATCGAAAACCAAATCGAGCGACGCCTGGAACTCGATGCTGCGATCGAAATTGGCGGACATCGCAGTGTAGTGAGGATCGTCGACATTTTGCTCATCGACGATCCCCGCCATTTTTCGAAAAGTCTCAATCACTTGGTCTTCGGTAACAATGGCGTGGTGCAGCCAGTTAGCAATGTGTTGACTCGAGATACGCAACGTGGCGCGATCTTCCATCAAGCCGATATCGTTGATGTCGGGCACCTTCGAGCAACCCACCCCCTGCCCTACCCATCGCACAACGTAACCCAGAATTCCCTGGGCGTTGTTATCGAGCTCGGCTTGGATTTCTTCATCCTTCAGATCTCGATTCGGGAGCAGTGGCAGTGTCAAAATATCGCTAAGCTTGGCACGTTCGCGACCGGTGAGCTGTGCCTGAACTTCCGAAACTGCGACCTCGTGATAGTGCATGGCGTGTAACGTCGCTGCGGTCGGCGACGGAACCCAGGCCGTATTGGCCCCAGCCCGCGGATGCTCGACTTTGATTTCAACCATCTCCGCCATCTCATCCGGGGCCGCCCACATACCCTTGCCTATCTGTGCTCGACCCGGCAGACCGCACTCAATGCCGATATCAACATTCCAATCTTCATAGGCCAAGATCCACGGCGATATCTTGATTCCCGGCTTAGGAATCATCGGACCAGCTTCCATACTCGTGTGAATTTCATCCCCGGTGCGATCTAGAAACCCGGTGTTGATAAAAATTGCGCGGTCCTTCGCTGCGCGAATGCATTCCTTGAGGTTAACCGTGGTACGGCGCTCCTCATCCATAATGCCAATCTTTATGGTCCGAGCGGGCAAACTAAGTGCCAGCTCGATACGCTCAAACAGCTCGACAGTGGCAGCGACTTCATCGGGACCATGCAGCTTGGGCTTAACAATGTAGACATTGCAGAAGCGACTGTTGGACACCGAGCTTAGGCTTTTCAGATCATGCATCGCGGCAAACACAGTGAGCATAGCGTCGAGAAAACCTTCGGGAATCTCTTCAGCTTCAGCCGTTACCACCGCATCGGTGTACATGTGGATTCCCACGTTACGCACCAGCAAAAGGCTCCGGCCCGATAATTTCAATTGGCCGCCTTGCGGATCGAAGTATGTTCGATCTGCAGCGAGCTTCCGAGTCATCTCCGAACCGTTCTTTACGAACGTAGCCTCAAGCGTGCCCTTCATGATGCCGAGCCAGTTACGGTACGCAACAACCTTGTCGGCAGCATCAACAGCGGAAATCGAATCCTCAAAGTCCTGGATCGTGGTGATCGCACTCTCAAGCAAAACATCTTTAACTCCGGCAGGATGTGCGGCTCCCACAACATGGCTAGGATCGATTTGAATTTCGATGTGCAGCTCGTTATGACGCAAGAGAATCACCGAAAGCCGCTCATCGGCAACGTCGTAGCCAACGAATTGAGACGCATCAGCAAGTCCGGCCTCGACACCATCGCCGAATAGGCACGTCAGGTTACAGCTACCGTGTAACTTACTGAGCTTGAACGCTATAACTTCGGAGTAGCTTCGCTTGCTGAGCGGGACCGTGGTGTCTAGAAACTTCTCGGTCTTCGCCACCACGCACTCCCCACGCACCTGGTTGTATGAAGTACCGATCTCGGAGCCTTTCTCCTCGGAAATTACGTCGGTTCCATACAGCGCATCGTAAAGGCTTCCCCAGCGGGCATTGGTCGCGTTTAGCGCGTAGCGTGGATTATCGACCGGAACTACTAGTTGCGGTCCAGCGACTAATGAGATCTCGCGGTCAACCGATTCCGTCGTAATCTGGAAATCGTCGCCCTCGGAAACTAGATAGCCAATTGATAGAAGGAAGGCACGGTATTCTTCCTCGTCGACGGGTCCATCAACTCGCGCACGATGCCATGAATCGAGTTTTCCCTGCAGGCGGTCGCGCTGGTCGAGAAGAGCACGATTTTTCGGAGCCAGGTCGGCAACAATCTCATCAAATGACGTCCACACATCATCAGCTTGCAGGCCTGTGCCCTGTGCCATCTCATCGCGAACAAACTCATAAAGCGAATGATCAATTCTTAGATTGCCAACGGTTATACGATCGTTAGGATCGGTCATATTGAGTGTCGGTTTTGAGGGCGATGTCTTGTTTTATACAAACCAAAGCGTGGACGAAAAACTGGGGAAAGTCCATGCCGGGAATGACTCCTGGGAAAACTGCTAAAACGACCGGTAGAATCAAAAGAGTCTCAATGTTGAAAGCCTAAATGGAGAACGCCACGATGAAACGTTTCGCAGCGGTGTTGTTGACAGTGTCAATGTTGGGAGGATTCGGTGCGGCGCAGTTCGCTAATGTCGGTACACTAGATTTCCCGACCTCCGGGTCGCCAGAAGCACAGGTCTACTTCCTGCGGGGCGTGGCGATTCTGCATAGCTTCGGATGGAAGCAGGCTATCACCGAGTTCCAAGCGGCCCAGCAGCTAGATCCCGACTTCGCCATGGCATATTGGGGGGAAACACTCTCCTACAATCACCCGCTGTTTGGTGAACAAGACGTGGATTCGCCGCGTACAGTGCTTGCACGCCTCGGGGCAAGCCGCGAGGAACGCTTGGCTAAGGCGCCAACGGAACGAGAGCGTGGCCTACTAGACGCCGTCGAAACCCTCTGGGGCAAAGGAGAATGGCAGGACCGCCGCGTCGCGTACTCCGAGGCCATGGGTACCCTGCACGAGCGATATCCAGACGACGATGAGATTGCGACGTTTTACGCCGTATCGTTGTTGTCGGCGGCTCGTGCCTTAGGGGATAGCACGTTCCGCTTCGAGGTGAAGGCCGGGACGATCGCGCTCGACGTCTTCAACCGTAACCCAAACCATCCCGGTGCGCCGCACTATGCCATTCACTCATTCGACGACCCGGTCCATGCGCCGCTGGCATTGGAATCGGCTCTACGGTACGCAGAAATCGCTCCAGCTGTGTCACACGCGCGCCACATGCCAACTCACATCTTTATCCAACACGGCATGTGGGACATGGTCTCCGGACATAACCAATTTGCCTATGACGCGGCTCGAGCGCTTTGGGAGGAAGGGGATAGCGTCTCAGACACTGTCCATTCTCTTGATTGGGGTCAGTACGGTGATCTACAGCGTGGTGACTACGAAAAGGCCCGGTTGTGGATCGAACGACTCGAGATAGTCACAGAGGAGAGTGGCGGCCAAAACCGCGCCAGTAACAGTCTTCCCCTATTGAGGGCTCGCTATGTCGTCGAGACCGAGAATTGGAAAACGTTCGAAATTACTGAAGACTCGGCAAGCACTGAGCTACTGGCCACTGGGTTAAGCGCGGTTAAAACAGGCGATTTGGAGACTGCGGAAAAGGCAGCAGAAGCCCTCAAGGGGGCAGGCGGTGGAAATAACCAGGTCATGCACAAAGAAGTCGCAGCGTCGATTCTAGCTGCCCGCGGCGAGACTGATGAAGCGATTGCACTGATGGACGAAGCTGTCGAGATCACGCTCGGGATGCGCCCACCGAATGGGGCAGCCAACCCCGTGAAACCAACCTTCGAGTTGTACGGTGAGATTCTTCTTGGATTCGGACACTATGAAGACGCAATCGAAAAGTTCGAAACATCTTTGTCGCGTATGCCAAATCGCGCCCGCTCGGTCCTCGGCCTTGCTCGTGCCCACGCTAAAATTGGCAACAATGCGGCCGCGGCTGAGCAATATGGCAAATTAGTCGATATCCGAAAGGGCCACGAAACGCTGCCCGACTACAAAGAAGCTGTGGGGTTTCTTAAAACCAAGCTCAAATAAACTGCTTAAGGAGCAGCAGTAAATCAGTCACATGGCACCGTGGTTTACTGATCGACGGGTGCCCGGTTTTTCTTCATCTCGGCCACCAATTCCTTGGCCATCGTGATGAGCTTTTCGTGGCGCGCGCCGCGGTTGCGGATCACTCCGTTTTCATCGAGCACATAGATCGTCGGCCAGCCAGTGACGTTCCACTCAGTGGCGATTGGGCCATCAGTCGACTTTTCACCGTGACCATCCCACCATAAGCGGTAATCGAGTTCCTCTTGTACCTTTGCATCCATGGCAACTTGCAGATCCCCATCACTGTTCACGCCTAGCAAGACGAACTCTTCTTTGTCCATAACCTCGAGCAACAAACGCTGATAGGGATACTCACTGCGGCATGGCCCACACCAGTGGCCACTGAAAACAATCGCCACCACCTTGCCACGATAATCGGAAAGCTCGAACCGAACTCCATCGAGGTCGCTACCGACAATGTTTGGCGCTTCCTTGCCTAGCATAAGGTTCGTGACCATGAAGCTGCCTCTTTCAAATAGAGTGGCAGCTTCGGGATGAGCCACCGCCAATCGACCAAGATGGGCAACAACGCGGGAATCTTGCGCAGGTGTCAGGTACCCTTTATTCAGCCGCGTCGTATAGCGCCATAGATGTAGGTTCGCCTGCCCCTCGAAGTCCTCCAGCGTTTCAGGGCGTGCCAAGAGTTCATCGAGTGTCGCCATTAGGTGGTCGACGACATCGTCCGAGAAAAACTCTCCGCCAGTGTCGTATTGGACCGGGGAAAGAAAGCCAATGTCACTCCGATGCGACACACTATCGGCCCCTCCCATAACTTCAAAACCAACGGATTCATTGACGCTGACAAGGGGGCCGCTGCCAGCGTCGGGAGCCTCAGTGCGGCAGCCCAGTGTGAAACCTCCGATCACTACTATCACGGGAAGCACAAAAATAACGAGGGCTCGAAGCGTCCGCATGACAAGCACTCCTATGGTCGAAACCAAGAGTTAATAGCTCAAGACTACACACTCAAGTGAGACAAGGAAACGGCCCACCGCTACGTCTCAAATGCCTGCTGTCTAGACCCGGCATTTGGCTAATTTTAGATATGATTACAGGGAATATCCCCTATGTACCACTACTCAACAGAAAGTTCACACTCCTTGCGCGTCGCTGTTTTCGGAGTTGGAGCCATTGGTGGCTATTTCGGGGGCATATTGGCCCGCACAGGCCACGATGTGAACTTCATCGCTCGAGGTGACACGGCTGCGGCCCTGCGACAACGTGGCCTTCGCATCGAGAGTGGTGCGGGAGACTTTCTCGTCCATCCCGCACAGGTATTCGAAGACCCGGCACAAGTGGGGTCTGTCGAACTGGCAATACCCGGGGTTAAAGCTTGGCAACTGTCAGAGGTTGGACCAATGCTCAACCAGATGCTCACCGAAGGTTCAGCTGTTCTTCCCCTGCAGAATGGTGTGGGTGCAACCGACGATCTGGCTAAATCCCTGGGCCGCCGCCATGTTCTAGGAGGTGTGGCCAAGATCTTCTGTTATCAAGTTGCTCCCGGTCATGTGCGGCATGATGGCGCCACGCCCACTCTAGTAATTGGCGAACTCGACAACCGCGTCAGCAAACGACTCAAGTCGCTGCAGCAGGCTTTCCAAGAAGCCGGAGTAAACACCGAGGTGCCCGAAGATATCCATATTGCTATTTGGTCGAAGTTCCTCATGATCACCTCAGTGAGCGGGGTTGGGACCGCTGAGCGCGTCGCGATCGGCAAGCTCCGGACCGAGCGCCGCACACGACGGCTCTTAATTAACAGCATGATAGAGATCGAAACCCTTGCCCACAGTCTTGGAATAACTCTGGCGGATGACATCGTCGCGTCGACTCTAGACTTCGTCGACAGTTTGCCCGCACACGCTATGCCATCGATGCAGCGCGACTTCATGGATGCACGCCCCTCGGAACTTGAAACACTACTTAGCACCGTGAGGCAGTTGGGAGAGACGGCCAATCTCAATCTGCCAGTCAACCGAGCCCTCTGCGAGCTCCTGTTTCCTCTCGAGTAACGCTCAGGGGAGACAGGACGGACACAGACTGCAAATCGTTGGTGCGGGGCTGCTAACGAGAGTTAACCCCGGTTCTTGACGCTAACGCAGTAACCTTGCTACCTGGCGAACGGTAACGTCGTTTGGATCGATTTCGAGGGCACGGGTTAGCGCCTGTTGGGCCTCATTGGTTTCACCAATCTGGGCCAGGGCGAACGCGAGCTGGGCCCAGACAGCAGCAGCATCGGGCGTAGCTTGGGAGAGCCTACGTAGCACATCGGCTGACTGACGTGGCTGCTGGAGCAGAAGGTATAGGTGGGCAAGGCGCTCAAGAAGCTCAGGATGATTGGGTTCCAGACGTTCAGCGGCATGGTAGGACTTCAGCGCCTCATCGAGTTTCCCGCTATCGTGATGAAAGACACCGCTAAGAAGCGCGAGCGAGAAGTTGCCGGGGAAAATACCCAGAGCTTCGACGATTAAATCTTGGGCTCCAGTCAGGTCACCGGCAGCATACAGGGCGTTCGCCAGCTCTACGTATGCTGGCAGGTACGAGGAGTTGAACTCCAATGCTCGCTCGAACAAATCGACAGAGGTAGCTATGTCACCAGCCTTAAAAACAAGTTCGCCAAAGTAGAGATAGAGCGCAAGCAAACCTGCTTCAGGCTCTTCAAGCATCCCATCAAAGCGCTCCGTTTTACTCTCTACGTAGTAGATGATGTGTTCGTCGGGAATAACTTCGTCAAGCTGAGCAAAGATTTTGTCGACGTCGGCGAAGCGCCTCTGTTCGATGGCGACGATCGAATCGAGGAGTCCACGAACAAAGGCCTCGTAAGTTTCGATCATGTTCTTGGGGTCGGTGTCACGACGATCTCGGCCACCTCCCCCACCACTGAGGTAGCCGAGAGCTTGGAGTGCAGCGATACTCTCGGCGTCAACGATCCCACCTTCCACCATCGAAACATCATCGCCACCAATAAACTGCTGGAGAGCACCCTGCATCATGGCAGCACGCTCGGCATCAGTGCCGACCAAGTTTTTCGTCTCTTCTGGGTCAGCTCCCAGGTCATATAGCTCCGGCTCGGGTGCCGCGATGTATTTATAGTTTCCGTCAATCAACGCCCGCAGTTCGCTCCATCCAAAGTCCAAGTAAGGAATGAGGCTTTCTGAATAGATCGCCCGACCAGACCACTCCTGGTCATTGAAATGACGGCTGAGATCGACGCCGGAATTGGATGGAATCGGCAAACCAACCATTGTCAGAACCGTTGGGAAGATGTCGATCACCCCGACCCTTCCCGTAGCCACGATGCCGCTGGGAATTTCACCTGGCGCCCAGAAGATCAGCGGGACTCGAACGGTGCTGTCGTATATGAAAAACGAGTGCGTCTGCTCTCCGTGATCACCGAGACCCTCCCCGTGGTCAGAGGTCATAATAATCAGTGTGTTGTCGGCTGCACCGGACTCTTCCAGAATCTGCCGTAACCGACCAACCATTGCGTCGACGTAAGCCACTTCCCCGTCATAGGGGCTATCGGTGTACCGGCTGCCAAAAGGCTCTGGGGCAGCGTACGGATCATGTGGGTCATACATGTGAACCCACGCAAAAAATGGGGCGGATTGACTGCGAATCCACATGCCGGCCTCATCCACGACGCTCTC
>Ga0066372_10001010_pt1 | contig 11059 bp, 10 predicted proteins | sample Knorr_S15_td_250_FD_77011 | JGI IMG/M metagenome (GOLD analysis project Ga0066372, IMG submission 77011) | Marine microbial communities from Southern Atlantic Ocean transect - Knorr_S15_td_250_ad_251m_LV_A | ecosystem: Environmental > Aquatic > Marine > Oceanic | place: Southern Atlantic ocean... | reverse complement strand
ACCAAAACATGTTTATAGCGGGTCGCTTGAGAAATTAAATTCAACCGGAGGCATTGTTATAGGAGCATGGCTTAGTAGATATTTAGGGGTTGATTTAGGAGATTCTATATCTATTACAACCACTAATCTTCGAACTTCTATACTAGGTTCATTTCCTCGTACCCTTGAATTAAAGGTTGTAGGGATTTTTGAATTGAAAGCAGAATTAGATCAATCCCTCGCTTTAATTCACCATGATTTAGCATCAAATTTACTTAACTTTGTACCTAATGAAACTCAAGGAGTTAGATTAAAAACAACTGATTTATTTAAAGCCGACTTAATAGGTTTCAACCTTATGAAATCTAAAGCATTGGCAAACGATAACTATTATTTTACTTCTTGGCAAAAAACTCATGGAACTCTTTTTAGTGCAATTAAATTAGAAAAAAGATTAATTAGTTTGATGTTATTTTTAATTATAACGGTTGCAGCTTTTAATATTCTTTCAACGCTTGTGATGACCGTAAAATCAAAAGAAAGAGAAATTGCAATACTAAAAACAATGGGTTGCAGTAGGCTAGAATTAACGTTTATTTTTTTAACTTTGGGTATGATTATTGGGATATTAGGAATATTAATTGGATTAATCCTAGGTTTATTTATTACCCCAAATATTAATTTTTTAATTTTATTTATTGAGGGTTTAATTGATAGATCTCTTATGGAAAATTATTTTATTAATTATTTTCCTTATGAGTTTAGACCTATTCAAATAATTCAAATTATTATTAGTATTATGTTCTTAACTATAATTTTTTCTTATTTTCCATCAGCAAGAGCTTCAAAGTTAAAGCCAGCAACAATATTACGTCATGAATAGATTACAAGCTTTAAATATTTGTATGACTTATCAGAATTTAAATCATCAGGTTCAGGTTCTAGATAATGCATCACTTGATATCGATGAAGGCAAATCAATTGGTATTATTGGACCATCTGGATGTGGTAAAACAACTTTTTTGCATATATTAGCTGGCCTTGAAACCCCCTCATCAGGATCAATTATATTTAATGATGCCAACCTCTTAACTAAAGATGATAATGAATTTACTAGAATCCGTTCTCAGCTTTTTGGATTTGCCTATCAATTTCATTATTTATTAGAAGATTTAACAATTTATGAAAATTGTTCAATAGTTTTTCAGATTTCAAAATCCACAAATAAGACTAATCATGAAACAATAATCTCGACACTTGATGAATTAGGGATATTAAATATAAAAGATTCTTATCCATATATGTTATCCGGTGGAGAGAGGCAGCGTGCAGCTATTGCAAGAGCTATAGTTAATCGACCTTCATTTCTCTTAATGGATGAACCAACAGGTAATCTTGATGTTGATAATGCATCAATAATACAAGAACTAACTTTAAATCTATCAAAAAAGTTTAATATGGGCATATTGGTTGCAACTCATGATATGAGTTATGCAAATAAATTAGATGAAGTGTATAAAATAGAACATGGAACATTAAAATTTCAAAAAAATGGATAATATTTTATTTGCAGGTGGTTGGTTTATTTGGCCTTTATTGGTTTGCTCTGTTCTTTTAATATCTATAGTTTTTGAGAGACTATGGTTTTTACAAAGAAGATTGGTTGCTCCAAAAGGGTTACACAGACAAGTTCAAAATCTTATATCAAAGAATGCATTAACCGCAGAACTTCAAGATGAAATAGCCACGACTTCTCAGCTTGGAGATCTACTAATATATTGTTATCAATATCATTCACATCCAAGAAATTTTGTTGAAACAAAAGCAGAAGAAAAAGCTTCTGAAATTTCTCTTATATTAGAAAGAAATCTTTCTATGTTAAGTACCATAGCAAGCATCAGCCCTTTACTGGGTTTATTGGGTACCGTTGTTGGAATGATAACTGTCTTTGCAAATATTAATATAAATGGATCGGCAAATACAGATTTACTTGCAACAGGAATATCTGAAGCTTTAATTACAACTGCATTTGGATTGATAATTGCTGTACCTGCTTTAATTTTTTATAGATATTTTGAACAAAAAACTGTAAATCTACTTTCTATTCTTCAAGCAAATGCTTCTTTATTCTTAGATTTTATTTATAAAAAATGAAATTTTATACAACTAAAGAACGTAATCTTAGTGTTGAAATTACACCATTAATTGATATTGTTTTTTTATTAGTTATTTTTTTTGTAGTTACTTCTAAAATTGAAAATAATCAATATTTAAATTTAGATCTTCCAACAACTTCAGCTTTTTCATCTTCAATCTCTAATGTCGATCAAAATATCATTTTATTAGATTCAGGGATATTGGTTATCAAAAATCAAGAATTCTCTATATCTTCTATTAATGAAGTAATGAAAGGCATTAATCAAAGTTTTAAAAAAACCCAACCAGTTATTTTATCTATTGAAAATAAGGCATACCATGAGTGGGTTATAGCTATCATGGAATCGTTGCAAGAGTCTGGATTTCAAAACATACAGATTAAAACTTATACTGATTAGTTATGAATCCACTCAAAAGATTATTTTCTTATACATTAAGATTTAAATTCTCATTTTTTTTGAGTATTTTAGGTTTTATTTTATTTGCTTCAGCGGATATAGCTGCAGTTGAATGGATTAGACAAATAATCGCATACATAAACTCGGATAAAACTGACTTTAGTATTTATTTAGTTTTAGCACTAATTTTTATTGCCATAGGAAGAGGCATAGGTTTTTTTTCAGGAAACTATTTTATGTCTAGAGTAGGGTTTGGAATTGTTCATGATCTACGTTCAGAATTATTTATTAAACTAATAAAACTTCCAAAAATTTATTTTGACCAAAATCAATCTGGTCAGTTAATAAATAGAATAACCTTTACAACGACCCAAGTTTCTGGAGCTGCTTCTAATGCCATTAAAACTCTTGTAAGAGAAGGTTTCCTATTAGTTGGTCTTATGGTTTATATGTTTTCATTGAACTGGAAACTAACTTTATTATTATTAATTACAACCCCATTTATAGCTATTATTGTTTACGTTGCTGGTCGTAGACTGAGAAAGTTAGCCAAAACAATTCAAACAGCTATGGGAGATGTAACTCATGTAGCTTCTGAAGCTGTTGATGGAAATGCTGAGATTAAATCATTTAATGCAGAAAAGTATGAAACAGATCGTTTTATTGATGCAAATGCAGCCAATAAAAGCCAAAACTTAAAGCTTGAAGCTACTAGCAATCTTGCAACACCAGTAATTCAATTACTTGTATCAGTATCATTATCGATTGTTGCTTATTTTGCGCTTGGCTCACAATTAGGAATTCAACTAAGCGCCGAAAATTTTGTTGCATTTATAACAGCTGCTGGTCTTATGGCAAGACCAATAAGACAACTTTCTAATATTAATGCAGTAATTCAAAAAGGTTTAGCCGCTGCAGTAGAAATATTCGATCAGCTTGACTCCTCTGAAGAAGAAGATTCGGGCGATAGCGTATCTCCTATTATAGGTAATGTTGAATTTAACAATGTAAGTTTTTCATATAACCCCAATGAAATCGTTTTGAATAATTTAAACTTTTCAATAAATAAATATGAAACAATAGCAATCGTAGGCAAATCTGGCTCAGGCAAATCTACAATTGCAAATCTTCTATCTAGGTTTTATTCCAACTATTCTGGTGAGATTCTAATTGATGGGGTTTCTATAAAGGATTATCAACTAAATCATTTGCGCCAATCAATATCTATTGTGAATCAATCACCTACATTATTTAACGATACTATTGAAAAGAATATTGCTTATGGAGAAGTTGAAGTAAATCAAGATAAGTTAAAAGAATCCGCAGAGATATCTGGTTGTTTAGAGTTTATTGAAAAATTACCTGAAGGATATCAATCTGAAATTGGTGATGATGGTGTACTTCTGTCTGGTGGTCAAAGACAAAGAATTGCTATAGCAAGAGCTTTTTATAAAGATTCTCCAATAATTATTTTAGATGAAGCAACATCTGCATTGGACAATGAATCTGAATTGATTGTCCAAGAATCAATAGAAAAATTAATTAACAATAGAACAACAATTGTTATAGCTCACCGTTTATCCACTATAGAAAATGCAAACACTATTTTAGTATTAGATAATGGTTTAGTAGCAGAGTCTGGTACACATTCAGAATTATTGAATAATGATGGAATATATAAAAATTTATATCAAAATAAATTTGAAGACCAAGATAAATCATCTTCTAAAACAAAGACAAAAAGGCTCCAAGAGTATTTACCAGCATTTACAGAAGAACCATCTCAACAAGGTTATCTTATAGATGCTTGGTATAAAAAAAGTATCTGGCTTTATTTGCTATCACCTTTCACTGTTTTATTTAGTGCGCTAGTAAGATGGAGAAGAAATTCATATATTAAAAATCCAAAGAAAATTTGGATTTCTTCTGTACCCATAATAGTTGTTGGGAATATTTCTATGGGTGGAACTGGAAAAACTCCACTTGTTAAACATATTGCATCACAACTTAAGGATCGTGGATTTAAACCGGGATTAATCAGCAGGGGCTATGGAGGCAAATTTTCTGGAACTCTTGAGGTAACATCTGATATAACATATAAACAAACTGGCGATGAAGCCCAATTACTTGCAAAACTTCAGTTGCCATTTTTTATAGATAGGAATAGATCTCGTGCAGCAAAAAAACTTCAAGAGTCTTATAAATGCGATGTAATAATATCGGATGATGGATTGCAACACTATGCCATGGGTCGGGAGATTGAAATAGCTGTAATTGATGGATTTAGAAGACTGGGAAATGGTTTAGTATTTCCTGCTGGACCATTAAGAGAGCCTAAAAGTCGCTTAAAAGAAGTAGATTTTATTGTTAATAATGGGGGCCCTACAGAAGCTAATGAAATTTTAATGACCTTAAAACCTGGTAAATTTGTTCATTTAAAATCTGGTAAACAATATTCAATTGATAATTGGCCTATGCATAAACAAGTTCACGCTGTAGCTGGAGTTGGTAATCCTAATCGTTTTTTCGATTTATTATCGCAACTTGGTTTTGAATTCGATAAAAACCCATTTCCAGATCATCATAAATACAATAAAAGAGATTTATATTACTTAGATCATCTTCCAATTTTAATGACTGAAAAAGATGCGTCTAAATGCATACATTTTAATAATTCAAAGATTTGGTATTTAAGTATTGAAGCTAGTATAGAATCGCAATTTATAGATAGACTTGAGGAAAAATTAAATGATTGATAAAGAAATCCTTAATCTTATGGCATGTCTAAAATGTAAATCTGAGTTAATAGATGAAGGAGATTACTTAAAGTGTTCTAAGTGTAATATTGGATACCCTATAGTAGACGATATTCCTCACATGCTTGAAGAAAGTATATTTTCCTTGGATGAAAAGTAATTTTATAATTATTATTCCTGCACGTGCAGGCTCTGTTAGGCTTCCAAATAAACCATTGACTATGATTCACGGTAAATCTTTGATATCACGTGTATTTGAATTAGCAAAGAAATCAAATGCTTCAGCCATATATATAGCTACAGATTCAGAACATATTAATGACCATGCAAAATCATTTGGAGCTGATGTCGTTATGACATCTTCAAATCATAAATCAGGCATGGATCGGATAGCTGAAGCTGCGAAAATTCTTAATTTAGATCCAGAAACTTTAATAATAAACTTGCAAGGTGATGAGCCTTTTATGCCATTAGAGGTTATAAATACACTTTCAACATTTGTTAATTCAGATAATCAAATTGCAACTGCTTGCATTCCTCTTAAAGATAAAAAAATTCTCAATAATCTAAATGAAGTAAAAGTAGTAAGATCTCTTTCTAAGCGCGCAATGTATTTTTCTAGATCTGTTATTCCTTACGAATTCATAAATAATTTTGATGGTTATTTTAAACATTTAGGAATTTATGCATATTCATTTAAAACTTTACAAGAACTGACTCAACTTGAACAAAGTGATAATGAGATAATTGAAAAATTAGAACAATTAAGATTTTTAGACAATGGATTTAATATATTTATTCAAAACTATGATTATGAATCAGTGATCGGTATAGACACATCAGAAGATTTAAAATTGGCTAATAAATTAATTCGACCTAATGATTAAATCAAGCGCTATCAAAATTTTAAACTCTTTTGATTTGAAAGTATGTGCAAAGCAATTAATTGTTATTGATCATATCGATGATATAAAAAAGCTAAATAATCAGGATTGTAAGAATTTTTTCATTATTGGTGAAGCAACAAATCTGATTATGAACGAATATTATGATGGTTCAATAATAAAAGTTGCTATTGATGACATTGTTAAGATTGACAACCAAACGCTTTCAATTGGAGCAGGTTTAAATTGGTTTAAACTTATAGATTATTGCCTTAATCATAAATTCTATGGAATTGAAAATTTAACTTCAATACCAGGCACAGTGGGTGCAGCTCCAGTACAAAATATAGGAGCATATGGTGTAGAGATATCATCCTTTGTTGACAGTGTGACTTGTTATGATTTTGATACAAAACAAATTCAAGTAATGTCAAATAAGGAGTGTAAATTTAATTATAGGGAATCAATTTTTCAATTAAAAAATTCTTTAATTCTTAGAGTTAATTTAAAATTTTCTAAAGAATTCTCACCAATACTTTCTTATCCATCTTTAAGTGATTACATAGTAACTAATAATATTAATCCTTCTTCAATAACACCAAAAGCATTATCTAATTTAATAAAAACCATTAGAGAATTTAAACTTCCTGATCCTTCAACATATCCAAATGTTGGAAGTATTTTTAAAAATCCAATTGTTAAGACTAACTCTATTGATTCTGATTTTTTATCTGGACACAAATGGAAAGTATCTACCGGATTGATTAAATTAAGTGCTGCTAAATTGATTGAATTAATAATTGATAAAATTTCAATTCCACCAACATTAGCAATTTATGAAAATCATTCATTGGTTATTATCAATCTAGGAGATGCAACATATTCTGAGCTAAAAAATTTGATATCTGATATTCAAAATCTTGTTAAATTATCATTTAATATAAATTTAGAAATAGAACCCAAGATTTTATAACATATGTTTTTTTCTGTTGCTATAGCTCATTTACTTGCTGTCATGTCCCCAGGTCCTGACACAGCAATCACATTCCAACAGTCTTTAAATCACGGTCGATTAGCTGGGGTATATACAGCAGCCGGAATTGGGCTTGGTCTTTTTATGCATTGTTTATTGGCAATTTCAGGAATTTCCTTATTAATTTACAATACAGATGAAGCTAGATTTTTTATCAAATGTTTAGGGGCTTCTTATTTAATATTTTTAGGAATAACATATTTCATTGGAAATAATTCAAACCCTATAAACAAAAATATTATCTTTAATAATCCTTTCATAATAGGTTTTGTCACAAACATTCTGAACGTAAAAGCATTTATGTTTATTGTTTCATTATTTACATTTATTGATCTACAACCCAATTCATTTATGTCTTTGATCTATTTATTTTATTTTCCTTTGATTACTTTTATTTGGTTTGCTTTTGTTTCATTTGCTTTAACTCATGAGACTTTAGGAGTTAGATTTAATAAATATACGAATAAAATTCAGATTGCTTCTTCATTATTTATAATAATACTTGGAGTAATAATTCTCATAGAGACAATTTATGAAATTTTCTGAGTTATTAAAATCAGTTAATGATATTAAGGAACCATTTCCTCCAGTTAACTTATGGAATCCAGATTTATGTCAAGACGTAGAAATGAGAATTGATCGTGATGGAAATTGGTATTATCAAAACTCTATTATTGGAAGAGATAAATTAAAAATCCTTTTTTCTCGAATTTTAAAACATGAAAATGGTAAATATTTTCTTGTTACTCCTGTTGAAAAGGTTTTAGTTAATGTTGATATTGCTCCATATATGATTATTGATTATGAAATTGATCCAACTTTTAAAAATATTATTCTTAAAACTAATTTAGATTATTCATTTTCATTAGACGTCGATCATCCTTTGAAAATAAAAAGTCTTAATAATGAAACTATACCAATAGTAAAAGTTAGAGATAATTTAGAAGGTTTTTTATCTAGATCTGTTTTCTACGGATTAATTGATGTGGCATTGAAACAAGAACAGCCTGAGCCTAATACCTCTAATTTAATTTTAAGAAGTTTTGATCAAGAATTTAGCTTAGGCTCAATTAATTAGACTCAGACTTTGTTTCAGCTATCCATTGATTGATATATTCTTCAAGTATATCTAAGGGTAGGGCGCCCCTTTTTAAAATCTCATGATGAAAGTCTTTAATATCGAATCTTGCTCCTAATTCATCTTTAGATTTATCTTTAAGTTCTTGAATCTTTAATTGACCGATTTTGTATGCAAGAGCCTGTCCTGGCCAGTTTATATATCTATCAACTTCATTCATAACATCTTGCTTTGTTTTAGCAGAGTTATTTAAGAAATAATTAATTGCATCTTGTCTAGTCCAATCGAAATAATGCATTCCTGTATCTACTACAAGTCTAATTGCTCTCCACATATCATAAGTAAGCTGACCAAACCTAGAATATGGATCTTTGTACAGACCAATATCATAACCAAGACTTTCACTATAAAGTCCCCATCCTTCAACAAATGCAGTAATCCCGCCATATTTTCTAAAATTTGGAAGATCTAATTCCATTGCTAAAGCAATTTGTAAATGATGGCCAGGAACTGCCTCATGAACACTTAAAACCTCAATTTCATACTTTGGTCTGACTTCTGGTCTATATAGATTTACATAGTAATAACCAGCTCTAGAACCATCAGCAGCCGGTCGTTGATAGTATGCTGTTGTAGTATCAGGCGCACTTTCGATAGGAATAGGTTTTAGTCCGTATGGCATTGAAGGTAGTACTTTAAAAATTTTAACTAATTCTGGGTCAATTCTTTTAGAGGTTGCTAAGTAGGCTTCAAATAATTCTTCTGAAGTTTCATAATAGAATTTAGGATTAGATCGAAGATCATCTAAAAACTCCTTAAATGTTCCTTGCCACTTTACTTCTTTGATAATGTCTTGCATTTCAGATTTAATTCTTTTGACCTCAGATAAACCTATGTTATGAATTTCGGTTGGAGTTAATGACGTGGTTGTAAACTTTTTTGCAAGAAACTTATAATATAATCTACCATTTGGAATATTTTTTATTCCAATAGAATCTCTACAATTTGGCAGATATTCATTATTAAAAAAGTTATATAATTTTAGATATGAAGGTATAACATTATCTTTAATTGCTGCAATAGCTTTATCTTGAATTAATTTTTTATCTTCTAATGATATAGAATTATCTATTTCTAAAAATGTTCTATAAAAGGGGCTATTTTCCGGGGATACAAAAATTTGTAATTTTATTTGATCAAAAACTTTTTGCATTAAAAATCTAGGTGGCACAATTCCAAGCTTTATTCCCACTTTAGCTTTTTCAATATCAGCATTAATTAATTGTTCAATTTTAATTAATCTTTCTATCCAATCTAAATAGTGTTGAGTTTTTCGTAAAGGTAAAATACTTGTAGTTTCATGTTGTAGCTGAATGCCACCTCTATGACTAAATGGCATTAAATATGTTTCATAACTATGTGATTCTATAGAATTTTCATATTGTTTTTTAAACAATTTATAATTTATGCGATTTTCATAATTTAAATCATTAATATCGATATTATTTAGTTTTTCTAAAATCTTTAAATTATGTTCATAATTTAATTTAATTTTCTTTATAGAGTTATCAGACCATTCTGTATTAAATCTTAGGTCTCCCATACTGGAAGCATAAACTGGATTGTCCGAGATTATTTTTAACCATTCAGAGTCAATTATTGAATTGAATGATGAATTAGACGTTACAGCTGATGACTGAGAAGAACAGCTTAATATTAATATAAAACTAATTATTAGGGTGTTTTTATTCATTACATATTTGGATAATTCGGGCCGCCAGTTCCTTCTGGAGTAACCCATGTAATATTTTGAGCTGGGTCTTTAATATCACAAGTTTTACAATGTACACAGTTTTGAGCATTGATCACAAATGTTGAATCTGAATTATTTTCAATAACTTCATACACTCCAGCAGGGCAATATCTTTGAGCGGGTTCATCGTACATAGGTAAATTTTTTAAAATCGGTATATTAGAATCTTTAAGAATTAGGTGACATGGTTGGTCTTCTTCGTGAGAAGTATTAGATAAATAAACAGAACTTAGTTTATCAAAGGTGATTATGCCGTCAGGTTTGGGGTATTTAATTTTTGGCATGTTATATGCAGGTTTTAAGCAGGCATGATCTGGAGTTCTGTGATGTAATGTAATTGGCAGATTTCCTCTAAAGATAAATTGATCAATTGCATTGAAAATCGCTCCTAACAAAGATCCAAATTTGTGAAAGATTGGACCAAAATTTCTAGATTTATAAAGTTCTTTATATATCCAACTTGAATGCACTAGTTTGTCAAAGTTTAAATCATCATTTGAATTTATATTTTTATGAATAGCTTCTGCTGCCAAAATTCCTGATTTCATTGCAGTATGCGATCCTTTAATTTTAGAAAAATTTAATGTACCAGCATTGTCGCCAGCTAAAAGACCACCAGGGAATTCCATGCTTGGCAGAGATTGTAAACCACCTTTAATTAAAGCTCTTGCACCATAACTTATTCTTTCGCCGCCTTCTAGATAATGTTTAATAGATGAATGTGTTTTCCATGTTTGAAATTCATCAAAAGGACTCAAATGTGGATTTTCATAATCAAGAGGCACTACATAGCCTAAGTAAACTTCATTGTTATCAGCATGATAAAGGTAAGAACCTGCTGGTGTATTTTTTGCACTTGGCCATCCATTTGTATGGATTACCAATCCATCTTCATGTAATCCATCTTTAATTTTCCAAACTTCTTTAAAACCAATACCATAATGTTGAGGATCTTTACCTT
>Ga0066372_10001009_pt1 | contig 11060 bp, 9 predicted proteins | sample Knorr_S15_td_250_FD_77011 | JGI IMG/M metagenome (GOLD analysis project Ga0066372, IMG submission 77011) | Marine microbial communities from Southern Atlantic Ocean transect - Knorr_S15_td_250_ad_251m_LV_A | ecosystem: Environmental > Aquatic > Marine > Oceanic | place: Southern Atlantic ocean... | reverse complement strand
TGGGGTTAAATCTGATGCTTTTACTTTTTTCTTATTATTTTTTTATTCTAATGTAATAGGTTTAACGCCAGGTTTAGCAAGTTTAGCTATTTTCATTGCTTTAATTATTGATGCTTTCACAGATCCTCTTATGGGGGTTATCTCAGATAGAACTAAACATAAATTAGGTAGACGTCATCCATATTTCTTATTAGGCATGATTCCAATGTCGCTGTCTTACTTTATGTTGTTTTCTATACAGGCATCATGGGAATTTTCCCAACAATTATTATTTATTTGGATGTTAACTTTTACATTGCTGACAAGGCTTGGTATGACAATCTTTGATGTTCCGCATAAATCTCTTGGAAGTGAAATGTCTCGTTCATATGTTGAAAGAACGTCAATTTTCGCATCAAGGGAATTATTGGGCTGGTTAGGCGGACTGACAAATGCTTTTATTGCTTACGCTATTTTTTTTCAAGATACAGCTGAATATATACCTGGAACCAAAAACCCTGAACCTTGGATTTTTTATGGAATGACAGGAGCATCAATAATGTGCGTTTCGGTTTTATTAACCTATTTCGGAACACTTAAATATAAATATAAACAAACTGAAGATTTAAATGTATTTAACATTCAGCTAATTTTTAAACAAATTCTTATTGCTCTAAAAAATAAATCCTTTCTTATTTTCTTTTTTGGTTATTTAGGTATTGCAATGAGCTGGGGAATGGGTAGTTCCTTGCAAATCTATATGACTACTTATTTTTGGGAATTTAAATCAATTATGCTTGTATCATTTTTGGGTATATATGTTCTTGCTACTTTTACTGCTTTTTTGATTGTCCCTTATGTTGTTAAATTTTTTGAAAAGAGATCTATTCTTCTATTTTCTATATGTTTTGCATCATTAATACCTCCCATACCAATTTTTTTATTTATTACTAATTTAATGCCAGAAAAGGGTACTTGGGATCTATTTTTAGCAACCACACCATTCGTTTATTTAGCTAATACAGCTTTAGCATCAAGTGCGATTATGAGAGAGTCAATGTTAGGTGATATCAGTGATGAAGTAGAATTGGAAAGCCAAATTGGCCAACAGGGTTTAATGTACGCTTCTAGTTCTTTGATTGGAAAATTAAATAATGGTTTAGGTATATTAATGGCTGGCATGGCATTAGAATTTATTAATTTTCCTCAAGGATCAATTGTTGAACCATCTGCTGATCAAATTTTTAATTTAGCTATGATCCAGGGCCCATTAGTTGCTTTATTAATGGCTATACCTTTCTTTATATTTTCTTTATATAAGATTGATAGAAATCGTCACAATGAAATAATTTCTGAATTGAAAATTAGACTTTGATAGAATAGGTTTTAATATACTTTTAAACTGATATTGTGGATTTAAATATTAAAAATACCCCGAAAAGAGCCAGAAAAAAGGATTTAATTCTTGATTCAGCAGCTAATATTTTTTCTCAGTATGGATACCAAAATACTAAGCTAGAACAAATTACAAATTCTCTGAAATTAACTGATAAATCAATTTATTATTATTTTACTAGTAAAGGCGATTTATTTATTGAAGTTATTCTTAGAATCCAAGATCATCTAGAAGAATTAATTACTAATGTAGAGTCTATGGAATGCGATCATTTGTCAAAAATAAAGTTTTATACCAATAAAGCTATGAGCATTAATGGTTTAATATTGTTATTACAATTTCCAAAATCTATATTAGATTTTGCTAAATATGATCAAATAAAGATTAATGAAACAAATCAATATATTCATTGGACTGATTGGTTCCTAGCTGGCCAATTGGATGGTTCTATTATTAAAGGAAATCCTGAAGAACAAAGAAACTTTTTATTTGGATCTTTATTTTATTTACATCACTGGTCCACAATTAAAGACAATGACAACTATGAGCAAATTCAGCCTTTTATTGAAACCATGATTGATAGAATGTTTTCTACTAAATATATTATGTCCTCATGAAATTAATTTATTTAATTACATTAATTCTTTGGGCGTTTGGATTGGTAAATTTATTTGAACCATTTAATGGTATTACATTTTATTTAGCTTCTATTATTTTTTATGGTTTGTTAATTGCTCATCTTATTGAATGTATTGTTTATAGAGATAAAATTCTCCAATCAAAAGATACACCAATTATTGCATTTGGAATGACTATTCTATTTGGTGTCATTTATTTGAGCTCTATTAAAGATTCCTAGTCATGGAAGTTTTAACTGAGGGATCAAAGATTCCAAGGGGTTCACTTGGTGTTTGGAAATTAGCTTGGCCTTCAATTATAACGAATCTCTTTTATGCAACAAGTTCAATCATTGCTATAAAAGTTGTAGGTAATTTAGGCCCAGATGCAATTGCGGCTGCAGTAACAGGACAAAGAGTTACTTTTATTGTACAAGCAATTTTAACGGGTGTTTTAGCTGGTTCTACAGCACTAATAGCCAGAAACTGGGGCGCAAAGAATTATGCTGAAGTATCAATTTATTTTACAAGAACCATTCAACTTGTATTGTTTATTTCTTTTATAACAGCAATTTTAATTTGGCAATTTGCAGAACCATTAGTTAGATTTTTTGGATTAAAAGGTAATGCGTTATATCTTTCAACAGAATATTTAAAAGCCATCTCGCCATTTTTTATCGGCTTTGGTTGTGTTATGGGATTAACTACTGGTTTAAGAGGTGTTGGCGATGTAATAACTCCTTTATTTATAGGAATTATCATGAATATTTTTGCTGTTTTTTTTATGTTTGTTTTCGTAAATGGGTGGTTAGGATTTCCAGAATATGGTGTTAAAGGAGCTGCATTAGGTAATGGTCTATCTTTTGTCATTGGTGCTTTATTATTAGCGGTGTTTTGGTTATCTAATCAACTCTTAGTTTCTTATTCATCTATATTTAAATTAGATATTATTAGAGTGCGGAACATATTTAAAGTTGGATTACCCTCAGCTCTAGAACAAATTGTTTTTCAAATTGGCATAACAGCATTTCTTATTTTGGTTGCTTTGTATGGCACAGAAGCTTATGCAGCATATGGCATAGGAGTTCAAATACTATCTTTCTCGATTGTTATAGGTTTTGGATTTTCTATTGCTGGTGCAACTCTTGTTGGCCAACATTTGGGTGCTGATGATCAGAGTCAAGCTAAAAGAGCAGGTTGGGGCGCAATGAGATTATCAATAATATCAATGACATTTTTTGGAATTTTAATAGCGTTATTTGCTGAAACTTTGTCTAGATTTATGATTGATAATGATGAGGTTGTTCGCTTATCGGTTATCTTTATCTGGTTGTTAGGTTCTATGCAACCTTTAATGGCAATAGAATTTTCTCTTGGAGGATCTCTTAGAGGAGCAGGTGATACCAAAACTCCACTGGTTATTACATTAACTTGCTTATTATTTATAAGAGTGCTTTTAGCTCTTATTTTTTATTCTTTAAACGCAAGTATTGAAATTATATTTTCAACACTTGTTGCAGATTATGTGGTTAAAGGATTCCTATATATTGCAAGGTTTAGGTCAGACAGATGGATGAATTCACTTAAATTTAAGGGAGATCATTAATGATGTTTGGGATAAGGGTTTGAACTCTTTTCCATAACTTTTTTTCTTTCGCATTAATTTTTTTAGAATTTAAATTATTTATAAAGGAAATTATTAATTCTTTTAATTTATTTGAATTAATTTCAACACCAGAAAACTTGTTCTGAAGTAACTCTATGGATGCTACTTGTCTGATAGATTTATTTGATGCTGGTGATTCTGTTCCAGAAATTAACTCTATCATTACAACTGATTTAGTTAACTCTTCATTATTTGCCAGATACGAAGGTTTTTGTAGGACTTTTTTAATATCTTTAGAAAGTTCTAAATGGTTTATTTCATCAGATTCTAAATAATCAAGAATATTTATATATGCTTCAACTTTTTTTAAATTCTTTATTTCAAGGTTTTTCTTTTCAAGGGTTTTAATAGAATTAATTAGTTTTTTAAATTCCTTTGTTCTTTTTGATTTATTGAGATTGGTTATTTGAGATTTAATTTTAGTTAAATCATAATCTTTCTTTTTAAGTTCCTTCGTTAAAGAATCAATAGTTACTAACTCATCTTTTAATAAAGATTTTTCAGCTTCAAAGAATCTATCTGCATTTTTGTTTAATTTGATCCATAATATTCTTTCTTGTTTTTTTCCTGCAGACCCAATATTTTGATAATCATTTTTTAATTTTTTAAATTTTTGTATGCATATATTATTATCTTCATCATTAATTAATTTAACTTTTGTGATAACTTCCTCTTTTAATTTATAATTTTTATTTTCTTGTTTTCTAATTTCATTATTAATCGTTTTTCTTGCATTGGCATAGTCTAATTTTAATTTTGAATAACTTTCATTAAGTACGGGGGCATAACTTTGCCATAATTTAAAAGTTTTATTTAAGTGCTTGGTTAGTTCAATTAGATTTGGCCAATTTTTGGAATTAGTTTCTGCATAATTATTTAGATCTTCAATTATTTTCTTTCTTTCTTTTGCATTGTTAATTTTAATTTTTTTAAGTTCTTCGTAATATTGAGCACATGGCTCCCAGGCTTTATTTGTAAGCTCTTTGAAGGCTACCCATTGATTTTTTTTAGCAGGCTTTGAAGATTGATCCAAAAGTTGCCATTTTGTTTGAAGTGAATGAATTGTATTTGCTTGTTTTTTCGGATCATCTAAAGGACTTGAAATTAATTTTTCTAGTTTTTGAACAATTTCATTTCTTTTTGGGTTGGTAGCAAATAAAGATATATCATCAAAGTACCTAGATTGTGCCGACATGAAATTAAATCTATGTCTAAGCTTGTTTGAGATTTTTTTATTCGATCTCATAGCCCTTGATACTTCATTGATTATTTTTTGGGCAGCACGAATTTCACCAGCTTCAAAATGCATTTCAGCTTTATCTAGTGAATCAAATAAAATTTTATGAGTTTCCACAATAGTTTCTATATGAAGTTTATAATTATCTTAAATGAGAAAAAGAATTTTAACAGGAATTACAACAACTGGAACTCCTCATATAGGAAATTATTTAGGAGCAATAAAACCTGCATTAAATTTAGCAGGTCCTGATTGTGATTCTTATTTTTTTCTAGCTGATTATCATGCGCTGATAAAACAAACTAATGCTGAATTAATTAAAGATTCAGTAAAAAATGTTGCTTTAGCGTGGTTAGCTTCTGGCTTAGATACAAATCATTCTTTTTTTTATCGTCAATCAGATATACCTGAAGTGCACGAACTTACATGGATTCTTAATTGTAGCGCCGCGAAAGGATTGCTTAATCGTGCTCATGCCTATAAGACCGTTACGGCAGAAAATATTGAAAATAAGGATGATGAAGATAAAGCCATTAATATGGGTTTATTTTCTTACCCAATATTAATGGCAGCAGACATTTTAATATTTAATGCCAGTCATGTTCCTGTTGGTCCTGATCAAGCACAACATCTTGAAATGACTAGAGATATAGCCGGTAAATTTAATCATATTTATGAAGAAGTTTTTACTTTACCGGAAGCAATTATTCAACATGAAATATCAGTTCCCGGAACTGATGGAAAAAAAATGAGTAAATCTTATAACAATATTATTCCATTTTTATGTGACGAGAAGACTTTACAAAAATCTATATCAAAAATAATTACAAATTCATTAGAACCAGGGGATCCCAAAGATTTTACTAATTGTAATCTCTTTAATCTTTATTCTTTATTTGCAGATGAACAAAAAATTAATAATTTAAAAGAAGCATATGCTAAAGGTATAGGATGGGGGGATGTTAAAAAACAACTATTTACTTTGGTTAATAATGAAATTACTCCTATAAGAGATAAATACTTTGAATTATCTCAAAAACCAAATCTATTGAATGATCTATTTCATGAAGGTGCGAATAAAGTTAGACCTCAAGCCAAGGAGCTTATTACAAAACTTAGAGATATAGTTGGCATTTCAGAAATTGGATAATCCTACAGGTTGGTTAAAATTTGGTTTATTTTCTGTTGGTTTGGGTCAATCTTTTGCATTTGTACTTGTTCCTCCATTAGCTCGAGATCTTGGATTAAGCGTCGTAGAGACATCAAGTATTTTTGCAGTTTCTGCAATTGCATGGGCTTTAACAAGCGCATCATGGGGTAGGGCATCTGATAAATATGGAAGGAGGAATATTGCAACAATAGGTTTGATTGGATATTCAATTTCAATCATTGCATTAATAACACCCTTATTTTTGGTTGAAAAAAATGTTTTAGATTTTGTTTATTTACTACCCCTATTAGTAATGGGTAGATTGATAAATGGATTAATAGGTTCAGCAACAAGACCTGCGGCATTTGCTTATATAGCAGATATTACTGACAGGTCAAAACGAACAAAGAAATTTGCTAGATTGGAGTCAAGTTTTTTAGTAGGAACAATTATGGGTCCAATGATAGGAGGTTTTTTATTTCTATACTCTAAAATGTTACCTTTTTACTTATTTGCATTTTGTGGTGGAATAGCTGCACTTGGTATATTTTTATCATTTCCAAATATCTCTCCTAAAAGATCATTAGAAAAAATCAAATCAAAACTTTCATATACAGACAGATTAGTCTTTCCTTTTTTATTGCTTGCTTCAATCTTTTCTTTATGTCAAGCATCATTACTTCAGTCAATAGGTTTTTTTATAACTGATATATTTTCAAATGAAAAAGATCTACCATTATTGATTAGTTTAACATTTGGATTGTTATCAATTTCTACAGTCGTAAGTCAATATATATTTACAGACTTGAGACCTATTAGTAATAATAAATTATTGATTTACGGATCGTTTTTATTATCAATTTCTTATATTCAAGCAGCTACAGCTTCTTCTATTGCATTGTTTTATCTTGCTATGATCATTAATGGAATGGGTTCAGGCATGGTTAGACCAGCAAACTCATCTGCTTTATCTCTTGCTCAAACACCAGACAACCAAGGAACAGCTGCTGGTTTTTTAGGGTCAGTTATCCCGATTGGGCATATCTTAACGCCATTGATTGCTATGCCAATTTATCAATACAATCCAACTTATTTATATTATTTTAGTTCAGCTTTATGTTTTATGGCCTTATTCTTTATAATAGTTCACCCAGTACTGAGAGATCATGAACAAACCAGCATTAATATTAATTAATTTAGGAACTCCAAATTCTCCTTCTTATTTCAATGTTTTTAAATATTTATATGAATTTCTAATGGATCCTAGAGTCATTGATATTCCTTTATTTTTTAGATTTTTTCTTGTTACTTTAATTATTTGTCCATTTCGTTCATTTACTTCTAGCAAGATATACAAGAAATTATGGGATTTATCTGCAGGTGAATCACCTTTATTAAAAAATACTAAAGAATTAACTTTAAAGTTAAATCAAGCTCAAGATCGGTATAATGTTTTTTTCGCTATGCGATATCAAAATCCTAGTATTAAATTAATTCTTAGTGAAATAAAAAAAACTAATCCATCAGAGATTATTATATTTCCTCTTTTCCCTCATTACGCATCAGCGACAAGTGGTAGCGTTTATGAAGATGTAACTAAAAAATTATCCAAAGAATGGGTCATACCTAATATTAGATTTATTTCACAATATTATAATCACCCTGCTTTTATTGGATCTTGGGTTGATGCAGCTAAAAAATATGAACTAAGTGAATACGATCTAATATTATTTAGTTATCACGGGCTCCCAATATCACAAGTTAATAAAGTCCATGGAGATATGCAATGTAATGATAAGGATTGTGAACATAAAATTACACCAGAAAATCAATTTTGTTATAAGGCTACCGTTTATGAAACATCTAAACTTATTGCAAAGAGTCTAAAGATTCCATCTGATAAATATCTTGTATCTTTTCAGTCAAGACTAACTAATAATTGGCTTGAGCCATTTTCTGATCAAGTTATAAAAGAATTACCTAAAAAAGGGGTAAAAAAGGTTCTAGTTTTTTCACCATCATTTACATCAGATTGCTTAGAGACAATTATAGAGATTGGATACGAATATAAAGAACTTTTTATTAACTCAGGAGGTCTAAAGCTTGATTATGTTGAGTCACTAAATTTTTCAGATTCGTGGGTTCAAGCTATTATAAATATCTTGAAATCTAAATAGGTAAATAAATGTTTAAAGATAATTTATTAAAAGGGAAAAAAATTCTTGTTACAGGAGGCGGTACTGGTTTAGGCAAAGAAATGTCTGAGCATTATATTCAACATGGTGCTGAAGTTGTTATTTGTGGAAGAAGAGAAAGCGTTCTTGAGGAAACAGCTAAAGAATTTAAAGATAAATACGATTCATTGGTTCGTTATGAATCTTTAGATATTAGATCTCCTCAAGACGTTCAAGATTTTATAGAGAGAATTTTTCAAGAGGGACCTTTACATGGTCTTGTAAATAATGCAGCAGGCAATTTTATATCTCCAACAAAGGATTTATCTTCAAGAGGTTTTGATGCAATTGCTAATATAGTTTTTCATGGAACTTTTTATGTTACACATGCTGTAGGAAAAAAATGGTTAGAAAATGATCTAAAAGGATCAATTATTTCGATTTTAGCAACATGGGTTTGGACAGGATCACCATTTGTAGTTCCATCAGCTATGTCAAAGTCTGCTTTGCATGCAATGACGAAATCTTTAGCAGTTGAATGGGGTCCACATGGAATTAGAGTTAATGCAATCGCACCAGGACCTTTCCCTACTGAAGGAGCATGGGCACGTCTTAGCCCAAAAGGACAATTAGATGATAATAATCCAATGGGTAGCATTCCCATGGGAAGAACAGGAGAAATGAGCGAACTACAAAATTTAGCAACTTTCTTAATGGCTGATGGTTGTGAGTACCTAACAGGTCAAACAATTGCAATTGATGGTGCGCAATATCTTTCTGGCGGCGGGACATTTTCACAATTATCAAAAATGTCTGAAGATGATTGGTCTGAGATTAGAGATATGATTAAGAAAACTAATGATGCCGATAAGAAAAAAAGATCAATATAGTGTAAATAATATAGAGGAATAATTATGGAAGAAAAAAATATGCAAAAAATCTTAAATAAACAGAAAGAACATTTTATTAAAAATGGCCCACCTTCATATAAATTAAGAATAGATAGATTAGAACGAATGAAATCACTAATTATGGAAAATCGATATAAATTTGTTGATGCATTGAATGAAGATTTTGGTGTTAGATCAAAAAATCAATCAATGATAACTGATGCATATACAATTGTTCCAACAATTGAATATTGTAAGAAAAATTTAAAAAAATGGATGTCGCCATCTAAAAGAAAAGCAAATTTTCCTTTTGGTTTAATTGGGGCTAAGGCTCAGGTTCAGTATGAACCTGTGGGGACTGTTGGTATGATTTCACCTTGGAATTTTCCAGTAAATTTAACTTTTGCTCCGCTTGCATCTATCTTTTCTGCAGGAAATCAAGTGATGCATAAGCCAAGTGAATATACAGAAAACACATCTAATTTGCTTAAAGAGCTTTGTGACGCTTCATATGATGAAGAAGAGTTTGCAACAATTTTAGGTGGTCCAGATGTCGGTTCTACTTTTTCAAGCCTTAAATTTGACCATTTGTTATATACAGGTAGTGGTGCTGTGGGTAAATATATTATGAAAGCTGCAGCAGAAAATTTAGTTCCCGTTACATTAGAGCTTGGAGGAAAATCACCAGTAATTGTTAGTAATTCTGCTGAATCTACAACAGCTGCAAAAAGAATTATGTTGGGTAAAACACTTAATGCTGGTCAAATATGCTTAGCACCAGATTATGTGATGGTGCATTCAGAAAAAAAGGATGAGCTGGTTTCTGATATGAAATCTGCAGTTGCTGAATATTATCCAGACATAAAACATAATGATGATTACACATCCATTGTTAATGAAAAACATTACGATAGACTGCAAAGTCTTCTAAATGATGCGAAACAAAAAGGTGCAGAAATTGATGAAATCAATCCATCGAATGAAGATTTTTCACAACAAGAATCCTTTAAAATACCCCCAACTTTAGTAATGAATCCAACTGAAGAAATGAAAATTATGCAAGAAGAAATATTTGGACCTTTATTACCTATTAAAGAATTTACTGATATTGATGATACTGTTGGTTATGTTAATTCAAAGGATAGACCTTTGGGATTGTATTATTTTGGAAATAATTCCGAAGAAGAGAATAAAGTAATCTCTCGAACAAGTTCGGGTGGTGTCTCTGTGAATGATGTTATCGGCCATTTACAACAAGAAGATCTTCCATTTGGAGGGGTTGGACCATCTGGCTCAGGTAGATACAAGGGTGAGGAAGGCTTTAAAAACTTTAGTAATGCTCGAGCTGTGTATAAACAAATTGGACCTCGTTTTGATAAACTACTTTCAGCAATTAGACCTCCATACAAAGGAGACATTGAAAAAATTCTGAAGCAAATAGCAAAATAAAAATGTCTTCTTTGCCTATTTTCTTGGGCTATAAGTATTTCCGTTCTAAAAAGGGCGCATTTGCTTCTTTTACTTCTGTTATGGCAATTGCTGGTCTTAGTTTGGGCGTTGCAGCCTTGGTAATTGTTTTATCAGTAATGAATGGATTTGAAAGAGAATTACAAACAAGAATTTTAGGCGTAGTTCCTCAATTGATAATTAGAAACGATGCGAACATACAAGATTATGATGAATTAATATCACAACTAACTCAGTTTGAAGATGTAGTATCAGCTACTCCTTATATAGAAACCCAAGGATTATTGAGCGCAAACAATAGAGCTAGAGGAGTTTTTTTAACAGGAATTATGCCTGATTTAGAATCATCAATTTCAATTTTACCAAAACATGTTTATAGCGGGTCGCTTGAGAAATTAAATTCAACCGGAGGCATTGTTATAGGAGCATGGCTTAGTAGATATTTAGGGGTTGATTTAGGAGATTCTATATCTATTACAACCAC
>Ga0066372_10001006_pt1 | contig 11063 bp, 8 predicted proteins | sample Knorr_S15_td_250_FD_77011 | JGI IMG/M metagenome (GOLD analysis project Ga0066372, IMG submission 77011) | Marine microbial communities from Southern Atlantic Ocean transect - Knorr_S15_td_250_ad_251m_LV_A | ecosystem: Environmental > Aquatic > Marine > Oceanic | place: Southern Atlantic ocean... | reverse complement strand
CCATCGATCGCCATCTGATGGGATCTTCGATATTACCTGGCTGACCAGTCGCCGTGGCGCTTTAACTCTCGAACGAATCGTTCCCAGCCGCGAGAGTTTGTTCTAGTTTTCTCTGAGGGACATCACCTTCAATCGATACTGCTCCGATTCGTTTTGCCAAGACGAACCGCATTCGCCCTTCAATTACTTTTTTATCCATCGCCATTGCTTCTAACATCACCGAGGCGGGGCACTTTGGGGGCACCACGGGCAGTCCGTACGCCTCGATCAAACACCTCAGTCGATTCGAGGTATCCGACTCACACATATCCATGCGCAGCGACAAATCTGCTGCCATGACCATGCCAATCGCAACAGCTTCTCCATGAAGGTAAGTCCTAAAATCTGTCACCGTTTCTATTGCATGAGCAAATGTGTGGCCGAAGTTCAATACGGCCCGAACGCCCGTTTCTCGCTCATCCTCACCCACGATTCCCGCTTTGAGTTGGCAGGAACGGTAGACGGCGTATTCCATAGCACTAGGTTCGCGAGCACGCAGGGGTTCCACATTTGCTTCGAGCCACTCGAAAAACGCCAGATCCGCGATTGCACCGTATTTAATAACTTCGGCGATCCCCGCTATATATTCGCGATCCGGGAGCGAATTCAGCACATCGGTATCCGCAACCACTCGATTGGGCTGATAAAAGGCACCGATCAAATTTTTTCCCGAAGTATGGTTGACCGCCGTCTTCCCCCCCACCGACGAATCGACTTGCGCAAGCAGCGTGGTGGGCACTTGAACGTAACCGACACCCCGTTGGTAGCTTGCCGCTACGTAGCCCGCAACATCTCCGACAACGCCTCCGCCCAACGCAATGATCGTACTATCGCGGTTGTGACCTCCATCGACTAGACGGTCGACCACTTGGGAAAATGTCTCGAGACTCTTGAATTCTTCGCCATCACCGATCTCAATTACGTCAAGCTCTCGGCCAATGGCGCTAGCCAAAGTATCGAGATACAAATCCCCGACGATTGCGTTCGTTATCACCGCCACCCTGGAACCAACAGCCTCAACCCAAGATTCCTCTCTGCTCATAACGCCCGAACCGATTAGGACACGGTATCCACGACCCTCGTTTAAGACGATGTCAACGTGTGCAACCAACTTACGATCCTTCCTTTCCAATGACATCCCGATGCCACTGAGCAACTTCCCGTGCGACTTTTCGAATGCTTGAGCCGTCCGAAACGAACGTACGATCGGCAACACTCTCGTACAAAGGGCCTCGTTCGCGCGCAAACGCTTCCAATGTCGTCGCGTGATCCGCATCTTTTAATAGCGGCCTTCGGCGATCCCTTCGAGTACGCTCTGCCAGAAGACCTATCGGACTTGTCAGGTAGGCGACGTATCCACGATCCGAAAGGACTCGCCGATTCTCTTCACGCAATACCACACCACCACCCGTCGCAAGCACGATTCCATCCATTGGGGTCAGGTCGTTGATGACCTGCATTTCCCTTTCCCGAAATCCGTTCTCACCTTCAACATCGAATATCCAGGCAATCTCTGCACCGGCTCGGGCTTCGACTTCATGGTCAGAATCGTAGAACGAATAACCGAGCTCGTCGGCAAGCTGTTTACCTACGCTCGACTTCCCGACGGCCATCAGGCCGACTAGAAAGACGCTTCTGTGTTTCATGACAGCCTCGTCAAAGATGCCGACTCGATTTTACCCTGTGCCTTCCCTACTCACAGCATACGTTTAGCCTAATTCATGATCACGCCGTCACGAAATCCGTATCCGTTTCACGAGACCATTCAATAACGGAGACCGTGTCAACGTATGTAACGCACACGGGTGTTCAATTAATCACACAAATATCAACGCCGTTCTAGCGCGACGTAACGCTCAAGAGTACATTCACCAACACTCACTGATTTCGACCGCGCACCAGCAAAGTGAATTGTCTGAATTCGTCATGTGACCCCCAAACCATGCAACAACGGCGTTTATAGTTCGATGCTCGGGTCCACACAAACCATCAGATACTTGTCATGGATTGTTGGCTGCGGTTTGTGTGGGAGTATCGCGATCTTTGCAGCCGTCTTTCTGTATTTGGACCCGCAAATACCTGACGCTGAAACCTACCGGCACTACCAACTAGAAACGCCACTGCGGATTTACGCGGACGACGGCGAATTACTCGCGGAATTTGGTAACCGCCGGCTCATTCCCATCGGATTGAAAGAGATCCCTCAATATTTCAAGGATGCGCTGGTTTACACGGAAGACAAGCGCTTTTATGAGCATGGTGGCGTTGATTGGATCTCTCTCGCAAACGACGTCGTGAAACTACTGGCCAATCCCTCGGTCCTTACCGGTGCATCGACGATAACGATGCAACTTCCGCGTAACGTCGCTGATCTATCCCGCGAACAAACCTTCGTACGAAAGTTCAAAGAAATGCTATTGGCACTCAAAATCGAACAGGAGCTCTCGAAACAGGAGATTCTAGAGCTCTATATCAACGTCGTTCCATTTGGTAAACGCGCATACGGTCTTGAGGCCGCGGCTTACACGTACTACGGCAAATCCGCCACGAAATTGAACCTGCCACAACTAGCTATGTTGGCGGGGATCCCAAAACGGCCAGAAGCGGGCAATCCTATCAACGGTCCGGCATGGGCCCTGAACCGCCGCAATTTGGTTCTACGCCGAATGCTCGATAACGAAATCATCAATGACCGTCAGTACGGGGCTGCCATCGCCGCTCCGATCACAGCGAACGTTCACCATCGCGATGTCGATCTTCCTGCCCCCTACCCGGCTGAATGGGTACGGCGCATCCTAATCGAACGCTACGGTCGAGACATCTATAGCGGGTTCGTCGTACACACCACAATTGACGCAGTCCATCAAGCCGCCGCTCAGACTGCCATCAGGACCCATCTGCAAGCCTATGATCGGCGCCATGGCTATAGAGGCCCCAATGGCCGTGTGCGCATCCCTAAAAACGACCAATCCTTGGATTACTACTCGAAGAGCTTCGAAACACGCCGACCCACCGGTGAACTTGAACCAGCGGTCGTGATTTCGATCGGCGGAGAAAGTGTTGACGTGCTGCGCGCTAATGGAGACACGGCAGTCATTTCTCGTGAAGGTTACCGTTGGGCACGACCGTATATCGATACCGACAGCCGCGGAAGGACGCCCCGACGAGCTGACGAAATCCTCAGCCCAGGCGATCTCATTCATATAACGACAAAGAATGAGCAGTGGCACCTCGCCCAGATACCCAATATCCAGGGAGCCTTAGTCTCCCTCAATCCAAAAACCGGCGCTGTGACCGCATTGGTCGGGGGATTTGATTTCTCGAGAAATCAATACAACCACGCGGTCCAAGCGGCTCGGCAACCAGGTTCAAGTTTCAAACCATTTGTATATTCGGCAGCGCTCGAACACGGGATCACGCCAGCTAGCGTTTACCTAGACGCTCCCTTGGTCTTCGACGATGAAAATCTCGAGCAACTCTATCGGCCCAGGAACGATAGTGGTGAATATAACGGTCCTACCAGACTTCGAGAAGCCCTGTACCGTTCCATCAACTTGGTCTCCATGCGTGTACTCCTCGACGTCGGCGCAGGCAGAGTAATTCGGTACGTACGCCGTTTTGGATTCGAAACCGATGACTTTCCCCGAAACACTCAACTCGCAATCGGCGGCGGGACGATGGCACTGTCACCTCTCGAAATGGCCAGTGGTTACGCAGTCTTGGCAAATGGGGGTTACAGAATCACACCGCACATAATCAAACGCATTGAAGCTCTCGATGGCTCCGTCATTTTTGAAACCAACCATCCAACGGTATGTCGGATTTGCGAATCTGACGTCGTTTCGCCATCAGACGATGCGCCTCGCGTTGTCGAAGAACGTAACGTTTTTATCATTAATTCAATGCTCCGCGACGTGATCAAACGCGGGACGGGGCGCAGCGCACTCCAACTCCAAAGAACAGATCTGTCCGGCAAAACGGGGACAACAAACGAGGCAGCCGATACCTGGTTCAATGGGTTTCATGCAGATCTCGTCACGTCGGTCTGGGTTGGATTTAGTAATCACAAGCCTATCGGTTCAACGGAATACGGCTCAACCACGCCGTTACCTATTTGGATAGACTTTATGCGAGAAGCTCTTATGAGCACGCCCGAAACGTCGTTCACCCAACCCTCAGGAATAGTCAGCGCGAAGATCGATCCTCGAACTGGACGGCTCGCTCCCCCTGATCAGGAAGACGCCATCTTTGAGTATTTTTTTGACGAAGACGCTCCTTCTTCAGATGCGAGGCCTCTAAACAACTCGATACCAAATGTTGTGCGACCGGAGGACGTTTTTTAGCTGATCTTCAAGACTATCCCGTAGCAGCGATGACAATTAACCAAATCCACGCTGCTAAGCCAACGGTGTGGATCAATGAACGCAGCGTTGCAGCACCACGAATGTAGAAAACGGCATGCAGAATTCGGGCCATCACAAAAATTAACGAAGCCGTCCCAGCTTGATCCTCATTCCCAGTGAAATGAACCAACGCTAGCCCAACTAGAAAAAGCGCCAACGCTTCCCATGCGTTTGCCTGCGCTGCATAGGCACGTGCGCCCGGACCTTCTAATAACGCGGCCTGGCCTCGCGGATTGTCATTGTCGACAGTGCCGAGATTCGTCCGTCGAAAATAACCACCGATACCGGCCAGAACATACGGTAGCAGCGCAACGATCACTAGGCACCAAAGAGACAAAGTCACTTTACTAGCTCCTTCTAAATACGATGTGATCTGCAATCGTACTAATAACCAATCAAAAGGGCTCCGCCCTTTTAGCGACGCACCACCTCCATTTCATTCAACGATTTTCACGAAATCTCCGGCGCGAGGTTCTCCATTGGGGTGTCCCCCATTCAAAAGACGCAGCGTCTCTTCCGGATATCTTCTAATTGCTGCTCTCCGCGCCAACTTGGCATAAGTGTCGTGAGGGTTCGCAACTAGAACTTTGACGCGCCGCGTGTTCGCCATTTGTATATCGGCGGCAGTCATTCCTCGAAGTGTCTTCAACGTTTCGGCGAATACGCTGCGGAAGGCGTCGACATCAGTATTCGGGCCGGCCTCTCCCCGAAATAGAAACACGTGCTTTCCGCGGTACACGATGCCAATCAGCGCTAACCGAGTTTCAGAACCTTCCACTTCAAGCTCACCGACGTAGTTCTTGAGCCCGTTAAGATCAATCTCTGACCCACTAACAACGTCATCCCGTTTCAGAACATCGACAACGTATTCTTTTGGACTCGTGCGTTTTACCGGCTCATGTCGAGCAACGGTAATCTGGGCCTCCCCTTTCCCCCCCGGCGCTTTGCCCACTACCTGGGACGGCATATTGGTTACGGTCCAATTGTCCGGAAAGTCGACGGCAATCCTCAATCCTCCGTGATAGAACGTTTGACCTCTAACGAGGCCAGCTGCGGCTTCATCTCCGTAGGCCAATCCATCAATTAATGACCAAAAATCTCCAATTTGTTCGGTGACTCGTTCCGGTAACTGACTTTGGGCATAAGTAACGACCTCATATAGTCGCTTATCATTTTTCGGATGCGACGAAAAAAGGCCATGGTACGTCGACGGGAGATTCGCAACCTGCTTAGAGAACAGTTCTTGGTCCTTCAAGACTTGCACGACCTCAATCATGGCAAGTGGGTTATAACCGGACCGAGCGAGAAATTCGGCACCGTAGCGATCCGCTTCTAGTTCCATCTCCCGACCGTACCCAGACAGTAAGGTAGTGGTCGCAACGTTTGAAACGTCATAGAGCTCGCCCCTTCCTGTCACCATCGCCGCAGCAATTCCAGCGGTTTTCCCAAGGAGATTGGCCATTTTCCGCCGGCGCGCATGCTCGCCCACGACGTGACCAATTTCATGTCCGATTACGGCCGCCAATTGTTCTTCAGAACTCAAAAAGGCGAGCAAACCGCGATTCACAAATATAAATGCGTCCGGCGTCGCAAACGCGTTGATCTGAGCATTATCTAGAACGATAAACCTATATTTCTGGGCGTTACTTGAGGCATGTTGTAGTAACTTTTGTCCCAGGCTCGTAACGTATTCCTGCCATCCCTCATGCGGATAAATCTGTCCGTTCTCGACAAATTCGTCGTACATTTTTTTGCCTGCACCGGCACCTATCGCGCCGGTCGTCGCAAACAAAATTATGATAATTAGGACCGCTCGAGCCAAAGCAAAGACATTCCTATTCCAACAAGCAGAGGCTAACACCCGCCGCGTCAGATATTCGCGAACTTATAAGAGAAATTAGCTTGGCGTTTTGCTTGACCGATCACCAAATCTTTGACGAAAGCGTTCTACTCTTCCGCCGGAATCAATAATTTTTTGCGTACCGGTATAGAACGGGTGACACTCTGAACAAACCTCGAGGTGAATATCACGACCTATGGTGGATCGCGTTTTGATCACGTTACCGCAACTGCAGGTAGCCGTGATGTCAGAGTACTCTGGGTGAATCTCACTATTCACAGGGCTACCGTCCGGCGGTTGGTGATCGGGCGCAGCAGTTTAGGCAATACGTAATTTGGACGCAACTTTGGTCTCCGTCGCACACGTGGCTGTACCCAGGCCTCTTCGGGCAACTTTTGAGTACTCGTTACCAACTCAACTGCCCGCTCCAATGCCCGGAACACGGGTCCGGGTGCCTCTAGGGAGATCCCACGTCATAGGGATCGTGACGGCCCTCTCGGATCATTCAACGCGATCCATAAAGCCCATCGACGACATCCTCGATACCGCGCCGATACTCAAAGAGGATTTACTAAAACTCGCATCATGGCTAGTCGATTATTACCACCATCCCATCGGGTCCGTGTATGCAGCGTTAATGCCGACCCTTGCAAGACGCGGCAGTTCCACTGAATTCGATCCGCCGCTCATATGGCTCGCGTCCAAGACCCCGATTCCGACGTCACTCGATAGAGCACCAAGACAACGGCTATTGTGGGAGGCCCTTTCGAATGCAGGCCCAGTTACCACAGACGAGGCCCGAAAGCTTGGAGCGACACTCCCGTTACTCAGGAAACTCGAGCAAAAAGGGGTCGTAGCTTCGCAAGTCGATGAAGCAAATTATGCGATTAACCCCTCTGATATCGACCCCACTTCAGAACAAGCTGCAGCCATACGAAACATCACCGGCCAGCTCGACCAATTCGGTGTGCACACGCTTTACGGCGTGACGGGCAGCGGCAAGACTGAAGTCTATCTGCGTGTAATCGAAAACGTGTTGAAACAGGGGAAACAAGCCCTCGTGCTCGTCCCTGAAATCGCACTAACCCCGCAAACAACTGCTCGCTTCGTCGAACGTTTTGGTGCGGCTGGAGTTATTCATTCAGCGACATCCGATCGCGAACGTTTTATAACTTGGACACAGGTCGCGAGTGGCGCGCATCAAATCCTCATCGGAACACGATCGGCCGTATTCGCAAATTTTGCAGATCTGGGCGTAATCATCGTAGATGAAGAACATGACCCATCTTTCAAACAAACTGAAGGATTGCGCTATTCGGCCAGAGACGTCGCCGTCTTCCGCTCCCAAATGTTGGGAATTCCTTGCATTCTAGGTAGCGCAACACCGTCGCTTGAGACCGTCGCCAACGTCGTACGCAAAAGATACTCGATGGCGAAAATTTCCGAACGGCCCGGTAGTCGGGAAATGCCTACTTTTCGCATCATCGACATCCGCGGCAAACACCTCAATGGAGGGTTAAGCGAGCCGCTGTTGATAGCCATTCGGCAGCATCTCATTAACAACGGACAAGTTCTGGTTTTCATCAATCGACGCGGTTACGCGCCGACCCTATGCTGTTCTCGTTGCGGTTGGCGAGGGGAGTGCGAAGCCTGTGACGTTCGGCTCACTCTCCATCAATCACCGAAGCTACTCCAATGTCATCATTGTCTTCGCCGCTATCCGATCCCGACCGCTTGTCCGGACTGCAGGAGCAACGAAGTCGTCGCCCTCGGTGCCGGGACTCAACGCGTCGAACAAACCCTTAAGAAAGTGTTCCCTGAAATCCCCATATTACGCGTAGACAGAGATACCACCCGATCTCAAACGCAGCTCCAAAGCCTATTCTCTAAATTGACCAATCCTTCGAGGCACATCCTTGTTGGAACTCAAATGCTTGCGAAGGGTCATCACCTTCCGAATGTCACGCTTGTTGCGGTCGTCAACGCCGATAATGGGTTCCTATCTCCCGACTTCAGAGGTCCTGAGCGCACCGCTCAGCTCATTACCCAAGTGGCCGGGCGCGCTGGGCGCGCCGAACGACCTGGCGAGGTTTGCATACAGTCCTACGATCCCACCAATCCCAATCTTGTGGCACTAACAGAGTCCGGGTACGACGGCTTCACAAAAACCGAAATGGAGCACAGGCGAATGGCTCAACTGCCACCCTTCACCGTCATGGCGATGCTTCGCGCCGACTCATCCGATGCCAACGAATCCGAGACCTTTCTGCTCCAACTCCTAGCGATTGTCGAAACATTTGACCTTGAAGCAATGGGACCCGTCATTGCTCCTCTCGCAAGAAAAAGTGGACGTTTTCGTCATCAAGCCTTGTTGGTTTCGCGTCGTAGGTCAGAGATACAACGAGCACTCCATGCGATCGAGACGAAAGTTCCGAGCCAGAATTCAGTCCGTTGGTCCATCGATGTCGATCCGATAGACACGTTTTAGATATGTTCAATCCCGGTGTCCGATCGATAGTATGGTGGCTATATGGTCGCCAATTCTAAGAAACACAAGCGTCGCGGACGAGGATCCGTTCGAACAGGACGTCGAACCAAAAGGAGTGGCTTTAGTACCAAGTCCTTTCTAGCTGGCATCACGACAGGGATATTGGGGACATTAGGGCTTTCGCTTCTCCCATCTCTCAACCTAGGCGATGCAACGCTCTCGTCCGACACCAGCACCGTATCCGATCTGGACTCGTCTTCAACGCGCTACGAATTTTGGAAAACGCTCCCCGTCAACGATGTCGCAGTGAATACCAACCCTTACGAAAAAGGATCTAATAAGACTGCGGACGCAAAGGAATATTTGGTTCAGGCAGGCTCATTTCGAAGACAAGATGAAGCCGACGCGTTGCGTGCAGAGCTAATATTGGCGGGGATGCCGGCAACCACTTCCGAAGTGAGGCTGGTTGGCGAAGATCAATGGTTTCGAGTCTTGGTAGGGCCGTATGAATCTCCGCGCGAAACCCGCCAGGCTATGACAGAGCTTAGAACGAAGAAAATATCGGTGTTGCTGCTTGAGCGTCCGCCTGGTGGCGGTTGAATTTCCCGGTTTCGCTCCCCACTATGGGTATAACCCGTAGGTTATTAGGCTCTTATGGAACAGTTTCGCGGTACAACCATTGTCTCGGTTCGTCGACCAGGCAAAGTGGCCCTAGGCGGTGATGGTCAAGTCTCTCTCGGCGACACGATCATGAAAAGTAATGCCCGGAAAGTCCGGCGCTTATCCGAAGACCGCGTCATCGCTGGCTTTGCAGGCGGCACGGCCGATGCGTTTACGCTATTCGAACGCTTCGAAGCTAACTTGGACAAGTATCAAGGTAACCTTACTCGGGCTGCCGTCGAATTAGCGAAAGACTGGCGTGCTGACCGAGCGCTGCGACGGTTGGAAGCGTTGTTGGCGGTTGCTGATGAAGAATCTTCCCTGATCATCAGCGGCAACGGCGATGTGATCGAACCGGAAGACGGGCTGATCGCCATTGGTTCGGGTGGTCCCTACGCTCAAGCCGCGGCCAAGGCGTTACTCAATAACACCGAATTGAATGCTGAAGAGATCGTCTCCAGAGCGTTGGCAATCGCCGCCGAAATCTGCGTTTACACCAACCACTCAACTACGATCGAAACTCTCAACATTAAATCATGATGACTCCACGGGAAATCGTCCACGAACTCGACCACCACATCGTCGGCCAGGACGATGCTAAGCGTGCGGTGGCAATCGCCTTACGTAATCGTTGGCGCCGTATGCAACTCGCCGAAGATTTACGGGAGGAGGTTACCCCTAAGAACATTTTGATGATCGGTCCAACAGGGGTCGGTAAAACCGAAATCGCTCGACGACTCGCAAGACTGGCGAATGCTCCCTTCATGAAAGTTGAAGCAACAAAATTTACTGAAGTCGGCTATGTCGGAAGAGATGTTGAATCGATCGTCCGAGACCTTGCAGACGTGGCGGTAAAAATGTTGCGCGAAAACGAACTCGAAAAAGTCCAGCATCGAGCCGACGATGCCGCCGAAGAGAGGATTCTCGACGCGCTTTTACCAGAACCTAAAACGACGCCGAGTGGCGACAATGGCGACAAAAAAGGGTCCGACACCAGGCAGAAATTTCGAAAAAAGCTTCGCGAAGGCGAACTTGATGATCGTGAAATAGACATTGACGTGGAGGCTGCACAAATAGGTGTCGAGATCATGGCGCCACCTGGAATGGAGGAAATGACCAGCCAACTCCAAAATATGTTCTCGAGCCTACCCACGGGTAAAACAACGAATGCCCGTCTTAAAATACGCGACGCCTATCGCCGTCTCCGGGAAGAAGAGGCGATAAAACTGGTGAATGAAGACGAGATCAAGGCGCAGGCCGTAGATGCCGTAGAGCAGACGGGCATCGTCTTCCTAGATGAAATCGACAAGGTCACCAGGAGGTCCGATCACGTCGGTGCGGATGTGTCTCGCGAGGGAGTTCAGCGAGACCTACTGCCGCTTATTGAAGGCTGCACGGTTTCGACAAAGTACGGGATGATTCGTACCGATCATATTCTCTTCATCGCTTCCGGCGCTTTCCATTTAGCCAAACCATCCGACCTAATTCCCGAGCTTCAGGGACGCTTACCCATTCGCGTAGAACTGCACCCGCTGACCCCCTCGGATTTCAATCGAATCCTTACAGAACCGCACGCGTCCTTAATCGAGCAATACGTCGCGTTGCTTGGCACCGAAGGAATCGAGGTCACCTT
>Ga0066372_10001003_pt1 | contig 11076 bp, 11 predicted proteins | sample Knorr_S15_td_250_FD_77011 | JGI IMG/M metagenome (GOLD analysis project Ga0066372, IMG submission 77011) | Marine microbial communities from Southern Atlantic Ocean transect - Knorr_S15_td_250_ad_251m_LV_A | ecosystem: Environmental > Aquatic > Marine > Oceanic | place: Southern Atlantic ocean... | reverse complement strand
GGTCAGGTCCGGGCACATTCGGCGGGCCCGCGTCGACGGCATGGCCGACCGCACGCCGAACGTCCGAGCCTCGTAGGAGGCGGCGGCCACCACCCCGCGGTCACCTTCCCCACCGACCACCACCGGTCGTCCCCGGAGTTCCGGGCGACGAACCAGCTCTACCGATACGAAGAAGGCGTCCATGTCGACATGCAGGATCGGCGTTCCCGCTACCAGTGGGCGTCTCCGGTCAGCCATCGGGAGGATCCAGCCGCTCTACCGTTAGATCTCCGGAGTTTGATCCGCGGGCCACGTAAGAGAACTCAGGAACCCCCGACTCCCCGGCCTCGGAACCGGCCAACCATTCGGTCACCGGTTCGCGCACCCAACGGGGGGCGGTAGCCAGCAGGGGTCCGGCTGCCTCGGCGTCCACGAAGCGGGCATCTTCCACGATGTGATCCGGGTCCTCGAGCACCACCTCACCGGTCCAGGAAAGCGCTCGGTGTACATCCACCCCCAGGAGCATGTCGCGATCCGGAAATTCAACCGACACGCGATAGAGGACCTCAGACCACCGCTCCACGATCAGGCCTGTTTCCTCGACCACCTCGCGGGAGAGGGCAGTCAGGGGCTCCTCTCCCGGATCCACCACGCCGCCGGGTGGCGTCCACTCCAGGCGGCCGTTTCGACGACCGATCGTCCGGTCAAAAGCACCTCGCCGATTAGCTACCAGTAGGACCATCGAACGATCCACAAGCAGCCCACCAACCACCCGCCACCGTCGAGTCCGAGCTGCTGCCACCGGCGCAGTCTGACACCTTGTACCGACTCCCTTCCCGGTGCCTCGGGTGGCCAGCGGTAGCCTCCGACTCGTGACCACCGCCAAACCGGGCTCTCCGCCCAACGTCACCGGTCCAGAATCGGCCGCCCCCTCCGTCGTAGCCCGCGTTGTCGCCGCCGTGGCCATCGGATTGGCCGGTATCTGCGGTGGCCTCGTGGGCTACGCGGTAACTGACCTCCAGTGCTCCGACGGCTGCACCGCACTAGCCGGATCTCTGGGCCTGTTGGGTGCCGTTCTGGCCGCCCTTGGGGTAGGCATCGTGGCGGTCCTGGCTTTACGGGCCATGGCCGAGTGGCGAACCGGTCAACTTCAGCAGGCGGCCCGGGACCAATATCCCGTCAACTGATTCGACCACCCGAACCATGCCGGATCCCGTTGATCTTCGCGACCTCGCCTTGGCCATCGCTCGCGAGGTGGTCCCCGAACTACGAAGACGAGCCGGGGGCGTAGACGTCTCGGCCACCAAGTCGACGGTCACTGACCTTGTCACCGAGGTCGACTGTTGGGCCGAGGAGTACATCGTGGCCCGGATTCTCGACGAACGGCCCGACGATGCTGTCCTAGCCGAGGAGGGCGCCGGGGTGGCTGGTACATCGGGTGTCCGCTGGTTGGTAGACCCCATCGACGGGACCACCAACTTCGTCTACAGGCATCCTGGGTTCTCGGTGTCGATCGGCGTCGAGGCCGACAACCGTCCGGTGGCCGGTGTAGTCATCGACCCCCTCTTGGGAGACGAGTTCTGTGCCGCTCATGGCCAGGGGACGACCCGTAATGGCCGCCCGGTCTGGGTCAACTCAGTAACCGATCCGGCGGCTGCCCTGGTAGCTACCGGGTTTGGCTACGACCCGGAGCGACGACGACAACAGGCCGAAGCCTTAGTGACCATCCTCCCCCAGGTTCGTGACGTCCGACGGGTCGGTGGGGCGGCCCTGGACCTGGCTTCGGTGTCTTGTGGTCGGGTGGACGCCTACTTCGAATGGGGGCTGAGCCCGTGGGACTGTTCAGCGGGATCCGTGCTGGTAACTGAGGCCGGCGGAGTGATCACGTTATTCAGGACAACTGCTTCCTCTCCTGTATTCCCAGTCGTGGTCACAGAGGAAGAGGCGTCAATGAATTGGCCGGATGATCTCATCGTGCTGGCCACTAACCGTGATCTAACGACGCCGCTAACTGAACTCCTACTTGAAGCCGGAACCCTCTCGGGCCTGTAACTCAGGCCCTCGCCTCCAGCTCTGATGGGCCGTAGACATCCCGGTGCGGGACAACACCACCCCATATGGGGCACCATTTAGTCATGGGAACCCGCATCCTGACCGTGGAGGATGACGAACGGATCCGCACCGCTGTGCGCATGGCTCTCGAGGAGGAGGGTTGGGACGTTGAGGAGACGGCTAGTGGAGAGGCCGCCCTAGACGCCTTTAACAGGACGCCTGCCGATGTGGTACTCATCGACATCATGCTCCCCGGCATCGACGGCTTCGAGGTGTGCCGGAGCATTCGCCGGCTGGGAGATGTCCCGATCGTGATGGTCACCGCCCGCTCCGACAGTCACGACGTGGTGGCCGGCCTGGAGGCGGGCGCCGACGACTACCTACGTAAGCCGTTCGACCCCAAGGAGCTTTCGGCCCGCATCCGGGCCCTACTGCGGCGGGCCCGGCCCGATGAGGCCCGCCCGAGCCTCATCCAGATCGACCAGTTGGAAATTCTCCCCGAGGAAGGGGTGGTACGTCAGAACGGCACCGAGGTTCACCTCACCCGTACCGAGTTCCGCCTTCTGGTGGAGCTGGCCTCCTCCTCCGGGCGAGTGCTCAGCCGAGAAGACCTACTGGAACGGGTGTGGGGCTACGACTACTTCGGCGATGGGCGCCTAGTCGATGTCCACGTCCGCCGGCTCCGGACCAAGATCGAACCTGACGCGGCCAACCCCCGTTACGTGATCACCGTGCGCGGCATGGGCTACAAGTTGCAGACGTAAAGCGGGGCCGACCCCGGATGAACGACACGGCCAGCAGCCTCGGGCTTGGAGCCCGGATCTCCATGCTCTTCGCGGTCGGCGGTCTGCTGGTATCCCTTGTGCTAGCCGCCGCCACCTTGCTCCTTACCCGCCAGCAACTCCTAGACACACGGGAGCAGGCCGCGGCGGCTATGGCGATCAGCAACGCCACCCGGCTATCCAACCAGCTCACCCCCGACTCGACCATCGAGGACCTCCCCACCATCGCAGACTCGCTTACCCGGATCGAGGGCAGCCAGCGCATCATCCGCCTCGGCGAGGCCTGGCTTCCTGCCCCCGAACTGGACCGCGATGATCTGCCACTTTCCCTCGTCCAACTGATGGCCCGGAGGGAGGCAGGACAGATGCTGGCCACCGTCCGGGACAAACCCCAGCTCGTGGTAGCCATTCCGCTGGTCGCCTTCGACGCCGACTATTACGCGGTCCTAGACCTCGTCGAGGTGGAAAGGACCTTGGACTCCCTCCAGTTCGTCTTGTTGGGCGCAGGGGCGGCCACCACCCTGCTCGCTGCCCTACTGGGCTCATGGGTCAGCCAGAGGGCACTTAGCCCGCTCCGGCGGGTCCGGGGAGCCGCTGAAGCCATCGCCGGGGGGCGCTTAGACACCCGACTGAGCCGCCAGGCCGACCCCGACCTCGACCGTCTCGCCGATTCGTTCAATGAGATGGCTCGGGCGCTGGAGGCCCGCATCCAACGCGACGCCCGGTTCGCATCGGACGTCAGCCACGAACTTCGTAGCCCGCTAACCACGCTGATGGCCAGTGTGGGTGTCCTAACTGCACGCCGTGACGAGCTCTCCGACCGCTCTCGGACCGCCTTGGACCTACTGGTCGGTGACCTGGAACGTTTCAACCGGCTGGTCAATGACCTGCTGGAAATCTCGGGCTACGACGCCGGGGTTGCCGCCCTTGACCCCGAAGAGGTCAACGTGGCGCAGTTCCTGGAGGCCACCGCTCAGGGGGCTGGTGCCATCCCGGTCCACCTCCCGCCTGCCGCTGGTTCGCTGGTCATAATTGCCGATAAGCGGCGCCTGGCTCGTGTGATGTCAAACCTGTTGGACAACGCCCGGCGCTACGGCGGTGGTTCAACTGCCATCGGTCTGGAAGCCGACGAGATGATCCGGATCGTGGTTGAGGACGAGGGGCCTGGGGTCCCCGTCGACGAGCGGGAGGCCATCTTCGACCGATTCTCCCGTGGCTCCGCCGGTGGCCGTCGGGGCAACGATGGCGGGACGGGACTGGGCCTGAGTCTCGTGGCTGAGGATCTCCGACTCCACGGTGGTCGAGTATGGGTGGAGGAACGGGCCGACGGCCGGACGGGAGCACGGTTCGTGCTCGAACTACCCCTCCCAGGAGCGGACACATGACCTCTGGATCTCCAAGAGTGGCGGCCCTCCTCGTGCTGGCGGTGCTCGCCGGCTGCTCAATCCCTGTCGACGACAGCGCCCGAGACCTAGCCGCCGAGTTGCCTGATGTTTTGCTCCCGGCAGCATCAACCACCACTGAAGCACCGGCCATCACAGAAACTGTGCAGATCTACCTAGCCCGGGGCGCCGGAGACGATCGTCTTCTACTAGAGGCGGTGGACCGTGAGATCGTCGGCGACGGTTCTATCACCGTGATCCTGGATCAGGTTCTGGCCGGCCCCTCCCCCGCCGAACAGGACGCCGGAGTCATCTCGCCGTTCGCCGAAGGCTCCTCGGTGATCGGCACCGCACTGGAGGATGGGTTGTTGCAAATCCACCTAGACAGCCTGGACGGCTTCCCTCAGGACGACAGCACGGGTAACCGGCTCGCCTTCGCCATGATGGTCTGTACCGCTACCGACCTGGTGGTTGGCGCCGAAATCGACCATGTCGTCATCCTGCTCGATGGAGACGACGGTCCGGCCGCTATCAACGTCCCGGTCAGCGACGGTGATCCTCCTGAGGAGGGCTCGCCGGTGGAGTGCACCAACTACGACAGCTTCCAGTCCGAGAACCTCACGGATCCGGACAATTCAGAACCCCCCGAAGACTCCTGAGAGCTTGGCCGATCCGCTGCTTGCTCCCGGTCAGGAAAAGCCGACGAAGTCCCCACTCCCTATCTGAGCATGACGCCGGTCACCGTGTCACAACTCGGCTGACCTCAGGTCGCGCGAGCACCAACCTCGATCCGAGTCTTCAGATCATCGATGGCAGCATGGACAACCTTGGCCTCCAGGCGACGTCTCACGAAACCAGGAAGCCTGATCAAGAGGTCGACGTCCAAGTCGTAGACGACGAGGGTGGCTTCGGGGTCCCCCTCCACAGCCAAGAACTCGTACTCCCCGCTCATCCGCTCTAGCAGATCACCGTCAATTAGCCGCCACGAGATCCGGAGCGGATTGGACCCGTAGCTGTAGCGCAGGGTGTAGGAGGTACTCCGACCCATGGCAGCGGCGCGAAAGGACACGTCGCCCGGACGACCCTCGTCATCACGGACCAGCACGACAGCCTCCTTGATGTCAGGAGCCCACTCAGGCAGACGCTCGACGTCGAGCACCGTCTCGAAGCAGTGCTGCGGCGTCGCCCGAACAACGATGCGTTGGCTGGCATGGTCGGTCATAGCCGCCTCCTCGGCTTCGACACTACCGGTCCCACGTCGGTCGCGGTGGGTTCCGCGGTCCAGTCAGCCGACCAAGACCGCATCGTCGATGCCGGCTCTAAGTCGTCTAGCTAGGGCGTCGTAAGAGAACTCGGCCTCAGCTCGCCGGCGAGCCTCTCGACCCATCTCGGCCCGTCTCTCCCCATCACCCAGCAGGTCGCCCAAGGTGTGGGCCACCTGCTCGACGGCGTCCGGTCGCCCCATCACTAGGCCAGTCTTCTCGTGGGCGACGGCTTCGGCGGCCCCCCCACTTTCACCTGCTACTTGGGGCACCCCGGCGGCAGCGGCCTCAAGAAACACGATACCGAACCCCTCCTGCTCCAAGCCTCCCCACCGTGACCGGCAGAGCATGGCGAAGACGTCTCCGGCTCCATAAAGGCCGGGGAGGAGTTCTTCGGGCACCCGGCCCAGGAGGCGGACTGGTGCTCCGGTGGACGCCACCAAGCCCTCCAAGCGCCGTCGGTCCCGTCCCGACCCGGCGATAGCCACCACCAGGTCGGGCTCGGTACGTCCGAGACGGGCCGCTGATCGGATCAAGGTGTCCATCCCTTTGCGAGGCACCAGACGGCTGACGCTGACCACGAGGGGAGCCTCCACGGGGAGTCCCAGTTCACGACGTACCGACGCCCGCTCTGCCTCGTCTAGGGGTCGAAAACGACCGGTGTCTACTCCGGGCGGAACAACCAGAGTGGGCAGGGTGCAACCGGCGGCACGCTCGGCTTCGGCCGCCGGGTAGTTCCCAGCACAGATCACCAAGGAAGCCCCACGAAGCACTCGGGCCAGAATCGATCGGGCCACTGGAAGACGCCCGGGGACCGTGACCTCTGATCCGTGTAGCACCACCGCGTAGGGGCGGCCCACCCTGCGAGCGGCGTGGCCCACAGGGAGCGCCGGATCCCATACAACCAACTCCGCCTCTTGTCGTTCGGCCAAGTTGCGGACCCGTCGGACCACTGTTGGTGTGGGCAGGAGGACCGGCTCCCGGGATCTGGTGACAACGAACGCCTGGTCAGCATCGAATGCAGGCGCCCCAACGTTCGGGGTGGTGTGCACAGCAATGTCGTCCGCCGGAAGCCGGCGCCACAGTTCCCATAGGTAGGACTGAATCCCCCCGACCTTCGGGGGGAAGTCATTAGTCACCAGCAGGTGGCGCCTCACGCCCCCACCCTGTCTCGAACGGCGGCTAACTCCTCAGCTACCAGTAAATCGCGTCCGGCCTCTAGGCCGTCCAGCAGATCGAGACGACCCAGCCGGTCAGCAGCCCAGACAGCGTGGGACCGCAAGATCGAATTGTCGCTGGCTAGGTAAACCTCGAGCAGCCCGGCGACTGCCGGGTCGTCCCCGGCCGCCGTGTTACCAAGGGCCACTAGCGCGTTACGACGCAGGTAGGTCGGGTCCCGGTCGGCGATGTACCACTGACCGAAACGGTCCATGAGGTCATCGTCTTTGGCCCGGAGGACCCAGACAGCCTCCACGTCGGCCGCCGGGTCGTCGGTTCCGTCGGCCATGCGATCCGGCCGCCCCACGGGGCAAACCTCTTGACAGTCATCACACCCGTAGAGCCGACCACCCAAGGCGGCTCGGAACTCCCGGGGGATTGACCCCGGCGCCTGCACGAGCCACGCCAAGCACCGGCGAGCGTCGACCACACCCGGCTCCACAATGGCCCCAGTCGGGCATCCGTCGAGGCAACGCCGACACGTCCCACAGCCGTCGTCGATCGGTTCGGACACCGGCAACGGAGCGTTAGTAACCACGGCGCCCAGGACGAACCAGCTGCCCCGCCCCGGCAGGAGCACATTGGCGTTGCGACCCCACCAGCCGATTCCGGCTCGGACAGCGGCCGCCCTGTCCACCAGGGCATTGTCGTCCGCCACTACTCGAGTCGCCCATCCGCCGGCCTGGAGGTGACCGGCCAGCCGGCTCAGGCCCCGCCGCAGGTCGGCATAGTGATCATGACGTGCGTAGGCGGCGATGCGCATCCGACCGGCGCCCACGTCGGCCAGCCGTGGAGCCGGCGTTCGCCGGGCCGCTACGACCAGCGAGCGGGCCCCGTCCAGGATGCGGCCGGGATCGGTGGAACGCTCTGGGTTCCGGTATGTGAACTGCATCCCTCCGGACAGCCCTGTAGCTCGCCGACGTTCCAACTCCGCTCGAACCTCAGGGAAGGGGCGGGCATCCGCCATGCCTACAGCGTCAAGACCAACAGAGCGACCAAGGTTGATCAACTCAGCAGCCAGATGGTCAGCGGTCAACTCCACCGAACCATCGTCTCACGACACGGCCCACGCAAGGACCCACAATCAGTGTTCGACTCACACCGAATCGGTGTGGCGCAAAGGCGGAACCAGGCCGGCATCTCCCAGCATCCGGATGGCTCGGAACTCGGCCAGATCGACAACCACGGCATCCTCTGGGTCGCGCCCACAGAGATACGTCACCACGCAGTCGTCACACGTATCAGTCCCGCTCTCGCTGCAGGTCCCACAATCAATAACCAAAGTGTCGTCTCGCATCACTCCATCCTCCTTATGGGGTGTGACAGTCCCCTCGCAGATCGGCCGATCGTGTCGCCGATCGGTACGGTGGCCGCGGTGTGGCGCACGCTGGCCAGTCTCCTCCTTCCCGTCGGCCTCCTACTAGCCGCCGCGTCCTGCGACTCGGAAGCCACCGATAACCCCGACCGCGAAAGGGTCTTCTCCCTTGTCGACGAGGCCTGCCCCGGCGAGGTGGTACCCACTCGTCTGACCGTCTCCTGTCATCGTCTCCATCTAAATCGCGAAACCCTCGGCGTGGCCGTCCTCTGGTCCGAGGACCCCACGGGGCTACCAGTACTTCACCTACACGGTGGGCCGGGCGGGCGGGCAGTCGCTGACCGCTACCGCTGGCTGGTTCCCCGGTCCCAGGTGCTCGAAAACCACAACATCGTTCTCGTGGACCAGCGTGGTGGAGGAACCTCGACCCCGTCTCTGGACTGCCCCGAGGTGGACGACCCCGTCACGCCCCCACTCGAGGCCGTACAAGCCTGTCGAGACCGCCTGGACCAGGAAGGGGTAGACCGAGGCTCAGTGACCGTCGGATCCACCGCCGCCGACCTGGTTCACCTTCGTCGGTCCCTCGGTATCGACTCCTGGCACCTACACGGGGTCTCGTCCGGCACCCGGATCGCTCTCGAACTTCTCCGCATCGATGGACCCTCCGTTGCCTCTGCTGTGCTCGACTCCCCGACACCCCCCGAAGTCGACCTCTACGACGATCTGCCGGAAGGAGTTCTGGCCGCCCTCACCTCGCTGGAAAACCGTTGCCAGGCCAACGCCACCTGTCCTAGAGGGCTGGTCGCCCCCCTACGGTCGATGCTGGAAGACCTGGTGGATCGTCCTGTGGCCGTCACTATCTGGTCCGGCGAGACCTCCGTCTACGACGACGCCCGACTTATCCGGCTGGTGGCCGACGCCCTAGCCGCCCCGGCCGGAGCGAACGTGGTCGACGGGGCTGTAGCCCTGGCTGCCGATGGCCGCCTGGCCGAAGCCATCGCCTCCCTTGCCGAGGTGGCGTCAACCGGGCGATCGGTCGGTGATCCGACCAGTGAAGGTGCCAGGCTCTCCTCCGAGTGCGCCGACGAACTTCCGTTCAACGACACCGACCCGGTGCTGACGGGAGATCCTCTCCTGAACGCGGTGGCACGCTGGGAAGTCGGGGTCCGGGCGCTTTGTGCTGTCTGGCAGGTCAAAACGTCACCCGGCATCGCCAACTGGCCGGTGAGCAGCGACGTACCAACGCTCATCCTGTCTGGCCATCTCGACCCCATTACCCCTACCGCCTGGGCCCGCTGGCTAGCCGATGGGCTGACTGACGCGGTCCTTGTGGAATCCGAACGGTGGTCCCATGCGCCCTCTATGTCTGATCCGTGCGCTGTCCACCTGGTGGCTCGTTTTCTCGACGGAGAGCGACCGCTGCCCGGTTTGGCCCGTTGTTGACCGTGGCACCCAAAGCACTCAGGTGCTGATCGACTCCAGTGCAGCAGCCGCCGATCCGTCCTCTAGAGCAGCGACGGCCCGCTCCACGCCGTCGGCGATTCCATCAGCCACCCCGGCCACCACAAGTCCGGCCCCCGCGTTCAGCGCCACGATGTCACGCTTCGGTCCGCGTTCCCGACCTGCGAACAGGTCATAGGTGATTTTGACGTTGTCCTCCGGGCTCCCGCCGGCCAGATCCGAAGGTTCGGCCAGCATCATTCCAAGGTCAGTCGGATCCAGGGTCCACTCAGATGTCACGCCATCGCGGAGCTCTAGGATCCGCGTAGGACCGGTCAGGGCCACCTCGTCCAGGCCGTCGTCGCCGGTTACCAACCAGGTGTGCGTCGAACCGCCGATCCGGAAGACTTCCAGCATCCGATCGGCCAACGCCGGATCAGCGGCCCCGATGACCTGTCTCTTCGGCTGGCCCGGATGGGACAGCGGACCTAGCACGTTGAACACGGTTGGGATACCCAGCCCGGCCCGGATGGGACCAGCAAAGCGCATTGCCGGATGAAACGTTCGGGCAAAAGCAAAACCGATCCGGTGCTCGGCCACCTGGGCAGCCAGGCGGTCTGGGGTGATCTCGATATCTACTCCGAGGGCCTCCAGCAGGTCGAAAGCTCCTGAAGTCGACGACGCCCGGCGGTTGCCGTGCTTGCAGACCGTGGCGCCCGCCCCGACCGCCGCGAAGCAGGCCATAGTCGACACGTTCAGGGCAGCGACCCGTCGTCCACGTCCACCCCCGGTTCCGACGATGTCGATAGTCCCCTCTGGCAGGTCCAGCGGCTCAGCGGCCGCCACCATGGCCCGAACCAGGCCGGTCGTCTCCTCAGCCGTCTCTCCCTTGACTTTTAGTCCAACGAGGAAACCGGCGATCTGGGCCGGTTCGGCCTCACCGCCCAGGATTTCGGTCAGGATGGCCTCAGCCTCGTCGGCCGATAGGTCCTCTCCGTCACATAGACGGGCCAGCAGGCCTGGCCACCCACCGAAGTCATCAATGGCCATGGCAGGCTGGGCCGGTCAGGCAGACCGGCGACGGCGCAAGATTCGGCGGCGGTCCCGCTCAGTGGTCCCGCCCCAAATTCCCGTGGGCTCTCGCCTTGACAGGGCGTGGTCTAGGCACTCTGGTCGAACCTCGCACCTCTCGCACACGGAAAGCGCGTGATCGATGGCGAACTCCTCCACAGGATCGGGGTAGAAAATCGCCGAGTCGAGCCCTCTACAGGCCCCCCGTAGGTACCACGGCTCGACAACTTGGTCGCCGTCGACGGGCGCCGGGCGGACGGCCAGAGAGGTCAGATTCGGGATCCGAACGAGTGCTTCCATGTCCGGAGTGTTGCTAGTGGCAGAACTGGTGCGACGCAAGGGGAATTCTCGCGCCAGACTGGTCGGGACGGTGAGCCGGCCGGGTGGCCGCGGCGTGGTTTCCACTCTGAGGAAGGTCGGGGCTCCGCAGGGCAGGATGCGGGCTAGCGGCCAGTCGGGGCGACCCGCAGGAAAGTGCCAGAGAGAACAGACCGCCGATGGCCCGTCCTTTTGGGATCGGGAACAGGTGAGGGTGAAACGGTGCGGTAAGAGCGCACCAGCAGCCGGGGTGACCT
>Ga0066372_10001002_pt1 | contig 11076 bp, 7 predicted proteins | sample Knorr_S15_td_250_FD_77011 | JGI IMG/M metagenome (GOLD analysis project Ga0066372, IMG submission 77011) | Marine microbial communities from Southern Atlantic Ocean transect - Knorr_S15_td_250_ad_251m_LV_A | ecosystem: Environmental > Aquatic > Marine > Oceanic | place: Southern Atlantic ocean... | reverse complement strand
GAAGATTCGGCAAAGGCTGCTGTCGATGAAACTGGTTACGGGGTGGTAGCTGACAAACTGCAAAAAAATCTTTTCGCGGCAGTCCGGATACATAGTTTTATTCGGCCACTCCGAACCGTTGGCGTGATTCGGCGACTCGAAAAGCAAAAAGTCATTGAAATCGCTGAGCCCTTTGGTGTTGTGGCAGCAGTCATTCCCTCTACGAATCCAACGTCCACAACAATCTATAAACTTCTGATCGCAATGAAAGCCCGTTGCGCTGTCGTGTTAAGTCCCCATCCGGCAGCGGTCCACTGCATCACCGACATAGCTGAACACATGGCAAAAGCGGCCCATGACGCGGGTGCTCCGGACGATGCCATTAATGTCATGCGAACTGTGACAATCGAAGGCACACAAGAATTAATGAAGCATCGAGACGTCGCTGTCATCCTCGCGACTGGAGGGATGGGGCTCGTGCGTGCTGCCTACAGCGCGGGCAAACCTGCTTACGGCGTTGGTCCAGGTAACGCCCCCGCCTACATTGAAAGCTCAGCGGACATTCCGAAGGCCGTCCGAGATATCACACTAGGTAAAACATTCGACAATGGAGTGCTCTGTTCAGCAGAAAATTCAGTGGTGACCGACCAGAGTATTGCAAATACAGTGAAAGAAGAATTTAAATCACAAGGTGGTTATTTTTTAACACCCAGCCAAATAAGTGCCTTAAGTAGCACCTTGATTTCCACCCAGCGCCTTCCAAATCCAAACCTTGTCGGAAAATCGGCGACTCAGATAGCAAAGGCTGCCAACATCGACGTGCCTGATGGGACTCGAATACTGATTGTTCCTCTTGAGGGCGTCGGCCGAGACTATCCGCTCTCAATTGAGAAACTATGCCCAGTCCTTTCCTTCTATGTCGTTCGAGACTGGAGAGAGGCGTGTGAACGATGCAACCAAATTCTAGCCTACGGTGGCATGGGCCACACGATGTCAATTCACTCCCAAAACGACGAAATTATCCTGCAGTTCGGTCTCAAGAAACCTGCCTTCAGAATTGTCGTCAATACACCGACGACACACGGTTCGACCGGCCTTAGCACGGGACTTGATCCGGCCATGACCTTAGGATGTGGTGGCTACGGTGGTAATATCACTTCTGACAACATTTCTCCAATTCATTTACTGAATATTAAACGCTTGGCTTATGAAACCACTTCTGCACATGCAAAGATCACTACCACGCCAATCGTTGAAGATTCTCGAATTCAACCGATCCCAGTTGCACAGGCAGGAGGTAGTTTGAAACTGAGCAACCGTATCGATCAATTTCTTGCCACGAGAGGATACGGTCCCCTTGTCAGGGAAGACCATCAATCCTTGAAACCCACAAATCCTCAGACGGTTCAAAACCCCTCACCCACTGGAATCGAACTGACCCCCGTACCATTTGTCTGCGAACAAGACGTCCGATTAGCGGTCAAGGAAGGCCAGAAAATCACCATTAACGCAAAAACCATAGTGACACCAGCAGCCAATGACCTTGCGAATGAGCACTCAATCTTCATTCGACGGGATTGAGAAGTATCTCTGCTCAATTTCCTATTGAACTAAAAAGTACTAAAGTTGTAGAGGTTAGAGCGTCGATAAACAGGGAAAGAATGTGAAGCAGTGGGTAATACTGGAAAAGAAGATTATTTTCGCTTTATTTTTGCCTTCTAAGAAGCTAAGCTTCCACTTGACCTCTGAATATGTTAAATTTTTGAGTGATTTATAAGATTTCTCGACGATAGCATTTAAAAAATACCATTTGTTGTGATGCCAATATTCAATCAGCGATATACCGTCGTCATCGCCGAAAGATCCGAAGGGGCGCTCTATCGTTTCACAGTGAAGCTGCACTCGGCGGTCGTGCTTTTAATCGCCATCATTGGGACACCTATCCTTCTGGGGGTAGGCTATCGATGGACAGCATCAACCGAAATCGAAAATCTTCGAACGAGCTTGGTCACACTTGAGATCGAAAACTCAGGATTTCGCCAAGCGACAAGACAACTCGCATCAGAGATAGGGTCACTGCATACTGTTGTTGCGGATATTGATGAGCGAGCCATTTTAAATGCCAGTTCCCTTCGAGCTATGGAGGCTCTACCTACGGCACTTAAAGTTCGGGTAGTGGGTGGTGGTTCGAGCCAAGCGACTGGACCTGCAAATCCGTTATACAGCGCCGCCCTGACATCTCCCCACAGCACCTTTAGTTTACTAGACAACCTTCTTGGTGACTTACGTGGACGGCTAGACGGTATTAGTCACGGCATTGATCAACGTGCAGCGTTAGCCAATGCTACACCTTCGATTTGGCCAACAGACGGCTGGGTCAGCAGTGTTTTCGGTTACAGAAAAGATCCGTTCACCGGAGCGAGAACATTTCATAGGGCGATGGATATTTCCACGCAACATGGTCGACCAATTCTTGCTACAGCTTCAGGAAAGGTCGAATCAGCAAGACGGAACGGGAAGCTTGGCAACTTGATTGTTATTCGACACGGCTTTGGAATTACTACGCGGTATGGGCACTTGACTCGCTTCGCAGTTCGACCAGGCACACAGGTCAACCGAGGTGATGTCATCGGTTACGTGGGTTCCACCGGACGCTCGACAGGGTCTCATTTACACTATGAAGTCTGGGCCGACGGTCGTCCACTCAATCCATCACAATTCGTGATGCCAGTGGCAACCTTGTCAACCAACTAAAAATACAGCGGTATCACCGTACATCCGTTAACTCTTTGTAATTATGAAAGCTGCAGTCTTTCTTGACTGTAGTACTGTAGCTTTCATACAATCAGTCGGATATAACGATGAAAACGTTCATCATCTAGTCGACCTGTCTACATATGTTCGACTCGCTTCTGGCCAAGGTCTTCGGCACAAAAAATGAGCGCGACCTCAAGCGCCTAACACCTCTAATTGCGCAGATTAACGAACGAGAAGCGGGCTTAACTGCCCTTTCTGATCAAGATCTACGTTCAAACACCGTTACTTTGCGGAATCGCCTCGAACAGGGTGAGCCCCTTGACGACGTGCTGCCCGATGCATTTGCTGTCGTCCGGGAAGCCGGACGTCGCACCTTGCAGATGCGCCACTTTGACGTCCAGCTCATTGGTGGCTTGATGCTGCACCGTGGCACGATCGCCGAAATGAAAACTGGAGAAGGTAAAACCCTAGTTGCCACCCTTCCAGCCTATCTCAATGCACTCACCGGAAAAGGTGTACACGTTGTCACTGTAAACGACTATCTCGCCAGACGTGATTCGGAATGGATGGGTCGAATCTATCGATTCCTTGGATTAAGTGTTGGCGTAGTCCAACATGACATAAAGGATCTACAACGTAAAGAAGCCTACGCAGCTGACATCACCTATGGCACGAACAATGAGTTTGGATTCGACTACCTTCGCGACAATATGAAATTCAATCTGTCCCACCATGTGCAGCGAGGGCACCACTTCGCTATTGTCGATGAGGTGGACAGCATTCTAATTGATGAGGCCAGAACGCCGCTGATCATTTCTGGTCCAGCCGAAGAATCCAACCAGCTCTACGAAGAAGTAAACCGGATTGTGCCAAAACTGAAGGCCGGAGCGGTGACCCAAGGAGACCTTAAGGGTGAAGAACGCGACGCTCTTGAAACTACTGGTGACTATATTACTGACGAAAAGCATAAAACCGTATCGCTAACCGAGGGTGGCATGGCGAAGGCGGAAACAATGTTGGCTCATCGATTAAGCCCTGGCGGACTTTATGAGCCAGTCAATATGCCACTACTCCATCACGTGAATCAAGCATTGCGAGCACACACTTTATTTCAACGCGATGTTGATTACATGATCAAAGAAGGCCAGGTTGTCATTGTCGATGAGTTCACGGGACGACTCATGCCTGGTCGCCGTTGGAGCGACGGGCTTCACCAAGCAGTGGAAGCAAAAGAGAAAGTAAAAATTGAGCGTGAAAATCAAACACTGGCGACCGTCACTTTTCAGAATTATTTCCGTAAGTACGAAAAACTCTCGGGTATGACCGGAACTGCTGACACCGAAGCGCCAGAATTTGCAAAGATTTACAATCTTGACGTGGCCGTCATTCCAACTAATCGGACCCTTCTCCGCTTAGAAGAACCTGACACCATTTATCGCACCGAACTGGAAAAATTTAATGCAATCGTTGGCGATATAGCCGAACAAAAGGAGGCCGGTCGCCCAGTCCTCGTAGGAACAGTTTCGATCGAGAAATCAGAACGGCTATCGAGCCTTTTGAAGCGCAACGGTATCAAACATGTCGTTTTGAACGCAAAATACCATGCGAAAGAGGCAGAAATTGTTGCACAGGCCGGTCGGAAAAGTACGGTAACCATTGCTACCAACATGGCTGGTCGTGGAACAGACATCCTACTCGGTGGCAATCCAGAATTCATGGCAAGGCAGAAGTGCCTAGCCGATGAAACGGCCGAACGTCTTTCAAAGGGTGAAGAAGGCCTGATCGATGACGAAGAGTTTATACACTTTTATCACCTTGATAATTTTTATCGCGTTGCCAAAGTGGCATGGAACGAACAATTTAATAGGTTCTCTGAACAAACAGAAATCGAACATGATGAAGTGGTCGCTGCAGGAGGGCTTCACATCATTGCCACAGAACGTCATGAAGCGCGTCGAATTGACAATCAGCTCCGCGGCCGAGCAGGGCGCCAAGGCGACCCAGGATCTTCACGCTTTTACCTATCGCTCGAAGACGATCTCATGCGAATTTTTGGATCAGATCGTATTTCCGGACTAATGGAACGCCTTGGCATGGAAGAAGGAGTTCCGATCGAACACAAAATGGTAACGCGAGCTATTGAACGCGCTCAGCGACAAGTAGAGGCCCAGAATTTCTCAGTTCGAAAACATCTTCTTGAATACGATGACGTCATGAATAAACAGCGAGAAAGCGTGTACGGGCTACGACGTGAACTCCTCGAGGGTCAAATTCGACTTACCGAAACTGAGAAAGTTGATACACGGCAGTACTTAATGACTCTTGGCGAAGAAGCCATTGACGAAACACTCGAATCCACCTGTGGACCGCAGATCGAACCTGAAGATTGGGACATCGATGAGCTTAAGAAATTCACATCCGAACTCTTCGGCCTCCCATCAAATGAACTCGAAGCGCTCGATTTACAAGATTTGGATGTTGAAGGTCTTCGCGAAGCTCTATGGCAACAGGCTTGCGCAAAATACGAGGAAAAAGAAAAGGACCTTGAGTCTTCACTTGTGCGACAACTCGAACGAGACGTGATGTTACAGATTGTTGATGCCCAATGGAAGGACCATCTCTACGGTCTCGATCATCTAAAAGACGGTATCGGATTACGCGGTTATGGTCAGCGTGACCCACTCGTGGAGTACAAGCGAGAAAGCTTCGCATTGTTTCAGGCGATGAAAGTAAGAATCGATGAAGAAATCATTAAGTATCTCTGGCGTATTAAACCGGTAATGAAAACCGTGGAATCTGGATTGGCCAAAGAAACGCCTGAACACTCTACTGCTGGCCTGACCTTTAACAACCCAGGACAACCAGCGCCTTCGTTTGCAAACTCAGCAGCACCCGTTACTAACCCTAACTCACCACGTACGGGTGGTGACGATGCCAAGGTAAGAACTATTAGACGAGATGCTCCAAAAGTTGGACGCAATGATCCTTGCCCTTGCGGGAGTGGAAAGAAATATAAAAAATGTCATGGAAGGTGACCGTGTGCCAAAACAAATAAACCCAAAGTCTTCTAATAAATCACTCGCGGACGCTCCTATCGCTCTCACATTCGATGATGTGTTGCTGGTTCCACGCTATTCGTCAATCTTACCAAGTCAAGTGAATGTAGGCTCTCGTCTCACGCAGAAGCTCCAACTCAATATCCCGCTTGTCAGTGCTGCGATGGACACCGTAACTGAGTCACGACTTGCCATTGCGATGGCTCAACATGGTGGGATCGGTGTTATTCATAAGAATCTATCAATTGAAGAACAAGCATCAGAAGTGGATCGAGTTAAGCGATCAGAAAGTGGCATGATCGTCAACCCAATTACCCTGTCACCCAAACATCGAATCCATGAAGCCCTGGCCTTAATGAAGGAATATCACATTTCAGGCGTACCGATAACTGATGACGGCAGCAAGGAAGGTCGTTTAGTAGGCATCCTTACTAATCGCGATCTTCGCTTTGAGGTTAATGTTGATCAAGAAATCTCAGAGATCATGACAAGTGAAAATCTTATTACTGTTCCCGTTGGAACCACGTTGGACGAAGCAAAGGAAATTCTTCATCTCCATAAAGTCGAGAAACTGCTGGTCGTTGACAAGAACCATATGTTGAAGGGATTAATAACAGTCAAGGATATTCAAAAGGTAATTAAGTACCCAAATGCGTGTAAAGATGACATTGGACGTCTGTGTGTTGGTGCAGCGGTGGGCATTGCCAAAGACACGGAAAGGCGTGCCGAAGCTTTAATGGCGGCTAATGCAGATGTGCTTGTCGTGGATACCGCTCATGGTCACTCGAGTGGTGTCATGCAGGTGATCGGGAAACTGAGAACCGCTTATCCTTCAGTAAACTTAATCGCTGGAAACGTAGCGACGGGTGACGCTACCCAAGCGCTAATTGATCTCGGAGTTGATGCTGTGAAAATCGGAATCGGCTCAGGTTCAATTTGCACCACGCGCGTTGTTGCAGGTATTGGCATGCCGATGATTACGTCAATACGGGAATGCTCGGATGTGGCTAACCGTTGCGATATCCCGATCATCTCTGACGGCGGGGTCCGGTACTCTGGTGATGTAACTAAGGCGATCGCAGTGGGAGCAAGCTCTGTCATGATTGGAAGCCTTTTCGCAGGCACAGATGAAAGTCCTGGGGAGCTTATTCTTTACCAAGGTAGAAGCTTTAAAGAGTACAGAGGGATGGGTTCGATCGGTGCGATGCGAATGGGTAGTCGCGATCGATATTTCCAGGACGAATTTGAATTGCAAGATAGCGCTGATGCTAACGAAAAACTCGTGCCCGAAGGGATTGAAGGTCGCGTTCCACACAAAGGAGGACTCGCCGCCTTACTTCATCAACTAGTCGGAGGATTGCGTGCAGGCATGGGATATTGCGGGTCAGAAAATATCAAAGAATTGCAAAAGAATGCCAACCTAATCCGTGTCACGCCTGCTGGAATGCGTGAAAGTCATGTGCATGACGTAGTGATCACTAAGGAAGCTCCCAACTACCGTGCTGAATGAGTTTACACTGCCACAGGTTGTCGAAATCAATCTTTAATCTTAATCTCTCGTCGGTCTTCACCGAGATCCCTAAACTCTATCTGGATAGCGCCCATCCAGCGCCGTGCTAAGTGTTCAGCCCACTCAATCGCAATGATTCCTTGATTGTCGCCTAATTCGATCAACCCAAGGTCATCCACCTCATTAGGATCTACTCGATACAGATCTACATGGTAAAGAGTCAGTCGACCCTCATATTCATTAATTAAAGTGAAAGTTGGACTACTCACAGAATCACTGTCCAACTTGAGTCCTTTCGCTATTCCACGTACAAAAGCGGTTTTACCGACACCAAGCTCCCCAAACAAAAGTAACACAGCACCCGGAACGAGAGTCTTCGCGAATTTTTCACCTAAGGCGATCGTCTGAGGCTCTGACTCACTGATGCAAGTAACCAACTGGGTTTTCAATTTTGTTTGCCTTGCGATTCATCATCTATTTGATTGTTTGAGGAGAGGTCAAGCAAGGCAGTGCCTAAATGATCAGTTAAATCAGACGCGGACATTGAAATTTCCCCTTTGTCGATCTCAGCAATGTCCCCAGCCAGTCCGTGCACATAAACTGCCACCTTGCAGGCAGCATCTGCATCAAGGAGTTGCGCTGACCATGCTGCAAGTACGCCAGTCAAAACATCGCCCGTTCCACCAACCGCCATACCAGGATTTCCTGTCAAATTGAGAAACACGTCTCCATTAGGAGTAGCAATTACTGTACGGTAACCCTTCAGCACAACATGCAAATGGTGAGCAGCTGCGAACTGTCTAGCTATCTCAACTCGATTAGCTTGAACATCATCCACCGTCGTACCAAGTAAGCGAGCCATCTCACCTGGATGAGGCGTGATAACCACATCGAGACCATCTCTTCCGTGCAGTCTATCCACATCCCCTACAAACGCATTGAGAGCATCAGCATCAAGAATAATGGGCGTGCCAACACGCTCAAGAAGTCCGTGAACAAACGCTGACACCGAGGGGCCGATGCCGAGTCCGGGCCCCACCGCCACCACATCGCTTTCCATGCTTAAAACTGCTTCCAATGCGGCAAAATCGACCAGGCCTTCTGGAGTCTCAGCAAGACTCTCGGTCATATAATCAGGTGCCGCTCCAGCGATGATTCCCTGACAAGACTTTGGTGAAGCAACTGTCACTAAGCCCGCACCACTCCGAATCGAGCCAATTCCTGCCAAACTAGCTGCACCACTCTTTCCACTCGAGCCCGCGATGATCAACACATGACCAAAATCACCCTTATGAGCATCGTCATGTCGAGGGTTGATAAGTTCTAAAACAGTCTCCCGTGTCAGCAAATCGATTTTCGGAGGTTCTATGTTGTCGATAACCTCTTGAGGTATACCAATATCAGCGACTACGAGGTCTCCAGCTTGACTCTCCGCTGGGGGCAAAATTAGTGGGATCTTCGGCGCTGCCATTGTCACGGTTAAACTAGCTTCCATAACCTCACCCACAATATCGTGGGAGTCAGCAGAGACCCCTGTCGGGAGATCAACCGAAACAACAGGAATATTGGAGACATTGATGTCTGCTACCAAGGTTTGCAGTAACCCGACTAATGGAACTCGAACTCCAGTTCCAAGCAACGCATCGACAATAATGTCGTAGTCTGAAATCTCTGAATAGTGCAACTCCCATGCTTGCTCATCTCGAATTTCAACGACAGTCATCCCAAGTTGACCTAACACTTCAAGATTACGACGCGCCTCATCTTTCACATTTGACACTTCACCCACAAGAAACACTGACGCCAAAATATCTCGCTGCTGTAGGGTTCGTGCCACCACAAAACCGTCACCACCATTGTTCCCGCAACCACACAGTACAGCTACCCTGCGTTCTGGAAGATCATCGAATCGGGACTCAAGAGCTGCAACCACTTGTCGACCGGCATTCTCCATAAGGACAATTGCAGGAATCCCAATCTCCTCTATTGTGCGGCGTTCCGCCTCAAGCATTTGTTTTTTGTTCAACACGCGCATACCTAATTCACCATCCGCTCCTAATTGCCTGCCGTACACGGTACCTTCTCAACAACATTTGCACGAAGTCTAACACACAGTGTACGCTGACTTCTGTCCGTTGAACTTGTCATCCTTGCTGGTCATCGCGAAGAAGAACTACTATAAAACCATTCTGGAGAAAAGATGTCCATCGTTGTAAATGTTAACGGTGCAATTTGCGATTCTAAAGAGGCCACTATTTCCGTATTTGACCACGGCTTCCTCTATGGGGCTGGTGTATATGAAACACTCCGCACTTATAATCACAAACCTTTCTTGTTTGACAGGCACATGATCAGATTACGCTCATCCGGAGACATGATCGATCTTACTTTGCCTCTTTCTAATCGTGAATGCCTCGAACGAATATACCAAACCATGGATGCCGTCGAGGGCCTAAATGAAGCCTATATCCGTTTACTACTGACACGAGGAGTTGGCGAACTTAGCTACGATCCTGCCAAGTGTTTAACGCCAACACTTGTTATCATCGTTAAACCACATGTAAACATTCAGGAAGAACTACGCACCAACGGTGTGAATGTAGCACTTACATCAATCATTCGTAACCACCCATCTTCAGTCAATCCAAAAATCAAATCCAACAACCTATTAAATAATGCTCTTGCGATGCAAGAAGCTCTTAAGCAGAATTCCTACGAAGCTCTTATGCGCAACTATAAGGGAAACCTTGTCGAGTGTTCACAATCCAATTTCTTTCTTGTGCAGAATGCTGTCGCTGTAACCCCAGCGGTCAGCGATGGATTGCTGGAGGGAATTACTAGAAATTTTATATTCGAAGTAGGAGAAGAACTCGGTATTCCAGTCAGGGAGGCAGTTCTACGCGATGCTGATCTGGCTACAGCCGACGAAGCATTTCTTACCAGCACAACACGGGAAATTATTCCGATAGTAAGGATTGGGTCGACAACTATAGGAAACGGATCGCCAGGCCCGATTACAAAAAGTTTACTTAAGGGATTACAAAAAAAAGCTTATGCAATGACAGCCACTTAAGCATGGCTGTGAAGCTTTAATACCTGCTAGGTGGAAGTTCCACTCCAGCCACAGACTAGGTGGCGATCGCCATAAGCATTATCAATTCGCCCAACAACAGGCCAGAACTTGTTCGCCCTTACAAACGGTAATGGATACACTGCTTGCTCCCGCGTATAGGGATGTTTCCAGTCCTCAACCGTAGCCGCCGATGCCGTATGTGGGGCGTTTTTTAATACATTGTCATTACGATCAGCCTCACCATCAGCAATCTGTCTAATCTCATTCCGAATGGCAATCATTGCGTCACAAAATCGATCCAATTCGGCTAACGGTTCACTTTCGGTGGGTTCCACCATCATCGTTCCAGCTACGGGAAACGATACGGTAGGCGCATGAAAACCGTAATCAATCAATCTTTTCGCTAAATCTTGTTCATTAATTCCTGCACTATCCTTAAATGGACGAAGGTCTAGAATCATTTCATGAGCTACGCGCCTATTAACACTCGTATAAAGGATGTCGTAGTGCGACTCCAGCCGTGCTTTTACGTAGTTAGCGCCAAGAATTGCGTAACGAGCCATCTCAGTAAGCCCTTTTCCGCCAAGCATTCGAATAAAAGCGTAAGAAATCATCAACACTCCAGCACTCCCCCATGGGGCCCCCGCCACCGCTGCAATCGCTCGCTCACCGCCAGTCGACACAACCGGATGCCCTGGTAG
>Ga0066372_10000997_pt1 | contig 11093 bp, 8 predicted proteins | sample Knorr_S15_td_250_FD_77011 | JGI IMG/M metagenome (GOLD analysis project Ga0066372, IMG submission 77011) | Marine microbial communities from Southern Atlantic Ocean transect - Knorr_S15_td_250_ad_251m_LV_A | ecosystem: Environmental > Aquatic > Marine > Oceanic | place: Southern Atlantic ocean... | reverse complement strand
ATATTATTTGTTGACATCATTAATGTTCTAGCTTCAAGCTGAGCCTCAATTGACAATGGAACGTGTACAGCCATTTGATCTCCATCAAAATCAGCATTAAAAGCTGTACACACTAGAGGATGTAATTGAATTGCTTTTCCTTCAATTAATACTGGCTCAAATGCCTGTATGCCAAGTCTGTGTAATGTCGGTGCACGGTTTAACATTATCGGGTGTTCGCGAATTACTTCCTCTAAGACATCCCATACTTCTGGTCCTTCACGTTCAACTAATTTTTTGGCTGCTTTTATTGTTGTAGATAAACCGCGTCTTTCTAATTTACTGAAAATAAATGGTTTAAATAACTCTAGAGCCATTTTTTTAGGGATTCCACATTGGTGCAGACGTAATGTTGGGCCTACAACAATGACTGAACGACCGGAATAATCAACACGTTTGCCTAATAAATTCTGACGGAATCTCCCTTGTTTTCCTTTGATCATATCCGCTAATGATTTTAGCGGTAGTTTGTTTGTTCCTGTAATAGCGCGTCCACGTCTACCATTATCGAGTAGCGCATCAACAGATTCTTGCAACATGCGTTTTTCATTACGAACAATAATATCCGGCGCATTAAGATCTAATAAACGTTTTAAACGGTTATTTCTATTAATTACACGTCGATATAAATCATTAAGATCAGATGTTGCAAAACGACCACCATCAAGCGGAACTAAAGGTCGCAATTCCGGCGGCAACACTGGCAAAACCAGCATAACCATCCATTCAGGTTTATTCCCAGAATTCATAAAAGCTTCTAATAATTTTAATCTCTTAGTTAATTTACGTAATTTCGTCTCTGAATTTGTATTTGGAATTTCGTCTCTCAATACTTGAACTTCATTCTCAATATCGATTGAAAGAAGTAATTCACGAATAGCTTCTGCTCCCATTTTTGCTTGAAATTCATCACCATAATTCTCAAGTGCCTCAAGATAATTTTCTTCCGTTAACATTTGACCACTTTCAAGTTCAGTCATGCCTGGATCAACAACGACATAAGCCTCAAAATAGAGAATTCTCTCGATTTCACGCAAAGTCATATCAAGCATTAGCCCCATTCTTGACGGTAAAGATTTTAAATACCAAATATGAGCAATGGGTGTTGCAAGTTCAATATGGCCCATACGTTCACGCCTAACTTTTGAAAGCGTTACTTCTACACCACACTTTTCACAAACTACCCCTCTATGCTTAAGTCTTTTATATTTTCCACATAGACATTCATAATCTTTAATTGGTCCAAAAATCTTAGCGCAAAAAAGCCCGTCTCGTTCGGGTTTAAATGTTCGATAATTAATTGTTTCAGGTTTCTTTACTTCCCCAAAAGACCAAGATCGAATTTTTTCAGGAGCAGCTAAACCGATTGTTATTACATCAAATTCCTCAGTTTGCCCCTGCTGCTTCAAAAGCTTAAGTAAGTCTTTCAAGGTTTACCTCCTCAGTGATTTTTTCGTAAAACCTAAACGAAAATAGAATCAAATACTTTTCAATTTCTTTCACTCTCAAATACACTCATACAATTTAAGTATCAAGATCTATATCGATTCCTAATGATCTGATTTCTTTAACAAGAACATTAAACGATTCGGGCATGCCTGCTTCCATATGATGATCGCCATCAACAATATTCTTATACATCTTAGTTCGTCCACTAACGTCATCAGATTTTACTGTAAGCATTTCTTGCAACGTATATGCTGCACCATAAGCTTCAAGCGCCCAAACTTCCATTTCGCCGAATCGTTGACCGCCAAATTGTGCCTTACCCCCTAATGGTTGTTGTGTTACCAGGCTATATGGCCCCGTTGAACGTGCATGCATCTTATCGTCAATTAAGTGATTTAATTTAAGCATGTACATATACCCAACTGTAATTTTTCGATCAAAGCGATCGCCAGTCCTTCCGTCCCACAACCAATCCTGACCATCTTCTGGTAATTCAGCAAGTTTCAACATTTGTCTAATTTCCTCTTCACTTGCACCGTCAAAAACTGGAGTAGCAAGAGGTACCCCTGCCTTAAGATTTTTCGCTAACTCAATAATTTCACGATCTGATAGTGAATCTAATTTCTCGGGCTTTCCGCTAGTGTTATACACTTTATCTAAAAATTTTCGCATCTCCGCAACTTCGGCTTTTTGTTCAAGCATCTTTCCAATCCTAAAACCAATACCTTTTGCTGCCCAACCTAAATGAGTCTCTAAAACCTGACCTACATTCATTCGAGATGGAACGCCAAGTGGATTTAGTACAACATCAACTGGTGTCCCATCATTCATATGAGGCATATCTTCTACTGGAACAATTGTTGAAATAACCCCTTTATTACCATGTCTACCTGCAATCTTATCGCCTGGTTGAATACGGCGTTTTACAGCAAGGTAAACTTTGACCATTTTTAATACGCCTGGCGCCAAATCATCGCCAGAAGTCAATTTCTTCTCTTTTTCTTCGAATTGTCTGTCAAAATCTTTTTTCAAAACATCAAGTTGATTTGATGCTCGTTCAAGTTGTTTATTAACAGCATCGTCATTAACGCTAATCTCAAACCATTTTTCACGAGGAATTTGCTCAAGATGGTTTTGGTTTATTTTTTCATTAGGCTTTAATACGGATAGTTCACTTTGTGCAATTTTCCCTAACAATAGCTTCTCAATACGTTGATAAACTCCGTCTGACATTATTCTGAGCTGATCGTTTAAGTCTTTCCTTACACTATTTAATTCTGATTCTTCAATTTCAAGCGCTCTAGAATCCTTTTCAACGCCATCACGAATAAAAACTTGAACATCGATAACAGTACCATTCATACCTGATGGAACACGTAGAGATGTGTCTTTAACATCTGATGCTTTCTCTCCAAAAATAGCTCGTAATAATTTTTCCTCTGGGGTCAGTTGTGTCTCGCCCTTTGGTGTTACTTTCCCAACTAAAATATCTCCTACGTTCACTTCGGCGCCAATAAAAACAATACCTGACTCATCGAGTTTATTTAAAGCACTCTCGCTAACATTTGGAATGTCTGAAGAAATTTCTTCTGAACCAAGCTTTGTATCACGGGCTACACAAGTTAATTCTTCGATATGTATTGTTGTATAACGATCTTCTTTAACTAATCTCTCAGACAATAAAATAGAATCCTCAAAGTTATAGCCATTCCACGGCATAAAAGCTACAAGCATATTCTGCCCTAACGCCAACTCTCCCATATCTGTTGAAGGACCGTCCGCCAATACATCTCCTTTTTCGATCTTATCTCCAGGTTTTACTAATGGCTTTTGATTAATGCATGTATTCTGGTTTGAGCGTGTATATTTAGTTAAATTATAAATATCAACACCAGGCTCGCCTTCCATTGTTTCTTTATCATTAACACGAACAACGATTCTGCTAGCATCAACTGAATCAACAATACCACCCCTGATTGAAATTACTGTTACACCGGAATCAATTGCGACTCTTCTTTCCATACCAGTACCAACTAAAGGGGTATCTGTTCGTAATGTGGGTACAGCTTGTCTCTGCATGTTTGAACCCATTAGCGCACGATTAGCATCATCATGCTCCAAAAATGGTATTAAAGATGCGGCAACTGAAACTATTTGTCTTGGCGATACATCCATGTAATTAATCCTATCTGTCGTAGACATTGTAAATTCATTTTTATATCGGCAGGAAACAACGTCATCAGTTAATGTTCCTTTTTCATTAAGAGTTGCGCTTGCCTGCGCTATCATAAAATCACCCTCTTCAATTGCCGATAAAAATTCAATTTCATCTGTTACTTTTCCGTTGCGAACCTTTCGGTATGGAGTTTCAAGAAAACCGTATTCATTTGTTCTTGCATAAACAGCTAAAGAATTAATCAGTCCTATATTTGGTCCTTCTGGAGTCTCGATCGGGCAAACTCGTCCATAATGTGTTGGGTGGACATCACGAACCTCAAAACCAGCACGTTCTCGCGTTAAACCACCAGGGCCAAGCGCAGAAATACGTCGCTTATGAGTGATTTCTGATAAAGGATTGTTTTGATCCATAAATTGAGATAATTGGCTTGAACCAAAAAATTCTTTAATTACTGCTGCAACAGGTTTTGCATTGATTATTTCCTGAGGAAGCAAACCTTCAGATTCAGCAAGGCTCAATCTATCTTTAACTGCACGCTCCACCCTAACAAGACCGACGCGAAACTGATTTTCTGCCATTTCTCCAACGCTTCTAATACGACGATTGCCAAGATGATCAATATCATCGATTGTTCCTTTCCCATTTCGGATATCAATCAAAACTCCTAACACATCGATAATATCTTGGCTTGATAGCACCCCTTCACCTGAAACATCTTTTGTTCCAACCCGCCTATTGAACTTCATTCTACCGACAGGTGATAGGTCGTAACGTTCTGTATTAAAAAATAAATTTTTAAATAAATTTTCAGCTGCATCTTTTGTTGGTGGTTCGCCTGGACGCATCATTCGATAAATCTCAATTTGTGCTTCTAATTTATTTGTTGTGGAATCATCCTTTAATGTGTCAGAGATATATGAACCGTGGTCTAAATCATTAGTGTAAATCGTTTCAAACTTAAGACCTGGGTGATTTAAAATCCCCTCTAATGATTCTTCTGTAATTTCATGATTTGCTGGAAACTCAATCTCGCCTGTTTCTTCGTCAATAATATCTTTAGCAATCACTTTGCCAATCAAAAAATCGGCTGTAACATTCAAAGAAGTAAGTCCTGCCTTCTCAATTTCTTTAATATGGCGAGCTGTTATACGTCTATCTTTTTCAACAATAACAGTTCTTTTCTTTTTAATTTCGAAAGCTGCTGTTTGACCGCGTAAACGTTCAGGGACTAATTTAAAAATGATATCGCTATATTCCATCTCACCTGTTTCTTCGTCAACAAAAATCTTAATACCTTTGCTCGGTATTTCAAAATTATCTGTTTCAAAGAAAAAACTAAGAATTTCTTCTGTGGTGTATCCTAATGCACGTAACAAAATAGTAGCATGGATTTTACGTCGCCTATCAATTCTACAATAAACAAGATCCTTTGCATCAAATTCAAAATCTAACCAGGAACCGCGATACGGTATAACTCGAGCAGAATAAAGCAATTTCCCTGATGAATGTGTTTTACCTTTATCATGCTCAAAGAAAACACCAGGTGAACGATGCATTTGGGAAACGATTACTCGCTCCGTTCCATTAATAACAAAGGTAGCTGTGTCGGTCATCAAAGGCATTTCGCCCATATAGACTTCTTGCTCTTTTATGTCTTTGACAACTTTGTTGTTGAGCCCTGCTTCTTTATCGTAAATAACCAAGCGGACGTTAACTCTCAGCGGAGCGGCGTAAGTTAAACCTCTGAGTTGGCATTCTTTAACATCAAATACTGGGTTACCCAATTTATAACTAACATATTCTAGTGCTGCGTTGCCCGAAAAACTGATTATCGGAAAAACAGATTTAAATGCGGCCTCTAGTCCATTATTATTTCTTTTCTCAGGGTCAATATCGACTTGTAAAAATTGCCCAAATGAAGCAAGTTGGGTTTCAACCAAATAAGGGACCTCGAGTATACTGGGGCGTTTCCCAAAATCTTTTCGAATACGTTTCTTTTCAGTATATGAATAGGCCATTAGATTTCCTCATTAATATTTTCTTTATATTTTTTATACGCGCAGCAACTGGCAGGAATTGTAAAATTCCTAGTCGTGGTTTCTAGTTTGTTGAACTTTAACAATTAAAAACTATTTCAATTCTGCTGATGCGCCTGCTTCTTCAAGCTGCTTTTTAATATCCTCTGCCTCTTTTTTGTTTGCGGCTTCCTTAACTGTTGAAGGAGCTCCTTCAACAAGTTCCTTCGCTTCTTTAAGTCCAAGACCAGTTACTGCTCTAACTGCTTTAATTACGCCAACTTTGTTGTCGCCCATACTTGATAATATGATGTCGAATTCGGTTTTCTCATCCTCCACTCCAGCGACTTCTCCGCCACCAGCGGCTGGTGCTGCTGCAACAGCAACAGGGGTAGCTGCAGACACACCCCATTCTTCCTCAAGTTCTTTGATGAGATCGACAAGTTCAAGCACTGGCATTTTACCTAATGCTTCTTTGATTTCTTCACGAGAAACTGCCATTTCATAATCCTCCAATAAAAACTAATATAAATATGTGTATTTATTCCTCACACTACCTACTGTTTATCACATTTCGAACCAAGCACTCTTGCAAATTTTGAAGGGGGCTCAGATATAGTACAAACAAATTTGGTAAGTGGAGAAGAAAGTAATCCAAGTAACATGACGTGTGCTTCATCAAGTGACGGTAAACTAGCAAGCTTAGTAATTTCGGATGGTTCTAAAAGATTCCCATCAAGAGAAACAAGCTTAATTTCGAGTTTCTTGTTGCTCTTCGCAAAATTGCGAACAACTTTAGCCGCACTTCCAGGTTCATCGTTTGAAAACACCAGCAATAGTGGTCCAACTAAATTATCTCGCATACACTCAAACTGAGTATTCTCAAGCGCTCGACGAGCAAGAGTATTACGCACTACTTTTAGGTACACGCCTGCTTCACGTGCTGCATTACGTAGTTCAGTCATTTCAGTTACCGTTAAACCAATATATTCGGCTGCAATCGCTGAAGGAGCTACTGCCGCTATACTATTCACTTCTTCTACAATTGCTTTTTTTGCATCAAGAGTAAGTCCCACTCTTTGTCTCCTTTGTTACAAGTTTATATACACAATAAAATGTGACAATTAACCAAAAATCTATCCAGTAATAATTCACAGATAGATGATTTACGGTGACAAATAAAGGTTATCCTGTTATCTGATAACACCGTCTGCGTGGGCAAATTTCAATTACATTAAGACATTCAAAATGCCACCCACGGTCTTTGACGTCTGGTAGTTAACTACCAATGACAAAGTCCTTAAAATACTATTTAGTAAAAACTAGTTAAAAATAGTACTGAATGTTCTATACAAATCATTTAATCAAAATACAAATATTTAAATCGACAAACTACTCTGATCAACTAGAAGACCAGGGCCCATCGTTGTCGACAAACTTAATTTTTTTAGGTAAATGCCTTTTGCGCTACTTGGTTTTATTTTCATTAAGTCGGCTAATAATGTATGTAAGTTTTCTATTAACGAATCTGAATCAAAAGAAACTTTACCTATAACACAATGAATAATGCCGTTTTTATCTGTCTTATAACGTACTTGTCCGCCCTTAGCATTCTTAACGGCTTGCTCAATATCTTTTGTTACTGTGCCATCTTTTGGGTTTGGCATTAACCCACGTGGCCCTAAAACCTTACCAAGCCTACCTACAATTGGCATCGCATTTGGTGTTGCTATGACAACACCGTAATTAATATCTCCTTTCTGCATTGCTTCCGCAAGATCTTCAAAACCTACCGTATCTGCGCCGGCAGCTTTAGCTACCTTTGTGTTTTCTCCTTCAGTAAAAACTGCGACTCTTATGTTTTTACCAGTTCCTTTTGGTAGGACAGTAGAACCTCGCACTTGTTGATCAGATTTACGTGCATCAACTCCTAAATTAATCGCAACTTCAACTGATTCATCAAATTTCACCGATGAAACTTCTTTTAATAAATTCATAGCTTCCTGAACAGGATAGTATTTACCTTGTTCAATCTTATCTCGAAAAGCACTAATACGTTTTGATAATTTTTCCATTACAATTTACCTAAATATCTGTTTCAATACCCATGCTGCGAGCAGTACCAGCTATTGTTTTTACAGCCGCATCCAAACTGGCAGCTGTTAAATCAGGATCTTTTGTTTTAGCAATCTCTTCAAGCTGAGCTCTATTCACTTTACCAACTTTTTCACTATTTGGGGTACCGCTACCATTTTTAACGCCTGCTGCTCTTTTTAGAAGAATAGAAGCGGGGGTGGTTTTACTAACAAAAGTAAAGCTCTTATCAGAATAAACGGTAATTATCACAGGCACCGGTAATCCCTGTTCTAGATTTTGTGTTTGAGCATTAAAGGCCTTGCAAAAATCCATAATATTCAAACCATGCTGGCCTAAGGCCGGCCCAACAGGAGGGCTCGGGTTTGCTTGTCCGGCTGGAACCTGCAATTTAATGTAACTTTCAATCTTCTTTGCCATCACTTTATTCCTATGGGTTCAAACGCCTTTCGGCTCCCCTTTAATCTTGTAAAAATCCCAAGTAACTAACTTTTATTAATTACTTAAAAATTAAATTTAAAAATTATTCTTTTTCAACTTGTCCAAATTCAAGCTCAACCGGCGTAGAACGTCCAAATATTAGAACAGATACTCTCAAACGACTTTTTTCGTAATTAACTTCTTCAACAACACCATTAAAATCAGTAAACGGACCTTCTTTCACCCTAACAACCTCACCTGGCTCAAATAGAATTTTAGGTCTAGGTTTATCTACGCCTTCTTCAACACGTTGCAATATTGCATCGGCCTCTTTATCTGTTATCGGGGCGGGCTTATCGCTTGTACCGCCAATAAAACCTAGTACCTTCGGTGCTTCCTTTACCAAATGCCATGTATCTTCGTTCATTTCCATTTTCACTAAAACATAGCCCGGGAAAAATTTTCGGTCGCTCTTGCGTTTCTTACCATCACGCATCTCGACCACTTCCTCTGTTGGCACAAGAATTTCAGCAAACATATCATTAAGACCGCTATCTTCAATTCTTTCTTGCAAGGTTCTTCTTACCTGATTTTCAAAACCAGAGTAAGCGTGGATTACATACCATCTCTGCGTCATCAGCTAGTCCCCATGCCCCATCAACGAGCTAATTGACCAACCAAGAAACATATCCAACAACCAAAGTATAATTGCAACTATAATAACCACTATTACTACGATCAAAGTCGTTTGTATTGTCTCTTGTCTAGTAGGCCATACGACCTTACGAACCTCAATTTGGGCATCATGAAAATAACTCCAAATCTCTTTACCCTTTGCAGTTTGTAAAGCTATTACAACACTAACGGCTACTCCTGCAAGTAAGGCAATAACTCGAAACAACAGCGAATAATCGTCAAACAAATAAAAACAAACTAAATCGGCTAAAATAATTAGTAACGCTAAGCTAAGCTTAAATACATCTAGTTTTTCTGTGCCGGCTTCCGAATTCATAAACTAATTAATCTCGTCCTTAACAAATACAATTCCGTAGCAAATGGCAGGCCAGGAGGGAATCGAACCCCCAACCTGCGGTTTTGGAGACCGCCGCTCTGCCAATTGAGCTACTGGCCTATTAAAAAAATAAGCTACCTTTTATTTACTCAATGATTTTAGAGACAACGCCCGCACCTACGGTACGGCCCCCTTCTCTTATTGCAAAACGTAAGTTATCTTCCATCGCAATTGGAGCTATTAGCTTCACCTTTATCTTGATGTTATCGCCAGGCATAACCATTTCTGTTCCTTCTGGCAACTCAACAGCGCCCGTCACGTCGGTTGTCCTAAAATAGAATTGTGGTCGATAATTCGCAAAAAATGGTGTGTGTCGTCCTCCCTCATCCTTACTTAATACATAAACCTCAGCCTCAAAATGAGTATGTGGCGTAATTGAACCTGGTTTACATAAAACTTGCCCACGTTCAACCTCTTCACGCTTAGTTCCACGCAATAGTACGCCAACATTATCGCCTGCTTGACCTTCGTCAAGTAATTTACGGAACATTTCCACACCGGTACACGTGGTCTTTTGAGTCTCCTTTATGCCGACAATTTCAATATCTTCATTTACTTTTACAATCCCACGTTCAACTCTGCCTGTAACAACTGTGCCACGTCCTGAAATTGAGAAAACATCTTCAATTGGCATTAAAAATGGTTGATCTACAGGACGTTCTGGTACTGGAAAATAGTTATCCATTTCTGCTACTATTTTTTCAATTGATGGAATTCCAATATCTGAAGTATCTCCTTCTAATGCCTTAAGTGCAGAACCCGTTACAATTGGAGTTTTATCGCCAGGAAATTCGTAAGAATCCAAAAGTTCACGGACTTCCATCTCAACTAATTCTAATAATTCTGCATCATCGACTTGATCCGCTTTATTTAGGTACACAACAATAAAAGGTACGCCAACTTGCTTTGATAGTAGGATATGTTCGCGTGTTTGCGGCATTGGACCATCTGCCGCGCTACAAACTAATATTGCGCCATCCATTTGTGCTGCGCCAGTAATCATATTTTTTACATAATCAGCATGGCCAGGGCAATCAACATGGGCATAGTGTCGTGTGTCACTCTCATATTCAACATGTGCTGTCGCAATTGTTATCCCGCGCTCCCGTTCTTCCGGCGCATTATCAATTTGATCATAAGCTTTAAATTCGCCACCATGCTTATCGGACATCGTCTTTGTGATCGCCGCCGTCAAGGTTGTTTTGCCATGATCAACATGGCCAATTGTTCCTACATTTATATGCGGCTTCGTGCGTTCAAATTTTTCCTTAGACATTAGAGTTACACCTCATTTTTCATTTAACTTACAATACATACGTTTAAAAAAATAATCATAAAATTCAAAAGTGGAGCTCATAACCGGATTTGAACCGGTGACCTCTTCCTTACCAAGGAAGTGCTCTACCGACTGAGCTATATGAGCTATAATCCCGTTTTCGCTACTACTTAAAATTCGTTTCAAATTAATTACTTAACCAACCCAATACTATACCTACATTTTACTTGGAGCGGGTGATGGGAATCGAACCCACATCATCAGCTTGGAAGGCTGAGGTTCTACCATTGAACTACACCCGCCTAATTTATATCGTACATTTTCAGCCAGCTTTTGACTGAAAGACTCGATCCATTCTCAAGCTTTCTCTAGCGAGTCACTCAACATTCCTTCTTTATCAACTTTCCAAATCTGTTATATATATGTCCTATAATCAATACCCTAGTTACACCCCAACAAAACAAACTTGTTCTGGTGGAGGGGGTAGGATTCGAACCTACGAAGGCTGAGCCAACAGATTTACAGTCTGCCCCCGTTGACCGCTTGGGT